>Ga0182228_1000174_pt1 | contig 14319 bp, 11 predicted proteins | sample G6R1MG_19_FD_128385 | JGI IMG/M metagenome (GOLD analysis project Ga0182228, IMG submission 128385) | Miscanthus phyllosphere microbial communities from Michigan, USA - G6R3_MAIN_07NOV2016_LD1 MG | ecosystem: Host-associated > Plants > Phyllosphere > Phylloplane/Leaf | place: USA: Michigan... | reverse complement strand
GACGCCGTCCGGCGCTGGTGGGCCACGGAGGACGAGCTGGACGAGGCCATCGCGCTCCGCGAGGGGCGGCGGGGGGTCGTGGCGCTGCGCCGGGTCCGCGACGAGGTGCGCTGGCGGGTCGACTCGCCGGTGGAGACGGAGGTCAGGCTCCTCCTGGTCGACGCCGGCCTGCCCGAGCCGCGGTGCGGGGTGGCTCTGCGGGAGGGGGGCGCGTACTTCGGGTGGGTGGACCTCGTCTGGACGGCGCAGCGGGTCGTGGTCGAGTTCGACGGTGACGTGCACCGCACCGCGCGGGGCCAGTGGCAGTGGGACCGGGCCAAGCGCCGCCGGCTGCGCGACGCCGGGTGGACCGTTGTCGAGCTGGTGGGTGACGACGTGCGCCGTCGGCCGTTCGAGGTGGTCGCACAGGTGCGCAGGGCGCTCGGCGTGCTGCCTGCTGCGGCGTGATCATGGAGAAGGCCCGCACTGTGGTCTCGCGGGTGCGGGTCTTCTCCATGATCATCACTCGGCTGGGGCGGACCCCGGGCCGCCTGCGCTGACGGGCGGGCGGGGCTGTGGACGAACGGCCGAGCCGGGGGGCTGCGCTGCGTAGGGTGGCTCGGTGCCCGAGGTCCCGTCCGTCCCCATCCTCCTCGCGGCGGCGGTCGCGGCCCTCGGCGGAGCCCCCCGCGAGGGCCAGCAGCAGATGGCGCAGGCCGTCGCCGACGCCGTCGAGACCGGGGAGCACCTGCTGGTGCAGGCGGGCACCGGCACCGGCAAGTCGCTCGGCTACCTCGTGCCGCTGGCCGCGCACGCCGTCGCCACGGGCACCCCGACGGTGGTGTCCACCGCGACGCTCGCGCTGCAGGCGCAGGTGGTCGACCGCGACCTGCCCCGCCTCAGCACCGCGCTGCGCCCGCACATCGGCCGCGAGCTGACCTGGCAGACCGTCAAGGGCCGCGCGCACTACGTCTGCGTGCAGAAGCTGGCCGGCGGCTTCCCCGACGAGCCCACCGACGTGCTCCCCGGCATGGAGCTCCTGGACAGCACCGAGCGGGCGACAGACCACCGGACCCCCGGGCCGAACAGCCAGCTCGGCCGCGAGGTCGCCCGCCTGCACCGGTGGGCGCAGGACACCGGCACCGGCGACCGCGACGAGCTCACCCCCGGCGTCTCCGAGCGCGCCTGGCGGCAGGTCTCCGTCAGCGCCCGCGAGTGCCTCGGCGCCACCCGCTGCCCGATGGCGGAGGAGTGCCACGTCGAGAGGGCGCGGGCGCGCTCGCGGGAGGTCGACGTCGTGGTCACCAACCACGCGCTGCTCGCCATCGACGCCGTCGAGGAGGTGCAGCTGCTGCCCGAGCACGACGTCGTGGTCATCGACGAGGCGCACGAGCTGGCGGACCGGGTCACCTCCGTGGCCACCGGCACCCTCTCGGCGGGCGTGGTGGCCCAGGCCGCGCCGTCGTCGCGGCGCCAGGCGGGGCTGGGCGGCTCGGCGCTGGAGCGCCTGGAGGTGGCGGGGGAGGACCTCGCCGAGGTCCTCGACGACGCCGACGTCGGGCGCTTCGCCCGCGGGCTGCCCGAAGCGGTGCGCATCGCCGTGGCCGGGGTCCGCGACGCGGCCCGCGAGGCGCTCTCCGGCCTCAAGGGCGAGGGCGGTGGCGCGGGCGGCAAGGAGGACGCCGAGGACGCCGGCGGCAAGCAGGTGGCCCGGGCGGCGCTGACCGAGGTGTTCGAGGTGGCCGAGCGCCTGGCCGCCGTCTCCGGTCCCACCACAGGACCCGGGGACGACGTCGCGTGGCTGGACGCCCCCGGAGCCTGGAAGAACGACGGCCCCGTCGCCCGGGTGCTGAACATCGCCCCTCTGAGCGTCGCGATGGTGCTGCGGGAGCACCTCTTCGGCAGCGCGGTCGTGGTGCTCACCTCCGCCACGCTGACCCCCGGCGGCAGCTTCGACGCCGCGGCGGGGGCGGTGGGCCTGGCGGGGGCCGGGGCCCCGGCGTGGAAGGCCCTCGACGTGGGCAGCCCGTTCCAGCACGCCGCGCAGGGGATCCTCTACGTGGCCCAGCACCTGCCCCCGCCAGGGCGGGAGGGGCCGGTCCCGGAGGTGCTCGACGAGATCGAGGAGCTGCTCGTGGCCGCCGGCGGGCGGGCGCTGGGGCTGTTCTCCTCGCGCCGCGCCGCGGAGGCCGCCGCCGAGGCGCTGCGCGACCGCCTCGCCGACCGCGCCGACGGCCGCGCGATCACCGTGCTCTGCCAGGGCGAGGACACCATGGCGAACCTGGTGAAGGAGTTCGCCGCCGAGCCCACGACCTGCCTGTTCGGCACGCTGTCGCTGTGGCAGGGCGTCGACGTCCCCGGCCCGAGCCTGCAGCTGGTGCTGCTCGACAGGATCCCCTTCCCCCGCCCCGACGACCCGCTCGCCTCCGCCCGCTCCGAGGCCGCCGACCGCGCCGGCGCCAACGGCTTCATGACCGTGTCCGCGTCGCACGCGGCGCTGCTCATGGCGCAGGGGGCGGGGCGCCTGCTGCGGAGCACGTCCGACCGCGGCGTGGTCGCCGTCCTCGACCCGCGGCTGGCCACCAAGCGCTACGGCTCCTACCTCCGCTCGAGCCTGCCGCCGCTGTGGCCCACCACCGACCGGCAGGTGGTGCTGGGTGCGCTGCGGCGCCTCGACGCCGGAGCGCGTTCTCAGGAGGCGGCCCGCGGCGGCGCTGCTTAGCGTCGTTCCATGACCACCGAGAGCAAGACCGCGCACACCGCTGACGACTCCCACTCGGTCCAGGAGGCCACCGCCACGGCCACCGCCGGCACCGTGAAGACCTCCGACGGCGTGCTGGAGGCCCAGACCCAGCTCGCCGGCGAGGCGGCCGGTGACCGCACGACCCCGGAGCACCTCATGGCCGCCGCGACCGCCGCCTGCCTGCAGCAGTCGATCGGGATCGCCGCCTCCACCCAGGACGTCGACGCCAGCGACGCCAAGGTCGTGGCCCGCGTCCACCTCACCACCGGAGAGGGCGGCGGGTACACCTCGCACTTCGCCCTCGAGGTGAGCGGCCTGGCCGACGACGTCGCCGAGCGCGTGCTCGAGCAGGCCAAGCAGATCTGCCCCTTCACCAAGGCGCTCTCCAGCGCCGACCTCACGGTCTCGCTGGCCGCCTGAGCCGGCGGGGAGCCGGCGGGGAGCCGGGCCCGGCGGCGGCTAGCCTCGCCAGGTGAGCACCACGAGCACCCGGTGGGACCTGGTCGTCGTCGGGGCCGGGCCGGCCGGTGCGTCCGCCGCCCTGGGGGCCCTGGCGCAGCGCGCCGACGCGCGCGTGCTGCTCCTCGACCGGGCCGACTTCCCCCGCGACAAGGTCTGCGGTGACGGTGTCGCCCCGCACGCCCTCGACGTCCTCGAGACGGTGGGCGTCACCGGTCTCCTGGCCGACTGGCCGGTCGCCCCGCGGCTGCGCATCTCCGTCGTGGGGGCGCCGGGCGTCCCCGTGGTCGAGCAGGCCATGTCGCGTCCCGCGCAGGTGGTGCCCCGCGCCGTGCTCGACGAGCGCATCCTGCGAGCCGCCCTCGACCGCGGCGCCGAGCTGCGCCGGGCCCGGGTGCGCGACGTCCACCAGGACGGCGCCGGTGTTGGTGTGGTCCTCTCCGACGGCGAGGTGGTCCGCGCCCGCGTCGTCGTCGCCGCTGACGGGGCCCACTCCGAGGTGCGGCGCGCCCTCGGAGCCGCATCGGTCCCGCTCCAGCGCCCGGGGACGACGGCGATCGCCGTGCGCGCCTACGCCCCGGTGCTCCCCGAGCACGACGGCGTCCAGGTGCTCGCCTTCTCCGAGGACACCGACCGGCCCAGCTACGCCTGGTCGTTCCCCGTGGGTGACGGCCGGGCCAACGTGGGCTTCGGGCAGCTGGTCGACGCGCGCTCCTCCGCGGGCGCCGCCCCCACCCGCGCGCGGCTCCTGGAGCGCCTGGAGGAGCTGCTCCCCGGGACGACGGCGGGCGCGGAGCAGGTGGCGGGCCACCCGCTGCCGCTGTCGACCGGTCGCAGCGGCGTCTGGTCGGTGGGGCGGGTGCTGCTCGCCGGCGATGCGGCCAGCCTCGTGAACCCCGTGACGGGGGAGGGCATCTACTACGCGGTGCTGTCGGGAGTGCTGGCCGGGAGGGCGGCCCTCGGCGGGGGCCGGTACGACCGGATGCTGCGCGAGGCGCTCGCGGGGCACCTGCGCCACACGGACCTGGCGGCGCGGCTCGTGCGCAGCGACCGGCTCCTGCACGCGGCGCTGCGCGCGTCGTCCCGCGACACCGCGGTCTTCGACGACGTCGCCGACATCGGGCTGGCCCGCGGTCGGCTGACCGGCCGCGTGGTGCGCGGCCTCGGCCGGGCCCTGCTCACCGCCTGAGCCCGTCGGCCACCGGTCGTCCATCGGTCGGCCACCGGTCGGCCGACGGTCCAGAGCTCCTGCGCCGTCCGGCCGTCGCTCGGGTGGCGAGCCGGCGCCGCGTGCGCCAGCGTGACCGGCATGTCGACCCGCGACGACGCGGCCGGTCAGCGACCGTCGCGCGCCACCCCCTCCAGCAGCGGCTCCAGCACCTCGGTGCTCGAGCCCTTCCAGCGCTCGAAGCACCTCTCGGTGCCCGAGGTGCGGGAGATGCCCAAGCCACCGGCGCGGTGGCTCCCGCTCATCGGCCCCGGCATCATCGCCGCCGGCGTCGGCCTGTCCAGCGGCGAGTTCGTGCTGTTCCCGTTCATCGCCTCGCAGGTGGGGCTGGTGTTCGTGTGGGCCGCGCTGGTCGGCGTGGTCACCCAGTACTTCGTGACCATGGAGATCGAGCGCTACGCCCTGGCCACGGGGGAGACGGCGGTCACCGGCTTCAGCAGGTTCTGGCCCCACTGGGGCCTGGTCTTCGCGATCCTCACCTACGGCGCCAACCTCTGGCCGGGCTGGGCCACGAGCTCCGCGACCCTGATCAGCTTCCTCACCGGCGGCACCCCGCGGTACATCGCCATCGGCCTGCTCATCGCCATCGGCCTCATCCTCACCCTCGCCCCGGTGGTCTACGTGGCGCTGGAGAAGATCCAGATGGTCAAGGTGGCGGCGGTGATGCTGCTCCTGGTGGTCGGCGCCTTCGCCGCCATCACCGCCAGCGCCTGGCGCGACGTCCCGACGATCATCACCGAGGCGACCTTCCCGGCGGCGGAGCTGGGCTTCGCCACCCTGTTCGGGGCCATGATCTTCGCGGGGGCCGGCGGCGGTCAGAACCTGGTGCAGTCGAACTGGATCCGTGACAAGGGCTTCGGCATGGGCACCTACGTGCCGCGCCTGCAGAGCCCGGTCACCGGTGAGCCGGAGGCCGTGCCGAGCACCGGGTACGTCTTCACCACCGAGGGGCCCGAGGGCGAGGAGAACCTGCGCCGCTGGAAGGGCTGGTGGCGGTTCGCCAACGTCGAGCAGCTGTCGACGTTCGTCGCCATCACCGTGGTGTCGATCTTCTTCACGTCGCTGCTGGCCTACTCCACCGTCTTCGGCCTGGAGGACCTGCCCAACGACATCCAGTTCGTGCGCGTTGAGGGCGAGCAGCTCGCCGCCGCCGTGGGTGACTGGTTCGGCGTGTTCTTCTGGATCATCGGGGCGTTCTCGCTGTTCGGCGCGGCCCTGGGCATCACCGACTACACGAGCCGCATGGCCGCCGACGTGCTGAAGACGAGCTACACCAGGAACGCCGACGAGTCGAAGATCTACTTCTGGCTCACCTGGGGCCTGGTGGCCATCGGGTGCGTGGTGCTGCTCGTGGGCTTCGACCAGCCGATCGCGCTCGTCGTCGTCTCGGCCACGGTGGGCGGGCTCATGATGACGATCTACTCCGCGCTGCTCATCGCGACCAACCGCAGGCTGCTGCCCGGTCCGCTGCGCGTGAAGGGCGTGCGGCTGGCGCTGCTCGTCGTCGCGATCCTCGTCTACGGGACGGCGACGGTGCTGACCATCAGCCAGCAGGTGCGCAACCTGGCCGGCGGCTGAGCCGCCGGCCGGGCACCTCGCGGCGAGGCGCTCAGAGGGAGCGCAGCACGGTGACGACGCGGCCCAGCACGGTCGCGTCGTCACCGTCGATGGGGGAGTAGGCGTCGTTGCGGGGCAGCAGCCTCACGTGCCCGTCGCGGCGCTGGAAGACCTTGACCGTGGCCTCGCCGTCGATCATGGCGGCCACGACCTCGCCGTTCTCGGCGACGGGCTGGCGGCGGACGACGACGTAGTCGCCGTCGCAGATGGCGGCGTCGACCATGGAGTCACCGACGACGCGCAGGGTGAAGAGCTCTCCCTCGCCGACCAGCTGGCGGGGCAGGGCGAAGACGTCCTCCACCTCCTGCTCAGCCAGCACCGGGGCACCGGCGGCGATGCGGCCGACCAGCGGCACGTACGCAGCGTCGAGGCGCTCCTCGGCGGCGGTCTGGGGCTGCTCGACGGCGGCGAGCCCGGCAGCGGCGCGGCCGGCGTCGACCACCTCGATGGCGCGGGGGCGGTTGGGGTCGCGGCGCAGGTAGCCCTTGCGCTCGAGGGTGACCAGCTGGTGGGCGACGCTGCTGGGGCTGTGCAGCCCGACGACCTGCCCGATCTCGCGCATGCTCGGCGGGTAGCCCCGGCTGGAGACCGACTCGCGGATGGTGTCGAGCACGGCCTGCTGGCGGCTGGTCAGCCCGGCGCCGGGCGCCGCCTCCCGGGAGGACGCCCTGCCGCTGCTCCTCGAGCCCGTCGTCGCCACAGCAGACCTCCTCGTGTCCCCGCCGGCGGGTGCGGCGGTCCAGCCACCGAGGGTAGTGGATCGAGCACGCGAATCTCAAACAGGCGTTCGACGCGGGGCGCGGTGGCCCTGGTGGGGCCGCCTCCAGGCCCCCCGGCCGGGGTCGAGGGCCCTAGCCTCTCGGGGTGAGCAGCACGGCCGGCCCCGCCTCCCGCGTCCCGACCCGGGTCGAGGCCAACGGCCTGAACGTCATCGACGAGTCCGAGCGCAAGGGCCGGCCGTCCAGCCTGTTCTGGCCGTGGTTCGCGGCCAACGTCTCCGTCTTCGGCATCGCCAACGGCGCCTTCGTGCTCGGCTTCGGGCTCAGCTGGTGGCAGGCCCTGGTCGCGGGGGTCGTCGGCATCGTCGCGTCGTTCCTGCTCTGCGGGCTGGTGGCCCTCGGGGGCACGCGGGCTTCGGCACCCACGATGGTGGTCTCCCGCGCGGCCTTCGGCGTCCGCGGCAACCGGCTGCCCTCGGCTATCAGCTGGCTGCTCACCGTCGGCTGGGAGACGGTGCTGGTCTCCCTCGCGGCGCTCGCCACGGCCACCGTCTTCACCACGCTCGGCTGGGGGGGCGGCGCCGTCACCACGGCGGTCGCGCTGCTCGTCGTCGTCCTGCTCGTGGTCGGCGCCGGGGTGCTGGGGTTCGACGCCATCATGCGGCTGCAGGCCGTCATCACCGTGGTCACCGGGGTGCTGACCGTCGTCTTCCTCGTGCTGACCGCCGAGGACCTGCGGTGGTCGGCCATCATGGCCGCCCCGAACGGCTCCTGGCAGGCGCTCCTGGGCGCCACCGTCTTCGCGATGACCCTGTTCGGGCTGGGCTGGGTGAACGCGGCCGGTGACTACTCGCGCTACCTGCCCCGCCACTCCTCGCGGCCGGGCGTGGTCTGGTGGACGACGTTCGGCGGCGCCACCGCGCCCCTCGTCCTCGCGTCGTTCGGCGTGCTCCTCGCGGCCTCCTCCCCGGAGTTCGCCGCCGGCGTGAACACCGACCCGATCGGTGCGCTGGCCGCCGGGCTGCCGGTCTGGTTCCTCGTGCCGTTCGCGCTCGTGGCGGTGCTGTCCCTCGTCGGCGGCGCGGTGCTCGACATCTACTCCTCTGGCCTGGCGCTGCTCTCCCTCGGGCTGCCCGCGCCGCGGTGGGTGGCCGCGCTGGTCGACGGCGCGCTGATGGTCGCGGGGGCGGTGTACGTCGTCTTCGTCTCGAACGACTTCCTCACCCCGTTCCAGGGCTTCCTCATCACCCTGGGCGTCCCGATCGCGGCGTGGGCCGGTGCGGCCGTCGCCGACCTGGTCCGCCGCTCCGGCGCCTACGACGACGCCGCCCTCTTCGACCCCGAGGGCCCCTACGGCTCGGTGCGCTGGGGCCCGGTGGCGCTGCTGCTCGCGGCCACCGCCGTCGGCTGGGGCCTGGTGGTGAACTCGAGCGCCGCCTGGCTGACCTGGCAGGGGTACCTCCTCGGGCCGCTGGGCCTCGGAGGCCGCGAGGGCGGCTGGGCCTACGCCAACCTCGGCGTGCTGGCCGCACTCGTCATCGGCTTCGGCGGGCAGCTGCTGCTGACGCCCTCGGCCCGCAGGACCCTGCGGACCGGGGCGCTCGCCCGCCGGTGACCCTCCGCCTCAGCCCTCGCCGGTGACCAGCGCCCGCAGCCGCTCCAGCGGCAGCTTGGGCGTGCGGTCCTCGGTGACCAGGCCGTTCGCCTCCTGCAGCGTGTCGGCCAGCTGGGTGTAGCACCAGCCGATGAGCCCGCCCGCCTCCACGCAGGCGTTCGCCGCGCCCAGGAGGTCGCCCAGGCGCCGGGCGTAGTCCTCGGCGTCGGCCGCGGTCGAGTACCCCCAGGTCGCGCCATCGGCTCCGGCGGCGCCGTCTGCGCCGTCTGCGTCGTCGGCAACGGGGGTGAAGCGCACCCCGCCGAACTCGCTCAGCACGAGCGGCCGCTCCTCCGGGGCGAGCTCCCCGGCCCTCGCGCCGCCGCCGGCCACCCGCAGGCGCCGTCCGTTGGCGCTCACCCGGCCCGAGGGCGACGACGGCGCGGGCACCCCCACCAGGGCCGCGACCGCGTCCACCGAGCCGTAGCGCGCGAGGAGCACCTCGCCGGCGTCGGTGTAGTCGTGCACGGTCCACAGGTCGGAGTCGGTGTGCTCCCACCCGTCGTTGCTGACGACCGGGCGCGTCGGGTCGAGCGCGCGGGTCAGGGCGGCCAGCGCCGTCGCGTACGAGCGCTCGCCCGGGACGCTGGCGACGTCCTGCACGCCCCAGCTCTCGTTGAGGGGCACCCACGCCACCACGCAGGGGTGGCTCGCGTCGCGGTGGACCACCTCGAGCCACTCCGCCGTCAGCAGCGACACCGCCCGGGCGGTGTGCGCGTAGGCGTTCGCGGTCTCGGCCCAGACGGTGATGCCGAGCCGGTCGCACCAGTGCAGGAAGCGCGGGTCCTCCACCTTCTGGTGGATCCGCACGGAGTCGAAGCCCAGGTCGGCCACCAGCTGGGCCTCGGCCCGCAGGCGCTCGGCGCTGGCCGCGAGGTGGGTGTCGGGCCACCAGCCCTGGTCGAGCACCGACCGCAGGCTCCGCGGCTCGCCGTTCAGCAGCAGCCGCCCGGCGCCGACCTCCACCGAGCGCAGCCCGAGGTAGCTGGCCACGGCGTCGAGCTCGGCGCGCGGACCACCCGGCCGGCTCGGCGTCCCGGCCAGCAGCCGCACCTGGGCGTCGACGAGGTGGGGGTGCTCGGGGCTCCACAGCAGCGCGTCGCGGCGCTCCTGCCCGTGCCGGAGCAGCGGCACCGCCAGGGCGACCTCGACGCGGGGGCCTCCGCGCTCGGCGGGGCCGGGCACGGCCACCACCGCCTCCGCGAGCACGCGCTCGCCCAGGGCCAGGCGGACGGCGAGGCTGACGGGCTCCACCGGGACCGAGGACAGCTCGGCCACCAGGTGGACCACGGCGCCCGCGACGTCGGCGCGCCACGTCAGGTGCTCGATGCTCACCTCCGGCACGACCTCGGCCCAGACGGTCTGCCAGATGCCCGAGGTGCGGCGATACCAGATGGCGTGGGGCTCGTCGTGCCAGTCCTGCTTGCCGCGGGGCAGCTCGGGGTCGCGCGCGTCGTCGACGGCGCGCACCACGACGACGTGCTCGCGGTCGAGGAAGGCGTCCGGCGAGGCGTCGGGCTGGTCGGGACCGGGCGCGTCGAGCAGCTCGGTGACGTCGGCGGAGAACGGCGTCTGCCCGCCGGTGTGCTCGGCCACCAGGTGGCCGTCGAACCAGACCCGGGCCGCGTGGTCGACGGCGCCGAAGCGCAGCACGAGGCGGTGGCCGTCGGCGACCCGCTCGGCACCGGCGACGTCGCGCAGGCGCAGGCCGCGGCGGTACCAGAGCTCGGCGAACGGGCCCTGGTCGCCGACCCCGGAGGCCTCGCTCTCCGGCGGGTAGGGGACGACGACGTCGCGCTCGTACCCGGCGCGGTCGCCGAGGTCGAGCGAGCGCCAGCGGCTCCCGCCCGCGGGCGCGCCGGCGGGCACGAGGCCCAGCTGCCAGGTGCCGCCGAGGTCGGTCCAGCCCTCGCGCAGCAGCTGGGGGCGGGGGTGGGTGCCGTCCTGGCTGCTGGCCCGGGGGAGGCCGCTCGGGTGGTCGCTGGGGAGGTGTGCCGTCTCTGCCACCCGCCGGAGTGTGCCACGGGACACCACAGGGTTTCCATCGTTGCAAATCCGGGGGTCACCGTGCAGACTCCGCAGCAGCACACGACGAGGAGGTCGATGATGTCCACGAGGCTGCCCCAGGGGCGAGCGTCAGTCCCGGCACCACCGGGACCGAGCAGGCGGCGGGTGCTCGCCGGAGGTCTGGCGGGCGCGGGGGCCCTGGGTCTGACCGGGGGGCTGTCGGGCTGCGGCTCGCCGCTGGCCGCCGGCGTGGCCGGCACCCCGCTCAACCCCGAGTCGGTCACCTTCTGGAACCTGTTCGGCGGCGGCGACGGCGCCCGGCTCCAGACGATGCTCGACGTCTACCGCGAGGAGCAGGGGAGCCCGGAGTCGCTCACGGCGGCCACCTTCGCGTGGGGCAACCCCTACTACACCAAGGTCGTGCTGGCCACGCTCGGCAACAAGCCGCCGGACGTCGCCGTGGCGCACGCCACGCGGGCGACCATCCTCGCCGAGGCCGGGCTGCTCGAGCCCATCACCGACGACCTGCTCGGGCTCGCGGGCCTGTCGTCGTCGTCCTTCACCGAGTCGGTGTGGGAGGCGGGCAGGGTCGGCGACAGCTACTACACGATCCCGCTCGACACCCACCCGTACGTGCTCTTCTACAACGCCGAGGTGTGCCAGCAGGCCGGGCTGGTCGGCGACGACGGCAAGCTCGTCACCATCGAGGGCCGCGAGGCCTTCGAGGCGGCGCTGACCGAGATCAAGGGCGTCACGGGCGACGTCGGCATGGTGTGCTCCAACGTCGGTGACACCTCCGGCTCCTGGCGCCTGTTCCAGACCCTGTACTGGCAGATGGACGGCGCCACCGACTTCCTCGGCGAGGCGGGCCAGCAGCTCACCGTCAACGAGGAGCTGGCGCTGGCGACGATGGACTACATCGGCGGCCTGGCCAAGAGCGGCCTGATCACCCCGACCATCGACTACGCGGGGGCCGGGACCAAGCTCTTCACGGGGAAGGCCGGCTTCCAGACCCAGGGCGAGTGGGAGATCACCACCGCGCAGGGCATCGAGGGCCTCACCTTCGGCATGGTCCCGATCCCGACGGTCTTCGACCAGCCCGCGGCGCAGGCCGACAGCCACACCTTCATCATCCCGCGCATGGAGCGCACCGACGCCCAGCGCGAGCTGGCCATGGGCTTCGTGAAGTCGCTGCTCGACCAATCGCTGACCTGGGCCGAGGGCGGTCACGTCCCGGCGCTGAAGGCCACGCTGGAGTCGCCGGAGTACCAGGCGCTCGAGCCGCAGGCCGACTACGCGTCGGCCGCCGAGATCGCCAAGTACGACCCCCCGGGCTGGTACTCGGGCTCGGGCTCGACCTTCGAGAACATCGTCGGTGCGCAGATCGGCCTGGTGCAGCAGCAGCTGGCCAGCCCGCAGCAGGCCCTGGACGCCATCAAGGAGCAGCTGCGCACCTACCTCGACACCCCGAGCCCCGTGCTCGGCTCGTGAACCGCGACCCGAGCAGCCGACGAGCAGACCTCGAGGGGACCCCCTGATGACCACGCTGACCACCCCGCCGCCGGTCCCGCCGTCGGCAGCCACCCGCCCTGACGGCTCGCCCGACACCGGCACCCGCGTCAAGACGCGCGACGCCCGGGCCGGCTGGCTGTTCCTGGCGCCGTTCGCCTTCTTCTACGCGCTCTTCCTCATCGTGCCCACGCTGTACATGCTCATCACCAGCTTCTTCAACACCTCGCTGGTGAGGCCGGGCCTGGGCAGCTTCGCCGGGTTCGCCAACTACGCCGAGATGTTCGGGCGCGCCGACTTCTGGTCGGCGATGTGGCACACCCTGCAGTTCACGCTCTACACGACGCCGCCGCTGGTGGTGCTCGCGTTCGTCTTCGCCGTCCTGGCCAACCGCCTCAAGCGCGGGCAGTGGTTCTACCGGCTGGCGTTCTTCCTGCCGTTCGTGCTGCCCTCGGCCACCATCGGCCTGATCTGGGTCTTCATCTTCACCCCGGGGACCGGCCTGTGGCCCACCGTCCAGGGCTGGCTCGGCATGGAGCCGACCGCGGTGCTCGCCGACCCGAGCTGGGCCATGGTCGGCATCGCCATCGCCACCGTGTGGTGGACGATCGGCTTCAACTTCGTGCTCTACCTGGCGGGACTGCAGGACATCCCCCGGGAGCTGTACGAGGCGGCAGCGGTCGACGGGGCCTCCCCGTGGCAGCAGATCAGGTCCATCACCCTGCCGCTGCTGAGCCGCACGACGACGCTCGTGGTGCTGCTGCAGATCATCGCCTCGCTGAAGATCTTCGACCAGGTCTACCTCATGACCCAGGGCGGTCCGGGCATCAGCACCCAGGTGGCGCTGACGCAGATCGCGGCCATCGGCTTCACCGACAACCGCATCGGCGCGGCGTCGGCGTTCTCGGTGCTGCTGTTCATCGTGATCATCGCCATCGCCCTCATCCGCCAGCTGTTCGAGCGCAACCAGGACAGGAGCGCCTGAGATGGCCACCACCACCGGGACGACGCGCCGCAACGGCGTCTCCGCCGCCGCCCCCGCGGCGCAGGAGCCGCGGGAGAAGACCAAGGACTCCACGCGCGCCTTCAACGTGACCGCAGCGGTCGTGCTCACCGTCTTCGCGGTGCTGTGGCTGCTGCCGAGCCTGTTCGCGCTCAAGACGTCGCTGACCACCAACTCGACGGCGGCCCTGGGGGCTCCGGCGATCCTGAGCGACCTGCAGATCACCTTCGGCAGCTACCTGACGCTCTTCCAAGCCGGCGACATCTGGAACTGGTACCTGTCCAGCTTCATCACCTCCGCGGTGACGACGGTCCTGACGGTGCTCTTCGCGTCCATGGGCGGCTACGCCCTGTCGCGGCTGCGCTTCCCGGGCCGCAACCTCGTGTTCCTGCTCATGATCCTCGGGATCATGGTGCCGGCCCAGGTGCTGGTGGTCCCGACGTTCCAGATGCTCGACGCGGCGGGGCTGCTCAACACCTACTGGGCCGTGATCTTCCCGCAGGTGCCCGCGGTCATCGCCCTGTTCGTGTTCAAGCAGTTCTTCGACGGGCTGCCGCGGGAGCTCGAGGAGGCCGCACGGATCGACGGGGCCGGCTACTGGCGCATCTACCGCCAGGTGGTCATGCCGCTGAGCGGGCCGGTCGTGGCCGCCATGGCGATCGTGACCTTCGTCGGGGTGTGGAACAACCTCATCCTCCCGCTGTTCGTGCTCTCCAACCCCGAGCTCATGACCATCCCGGTGGGCCTGGCGACGGTGCAGGGCTCGTTCGGGCAGATGTTCGCCGACATCCAGGCCTCGGCCGTGCTCGGTGCCCTCCCGCTGGTGGTGCTGTACATGATCTTCCAGCGCCGCATCATCGAGGGTGTCGCCGGCACGGGCATCAAGGGCTGACACAGGCGTCCCACCACGCCCGTCGGGGGACCGGGCGTGGTGGGATCTCCCCCGTGGGGGATCGAGCGGGCGACAGGTTCCCGCGCAGCGTCTACGGGGTGGGCTCCGAGCCCGACGTCCGGTTCTCCCTCGCCAACGAGCGCACCTTCCTCGCGTGGGTGCGCACCGGCCTGGCCCTGCTCGCCGCGGGCGTGGCGCTGGAGTCGCTCCAGCTGCCGCTGCAGCCGGGTCTGCGGCTCGCCGCGTCCCTGGTGCTCGTGCTGCTGGGGGTGCTCGCCCCGGCGCAGGCGTGGCGGGGGTGGCGCCGCGACGAGCGGGCGATGCGCCTCGGGGAGCCGCTGGCCGCCCCGGTGCTCGCCCTGCCGCTCGCGCTGGGCTGCACCCTGGCCGGGGTCCTGGTGCTGCTCGGGATCCTCCTGCGGTGACCCCGACCTCCCGCTCTCGCGATCATGCAGAGGACCCGCACCCGGAGACCGGCTCTGCGGGTCTTCCGCATGATCACCGCCGAG
>Ga0182228_1000171_pt1 | contig 14676 bp, 15 predicted proteins | sample G6R1MG_19_FD_128385 | JGI IMG/M metagenome (GOLD analysis project Ga0182228, IMG submission 128385) | Miscanthus phyllosphere microbial communities from Michigan, USA - G6R3_MAIN_07NOV2016_LD1 MG | ecosystem: Host-associated > Plants > Phyllosphere > Phylloplane/Leaf | place: USA: Michigan... | reverse complement strand
TGATCTCTGGCGAATCTCCATAGCCTCGACCTGGAATTTCGTACACGCCTCGGACGCGCTTGCGTAGCTCACCGCTAGACCTGCGCAGTTCAAAATCACTCTGCAAGTAATGCTTGCAAGATGGCGTGATGTAAGCATCCAGACGGGTGATATTTGCTTGGTAATCCTGCTCGCCGTCGACCGGCCACCGGTTCATCTGCTGAAAGATGTACAGGCCGAATGTGTATACAGATTGGGGAGGGACATCCCACCACATTCGCGTGCTTCCAGACCGCAGATCTGGCGGAACGTGAACGGTCAATTGCTTCGGCGCACTCCACCAGCCGAAACCAAGGCCTGCTGCCACCAGCGCGATCAAGACAATCGCTATCCTCAAGCTGTTGATGTGGGCACGCTGGGAGTCGGCCAACTTCAAGAAACGGCTCATTGTTGCTCGCTCCGGCGGCAAGTCCAGTTGCCTGATCGAAGGACCAGGTTGGCTTTGTTGAATGAGGTCGGGCCGAGCATTGCCGTCTGGAGCTGGACCCTGCGGTAGATCCATGTCTCCGGTCTACCGCGTTTGAGGCGTCGCAAGACCCGAGATGCGATGAGCAGTCCCAATACTCCTCCTATCAGGGCGCACACCACGGGCATTGATGGTGTGATGATGAAGGCCAGCGGCAGACCAATCACAAAGCCTATGCCGCTGCAGCCGAATACGGTTGCCCACATCTCATCAGCCGTAAGACCACCAATCACCACGGGCTGGTTATTCAAGCGACTGGGCAGAAAACGCAGGGTGCCGTCTTCATGCTGATCTTGCTGGAGCTCAGTCATGGGAGCCTCTGCGACTTAAAGGATGTTGGTAGCGGTGGTGACCAGGTAGATCGTGACGCCAATCAGGCAAACACCGACGACGGCGGTACTGCCCAAGTCAGCCCATTTGGCCTTGCCCATGTGGATTTCGTGGTAGACGCCCAGCGCATGTCGCCCCACCAGAACGATGCCGAACGCGCACAAACATAGACCCAGTAGCATGAAGCCGTCGTAGGCATAGTTTTGGAAGGTCTGAAGAAAGCTGGTCCCAGTGCCGCGCGTGGGGGCTTGTGCACCCGGTAGGGCCGCAAAACTACTGCCAGGGGTGGCGGCCATCAGCAGGGCCGAAAAAGGCCGGCGTTTCAAAAAGGCACGTGCCTGAGTGAACAATGAATGCAGCGTCATCTTTATCTCCTTGGAAAAAATCAACTCAACAACATGAAGGTCATGATCATGAACAGCACTGCCCAGCGAGCTGCGGAGGCAGCAGCAACCATTCGGTCTAGGTTTTGGGTCGCCCACCCCCGATAAATGCTTAGGAAGACCCAGACACCCCATAACGTGAGGATGCCCATAGCGATCCCCGTCCACAGCGTGTTGCTGTTGGCCGGTGAAAAGCCGGCAGCGGCCTGAAATGCACTGATTTGGGTGGAGGACATCGTCATGGCGTGTGTTCACCGCTGACGTTGTAATGGCCTGATAGCTCCACGGGGTCGCGGGGCTGAGCTCGGGAGGGCGACAGGTAGTCCTGCAGGCCCTGGCGGATGCGAGCTATGTCGCTGACTAACCTGGAGTAATCCAAGTGATAGCGCTGAGCCGATTCACTTGGCAGGCCAGCGCTGCGCTGCGCAACGGCCTCTAGCGCATTGAGCTGGCGAATCATGACTTCCACATTGGCTTGCTCGGAAGCCGTACCGGCTGCTCGGGCATGCGAGGAAAGCAGCGGTGTGCATACGAGGACTGCAGACAGGCAGATCTGCATGCTTGAAAACGCTGGTTTGATCGCGGGGAGTTTGATTTTCACGTCGCGGGCCTTGGAAGCTGTAGGAATCTATGTCCACAGCATGACCATCGGTCCGGATGGAATCAGCAAGAAACCCTTTTTAGGTCTAAAGGGGTTACCGGCCTTAAAATTCGTGAGTGCAGCCTGAGCTGGGGTTTTTCCAGAACCTATTGTGGAACTGATGTCGTCTGGTGGTCACTCAGAGGGAGTGAAACGCACCAAATGCAGGAAGAGATGCGGGATGGTTCCCAAAAAAGCTTGCAATGTAGGGAGAATCTGGCTACGTTAGGTTCGGGCCGTCCGATCTGTCGAACGCCTGACTATGGATAGGTATGCAGTTAAGAATTTCTCAACTCAATGGAATAGGAAATCGCCGATGGTAATAATCTCAAGTGTCATGATGCAGTGAACTCAGAATATTGAATCGGTGTTGACCGGAAAAAAAGCCACATTTATGTGGCTTTTTTTTGTGTGATAATCGACGTTTAAGTGAGCGTTAGAGTGAATCCGTTGTGCTGACCACTATATTTACCGACCCTGACGCTTATCCAGTCCCCTGTCTCAAGGTTATTGAACGCCTTGCTTAGTATGTGTGAGTGCGAAGGTTTTCTCACTAGGCCTCGCCCTTCTAAACCAAACTCAACAAACACGCCATAGTTTTGTACTGATACAATTTGAGCCTCTACTTCCAAACCTTCAGGATATTCTGCTTCGAGTTTGTGCAGTTTGCTATAAGCTTCGTCGTTTTCGGATGTGCGCGTAACATATTCTAAAAGAACATTGATCTCCAAGAATTCGTCATGGCTGTCATCGGTGAGGACCTTAGCTGGTCCTACAAAAAACTTTTGATGATACGAGCTGAGATATCTGACAAGGGTGGCGCTATTATCAATCGCGGTTTGGCGGCTATTAATTTTAAACGGCCCTTTACCAATTAAGTTATCCGCAATTTTGCGTGCTGGCTGATTCTCCCTAAAAAAAACGTCTTCCGAAATTGTGGATAAGTAGTCTATGTTTCTGACCAAATCAAGATGAATAAGGCCCGCTGGAGCTATGGAAATCAAGTCTTCATCGCTGACTACGTGAGTCTGGGCCTCACAAAGTATACATCCGGCGTCAATGAGTAGCGTGGTCTCAGTTCTTGTCCTCTCCTCCGAATGCCCCGCAGACTGCATGGATTTCACAAGGGTGGAAAGTTTGTGAAAACCTTTGGTACGGTTAGGACCGTATTCTCTGGACATACTTCTCAGCCAAGTCAGTATGGCTAAGCGGATAAAGGGGTTGGGTAAAGCATCTGTATCATCGGAACTGAAAACATTTTTTATATGAGATTCGCTGTCGCTGTAATACTTCCTTTTGCTTTTAAGTAATATTTTGGCTATAAGGTGATAAGGTAGTTTGTAATCGCCTAGCGTTTGTCGGGCTTTAAGAAGTTCGTCTTCGCCAATGTGACCGCTCTTGCAAAAGTCCAGAAGTATTTCTAGCCCCTTCCGAATGTTGCGCCCAGCTAGGCCGGTGATGATTCTTTTGAAAAAAGCATCTTGAAAAAGAGAGGATATCATTGCTTGTATGTAGGTCGCCACTTCGTTTCTTGAACATTCCACCTGCATATTGTTGGGTAGAGAGTAAACAAATTTCGATTGTTGGTTGTTGATGACGCGCAGGGCGTAGTTGAGCCTCTCATATATCACTCGCTCAAGCAAGGGAGGGTCTATCCTGAAGACCAAATCTTTAATTACTGTATCTAGGGGCGGCTCGTTTCGGAATTGATCATAAGTAGTATCCCTCAGAGGGAGGAAGATCATGCATGAGAACTGCTGTTTGAGCCATGACGCAACCTCAAACATAAGCAGCTGGTCATCCCTGTTTCGTTTGTCACAATTGTCCAGAACTATAATCAGTAGCTTCTCGCCACCAGTGCATAGATAGTTGATTATCCCGTTTAAAGTGTCATGGGGGGAGTTTTGAAGGCGTTCAATCTCCTTGTAGATCGCATCTATGTATTTTTCAGAGTCCTTCGGGTACAAAGACGCCCTGCCTCTCTCTACTCTTCCCAGCTCAACGGAGTAAATTCTTTTAAGCATTTCAATTGAGTCGAAGTCTAGCTTGCTAGCTGTCGCTTTGAGTAGTTGAACACACTGATCCACAACCCAAGTATATATCTCGTCTCTTGATAATGGCGCTTTGTTCAGGTTTACATTTATCCATATAGTAGACTCCACGAGGTGTTTGGGTAGCGCTTGTAACCTCATATAGTCTGTGAAAGTCGACTTTCCTGAACCTACGCTCCCTATCAGCAGGCATATCTCGTTTCTGATTCTTGGGATGTTAGAAACCTGATCAAGTATCTCTTTAGCAGTGGCAGTGTCTTTAACTAATCTCCCTTGTGCTATGACTGGTAATGCTGCTCTAATTATTTTATTTATTGGCGCTATATGCGAGTCTTTTCTAGATGACGTGACGTAAGCATTTTCAGCTACGGATGCCCGGTCTTCGAGTGTCTCAGGATTGAAGAGATATTTGTATTCTATTGAAACATTTGCTCCGAACGAGTTTTCGCCAACTGTTTCGTTTTCTACCGCCTTCCCACCCAGCATTTGGATCGGTTTGAAATAGGTCGCAGAGCTTTTGATGCTTTTCAGAATTGCGTCGGTTCTTTTTGTGGCATTTTTTTTGGAACAGAGCTCATAAAGATCTGTGAAGAGTGGGTTTAGAGGATTAATATCTTCGGTTGTTAAAGTGACCTCAGGGTCATCCTTGTCCCAGAAACCCGCTAATAGTTTGATCCCGTCGCTGGCGATGATTATCTCGCAAGGATTTGTGTTGCGAGGGTAAGATGCATTTATTTCAGTGGCGTACAGTCGGGCTTCTCTGAACGCTTCGTTCAGGTCCTCTCCGGGTGTTTTGGCTTCCACGATTATAAAGGGCAGGCCGTTTATGATCAGGGCGTAGTCTGGAAAATATAGCTTCCCTTTGTTTCCTTTATCAATTTTTATTTTCCGTATGTCAGCTTTGGTTCTGATGTCAATGGGCGCGTAACCAAGCCCCATAGGTGACGGGTTGTTCATCAGTGGGTAAAGAAGCTTTTGCTCAACGTCACTCTCTGTGTTCAAGCCGAGGCCTTGATAAATATTTTCCATGTCTGTCCCTCCAGATAAATCCATTTTGCCCTCATGATAAGCATCATTGTGCCTTCATAGCAGATGCGTTGGATAGGGGCATTAACAACTTTTAACCAGCTTAGCTCCTCGGCTATCGTGCCTTTTGTCAGGACGCGCTCTTACTGATGCGGTAGTGTTTGGAAGAATGACTCGCTATGGTGTGAGTTTTTTGCTTTGCCGAATGAAAAAAAACAAAAAACCGATACTGATGGAGTAACCAATCGCCCAGCCCTGCGCGTTTTGGTTGCCGATCTGTTCATGGCCGCGGATGATCTGCTGAACGCTCACCAGCTCCCATCCTTCTTTGCCATGGCGATTCAATACGGCCAGAGTTTCTGGGTCGCTCAGATACCTCTCAACATCCGGTTGAGTTGTCTCATCTGTCGACTTGAACATAAACACGCCACTGGTAACGGTTTTGTAGGGCAGTGGGACGAAGGTCTGGGTGTATTCAAAAGTAGTCATGGGTCAGCCTCACGCAGTGGCCGCGATTACGGATCGGTTGTCTTTGAAGCGCTGCATGATGTCGATCACCAGCGAGTTGACGGCCAGAATCTTCATGGCCCTTGTGACAGCTACGTACAGAAGGTTCAGCTCATCGTCGCGTTTGCCGGCATCGATGTCAGGGGAAAGCGGATCCGCAGAAAAGTCGTCATAAAGTCCAACGAAGTCCCACTCCAGACCTTTGGCTCTGTGCGCAGTGGTAAGGGTCACGGTTGCATCGAGCTCCGACGTGACAGATGCAGCACGCAGTTGCTCGATTCGTTGGGGCAGATCTGCATAATTTTCGATGATTTTGATCGACCGCAGCATCTCAGGATCCTGCGTGGCCTTCGCGATCACGACATACTGGTCGTAATCGGCATAGTCGGTCAGTAATTTGCGCTGCTGAACCTGGTCATTCATATGCCGGCTGAAATAGAACAGGTCCTCCAGATCGCGCAAGGAATAGCTGTCGATCCCTCCGATCCACTGCATGCGGTGGTTTTGATTGACCAGGCGCAGCGCGTTCTCGATCACACCGCTCACAGTGCGGTGCAGGTAGGTACGGTGAGGAAGGTCGTCTGGTAAGGCTCGTTTCACCAACGTCGGCTGTCCCAAGCCTTGCAGGGGGATCTTTTCACCCTTGAAGGAAAGGATGACGTTGGCCACGTAGGCAACAGCCGGTCCGAATCTGAAGCTCTGAGTCAGGAAATGTTTCTCGGCGTCATTCATCGCCGGGCTGTTTAAAGCATCCACAGCGCCTCTGAACCGATACAGCTGCTGATGCCGATCACCTACAGTGACTTGAGTTATTGTTTGGATCTGGACCAGGTTCGCGATGACCGAGTTCACGTCCTGCCCTTCGTCGAGCAAAATCGCACCGAAACGCTGGCTCAGATCTGGCTGGCTCATCTGGTACAGCTTCAGATAGCCATCGTGCGTCATGGGGACTGAGCGATCGTTGATATCGACCATCTTCTCCCAAACGTCTCTGGTCAGGTTGAGCGCTTTACTCATGTACTGCTGCTGGACCGAGGTCAGTGTGCGGTTGCTCTGGAATCGCACAAAGTGATCTTCCAGCAGCTCCAGATCCTTGCTGGCCATGAAGGCATTGAGGGTAGAAACGATGTCTTTGGCCAGCTCCCAATCCTGGGTATTGATCGTCCTCGCAATGTCGGTCAAACGCAGATTGCCAGCCTGCTTGTGTTTGTACTGGCTGCCATAAACAGCGTAGGCCAGGCCGTGAGCTGTTTTGCAGGTCACGTTGCGTGGAAAACGGTTCTTTGCTGCGATCTCAACGGCTTTGTTGTAGCAGAGGTAAAGCATTTTGACCGACGAGTTATGCGTGGCGTAACCGACGAGTGTTGTTGTCTTCCCGGTACCGGCAAACGCCTGGACCAGTAGCTTCTTCGCGAAGGAGTGAATAGCTGGCAGTTGTTCTTCTGTCCATTGCATGGAGGGCACCTAAAGGTATTTTTTGAAGCTGGACGCCGTAATGCTGACCGCCAGGCCGAGCAGTGCCGCGCATGGCAGGAGCACTAGCAAAGGGCTCACGCTGAATGGCAGAGCCAGGTAAAGGCTCCAGGGGATGATCACCAGCGGAACCATCGTTGCTCGAGCTTTGTGATACAGGTAGCTGGACTCGCGGCCGGCACCGAACCGCCGCAAATCTCTGCGCACCAGCCCGTCCACAAAACCAACAAACGCCGTCATCACAAACAACGGGATTGCGAGGGTCAGGATCACCAGGCGCACGCAAAACACCAGTGTCGTGTAGAGCGCAGCAAGACCGTAATCCTGAAACTTGCTGACTCCCACACCGAGCATGTAGCGCATATCGAAACCGCGTGATCGTTGTCCTGTCGCAGCATAATCTGAGGTGTGTTGAACCCAGTCCTGAAGCCCAGTCTTCACCACCAGCCAGTCATACGTGGTTTGAACCAGCCATGTCGCTGTTCGGCCAGGCTCTTGAACAACCACACTCTGCAGGAACCCCTTGGAGAGCCAGCTGAGTTCATGATCGAGCATTGCACGAGCATGCTGCCAACCGGCCTCCGGCCAGAAAAAGTACATGCAGATCCATTCGACGATAATGGCTCCCCCCAGAGAGAGGAACATTACTGCCGCGAATCGGAAGGGCAGGGTGAATAGAGATCCTATGAACGACTGTTCGTGGTCTTGTTGCTGTTTCGCGCGATCGGCAACGTCAGCCATATCAGATGCCCCCTTGCCGATCGCTCAACCCGCCGAGAGTCATGCCGCATCCTCAGGTGCAACAGCGATTTTTTTGAAGTCGTCGAGCAGATCTGCAGGCAGGGACTCGTTGAGCGTCTGATAACCAGGCGCTGACCACCAACCCGTGTCGTCGACCTTGCCCACCTGATAGGTCTGACGCATGCTTTCCGCCAAGGCCTGCAGATCTGCCGGCATCACCTCATCAGGATCATGCCCAGGCATAGGCATTCTGACTTTCCACAGATTGCCGCCTTCCATGAGCGCAAAGCATTGGCCCTTGGGCAGGCCGACGACATGCGCTGGCTCAATCATTGGCACGCTGACCTGTTGCACCTGGTCATGACTGGAGGACGTGAACGCGGTATTGCCCGTTGCACTGTCATTCGCCGAGCTGGCCGGGGTGGACGTGAAAACCTGAACCTTGGGCAACTGGTTTGTCAGCAGCTCGGCGGTGGACGTTTCGCGGACGCGCAGCATGAACACGTTGTTGAAGTTGCCGATCACCTGGCCGGCCTTGGCTTTGTTGCCGATCTTTGCTTCGATATCGCTCATGGTCTGGGTGTACGCAGTCACCTGCATGCCGGCACCGCCGCCCTTGTTGATCATCGGAATGAATTCCTCACCCATGAGCTCGTTGAACTCATCGGCGTGGAGGTTGATAGGCACCTTGGTGCCAGGGACGCCGCCCGGTAGTCCGTCGTCGACGCCGAACTTGTAGATATGGCCTGCGACCGAGACCAGGTCGGAGAACATCGAGTTGCCGACGGCAGCGGCGACCTCCGTGTCCGACAAAGCGTCCAGGCCGATATAGACCACGGCCTTTTTGCGGACCACCTGCATCCAGTCAAAGATCGGTCGAGGATCGTTCACGTCCTGATAGTCCGGCGAGATCAGTTCCGCCATGCGGCCTGTTGTCAGCTTCTCAAGCAGTGGAAGCAGCGAGGCGACGATCTTGTCGAAATAGGTCTTGTCGTAGCGGACCGCGCTGCGCAGTCCATCCATCACTGGATCTGCCACGCGCGTCTGAGACAGGTATTGATCGATGGCCACCACACGGAACGGCCGGCCCTTCATATTGAACGGTACGTTTTTTTCGTTGAGCTTGCCCTCAATAGCGACGATCGCCTCCCAGGCCTTTGGATCATATTCATCAAAGTATTTAGAGGCATACTCCTGGAAGATCCCTTCGATGTTGATCACGTGCTGCTGGATCTGCAGGTAGTCAGGTCGGCGGCCCAATGCGACAAGGGCTCTTGCGATGATGTTCACGAAACGCCAGGCGAATTCACGGAATGCTGCCGAGTTTCCTTCGCCGGAGAGCTGGCCAGCGATCCTGGTGGCCACCTCCGAAATCCGGCCAAAACGCCCAACGGCGTTGTAGCGTGCCGAGTGATCCGGCCAGCCAAGGTGGAACACGTAAAATTCATTCAGGCGTCCGGCGCGTTTGGCTTCGAGATACATGCGCTTGAGCAGATCGGCGTCGCCCTTCGGGTCGAAGACGATAACGACTTCATGCTGGCCGTGTTTTTTCCGCCGAATGTCCTGAGTGATGAACAATTCAGCCAGGCGCGTTTTTCCGACACGGGTGGTGCCCAGAACAATCGAATGGCCTACTCGCTCACCCAAAGGGAGGGAGACGTTCTCCTCGTATGGCTCGATGCCGTGCAGCCGTGGCAAGCCACCGACGGGTGGCAGAGGTCGCACAGGATTGATGGGCACGTCCCATGATGTGGCTCTGGCCAGAAGTCGGACAGGGTATGGAGCAAACTCCGCTCTTTCCTCAAAACGACGCGCTGCGCGGAACAGTGGGGTGGCTTCAACGTAGCTGGCGTACTTCGGCAGGTAAGTGTCCATCAGCCGCTGGGTATGGCGCTGCTGCCAGCGAAAGCCAAGACCGATGAACAGACGTTGATTGCTCACCGGCACTTCTTTACTGGTCATCGTGTAATGAGGCAGTCGACGGATGTTTCGACGATAGCGCAGCACCTGCCAAGCTTGTTTCAGACGCACTAAGCCCAAAGCGAGAAAGCCCGCGGAGGTCACGATGCCGAACAGCGGAGTAAGCGCAAACGCCCAGGGAGCGAACACGCACAGGAATGCACCTGCAGCGCACACGTACACGGTGTACAGCTCTACGGCGGGTCTGAGCAGTGATTCAATGGCGTAATCGTGAGCCATAACCCGACCTCCTATTGCTCGATGGCGGTTGGGGTGATCAACACCGGATAGTGATTCAGGCCGAGTCGTTGAGAAAGCTCGTCACCTGATGCGGGGGACACGAGCGCGTCGGGCAACCAACTCCTGACTACGGCAAGTCGTTCTTGTGTGGCCACGTTGACCACCAGTCCTACGGCCTGCATCTGCTTCAGCACCGCACCGCGTTCTTGTAGCCATCGGCGTGAAGTTTCGTCGTCACCGATCAGGAACAAAGGCTGCAGGCCTGGCGCGTTGATGATTCGGCCCTGAACTGTCCCCGGAGTCATTCGTGTGGTGCGTACCGGCAAGCCCTGTGCTGCTACAGGATCCAGTTGCGAGGTCAGGTCATTTGAGACAGAAGAGGACGGCTCGGGATTGAGAGATCGATAGTAAGGCAGCGCTGAGTCACCACCTTTGTCTTCAACCACGGTGAGCTCTGCAGCTTGGCAGATCATAAATGGCAGGCAGAGCGCTGCGCCGAGGATCACTGATCGGGTCATGGATTAGTCACCAGCATTTGGATGCCGGTTACCCGGCTGAGATGTTTGGCAAAGGCCTTGCGGTAATTGGCGGCTGGAGCGCCGCCGGCAGGCCGGTGATAGCGTCCGGCTACGGTGATCCAGTCACCGCCAAGCGCGCGCAGTTCGGCGAGCATCTGTGCAGCTACATCGAGGTTCTTGTAGGGATTGAGCGCGTCGCACGGATTGCTTGATTTAAATCTCTGGCCGTTCCAGCCCATGTTGACCTGACCTAATCCGACGTCGACCCGCTTGGGACCCGCCTGCGCGAGTGCGATGATAAGTGCGGTGCAGGCATCGGCACGGGTTGCAAAACGATAACTAGCGCCGGCAACGTTCAGCGTCCAAGGCCACGGGACCAGTTGGCCCCGGAGTGGCGTCCCGCTTTCCTGCAGTGCTACCGAGTAGAGCACCTCCGACGGAATGTTCGCGGCGTGGGCAGCCAACTGATAAGCCGGTGGGGGAAGCTCGGCTGCATGGCTTGCCAACGAGAAGCACAGCAGGGCAAGGCCTGCCCACGTCACTGACGCAGCCATTGCCCATTCACCTCTCGCACAACGGCCGGTAACTCGCCACCCAAGCTCAGGCCAAGCCAACGTCCACCATCATGGTTGAGGGTGATTTGTCGGGTTCTGACATTCGCAGGGTCGATCCCCGAGACAATCGCCCAGTTGCGAATTCGCTCATCGTCGTTCTGGCTACCCACCATGTAAACGTCAAAAGGCTGCTTCTGAGCTTGAAGGGCCTTAACCCGAACTGAGCACTCCGGGCAATCGTCCTTGACGAACACTGCCAATCGGCCATTGCCCTGGTTAGCAGGGCTCGCGGTCGCCCCTTGGGATGCCGAACTGGCGATCGGCATCATATTGGGATAGAGGCGTTTGAAGGCATCGTCATATGCGCGTTGATACGCCAATTCTTTTGCCGTGCGCTGCGCCTCGGCTTTGACCTGGAGCTCTGCATACCGCCGGCGCTCTTCATCATTGCGGGCTTCGATACCCAACGCAGTCAGCGGATCCAGCCCGGGGGAATACACACCTCGTGAACTCTGCATCAGTGTTTGATAGCGCTGCCATTCTTGAGGACTGAGGTTCCAATCTCGTGCCAGCATCTCGTCGCTCGATTGCGATTGGCTGTCCAGCAAGGCGCTCTGCTGCTCTCTACTGGTGGACTGTGCAGAGCTGTTGGTCGCAGCGTTGGCCACCCCAGCTGCTGTGAGCAGGATGACTCCCGTCAGTGTGAACATTCGCAGGTTGTAAACGGTCATGTGAACCTCTAAGGGCGCAGGGGCAGAATGCGGGTTGAGCCGTTGATGCTGAACAGGGCGCGCGAGTCATCCAGGCTGTTGAGCTGCCAGTTGCTCCCCGCGACCATGTCGCCCGGGCGCACCAGGTTCAGTTGACTCAGCTGAGTGCTGCCAGGCGGGGCAACTGACAAGAAACGTTCGCCTCCCCGGTACTCCACACCCACGACCGAAAACGGTGGTGGAGCCTCCGGAACTTTGGTTTTTGCTGTTGATTTGCGGGAGGGGGGTGGAGTCTTTGGCTTGGCTGCCGTGATTTGCACAGATGCTGGTTTAGCCGCACGCAGGTCTTGGAGTTTCACCTGCAGCTCCTCGATCCGAGCGCCCATGACCACAACTTCCTGCATCGAGGCACCCTGCTGGGCAGCGTCCTTCGCCGCCTCTTGCACCTGCTTCAGGAGGGCTTGAACGGCATCGATGCGGTTTGACAGAGCCTGCTGGGCGGCCCTGAAATCATCGATGGTTACGGACTTCAGCTGGCTGGCGGCATCGAGCCGGTCATCCACGCCATTGATGCGTTGGGTGATGGCGTTGACGGTTTCCAGGTTTGCAGCTGATTCAAAACCTGTTTTCAGGTGGAGAATCTGCCACTGGTGGTAGACCAGCATGCCGATCAGGACGATCAAGGCTAGGATTTGCAGTACGTTGGCGCGGGAAAGAGAAGGGCGCAGTGGCAGCTTCATGGAGGACCTCACTCAAGATGTGAGGCACGTTCGCAAAATCAAAGATCTGAAGCAGCAGGAAACCGTTTTTCAGTCGCAATGGGTTTTCAATGAGGGGCACCGGAACCAGATTTCGCGAGAATCTGAGCACCGTCGAGGATCATTATCGAGCAATAATGGATCGGTCCTGGATTGCCTATTAGATCACCAGATAATGTAAAACGCGGCACAAAGACATAGGAGGCATGTTGCAAAAAAACACACAAATTTTTTGAAGTGACCCGTGTAGTGGTCCGTCAGTATGTGATCTATTTCTCCCGGGGAGCAACACGTGTCTCTAGATACGTGGTGATATATCGCAAGCGCTCGACGCTTCTTCTCAGGGTCGTTCTTGTTGACATAGTACGAACCGAAAAATACACATGCAGCTGCGCCAAATGCTAAGCCAGCGGTCATCAGAAAAAACGATAGAAACATTTCATCAGTACTCAATGCAGCCTCGCTATTTGTTGAGCAACGCGGGGTTTTCACAATCTTCAAGTATATAAAAAGCCACCCGAAGGTGGCAATGTTCAAGCGTTGATGAGTTGTCTGGCGAGTGCCATTTCTACTGAGTCTCCGTCTTGATTCAGCGAATCCAGCCCGGATTCTGGAACATCCCCTGAGGTGCTCTGCGACACGGCGATCTTCTTGGCCATCAGCTGCAGGCAGGTGATCTGAGAACTGCCGATGTAGCCGAAAAAGATCACTCTCACGTCCTGCTTCTGTCCGATCCTCCATGACCGCCTCGCCGCTTGTTGCACCGTGTAGACGTTGTAACCCGTCTGCATGAACGCGATGGTCGGAAAGTCCAGCAGGTCCAGACCTGTTTTTACGAGCTCCGGGTTGGTGATCAGTACGTCGACGCCTCGATCAACCTGATCAAGGATCCAGTCCTCGCGCCTGGCGGTGTCCACCGATGCACGAAGCACTGCCACCTTCAGTCCCGATTGTTCGAGCACCCGCTTCATGCGGCTTGTGGTGTCTCTGGTACCTGTGTAAACCGAGTAGGCCAGAACCTTGCGGTTTCGGGCTTTTTCAGCAAGACATAGGTCCAGAAGGGCCTGTTCCTTCGGCATGAGCTCATCCTCTTCGAAGATCGATGGCACGAAAGCCAAAGTTTCTCTGGATCGAGGATGTTTCACGACTTCAGGTCGAAAGCAGCAATCCGGCCACGCCAGTAGCACGTTCAACACAACCCCTAGAAGCGTGGTGTCTCTTCGGGCCAGCGCCTGTCGGAGCTCGATGGTCAATGTCTGGGCAAGCTTAAGGTGAGCCGCCTCCTGGTCTGGAGACATCGGTACGTCAATGAACTCTTCCCGGTAGCCAGGTAGTACGTTGCCGCCGATATCCTTGAGTTTGAGGAACACAGTGAAGGGTAGAACGAAGCGGTGAATGCCTTTCGGGCCGAAGCCCGGAGCTTTGACCGTCCGCACGGAGAGTTTCTTGCCTTTGGCCGTCTTGTGAGAACTGCCATCTCGCTCCGTGTAGATATCCTTCAATACCCCGTGATCCCGCATAAATGACATCGCCGCCGGCGCCATGCTTCCTCGCGCGTTGGGTCGATAGCCGTCCTCGATCATACGTGTGGTGAGGATCCGGAACAGTAGGTAGAACAGATCGTCCGCATAGCCGCCCATCAGAGTGCCGGTCAGCAGCACAGTCTTTCGTGCTTTGGCTGCGAGCACGCCCATAGCCTGACCTTGTGCCGATCCACTGTTTTTGTACTCATGCCCCTCGTCCACGACCAGTAGGTCGAAGCACCCATCAGGCAGGTAGCGCTTGATGAACTCGGTGGGTTGGTAACCCCCCTCGCCGAACCCGAACTCGATGTTGGCCATCGCACGCTCCATGCGCTTGGCCTGGCGGTCGCTGAAGATGAAATTGCCTTTGGCGTCCATCAGATTGATGAACTCAGAGACATTGTCCAGAAGCATCGAGGCGAGAAAGTCTTCGCCGAAGTCAGATAAAAGCCGTTCTGCACGAACAGGTCCGATCGTAGGGATGCGACACATCGACTTAAGGATCGTGTTACGGCGGCTGCCGCCATCCAATTTGCCCGGACGCATCAGCGTCCATAAAGCGGCATCACAGTGGTCGCAGCGTCGACGTCGCTCTTCACGCTGAAATTCCTCAGCGGTGATCAGATTGCCTTCCTGGTCCTGGAGCAGACGTCCACAATCTGGACACGCTGCCAGGCTCCTTCCACCGCCGGCGCGTCGTTGCCAAAAGGCCAGACGCCAGTGGAAGCCCATCCGCATCCGCACGCGGCCGAGAATGA
>Ga0182228_1000168_pt1 | contig 14750 bp, 10 predicted proteins | sample G6R1MG_19_FD_128385 | JGI IMG/M metagenome (GOLD analysis project Ga0182228, IMG submission 128385) | Miscanthus phyllosphere microbial communities from Michigan, USA - G6R3_MAIN_07NOV2016_LD1 MG | ecosystem: Host-associated > Plants > Phyllosphere > Phylloplane/Leaf | place: USA: Michigan... | reverse complement strand
GTCGAGCGTGCGGGAGACGGCTCCGTGCCCGACGGTGTCCCTGACCGCAAGGACGCCCCCGACGGGAGGAGCAGCTCGTGAGCACCAGGGTGGTCGTGGCGACGGACGGGTCGCTGGAGTCGCTGCAGGCGGCGCGCTCGCTGTGCGAGTACGTCGACCCCTCCCACGTGGAGGAGGTGCTCGTGGTCGCGGTGCTCAGCCCGACGGCGGCCGTCCCCTTCCGCGACGAGATCGGCAGCGCCTCCCCCACGCCGGACCCGACGGCGCCGAGCTACCGCGAGGAGGCCGAGTCGGCCGCCGCCGCCGTGGACGGGGCCTTCGACGGCTGGCCCGGACGCGTCCGCTCGCAGGTGCGCAGCGGCTCGGCGGCAGCGGAGATCGTCGAGGCCGCCGAGGAGGCGGGAGCCGACCTCATCGTCGTGGCCTCCGGCAGCAAGGGCCTGACGCGGACCGTGCTGCTCGGGTCGACGGCGATGCGGGTGCAGCACTCGGCCCCGTGCTCCGTGCTGGTCTGGCGGCCCACCCGCCGCTGACCCCCGCGCGCCCTGGTGGTGGGTGGCGGGTGGCGTGTCGGCACCCCGGCCTCAGCGGGGGCGGCGCACCCGGATCGGTCCCCTGGCGGTGTCCGGGTCGACGACGGCGCCCTTCTGGGTGATCTGCGCCCGGCCCGCGACCACGAGGCGCCGGGCGGCGGCGCGCGCGGGCTCCATGAGGTCGCGCCAGCCCTCGCCGTCGAGCCCCTGCTGCGCGGCGACGGCGCGGGCGGCCTCCGAGGGGCACACCGACGCCGAGGCGGCGCGGGCGTCCAGCAGGTCCTCCAGCGAGCGCTCCAGAGCGGCGTCGTCGTCCTTGCCGCCGGTCGAGCGCGCACGGCGCCGGCAGGCGTCGGAGCAGTACCGGACGCCCTCCCAGTCGCGCTCCCACTTCTTGCGCCAGGTGATGGTGCGCCCGCAGACCGCGCACGGCTTGGTGGGCAGGTCGCTCTTGGCGCTGCTGCGGGACCCTCGGCTCACACGTGCTCCAACGCTGGGGGGCTCTGCGCCACTCCCGCACTGGCACGGGGCCACCCCGTGCCAGTCCTACGAGCACAGGGCCACCCCGTGCCACTCACGGGGAGCGGCGCGGGGCGGCCCTGAGCCGGGACGCGGGGGCGTCAGCGGGCGGCAGAGCCCTCGACGTAGTCGTCGTCCTTGGTCTCGACCCAGCTCATGAGCTTGCGCAGCTCGGCGCCGGTCTTCTCCAGCTGCGAGCCCTGCTGCTCGGAGCGGAACTTCTTGAACTCGGGCGCGCCGGCGTCCTGGTCCTCGATGAAGCGCTTCGCGAAGGCGCCGTTCTGGATGTCGGTGAGGACGTCCTTCATGCGGGCCTTCACGGAGGCGTCGACGACGCGCGGGCCGGAGACGTAGTCGCCGTACTCGGCGGTGTCGGAGACCGACCAGCGCTGCTTGGCCAGGCCGCCCTCGTACATGAGGTCGACGATGAGCTTGAGCTCGTGGAGGCACTCGAAGTAGGCGACCTCGGGCTGGTAGCCCGCCTCGACCAGGGTCTCGAAGCCGGCCTGGACCAGCGCGGACGCGCCGCCGCACAGCACGGCCTGCTCGCCGAACAGGTCGGTCTCGGTCTCCTCGGTGAAGGTGGTCTTGATGCCACCCGCGCGGAGGCCGCCGATGCCCTTGGCGTAGGAGAGGGCGAGCGGCCAGGCGGAGCCGGACGCGTCCTGCTCGACGGCCACGATCACCGGGACGCCGCGACCCTCGGCGTACTCGCGGCGCACGAGGTGGCCCGGGCCCTTGGGGGCGACCATGGCGACGTCGACGTCGGCCGGGGGCTTGATGTAGCCGAAGCGGATGTTGAAGCCGTGGCCGAAGAACAGGGCCTTGCCGGCCGTCAGGTGCGGCTCGACCGACTCCGCGTAGACGTGGCGGGCCACGTGGTCGGGCACCAGCAGCATGATGACGTCGGCCCACTCGGACGCCTCGGCGGCGGAGACCACCGACAGGCCCTCGGCCTCGGCCTTGGCGCGGCTCTTGGAGCCCTCGGCCAGGCCGACCTTCACCTCGACGCCGGAGTCGCGCAGGGACAGCGAGTGCGCGTGGCCCTGGCTGCCGTAGCCGATGACCGCGACCTTGCGGCCCTGGATGATCGACAGGTCGGCGTCGTCGTCGTAGAACATGTCAGCCACGGTGGCCGTTCTCCTTCTCTTCGGTGATCAGGTCTGGGTCGGGGCCGCGCTCAGGCGCTGCGCAGCGCCCGGTCGGCGATGGAGCGGGAGCCGCGGCCGACGGCCACGACGCCCGACTGGACGATCTCGCGGATGCCGAACGGCTCGAGCACCTTGAGCAGCGCCGCGTTCTTCTCCGGGGCGCCGATGGCCTCGATGGTCATGGCTTCGGGGGCCACGTCGACCACGGCGGCGCGGAAGACGTTGACGACGTCGAGCACCTGGCCGCGGGTCGCGGTGTCGGCGCGGACCTTGACCAGCAGCACCTCGCGCTGGACGGACGTCTCCGGCTCGAGCTCGACCACCTTGAGGACGTTGACCAGCTTGTTCAGCTGCTTGACGACCTGCTCCAGGGGCGAGTCCTCGACGTCGACGACGACGGTGATCCGCGACAGCGACGGGTGCTCGGTGGGGCCCACCGCCAGGGAGTGGATGTTGAACGCGCGCCGCGCGAACAGCGAGGCCACGCGCGCCAGGACGGCGGGCTTGTCCTCGACGAGCACCGACAGGGTGTGGCGGCTGGACGTGCTCATCGGGCGCTCCCGTTCATCTCGAGACCGGTCTCGGGGTCCTGCTCCTCGCGGTCCCACACCGGCGACAGGCCGCGGGCGTACTGGATCGCGTCGTTGGACAGGCCGGCGGCGACCATCGGCCAGACCATCGCGTCGCGGTGCACCACGAAGTCGACGACGACGGGCCGGTCGTCGACGGCCATGGCCGCCTCGATGGTGGCGTCGAGGTCGGCCGGGTCCTCGCAGCGCAGGCCGGCGCAGCCGTAGGCGTCGGCGAGCTTGACGAAGTCGGGGACCCGCTGGCCCTTGGCCCTGCCCACTCCGGTGTGCAGGTCGGTGTTGGAGTACCGGCCGTCGTAGAACAGGGTCTGCCACTGGCGGACCATGCCGAGGCTGGAGTTGTTGATGACGGCGACCTTGATCGGGATGCCCTCGATCGCGCAGGTCGCGAGCTCCTGGTTGGTCATCTGGAAGCAGCCGTCGCCGTCGATCGCCCAGACGGTGGTGCCGGGGCGGCCGACCTTGGCGCCCATCGCGGCCGGCACGGAGTAGCCCATCGTCCCGAGGCCGCCGGAGTTGAGCCACGTGTTCGGCTTCTCGTACTTGATGAACTGCGCGGCCCACATCTGGTGCTGGCCGACGCCGGAGGTGAAGACCGTGTCCGGGCCGGAGATCTCGCCCAGGCGCTGGATCACCTTCTGCGGCGAGAGGGAGCCGTCGTCGGGCTCGTCGTAGCCGAGGGGGTAGGTGGTGCGCAGGTCGTCGAGCTGGCGCCACCAGCCGGTGAGGTCGGCTCGGCGTCCTGCGGCGTGCTCGGCCTCCAGGGCGGGGACCAGGTCGGTGATGACCTCGCGGGCGTCGCCGACGATCGGGACGTCGACGCGGCGGTTCTTGCCGATCTCGGCCGGGTCGATGTCCGCGTGGATGATCGCCGCGTGGGGCGCGAAGGAGGCCAGGACGCCGGTGACCCGGTCGTCGAAGCGCGCGCCGAGCGACACGATGAGGTCGGCCCGCTGCAGCGCGGTGACGGCCGAGACGGTCCCGTGCATGCCGGGCATGCCGAGGTTGGCGGGGTGGCTGTCCGGCAGCGCGCCGCGCGCCATGAGCGTGGTGACGACGGGCGCGCGCGAGAGGTCGACCAGGCGGCGCAGCTCGGCGGAGGCCTGGGCGCGGATGACGCCGCCGCCGACGTAGAGCACCGGGCGCTTGGCCTCGGCGATCATGCGCGCCGCCTCACGGACCTGCTTGGCGTGCGGACGCGTCGTCGGGTGGTAGCCCGGGAGGTCCAGCTCGGCCGCCGTGGTCGGCCAGTGGAAGCTCGTCATGGCCTGCTGGGCGTCCTTGGTGACGTCGACCAGGACGGGGCCGGGGCGGCCGGTGGAGGCGAGGTGGAAGGCCTCGGCGATGACGCGGGGGATGTCGTCGGGGTCGGTCACCAGGTAGTTGTGCTTGGTGATCGGCTGGGTGATGCCGACGATGTCGGCCTCCTGGAAGGCGTCGGTGCCGATCGCCTTGGAGGAGACCTGCCCCGTCACCGCGACCATCGGCACCGAGTCCATGTGGGCGTCGGCGATGGCGGTGACCAGGTTGGTGGCGCCGGGGCCCGAGGTGGCCATGCAGACGCCGACGCGGCCGGTGGCGGCGGCGTAGCCCTGCGCGGCGTGGCCCGCGCCCTGCTCGTGGCGCACGAGCACGTGGCGGAGCTTCGTGGAGTCGAGCAGCGGGTCGTAGGTGGGCAGGATCGCCCCGCCCGGGAGGCCGAAGACGACCTCCACGCCCGCGTGCTCGAGGGAGCGCACGATGCTCTGCGCACCGGTGATGCGCTCGGCCGTCCGGTCGGCGTCGCGGGGGGTGGCGCTCAGGCCGGTGTCGGCCCCCGGGCCACCGGTGACCGCCGGGCTCCCTGCGTTCATGACGTCCTCCAGGTCCTGCTGTCGTGGTGCTTCTGCGCTGTCAGTCATCGTCAGCAGCTCGGCGCTGCTCCGCCGGGCATGGAAAGACCCTCCGGCCCCGGTACCAGCGGGGTCTGCGGAGGGTCGCGCGCGGCGGGACGTCGTCGACGGCGTCAGCTCGCGCGCTGCGCGAGTACGACCACGAGGATGCCCATGCCGCGACGATAGACCCGCCGCGGGCCCCCTGTCAGCCGCCGGGACGCTCCGTCTCAACTGGTGAGACGGAGTGTCCCGGTGACCGGACGTCAGGCGAGGACGGCGCCGCCGCTGGCCGAGCCCACGAGCTTGGTGTACTTCGCCAGCACGCCGCGCGTGTAGCGCGGGGGCAGCGGCTCCCAGCCCTCGCGGCGAGCGGCCAGCTCGGCCTCGTCGACCAGGACGTCGAGCGTCTTGTTCTTGACGTCCAGGCGGATCCGGTCGCCGTCGCGCACGAAGGCCACCGGCCCGGCGTCGACGGCCTCGGGGGCGACGTGGCCCACGCACAGGCCCGTCGTGCCGCCGGAGAAGCGGCCGTCGGTGAGCAGCAGCACGTCCTTGCCCAGGCCGGCACCCTTGATGGCGCCGGTGATGGCGAGCATCTCGCGCATGCCCGGGCCGCCCTTGGGGCCCTCGTACCGGATGACGACGACGTCGCCGGCGGTGATGGTCCCGTCCTCCAGGGCGTCCATCGCGGCGCGCTCCCGGTCGAAGACGCGGGCGGTGCCCTCGAACACGTCGGACTCGAAGCCCGCCGACTTCACCACGGCGCCACCGGGGGCCAGCGAGCCGTGCAGCACCGTGATGCCGCCCGTCGGGTGGATGGGGTTCGCGAGCGCGCGCAGCACCTTGCCGTCCGGGTCCGGCGGGGCGATCTCGGCGAGGTTCTCCGCCATCGTCCTGCCGGTCACCGTCATGACGTCGCCGTGCAGCAGGCCGGCGTCGAGCAGGGCGCGCATGACGACCGGGACGCCGCCGATCCTGTCGACGTCGGTCATGACGTGCTGGCCGAAGGGCTTGACGTCGGCCAGGTGCGGCACGCGCGAGCCGACGCGGTCGAAGTCGGCCAGGGTCAGCTCGACCTCCGCCTCGTGGGCGATGGCCAGCAGGTGCAGCACGGCGTTGGTGGACCCACCGAAGGCCATGACCACGGAGATCGCGTTCTCGAACGCCTCCTTGGTCATGATGTCGCGGGCGGTGATGCCCTTCGCCAGCATCTCCACCACGGCCTGGCCGGAGCGGCGGGCGAACCCGTCGCGGCGCCGGTCGGTGGCGGGCGGCGCGGCCGAGCCGGGCAGGCTCATGCCCAGGGCCTCCGCGGCGCTGGCCATGGTGTTCGCGGTGTACATGCCGCCGCAGGCGCCCTCGCCCGGGCAGATCGCCTTCTCGATGGCGGTGACGTCCTCGCGGCTCATCAGGCCGCGGGAGCAGGCGCCGACGGCCTCGAACGCGTCGATGATCGTGACCTGCTTCTCCGTGCCGTCGGAGAGCTTGGCGAAGCCCGGCAGGATCGAGCCGGCGTAGAGGAAGACGCTCGCCAGGTCGAGGCGGGCGGCGGCCATGAGCATGCCCGGCAGGGACTTGTCGCAGCCGGCCAGCAGCACCGAGCCGTCGAGGCGCTCGGCCTGCATGACGGTCTCGACGGAGTCGGCGATGACCTCGCGGCTCACCAGGGAGAAGTGCATCCCCTCGTGGCCCATGGAGATGCCGTCGGAGACCGAGATCGTCCCGAACTCCAGCGGGTAGCCCTGGGCGGCGTGCACGCCGTCCTTCACGGCCTTGGCCAGCCGGTCCAGCGAGAGGTTGCAGGGCGTGATCTCGTTCCACGACGAGGCGACGCCGATCTGGGGCTTGGCGAAGTCGTCGTCGCCGAGCCCGACCGCGCGCAGCATGCCGCGGCTCGCGGTGGCCTCGAGCCCGTCCGTCACCTGGCGGGACCGGGGCTTCATGTCGGCGGTGGCGGGGCGCTCGGGGGCCTGGGTCATGCCCAGATCCTACGGTCCCGTAACAAGCGCCCCGCCGCCTCCACCTGCGCGGTCCGCCCCGCCCGCCGGCGGCCCGGGGGGCGAGGCGGGGGGCGGGGGGGCGGGGCGGGGGGCCGTCAGCCGATGACGACGTTCAGCGGCTCCTCACCGGCGGCCAGGCGCTCCACCTGGGCGCGCAGCAGCCGCAGCGCGCGGGGCTGCATCGCGGTGGTGGCCCCGCCGACGTGCGGCGTCAACAGCAGGTTCGGCGCCCCCCACAGCGGGTGCTCCGCCGGCAGCGGCTCGGGGTCGACGACGTCGAGCGCGGCGTGCAGGCGCTCGGTGCGCAGCTCGGCGAGCAGGGCGTCGGTGTCCACCAGCGCACCGCGCCCCACGTTGACCAGGAGCGCGCCGTCGGGGAGCGCCGCGAGGAAGGCCGCGTCGACGATGCCGCGGGTGCTGTCGGTCAGCGGCAGGCCGATGACCACGACCTCCGCCTCGGGCAGCAGCTCGGGCAGCTCGTCGACCCCGTGCACCGCCCCGTGCTCGTCGGTGCGGGCCGTGGTGGCCACGCGCACGAGGTCGACCTCGAACGGCGCCAGGCGCGCGGCGATGGCGCCGCCGATGCCGCCGACGCCGAGCAGCAGCACCTTCCGGTCGGCCAGGGACCGGCGCTTCGCGGGGCGCCAGGCGGCCTGGTCGGCGTCGCGCACGGCGGTGTCGATGCCGCGCAGCTTCGCCAGCGCGAGCCCCACGGCCAGCTCGGAGGTGGAGGCGTCGTGGATGCCGGCGCCGTTGGCCAGGCGCACGCCCCCGGGGAGCCTGTCGACGAGGTTGTCGTACCCGGCCGACGTCGTCTGGACCAGCTGCAGCCGCGGCAGCGTGGCCACGGTCTCCAGCGCCGTCGCGGGGGTCATGTAGGGCAGCACCACGTAGCCGACGCGCTCGGCGTCCTCCCCCAGCGCCTCGCGGGGGTCGGAGTCGACGTCCCACACGACGGTGCGGACGCCCTCGGGCAGCTGCCCCAGGGCCTCCTGCCACTCGGTGTCGGGCAGGGTCACCAGCAGCTCGGGTCCTGGGGTGCTCACGATCACCAACCCTGGCGGGTTGGCGCCCGGCGCGCCAGCGGGTGAGGCTGACGGGGTGCGCCACCGACGACGCCTCCCCGCCCCCCTGCGGCCCGCCGCCGCGCTCGCGCTGGCCCTGGTGGTGACCGGGTGCGCCGGAGGCCAGGAGGGCCCCGGCTCGCAGGGCCCGACGCAGACCGGGACGCTGCCCGCGCCGTCGTCCAGCGACCCGGCGGGCCCGCCGACGAGCTCGGTGACCGGTGGCGCCCCGGCGCTGCCCGCAGCCCTCGCCGCCGGCCACGCGCTGAGCGGGGCGCCGGGCGCAGCGACCGACGTCGTCACCGGCCTGGACGTGCCGTGGGCGATCGCGGCCCTGCCCGACGGCACCGCCCTGGTGAGCGAGCGCGACACCGCCCGCGTGGTCCGGGTCGACGCCTCCGGCGCCGCGGACCAGGTGGTCGCGACCGGGCCCGGCGGGGCGGTGCCCGGCGTCGAGCCGCGCGGCGAGGGCGGGCTGCTGGGGCTGGCCGTGTCCCCCGGCTTCGCCCAGGACGGGTACGTCTACGCCTACCTGACCACCGCCGACGACGACCGCGTGGTGAGGATGCGGCTCACCGGCGGCGGCACGGGGACGGCGGGGGCGCTGTCCGAGCCCGAGCCGGTGCTCACCGGCATCCGGTCGGCGACCGTGCACCACGGCGGCCGGCTCGCCTTCGGCCCCGACGGGATGCTCTACGTCACCACCGGTGACGCCAGCGCCCCGTCCACCGCCCAGGACGCCGCTGCGCTGACCGGCAAGGTGCTGCGCCTGACCCCCGAGGGGCAGCCGGCGCCCGGCAACCCGACCGAGGGGTCACCCGTGTGGACCTACGGGCACCGCAACCCCCAGGGGATCGGGTGGGACGCCGACGGGCGGATGTTCGCCGCCGAGTTCGGGCAGGACGCCCAGGACGAGCTCAACCTCCTCGAGCCCGGCCGCGACTACGGCTGGCCGCTGGTGGAGGGGTTCGTGCCCGGCCCCGACGGGACGCCTGCCGACGTCGACGACCCGGCCCTGACGGCCCCGCTGCTGACCTGGGCGACGGCGGAGGCCTCCCCCAGCGGGCTGCTGGTCACCGCCGACGCCGTCTACGTCGCCGCGCTGAGGGGCCAGCGGCTGTGGCGCGTGCCGCTGGCCGGCGGGGTGCTGGGACAGCCCGAGGCGCTGCTGGACGGGGAGCACGGGCGGATCCGCGACGTGGTCGCGGCGCCCGACGGGGGTGCGCTGTGGGTGCTGACCAACAACACCTCCCGGGGCGCGGGGAACCCCGGCGACGACCGGGTGCTGCGCCTGCCGCTCGCCTGAGCCCCGCCTCAGCGGGCGGCACGGACGCGGTCAGCCCGCGGCGACCCCCACCGGCAGCCGGTCCGCCGCCCAGAGGGGTCCCCGCCCCAGGTCGACACCGGCCCCGGCCAGCGCGTCGCGCTGCTCGGCGGTGGTGACGCCCTCGGCGAGGACCCGCAGGCCGAGGCCGTGCGCGAGGCCGACGAGACCCCGGGTGACCACGAGGTCCTCCCTCGTGGCGGCCGGCGACCCCGCAGGCGCCTCCAGCACCACCGCACGCACGGGCAGGCGCGCCAGGTGCGGCAGCAGCACGCCCCCGGCGGTGCCCGGACCGCGCACGGCCAGGTGCACGCCCAGGGCGTCGAGCGCCCGCATCGCCGCCACGGCGCGGGCGTCGTCGGGGACGACACCGCCCGCGACCTCCAGCACCAGCCGCCCGGAGACGGCGGACCGCTCCCGCAGCAGCGCCGCCGTGCCGGCCAGCCAGCCGTCGTCGTGGAGCTGGTGGGCCTCCACGCGCACCCAGGCGTCACCACCGCCCTCGAGGGCCACCCGCAGGGCGTGGCGGCTGAGCGCAGCGTCGAGGCTGTGGCGCCGGGCGACGCGCAGCACCTCGAGCGGCGCCACCTCGCCCACCTCCGGCGACACCAGGCCGAGCTGGACGTGCTGCCCGCGCTCGGCGCCGCTGACGAGCGAGACGACCGGCTGCGTCCGGGCCGCGAGACCGCGTCCGGACTCCAGCGCGGGGGCGAGCTCGCGCAGCACCGCCCGCTGCCGGGCCACCGCGCCGGCCACCTCGTCGTGGCGGACCACCCGGTCGCGGCCCCGGCGCTTCGCCTCCTGCATGGCGGCCGAGGCGCGGGACACCACCGCGAGCGCGTCGGCGGCGTCGCGCAGGTCGGCGGCGTCCGCCACGACCACGCCGATGCTGGCCGACACCCTGGCGTGGGAGACGCCGGGGACGGAGCCCGCGGACTCCCGCACCAGTCCCGCGAGGTGGTCCGCGGCCTCGAGGACCTCCCGCTCCGGGAGGGCCAGGACGACGGCGAACTCGTCGCCCCCGAGGCGCGCCACGACCGCGTCGGGGTGGCCGCGCCGCAGCGCGCGCGCCACCGCGACGACCAGGCGGTCGCCGGTGGCGTGGCCGAGGGTGTCGTTGACGCGCTTGAAGCCGTCGAGGTCGAGGACGACGACGCCGACCGGTCCCGTCGTGGTGCTGAGCCCGGCGAGGGCCGCCGCCAGGGCCCGCCGGTTCGCGAGGCCGGTGAGCGGGTCGTGGTGGGCGGCCTCGCTGAGGGCGGCCACCTGGCGGACGCGCTGGCGCTGCAGCACCAGCTCGCGGACCGTGCACGCCAGCAGGAGCAGCACCAGGAGGATGCCGCTGACGGCGTCGAAGGGGCGCTGGAACACCACGACGTCGGCGACCGCGACGGCGCCGCACGCCGCGAGCAGGCCGACGGTGACCACGGACGCCCGCGCCTCCACGGCCACCTCGGAGCGTGGGCGGGGGGTGCGGACGGTGAGCAGCGCGACGGCCATCAGCGGGAAGGACGCCGCGAGCAGGGCGGCCTGCTGCCACTGCGGTGGCTCGGCACCCACCAGGAGGGCGGCCGAGAAGAGCAGGTCGCCGGCGACGATGAGGCTGGACGCCAGCGCCAGCAGCACGGTGCCGCGCTGCGCGGTGACGACCGCGAGCTGCACCACGAACGCCCACAGGAGCAGCTCGACGAGCTGCGTGGCCACCGCGGCGGCCACCGCCGCGGGAGCCGCGCTGCGCCCGGCGAAGGCCAGCAGCCAGAACAGCAGCGCCAGCGCCGAGGCGACGGCGGCGGCGTCGGCCAGGACCCTGGGGAGGCGTCCGGCGGGCCCCAGCGGCCGCGGGACGAGCAGGAGGAGCGCCACCCAGCCGGGAGCGGCCAGGAAGGACAGGAGGTCCCCGGCGACCGGGTAGGGCAGGGGGTCGGGCTGCGAGGCCTTCTGCACGGCGAGCACGAGCTGGCCGACGCCGTACGGCAGGGTCATCGCCGCGCCGGCGACCCGCCAGCGGCGGGGCGCCCGGACCACCCGGTCGGGCACGGCCAGGACGACCACCGCCGCGAGGCTCGCCCAGACGCCCACCAGGGCGGTCCCGACGACGTCGGCCCTGCCGGTGCCGGTGATGCCCAGGGCCGCCACGAGCACGACCGTGGCGGCGCTGACGGCCGCAGCGGCGGTCATGACGGTCCTCACGCGGCTCGCTCCAGCCGTCGCGGCGGTGCCGCGAGGTGGGAGGCGACCTCGTCGGGTGCCAGCGCCCGCGACCAGTACCAGCCCTGGCCGTGCTCGATGCCCAGGTCGGCCACCACGCGCGCCTGGTGGGCGTCCTCGACGCCCTCCGCCACGAGCCCGAGGCCCAGGGCTCGGCACACGGCCACGACAGCCGCGAGCAGCGCCCGCGAGCGCTCGCTGGAGGCGGCGCCCACCACCAGCGACCTGTCGACCTTGACGCAGGTCACCGGCAGCCGCTCCAGGTAGCCGAGCGAGGAGTAGCCGGTGCCGAAGTCGTCGATGGCGAGCTGCACCCCGGCGGCGTGCAGCTCGTCGAGGGTGCGGGCGGCGGGGTCGTCGCGGGAGAGGAACAGCGACTCGGTGACCTCGACGGTGACCAGGTCGAGCGGGACGCCCCGCTCGGCGGCGCAGGCCCGCAGCGCCTCGGTGTAGGCGGGGCGGCGCAGCTCGTGCACCGACGCGTTGACGCCGACGCGCAGCCGGCGCTCCACCCCGCCGGCGGCCACGAACGCGTCGAGGCCGTGGGCGAGGACCGTCGCCCCGACCAGGTGCACCAGGCCGGCCGCCTCCGCCAGGGGGACGTACTCGTCGGGCGCCACGGCTCCCAGCAGGGGGTCCTGCCAGCGGGAGAGCAGCTCGAACCCCGTCGTGGTGCCGGTGGCGACCTCGACCACCGGCTGCAGGTGCACGGTCAGCCCGTCCCGCGCCAGCGCCTCGCGCAGCGCCGCGACGACGACCTGCTCGCGGCGGCTGCGCTCCACGAGGGCCGCGTCGTGGACGCGGGTGACCCCGTCGCCCTGGGCCTTGGCCAGGCGCAGCGCGGCCGCGGCGTCGGACAGGACCGCGGTGGGGTCGCCGCCGCCGACCTGCTCCGCGACGCCGGCGCAGGCGCTCAGCGGCTGGTCACCGGCCACGCCGAGCGAGGTCACGGCGGCGCGGGCCAGGCGGGCGACCTCGCGCCCGCGCGCCGCTCCACCGGCGCCCCGCAGCACGAACTGGTCCCCGGCGGTCCGGTGGACGGTCCACCCCGGCGGCACCGCGTCCACCAGGGCGCGAGCGACCCCCCGGAGCGCCGCGTCGCCCAGCGCGACGCCGAACTGCGCGTTGAGCTCGTAGAAGGAGTCCAGGCCCACCTCGACCACCACCGTGCCGCGGCGGCCGCCGCGGTGCTCGCGCTGCAGCAGCTCCACCAGGTCGCGGCGGTTGGGCAGGCCCGTCAGGTCGTCGGTGCGGACCTGCAGCGCGAGGCCGGCGAGCAGCGCGGAGCGCTGGCGCCGCAGCTGGAGGGCGCGCAGACCCCCCAGGGCGACGACCAGGCACAGGAAGGTCCCGCTGACGGCGTCGAGGTACCTGCCTCCGGGGCCCGCGGTCAGCGCGACGGTCAGGACCGTCGTGGCGAGCACGGCGAGCGCCGTGGCGGAGCTCGACCCGTCGAGCCGCTCACGGCGCGCGTCCGCGCCGCACCGCCCCGCGCGCGCGGCCCGGCGGGTGGCGACGAGCAGGGCCGGGAGCAGCGCGAGGGCCGCAGCGGTCCACCACCGCCCGGGGTGCGCGGCGTCCAGCAGGCCGGTGCTCCCGACGACGACGGCGGTGGCCGCCGCGCAGCACCCGAGGGCTGCGAGCGCGACCGGCCGCCCCCGCGCCGTGACCGCCAGGAGGCCGGCGGTCGAGGCCCCGACCGCCGAGACCAGCAGCGCCGACGCGCACAGCACCACCTCACCGGTGGTCACCGGCCCCTGCGCGAGGAGGGCCTGGAGGTGCAGCAGCCAGAACACCTGGGCGGCCCCGGCGCCCAGCACGAGGCCGTGGCCGGTGGAGCCCGCCCAGGCCGCCGCGTCCGGGCCCGTGCGGATGCGCCCCACCACCGGGACGGCGACGACCGCCCCCACCACCAGCACCAGGACCTCGCGGACCGGGAAGGCCCACAGAGCCCCCAGGAGCTCGAGCGGCGGCGCGGGTGTCACCCGCTCGTCCTCGACGCCGGTGAGGACCGACTTGACCACCGGCGCCCGGACGGACCCCACCACGTCGCGGCCGTCCCCCGGACGGGTGTGGTCAGGCGCTCGGGGCGACCCGCTGCAGGACCAGCTCGCGCACGCGCGCCGCGTCGGCGGAGCCGCGGGTGGCCTTCATGACCGCACCCACGATCGCTCCCGCCGCCGCCACCTTGCCGTCGCGGATCTTGCCCGCGACGTCGGGGTTGGCGGCCAGGGCCTCGTCGACCGCGGCCAGCAGCGCGCCGTCGTCGGAGACGACCGCCAGGCCGCGGGCGTCGACGACCTGCTGGGGGTCGCCCTCGCCGTCGAGCACGTGCTCGAGCACCTGGCGGGCCAGCTTGTCGTTGAGCTTGCCGCCGTCGACCAGCGCCTGCAGCTGCGCCACGTGCGCCGGGGTGACGGGGAGCTCCTCCAGGGAGGTGCCGCGGGTGTTGGCCGCGCGGCCGAGCTCGCCGGTCCACCACTTGCGGGCCGCCGCGGGCGGGGCTCCCAGGAGCACGGTCGCCTCGACGAGGTCGAGCGCCCCGGCGTTGAGCAGGTCCCGCATGTCGAGGTCGGTCAGGCCCCACTCCCCCTGCAGGCGGCGGCGGCGCGCGGCCGGCGGCTCGGGCAGCGCGGCGCGCAGCTCCTCCACCCAGGCCGGGTCCGGGGCGACGGGCACGAGGTCGGGCTCGGGGAAGTAGCGGTAGTCGTCGGCGTCGGACTTGATCCGCCCCGACGTCGTCAGGCCCGTGTCCTCGTGCCAGTGGCGCGTCTCCTGCAGCACGCTGCCGCCGTCGAGCAGCACGGCCGCCTGGCGGCTCACCTCGTAGCGCACGGCGCGCTCGACCGACCGCAGGGAGTTCACGTTCTTGGTCTCGGTGCGGGTGCCGAGGCGGCTCTCGGGGGTGTCGCGCAGCGAGAGGTTGACGTCGCAGCGCATCGAGCCCTGCTCCATCTTCACGTCGGAGACGTCGAGGCCCTTGAGCAGGTCGCGCAGGGTGGCCACGTACGCGCGCGCCACCTCACCGACCCGCGCGCCCGCGCCGGTGATGGGCCGGGTGACGATCTCGATCAGCGGGATCCCGGCGCGGTTGTAGTCGACCAGGGAGTACTCGGCGCCGTGGATGCGGCCGGTGGCCCCGCCCACGTGCGAGGACTTGCCCGTGTCCTCCTCCATGTGCGCGCGCTCGATCTGGACGCGGTGCGTGAAGGCCGGCTCGCCCGCCTCGTTGGCGGGGACGTCGACGTCGAGCCAGCCGTCGAAGGCGATGGGCTCGTCGTACTGGCTGGTCTGGAAGTTCTTCGGCATGTCCGGGTAGAAGTAGTTCTTCCGGGCGAACCGGCACTCCGCGGCGATGGAGCAGTTGAGGGCCAGGCCCATGCGGATGGCGGACTCGACGGCCTTGGCGTTGAGCACCGGCATGCTCCCCGGCAGGCCGAGGCTCGTCGGGTCGACCTGGGTGTTCGGCTCGGCGCCGAACTCCGTC
>Ga0182228_1000164_pt1 | contig 14877 bp, 17 predicted proteins | sample G6R1MG_19_FD_128385 | JGI IMG/M metagenome (GOLD analysis project Ga0182228, IMG submission 128385) | Miscanthus phyllosphere microbial communities from Michigan, USA - G6R3_MAIN_07NOV2016_LD1 MG | ecosystem: Host-associated > Plants > Phyllosphere > Phylloplane/Leaf | place: USA: Michigan... | reverse complement strand
CTCAGCGCCAGACCTGCCATCACCATCAGGGCAATACCCAGGCTGTTGAAACCAATGCTATCGATGACCACTACGCCCAGCGGTGCACCGATGGCAATCGCCCCATAGGACGCGATACCGTTCCACGAGATTGAGCGGGCAGTGTGCTCCGGGCCGACCTTGCCGATGCACCAACTGATGGTGCCGACCCCGATAAGCCCTTGAGAGACGCCGAGGAACAGCCGCGCGACGATGAGAATTGACAGGCTCAGCGTGGCAAACTCGTGCAGCAGTGTGGCCAGCAAGGTCATGCTGCCACTGATGACGATGCCCCAGAGCCCGAATACGATGGAGCGCTTGCTGCCCAGCGTATCCGTCGCACGACCGGCGAAAGGCCGGCTGAGCAGGGTGGCGAGGTACTGCGAGGCGATGGTCAGGCCGGCAATCAGCGGGCTAAAACCGAGCTGGTCATGAACATAGCCGGGCAACACCGCAATAGGCAGGCCGATGCACAGGAAGGCGATGAACGTGTAAAAGACGATAGAGACGATCTGCAGCGTAATCGTCATGGAACCGGGTTGTGCGGCAGGCATTGGACTCTTCGCTGGCAGGCGGTGGGAGTGCCCCATCATGGCGTGCGTCGTGGATAAATGAAAGCAGGCTAACGGTATTATGCGGCTGCTTATCAGACAGTTGCCGTTGTGAGGAGATGCTCATAGGATGACTGATCACATCACAATAATAAAAAGGTTTGTCATGAAAAATATTCTGTTGCTGGCCGCTGCGGTTGGTTGTTCATTCGGCCTGAGCGCCCAGGCAGCCACCTTCGCCTACATTTCCAGCCCCATCGATGGGCTAATCTCTCAATACCGTCTCGATGAGCAGAGCGGGGCGCTCAGCCTGGTCGAGCAGACCAAGGCAGGTGATCAGGTCAATCCGATGGCCATCACGCCGGATGGCAAAGCGTTATTCGCCGCGCTGCGCGCCAAACCCTATCAGGTGCTGAGTTTCAGCATCGAGCCTGGCACCGGGCACCTCAAACCCCTCAGTCAGGCGCCGCTGGCCGAGAGTCTGGCCTACCTGTCTACCGATCGCAGCGGACGCTTCCTGTTTGGTGCGTCCTATGGCGCCGACTTGCTCAGCGTCCAGCCCATCGATGCGCAGCACCGCCCGAGCGACAGCATTCAGACTTACAAGACCGGCATGCACGCGCATTCGGTGCGCACCGATCCGAGCAACCGGTTTGTGTACGCCGGTAACCTGGGCGTCGATCGTGTGCTGCAATACCGCCTGGAGCCCAAGGACGGCAACGGCAAGCTTGTGCCCATCGGCGAGGGCTACGTCGTCGTTCCCGACAACACCGGCCCACGCCACCTGACCTTTTCGTCCGATGGCAAGTTTCTGTATGTCGTCGGTGAAATGAGTGGCACCGTCACGGCCTTCGCGATTAATCAGAAAACCGGTGCGTTGAAGCAGACCAGTCAGGCAGACGGTATTCCCAAACGCTTGAACCTGGCACCGGGGCAGGCCCGTGATGCGCGCAACAACGATCTCAAGGATGACCCGACGCCGCGCATCTGGGCTGCGGATATTCGCCTCGCGCCGAACGGCAAATGGCTGTTCATCAGCGAGCGCACCAGCAGCAGCGTGTCGGTGTTCAACGTTGATCCCACCAGCGGCAAAGTGACGTTCGTTGAAAATTATCCCGTTCAGGAAAAGCAGCCGCGCAACATCGCGGTGTCGCCCAATGGACGTTGGTTGCTGGTGAGTGGCGAGAAAAGCGACAAGGTCGGCAGTTACGCCATCGACGAGAAGGGTGCCTTGCAACGGGTCGGCGAAGCGCCTTCGGGCAAGGGTGCGCTGTGGATTGAAATGCTCAGCCAGCCGAGCGAATAAGCGCTCTGAAACCAAAAAGCCCTGTCACAAGACAGGGCTTTTTGCTATTGCAGGCTGACAGGCTTAGAACGAAACGCCCTGGCTGCGCAGGTAGTCGTCATAGGTGCCGCTGAAATCGACCACGCCGCTTGGGCTGAGTTCGATGATGCGGGTAGCCAGCGAGGACACGAACTCGCGGTCGTGACTGACGAAAATCAGTGTGCCTGGATAGTTTTCCAGCGCCAGGTTCAGCGACTCGATGGATTCCATGTCCAGGTGGTTGGTCGGTTCGTCCATCACCAGCACGTTGGGCTTTTGCAGGATCAGTTTGCCGAACAGCATGCGGCCCTGTTCACCACCGGAAATCACCTTCACCGACTTGAGGATCTCGTCGTTGGAGAACAGCATGCGGCCCAGGGTGCCACGTACCAGTTGCTCGCCGCCCTGGGTCCACTGACCCATCCAGTCGAACAGGGTGGAGTCATCCTCGAAATCGTGAGCATGATCCTGAGCGTAATAGCCGATTTCCGCCGCATCGGTCCACTTGACCGTGCCGGCATCCGCTTGCAGCTCGTTGACCAGCGTGCGCAGCAGGGTGGTCTTGCCGATGCCGTTCGGGCCGATGATGGCCACGCGTTCGCCGGCTTCGACCTGGAAGCTGAAGTCCTTGAACAGGGTCTTGCCGTCGAAGCCTTTGGCCATGCGATCGACGATGACCGCCTGGCGGTGCAGCTTCTTGGTCTGTTCGAAACGAATGAACGGGCTGACACGGCTGGAGGGCTTGACCTCGGCCAGCTGGATCTTGTCGATCGCCTTGGCCCGGGAGGTGGCCTGCTTGGCTTTCGAGGCGTTGGCCGAGAAGCGGCTGACGAACGATTGAAGTTCGGAAATCTGCGCTTTCTTCTTGGCGTTGTCGGACAGCAACTGCTCGCGGGACTGGGTCGCCACGGTCATGTACTCGTCATAGTTGCCCGGGAACAGACGCAGCTCACCGTAATCCAGGTCGGCCATGTGCGTGCACACGCTGTTCAGGAAGTGACGGTCGTGGGAGATGATGATCATCAGGCTGTTACGCTGGGTCAGGATGTTTTCCAGCCAGCGAATGGTGTTGATGTCCAGGTGGTTGGTCGGTTCGTCGAGCAGCAGTACTTCCGGATCGGAGAACAGTGCCTGAGCGAGCAGAACGCGCAGCTTCCAGCCCGGCGATACTTCGCTCATCGGACCATTGTGCTGTTCGATGCCGATACCCAGACCCAGCAGCAGTTCACCGGCGCGGGACTCGGCGGTGTAACCGTCCATTTCCGCAAACTCGGTTTCCAGCTCGGCAACGGCCATGCCGTCATCTTCACTCATTTCCGGCAGAGAATAGATGCGGTCGCGCTCGGCCTTGACCTTCCAGAGCTCTTCGTGACCCATGATCACGGTGTCGAGCACCGTGAACTCTTCATAGGCGAACTGATCCTGGCGCAGCTTACCCAGACGCACGTTCGGCTCCAGCATCACCTGCCCACCCGAAGGCTCGAGGTCGCCACCGAGGATTTTCATGAACGTGGACTTGCCGCAGCCGTTCGCGCCAATCAGGCCGTAACGGTTACCGGCGCCAAACTTGACCGAGACATTCTCGAACAAGGGTTTGGGGCCGAACTGCATGGTGATGTTAGCTGTGGAGATCAATTACTTTACCTATCAATAACGTGGGCAATAACCGGGGGAGCGCTGGCGTCAGGGGTGTGGTGTTCAGGACCCCACCCAAGCTGTTCAGTCCGCTCCGTCCGAGCATGAGCTGACCCAACGGGCATACGTCTACCGCAACGTCAGCCTGCCACGACTGCGTTGCCGGGATATGAATGTGGGGGTTCACGCCAGACATTGGCGCGCATTGTCGCATAGGTCGGGCGGCAGTGACATGGTGGACGGCAGAGGATTGCCGAGTTTAACGGTTCGGGGCAGGGCTGGCGCCCGTTTCAGCACCCTTCGCTGCGGGCAACTGCGGATGCCTCAAGATAAACAGGTGCATTGCAGGCGACGCTCTCTATAGTGGCGAAGTACTATCCCTGAAGTGCGCAACTGACTTTATGGCGAACTTCGTCAAGGCTCAACTTGGGAATGACCTCATGCGGCACTCGCGAGCTCTTGGAAACATTGAATACCTGGAAGCCGCTCCCGACGACCTGTTTCGACATCAGCTCCAGCGAAGGAAGAATTCTTGATTCGTAATGCTGATCCAGACCGCAGGGTGAGCAATTGTCGCTGGATGATTCATAGAACCGGCCCACGGACTGATTCATGTCGAAACCGACCAGAAAGACGTCGTCGAAACCAAGGTGATAGGACAGTTGCAGCGCCAGATACATGACCGTTCGGGCGTCGAAAAAACCAAGTTCCAGATTCTTGCTGAAGCCGATATCCCGGCTTCTGCTACTCCATAACGAAAGTTTTCTGACCAGTGCATTTTCCCGGGAGCACAGCGCTGCAACCGTCGACAATCTGGGCGATTTCTTCAGTGCATAAGCGCGTCCGGAAGGTCTGGGAATGTCGCCGCGAAACTGATCTTCCCAAAGGCCTACATTCTCGCTGGAGCGCATTGCAGCGGCGAACAGCTCAGGCTGCTGGTTGGGGAAATCCCTGTCGGAGCAGACGTAGAACAACGGTTTTATGTTCGTGCCTGCGAACATCGAGAACGCGCCGTTCATGGTGATCATGGGGATGTGCGAGAACTCTTTGATCGGGAAATCCTTCGCTGACTTCCCAGAGCCAATCAGGAAGACCGGCCCTTTTTTAGTGCCCCTGCATGTACTGAAATCAAGCACGCGCGTCGGTTCAGGCATGTGCTCGTCAACAGCATTGCGCAGGTAGCGCGTCGAATTAATTGATTGACTAGTCATGACTACCCTGTAGGCACTAGTGGCAAATTAGTTGGGACATATTGCGCAGGATGTTATTGGCTGGTGGCCAGTAATTCAACATCAAAGGGTCTAAAAAGAGTATCACACTGGAAACAACTGGCTACATAGCACGGGCGCCAATTCACGAAACGCGTTATTCACTAGATGGTTTTCGGATGTAAGGTCAGGTCGGTGATATTGATTTAATACTGATTAGCCACTACTTGATGGCGGCTGTATCGGCTTCTGTTTCTGGCAAAATATTCTGTACTTTAGATGCGCAGCGAGAAGATCGAAATATGTATCAGGACGATACATTTGCAGAGGGTAAGTTGGACGAAGTCGGTCACAAAAGGTTTTTTCTGCAAGGCCCGGTGATCACCGGGCCCGCCATTTCTGGTGCGTGTTGACGGTTAGTCGGATTTCCTTTCCTGCTTTTTCCTCCTGAACCAGCTTCCCAGCGCATGGAAAGGGTGAATGAACATCGCAATCGCTCCGAGCAGAAAGACGATGGAGACAAGGATCAGACCCAGCCCTTCGTGTGCAAACATAGTGATTGACTCCTGTTGTCACTTTGTCGGTCCGTTGAAGACTAGTCGCTGAAACGTTTCACCTCATGAAGAAATGTTAAGGAACTTTCCCGCAGTGGCTTCAAGAGAGGACCCGGCGCCATGCAGACGTACGCACGATCCGGGCGCAGATGCCCGGTTTCCTTCCGCCGAACCAGTCCGGTCGCGCGCCGACTTTGCCAGGATGACGCGCTGAAGCTACACGCGATATTTATCTGAAACCGGGTTCGACAGGCATCCTGCTGCTCTTCGAAGGGCTCGCACAGCGTGACGTTTGCACCGCCCATCACCCGAAACCCTCAACGGTCAGCTGGCATTCCGACAAGTATCTTCAATGCCGTCGTGGAACTAGATGAGGCGATGACGAGACTATAAGCACGCTCGCGTTCAGCAGGCGTGGCCTGTGAACGTGCATTCTTATGATCCCGGAGGTTACTGACATGAAGTCCCTTTTCCGTCCAGCTTTGCTGCTGGCTGTCGCTTTACCCCTGTTCCTGGCTGGCTGCGGAGACAAGGAGCCCGAGCAGCGCACTGCGTTCACTCAGTTCCTGCAAACCCGAATTGTCGACAAGCCGGGCGTGCATGTGCCCAAGCTGACGGATGAAGAAAAGAAAGCCTTTGGTGACTACACCTCGCACTACGCGGTCATCTCCGACTTCGGCGCGGGCATGGACACTGCGGTGCAGCCACTCGCCGGCTTGATGCAGAAAGGCTCCTTTCATTCGGTCAGCGATGTCATTCAACGCCGTGCAGACCTGGCCGCCGTGCAGACGGGACTCGATGAAGTGGGCGAAAAGCTGACCATCGAGCAGGGCAAGGCAGACGCGGCACGTGCGAAACTCAAGCAGCCAGAAGACCTGAAGGTGGTTTACGACAAGGCCTACGACCGAACTGTCAGCGTACCCGCCAACACCTTCCGTGAAGTGCTGCCGCAGATAAAGGGCACCTTTTCCAGTGGCCTGAAGGTTGCCGATTATGTGGACGCGCACAAATCGCAGATCGATATCTCGGGTTCGACCATCACCGTCAAGGACCCGGTGGTACAGACCGAGCTCAACAAACTGCTGCAAGAGCTGAATGAGCAGGGCAAGAACGCGCAACAAGCCCAGTCCAAACTGCAATCGCTCATGACCGGCCGCTGATAACGAGCTGCTGCGTCTGAAGTGACGGCCCGGTCCTGCTGCCGGGCCGATCCTTGTGTCAGGTATGATTCCGCCATCTGTCTACCTGACGCCGGGAATCCACCGTCTGATGATCACTCCCTCTTCAATGACCATTACCCTGCGTGATGCTGCCTCTGCGGACGCGTTGTGCCTTGCGGCGCTCGGCATGCAGGTTTTTCTCGACACCTACGCAACGCAGGGCATTCGACAATCCATCGCCCGCGAAGCGCTGGAAGCTTTCTCGCCTGCGAACTTCGCACAACTGCTCATCGAGCCGACGACATTGATCATCGTTGCGGAGTCGCAAGGGCATTTGATTGGCTTTGCTCAGGTCGCGTTGCGCACCGATCATGCAATGCTGGGCGTATCGACCGCTGCCGAGTTGCAACGGCTCTATGTGCAGGAACGTTTTACAGGGCGTGGAGCAGGGCGGCTGTTACTCGAAGCCGCCGAGCGGCGTGCAACAAGCCGTCACGCCTCGCTATTATGGGCGACGGTCTGGGTTGGCAACCCGCGCGCGCTGGCGTTTTACCCTCGTCAAGGCTATGAATTGAAAGGTGCTCCGCACTATGTGTTTCAGGGCGAGACACATGAGAATCACCTGTTTGCCAAATCGCTGATGACCACTGACTGACACGACGTTGCTGTGCAACAAGGACGCTGAATGCTGCGCATACTGGGCAAGACCTCCTCGATCAACGTACGAAAAGTACTCTGGACCTGCGAGGAACTGAAGATACCCTTCACTCAGGAAGACTGGGGGTCAGGCTTCAAACCTGCCAACACGGACGAGTTTGTCGCGCTCAACCCGAATGCCATGGTGCCGGTTATCGTGGATGATGACTTCGTGCTTTGGGAGTCCAACAGCATCGTTCGCTATCTGGCCAACCGTTATGCTGGCGACGCTGTTTATCCGCTGGATCCACGTGCCAGAGCGCAGGCCGATCAGTGGATCGACTGGCAAGGCTCGGATCTGAACAGATCATGGAGCTATGCCTTCATGTCACTGGTGCGACGCTCGAGCGAGCACCAGGACCCTGTCGCCATAGCCGCTTCCTGTGCCCAGTGGGCCAGGCATATGCAAATACTCGACAGGCAACTGGAAAAGACTGGCGCCTATGTCTGCGGCGAGCGTTTTACCCTGGCTGACATCCCCATCGGTCTTTCAGTCAATCGCTGGTTCGAGACGCCTCTCGAGCATCCCGACCTGCCCGCCGTCAATGCGTATTACGAACGCCTGAGCCATCGCTCCGGCTACCTTCTGTATGGGCGTAACGGAACTCCGTGACGGCTTGTCGGGCTCGCGTTTATCCTTGGGCACTATTCTGAGCCTTGTTGTCTGTTAAGGAGTCGTTGAAGTGACCACCATCAAAATCACCGCGGGCGGATACGAGTTTCTCGCCGAAACCCATCCGGACGCGCCGCAAACGGTGGAGGCGTTTCTCAAGCTGCTGCCTTATCGGCAGAAATTCATCCATGTACGCTGGAGCGGCGAGGGCTGCTGGGTGCCGCTGGATGATTATCAGCTCAAGCTGGATGACGCATTGATCGGTTTCGAGAACGCAACCAGCCATCCTTCGGTGGGCGACATTCTTTTCTACCCGGGCGGTTACAGCGAAACCGAGATTATCCTTGCCTACGGTTCGTGTTGTTTCGCCAGCAAGATGGGGCAGTTGGCGGGCAACCATTTTCTGACCATCACTCAGGGCAAGGAAAACCTGCGCAAGCTGGGCGTGAAGACGCTTTGGGAGGGCGCTCAGGATGTGGTTTTCGAGCTTGCTTGAGTCTGCCGTTATTGCGCGATACGCATTTGCCAGTATTTGGTGGAACTGCTGATCTTCGCCAGGGGTCTAGTCCACGATGCTTCCAGCTCCCGGAAGCCGACCTGGAGACACGCCCTTGAATATTTTCGAAGCCCTGCGCGAAAGCCATGACCGTCAACGCAGCTACGCTGATGCCCTGATCCAGACCAGTGGCGACAGCGCCGAGCGCGAGAAGGCCTACAAACAGCTCAAGGAAGAACTGCAGGCACACGAAACGGCCGAAGAACGGTTTTTCTACATTCCTCTGATGGCCCACGACAATGGCGTGGACCTGAGCCGTCACGCCATTTCCGAGCATCATGAGATGGACGAGATGATGGAAGAGCTCGATGAAACTGAAATGTCGAGCCCGGCCTGGCTGGCCACTGCGAAAAAATTGTCGGAAAAAGTGCACCACCACCTGAAAGAAGAAGAGCAGAAGTTCTTCCAGATGGCGGGCAAATTGCTCGACGAAAAGCAGAAACAGAGTCTGGCCGGCGAATACGTGAAGGAATACGAAGAGCAATTGGCTGAGGGTTGATAGCGCTGTGCAGTGCTAGAATCGGCTTTTTATCAGCGAAGGCATGACATGAAGTTTCTGTTTCTGACAAGCGCGACGGTGATTGCGGCAACCTTATTGACCGGGTGTGCAGCGCCTTCCAGTTCTGCACGTGCCGCAGGACCCTACAAGGTCCTGTCGAGCACCAAGCAGGATGCCGCCGTTGCCCAGTGCATTCAGGTGACCTGGCAGAACGAAGCCATGTTCGGCACGTCCTCTGACGTGTTCCTTCATGACCTCTCCGGCGGCGGCTTTACCGTGTTTACCACTGAGTCGACCTACTTCGCTGACGTGCGCGGCAAGGGCCCGACCACTGCCGTTGAGTTCTATGCCCCGCAAGGCGATGCTCAGGCCGCATTGCGCTCTGCGGCCATTGCTACCTGCCTTTAAGTCTTTTCACACTGACACCTCTCATTCCCATGCGCCCGCGTGGGAATGCCGTTCTGGACGCGTTGCGTGCGCCCACTCATGCTTCGGGCTTGACCGGGTCGATACTCCACGCCCGATAACAGCGCCTATGCACAAGAGTGGGGCCCTAGCACTCAGATATGGCAATCGGTAGCGTTACCTGCGCAATGCGCCCCCGCGTCTCCGCTCCAAGCCAAAATTCCAGTCTGTTGATTTATCTCGACTTTTTCATGCGGTGTTCTCCGCGCGTCCTCTGTGGCACACTTTCTGCTGTCTATTCCGTTGTTACATACCTGTATCCGCTATAGCGGAATAACGAATACTTCGGCGGAGTTTAAGTCATGCATCGCGGACCTTCCTTTGTGAAAGCTTGTGCCTTTGTTCTTTCAGCTTCATTCATGCTGGCCAATACGGTGCAGGCAGCCGAAGGCAGCAAGCTGGATGCGGTATTGAAACGTGGCAATCTGGTGGTCGGCACGGGCAGTACCAATGCCCCGTGGCACTTTCAGGGCGCGGACGGCAAGTTGCAGGGCTTCGATATCGACATTGGCAGAATCATCGCCAAAGGCCTGTTCAATGACCCGAGCAAGGTGGAATTTGTCGTGCAGTCCTCGGATGCACGTATCCCCAACCTGCTGACCGACAAGGTCGACATCAGCTGCCAGTTCATCACCGTTACCGCCAGTCGCGCACAGCAGGTGGCATTCACCTTGCCCTACTACCGCGAGGGTGTGGCGCTGCTGTTGCCTGCCAATAGCAAGTACAAGGAAATCGATGACCTGAAGGCAGCAGGTGACGATGTGACCGTGGCCGTCCTGCAAAACGTGTACGCAGAGGAACTGGTGCATCAGGCACTGCCCAAGGCCAAGGTCGATCAGTACGACAGCGTCGACCTGATGTACCAGGCGATCAACTCCGGGCGTGCCGATACAGCGGCCACCGATCAGTCTTCGGTCAAGTACCTGATGGTGCAGAACCCTGGTCGCTACCGTTCGCCTGCCTTTGCCTGGAGCCCGCAAACCTATGCCTGCGCGGTCAAGCGTGGCGACCAGGACTGGCTGAACTTCGTCAACACCGCGTTGCATGAAGCCATGACCGGTGTCGAGTTCCCGGCTTACGCGGCGTCTTTCAAGCAGTGGTTCGGTGTCGATCTGCCGGTGCCTGCAATCGGCTTTCCGATGGAATACAAATAAGTCCACTCTGACCTTCAGCGGCAGGGCAGGCCCTCGGGCTTTCCCTGCCAGGTACGGGCAAGCATGAATTACCAATTGAATTTTGATGCCGTGTGGCGCGACTTCCCCAGCCTTCTGGCGGGGTTGGGCCTTGGCCTGGAACTGGCCCTGATCTCGATCGCGATTGGTTGTGTGATCGGGCTGGCGAATGCATTTGCGCTGCTGTCGCGTTACAAGGCGTTGCGTATCGTCGCGTCGATCTATGTAACGGTGGTACGCAATACGCCGATCCTGGTGTTGATCCTGCTGATCTACTTCGCGTTGCCCGGGCTGGGCATTCGACTCGACAAGCTGGCGTCATTCATCGTCACGCTGTCGCTGTACGCCGGTGCCTATCTGACCGAAGTGTTCCGTGCCGGGCTGCTGAGCATCCATAAAGGGCAGCGTGAAGCGGGGCTGGCGATCGGCCTGGGCGAATGGCAGGTGCGGGCCTATATCATCGTGCCGGTGATGTTGCGCAATGTATTGCCGGCGCTCTCCAACAACTTCATTTCGCTGTTCAAGGACACCTCGCTGGCGGCCGCCATTGCCGTGCCGGAGCTGACCTACTACGCGCGCAAGATCAACGTCGAAAGCTACCGGGTGATCGAAACCTGGCTGGTGACCACAGCACTCTATGTGGTGGCCTGCTACGTGATCGCTTTGTTTCTGCGCACCCTCGAACAACGTCTGGCGATTCGCCGCTAGGAGGCTGTCATGTATCAACCCCCTGGCTGGCTGCAGGAATTGTGGAATGCGCGGGAAGTGCTCTGGTCCGGTTTTCTGACCAGTATCCAGTGCTCGGCGCTGGCGATTGCCGCAGGTACGCTGATCGGCATGCTGGCCGGTCTGGTGCTGACCTACGGCGGTTTTTTCGCGCGCTTGCCGATTCGGCTCTATGTGGATCTGATTCGCGGGACTCCGGTGTTCGTGCTGGTGCTGGCGGTCTTTTACATGGTGCCGGCGCTGGGTTGGCAGATCAGCGCGTTTCAGGCCGGCGCAATAGGCCTGACGCTGTTCTGCGGCTCTCACGTTTCGGAAATCGTGCGCGGCGCCCTGCAGGCCATTCCCCGTGGCCAACTGGAAGCCGGCAAGGCCATCGGTCTGCGCTTCGGCCAGTCGCTGCGCTATGTGTTGCTGCCTCAGGCCATGCGCCAGATCCTGCCGACCTGGGTCAACTCCTCGACCGAGATCGTCAAGGCGTCGACGCTGCTTTCGGTGATCGGTGTGGCTGAACTGCTGCTCAGCACCCAGCAGGTGATTGCGCGCACGTTCATGACCCTGGAGTTCTACCTGTTTGCAGGTTTCCTGTTCTTTCTCATCAACTACGCCATCGAGCTTCTTGGGCGGCAAATCGAAAAACGGGTGGCATTGCCATGACACAGACTCATAACCCCGGCCCGGCGCTGCTCAGCATCGAGGGCTTGCATAAATCCTACGGCGCAGTGGAAGTGCTCAAGGGCGTCGATCTGCGCATGCAGAAAGGCAATGTCGTGACCCTGATCGGTTCCAGCGGCTCGGGCAAGACCACCTTGCTGCGCTGCGTCAACCTGCTGGAAGAGTTTCAGGGCGGGCATATCCGCCTTGAGGGGCAGGACATCGGCTACAGCAACGTAGACGGCAAGCGCACCCGCCATCCGGAGCGTCTGATCGCGCAACACCGGGCAATGACCGGCATGGCCTTCCAGCAATTCAACCTGTTTCCGCACCTCAGCGCCTTGCAGAACGTCACCCTGGGCTTGCTCAAGGTCAAGAAGATGCCCAAGGATCAAGCCGTTGCGCTGGCCGAAAAGTGGCTGGACCGGGTCGGCCTGCTGGAGCGGCGCAATCACTTCCCCGGTCAGTTGTCCGGCGGGCAGCAGCAGCGTGTGGCGATTGCACGCGCCATTGCCATGAACCCCAGCCTGATGTTGTTTGACGAAGTCACTTCGGCACTCGATCCGGAACTGGTGGGCGAAGTGCTGAGCGTCATCAAGGACCTGGCCGAGGAGGGCATGACCATGTTGCTGGTGACGCACGAAATGCGTTTCGCCTACGAAGTGTCGGACCAGATCGTGTTCATGAATCAGGGCCGCATCGAAGAGCAGGGGCCACCCAAGGCCTTGTTCGAGCAGCCGAAGTCGGCGCGCTTGAGCGAGTTTCTCAAGAACATCCGTTTTTAAACGTTCACTACGTCCAATGCTTCAAGACAAGGAAAAACTCATGACTATTACCCGTTATGGCGCAGGCAGCACAGCAGGAGGCGGCCAGCCACGCCCATTCGCTCGCGCCGTCGAGGCTGACGGCTGGTTGCACGTTTCCGGCCAGGTACCTGCGCTGGATGGCGAGATCATCGTCGGCGGCATCGTCGAGCAGACGCACCAGACCATGCGCAACCTGATCGCAATTCTTGAAGAGGCCGGTTATGCGCTCAAGGATGTGATCCGGGTCGGTGTATGGCTGGAGGACCCGCGGGACTTCTGGAGTTTCAACAAGGTATTCGGTGAGTACTTCACACCCGAGCATGCGCCGGCACGCGCTTGCGTTCAGGCCTGCATGATGGTCGACTGCAAGGTCGAAATCGACTGTATTGCCTACAAGCGCAAATAGCACACGTGCAGCCACACGTTGCAAGCCGGAAGCCCGATCACCTGAGGCTTTTGGCTTGCCGCTTTCCCAAGGAACGAATCTCATGACCGAAGACACTATCAAGCGCCGGGCACGTGGACTGGACCGGGCGTTCGATATCCTGGATTTTCTCAAGGAAAAGGCCAGGCCCATGCGCCCCAATGAGATTGCCAGCGGGATCGGCAGCCCCAAATCGACGGTTTACGAGCTGGTGGCATCGTTGCTGGAGCGGCGGATTCTGGAGACGGTGGGCAAGGACGGGCATGTCTATCTGGGCCGTCAATTGTATTTTCTGGGGCAGGCACACTTGCGGCACTTCGATTTCACTCGCGAGGCCGAGGCCTGCCTGTGCGAGATCGTCAGCCGGACGCGGGAAACTGCGCAGATGTGCCTGCTCAATGGTCGCAAATACACCGTGGCGCTGATGAAGGAGGGTGAGCGTCATTTCAGGATTTCTTCGGACATCGGCGAGAACGCGCCCATCCCATGGACGGCGTCCGGACGTCTGTTGCTCAGTCACCTGAGCGATCAGCAGATCATCGACCTGATCGACCCCGACGACTTCATTCTGCCGGGGGGCGAACGTCTGCCGCTGGAGACCTTTCTTCGGGAAATCCGCAAGGCCGGCGAGGAGGGCTTCTTTTCCTTCAATAGCGTGGCTGACACCTTCACCCACTGCTTCGCCGCTCCGGTGAACAACGAACACGGTCAGTGCATCGCCACGCTGTGCATCGTCGCGCCGCGTGCCGACGCCAAGACCCACTACGACGACTATCGGCGGGTGCTGATCGAAAGCGCCAATGGCCTGGCTCGCCGTATCAATGAATAACCGCAGGAGATTACCGATGAGCACCGCCGTAATGGACAAGGGTACTGCGCAGCCGGGTGACAGCCTGGTCAGTGATGTCAGCCTGCCCGCACTGGTAATTCATAATCAGGCGCTGCAACACAATATTCGCTGGATGCAGCAGTTTGTCAGCGACAGCGGTGCAGAGCTGGCACCGCACGGCAAGACCAGTATGGTGCCCGCGCTGTTTCGCCGGCAATTGGACGCAGGCGCATGGGGCATGACCCTCGCCACGGCGGTCCAGACGCAGGCCGCTTATGCGCATGGCGTGCGCCGGGTGCTGATGGCCAACCAATTGGTCGGTGCGCCGAACATGGCAATCGTTGCCGACATGCTGGCTGATCCCATGTTCGAGTTTCACTGCATGGTCGACCATCCGGACAATGTCACTGCGCTGGGCGAGTTTTTCGCTGCGCGTGGCCTGCGTTTGAACGTGATGATCGAATACGGCGTACCTGGCGGGCGTTGCGGCTGCCGTAGCGAAGAGCAGGTGCTGGCACTGGCCGACGCTGTTCTGGCACAGCCGGCGCTGGCATTGACCGGCATTGAAGGGTACGAGGGCGTCATCCACGGCGACCACGCCATCCAAGGCATCAAGGCCTTTGCCGCATCGCTGGTGCGCCTGGCTGTCGACCTGCAGGACAAGGGCGCCTTCGCCCTGGATCGCCCGATCGTCACAGCCTCCGGCTCGGCCTGGTATGACCTGATCGCCGAAGCCTTCGATGCCCAGTCTGTTCGCGAGCGCTTCCTCAGCGTGCTGCGGCCCGGCAGCTATGTGGTGCATGACCACGGCATCTACAAGGACGCGCAGTGCTGCGTGCTGGATCGGCGCGCCGAATTGAGCGAAGCACTGCGGCCGGCCCTGGAGGTCTGGGCGCATGTGCAATCCCTGCCGGAACCGGGCTTTGCAGTGATTGCCATGGGCAAGCGCGATGTTGCCTACGACGCCGGGTTGCCCAACCCGCTGCTGCG
>Ga0182228_1000161_pt1 | contig 14940 bp, 3 predicted proteins | sample G6R1MG_19_FD_128385 | JGI IMG/M metagenome (GOLD analysis project Ga0182228, IMG submission 128385) | Miscanthus phyllosphere microbial communities from Michigan, USA - G6R3_MAIN_07NOV2016_LD1 MG | ecosystem: Host-associated > Plants > Phyllosphere > Phylloplane/Leaf | place: USA: Michigan... | reverse complement strand
TGACCGCGCGCCAGTTGCAGCAGATTGCCGTTGGCATCAAAACCCGTAGCGAAATCCACATCGCCGTTATCGTCGGGCAGGCTGCGATTGCTGTCCGGGGCAACGCGCATGTTGCGGGTGAAGTTGTGCGCGCCTTCGTGACGCATTTGCAGCAGATTGCCCGCAGCGTCGTAGCTGTAACGCTGTTTGTAGTTGCTGACCTGGCAGGGATCAATGGTGGGCAAAGGTTGCAGGCCGGGCATTTCAGGGCCATGACTGGCACCGTTTCTGACCTCCCGGCCAGTGGCTTCGATCAACTGGTATAACGTGTCGTAAAGGTAATGGCTGATCGGTTCGATAAGCTGGTTGTTGCAATACCGGTCTGGTTGAGACGTATCGTTGACGAGCAGGATATTGCCCACCGGGTCATAGCTGTAATCGAGTTGCTGCAGCAGCGTGCCGTCAGCAGATAGCGCACTGAGCTCGGTCAGCCGACCGTCCTGTTGGTCATACAAATAGCGACTGACCACACCATTTCCGGCCGTCTCCTGCTCGACCTGATTGAACGCGTCGTAGTGAATCGCACTGACCAGCGTTTGCGGCTGTTCGGTATTGGCCAGGGTCAGTTCAACAGCGCGCAGTTGTCCAGCCGCACCGTGACTTAAACGATGAAAATTACCCTTGGCGTCAGTCTGCGCCAGCGCTTCGCTCTGCGCGTTGAAAACCCAGCGCGTATGCAAGCCGTCGGACTCCAGCAGTACATCACGATCATGTTCAGCAAGTGGCCAGTCCGGGCTGTCAGGCGACTGCAGGAAATACCGCTTCTCACTCAGCACCCCACCCGACAGTCCATAGTCCGGCAGCAGGCGCGAGCCGGCCTTATCGTCATGGCGAATCAGTTGATTGCATTGGTTATGCTCAGCAGTGGCAGGCCCGCCATAAGTTAAGCGCTCGGTAATTCGACCGGCCTCGTTGATCGACAAAGGGCGCAACAGCCCGTCGTATTCAATCTGGCGCTGGTTGTCACGTCCGTCCCGGCTGTCGACTGACTGCCCCGCTTCACCGTTCAGGCTCACCCGCCAACCTGAGTCGATACTTTTCGATAGCAGCAAAGCCCCGGACAAGCTGAAGATGTGCGTCAAGTTTACGGGCGCGCAGACATCGTATTTCAAACGGCTGAAAAGACGTGGATCGCGACTGGCGATCAGTCGCCCGGCCTGGTCGAAATATTGCTGCGTCACTCTGGCTTGAACAGGCTGCCCATCAGCGCCCCGATAGAAATGCACGCTGCGTACAGGCAGGCCCCGTGAATCGCTGACCGCCAATTGCGGCGTATTGGTGTGCATGATCGAGTGCTTCGCTTTCATCCTTGAAACTCCTGCCACCCGTTAGTGATGCCCATCAACCATAACATCAGGCGAACGGACGCACGCCGTTCGCTCAAGAACCAATAGGCATAACCTGCGAGCAGTCAATCGCCAATGAACATACCTTCAGCATCGGAAACCAAGACGTTGTTTTGAAAAGAAATTCTTGATGTTTTTGAGGGTTGACTGGCACTTTTGTCAGGTAGACGCAAGCGCCACGGTAAACAAGGCTGTGTCATGACCTCTGGAGAGCCGGACATGACCGAGCAACCTTTCTCCCTGTTACGCAACCTGGCCCGATCCGGGGACGATACGCACGAACATGACGATGACCAGGTATCGTTCATCGACGCGATGGAAAAACTGAATGTACATTCAGTGTTCGATATCGTACGGCGCTCCAAAACCGCTTTTGTTCGCGAACTCTCACGCATCAGTGACGCTGATGCAGCGCTCGCCTACGAAAACGCTCGCTGTTACGCCACCCAAATCGTGCGCCTGTATCGCAATCAGTTACTTTCCTCAGACCGAATCCAGTCAGTGACGCGGCGCACCGGCGTGCGTTCGCTGGTAGACATCGGGCCTGGCTTTCCCAATCTTTTCAAGGAGAACTGGGATCTGTTTTGCAAGGTGGGTGCAATCGAGGCCAAGGATTCACCCGTTGCGTACCTGACGTCCTTGTATCGTTTTGCTCTGGAACAGCTGGAAGGCAGCGTGGCGGAACCGAGCCGAATCAAACTCGATGAACGACGGCCTGACCTCAAGGATCTGTTGATCGATCAACAAAGCACCTTCACGCCAGTGCCTACGCTGCATATCGTCAATCAGGTGTTAAGTAAAGCCATCAACGCCTACGTAGACACGGTGCCTGAGGACAAGGGCAAGACTATTTACCAATTGGTGGCCGAGAAACAACACCCGTTTCAGTTTCCTTACAACTTTCACTTTCAACAGATCAGCCTTGGGCTGGTGGGGAAAAAGCCGACGTTAGGCGAGCTGAGTTACCGCGTCAGCCTTGAAGGTCCAACCACGTCAAGGTACGGCAGTGACTATGGGAAAGTGCAGCACTCCAGCACCATCGCGCAGGTGCTGATGAGCGGAGCAGGCCCCGAGCAACAGGCAATCGTGACTGAACCTGCCTTACCCATTCAGGCAAACGCCGACGCAATGGCGGACCTGACCCGTCAGTTCTTCAAAACGAAATACGACGTTGATTACGTCGACGACGCCAGCAATCCTTTGAATAATCTGCACCTCTTCCTGGAGAAGACGGGTCTGGACAGTGACGGCGTCGAAGCCCTTCTTGCCATAGGCAGCCACACTGCCTATGCCTCCCCCAACATCCTGTCAGCGGGACAAACCTCGGATGAGGACTCCCCACGTGAGGCAAGCCCGACAGCGATCAAGGCTCGATTCGGGGCTGGCTACGTCAATGGCCCGAGCACCCAGCCGGCAATGGCTCTGAACAAGGATGCGTACGGCATTGAGCGGCTGGTCAACACCAGCGTGGACCGCTTCGACCGCCTGCAACGCATGATCCGTCTGCAGCGCTGGACGGGCATTCCTTTTACAGCGCTGGACACGTTGATCATGGCGGTCATTCGCTCCGAAGGCGAGGTGAACCCTCAGATGGTGCTGACGGTAAATACGCTACGCGCACTGGGAACCTATCGGTATCTGAACAAACGTTACGGTCTTGCGCCTGATGAGTTTGCAGCCTTTGTTCACCAGATGCCCGGCGAGGCAAATGATGGGCGCTTGCCGATGTTCGACCGGGTCTTCAACAACCCGGCATTGTTCGATACCCCGCTGGTGTTGAACGGGTCAATTCTCTACCTCGATCAGGACAGTAGCCAGCACGTCAAGACTCGCGCTCAGTTGAGCCGGGCCTTGCTTTTATCCAGCACTCATGAGGGCTTGAGGCAGCTGGCCATCGATGTTCGCGAATTGATTGGCAACGCGCCCACTGACTTCAGACTCAATTTGAGCATGATCTCTTCGCTGTACCGCCAAGCCCGCATTGCTTCGATGTTCGGTCTGACCACCGCGGAATGCCGGGCATTGATCGACCTGCTAGGCTCTCTGTCTTTTCGGAAAAAGTTGGTCTCAGGTCAACTCGACGACAGCGAACCGGACGTGCTCGATATCCTGATGCAACTGGACTGGGCAGTCACGTGGCTCGAAGCGTCTGATCGAGACGTCGCCACACTGCGACGTCAGGCAGGCTGGGACATGACCGAAACAATAGTCACGCAGGAACTGACTGTTCAGCTTGAGCAATTAACCAACGATGCGCGCCGGGCTGTATTGAAGAGAGACCAGTTGGCATCCCTTGACTTGCCAGGCAAGGACGACCAAAACAATACCATTGAATGGTGGGTTATCCTCTCTTACCTGATCGACGATTTAGGGCTGGTCAAGACTCAGCCGCTGTACGAGGAACCCGCGGTCAGCATCCGCCGAACCCTGCATGAACACTTGTCCTCCATAGCCATCGCGGAACCCCTTGCAAGCGAAGTCGAAGCCAGACTTGCAACGTTCGTATTGAACGGCTACCGGAATCAACATCGGCTGGTGGAAGAGCTGTTGCTGACCCTCACCGGTTTGCCGCCGGACCGTTGCGAGCCGGTGATACGCTGGGCACGCAGCGACGTAAGCAAGTTTCTCGCTGCGTTACTTTGGGATAATGGCGTCATTCAGACGCTCTCGATGCTGATTCGCTATTCAGAAGTCAGCCAGCAACTGGGGCTGAGCGCCCGGGCACTGCGCACTTTTTTGATCAATCCACGCTGGCTGTATGCAGACTCAGAAGGCCCGTTTTCTCTTTCACCGAACAGTCTGTATTTGCTCGACCGTTACGGCACTTGGCGCGACAACTGCGGTTACCCGGAAGAAGCGCTGCTCGATTATTTCAAGCAAGCCAATGACCCGCAGCGAGACGCTACACAATGTGCTGCGCGGCTGGCGTCACTGACAGGCTGGACGTCATCTGAAGTGCTGGCCGCAAACGCATTGCTGACCGGGTCAGATCGTATCGCGGCCAACATGCACGAGGTGGACTGGTTGAGCCGGATGCACAGCGCCAGTGATATCACCGGCCTTTCGGCAAGACAATTACTGTCGGCTACTGACCTGACAGCGACCAGCACAGCCTCGCACTGGAAGTCCGTAGGCGAAGCCGTGATAGCCGCCAATCGTTAAGCCGTGAGCATTAACCCGTTCAATGCCATGGAGGCCTGATCATGTCCAATACCCTTGAAAGCCGGCTCAACGAATCCTTTCGCGATGCGCTGGTGGCTTACTATCTGAGTGAGGTCGTACCCAACGACCCTATGCTGAAGCGCCTGGGCCTGGACCAGCGCTTGAAAACCGCCAATGACCTGTATGAGTTTTTTCTGCTCGACAATCAGGTCAGCAATGAAGTCCAGACCAGTTATGTGGCATCGGCAATGAGCAGCCTGCAGCAGCTCATCAATGGCACGTTACTGGGCATGGAGCCGGGCTATGAAACGCTGCTGCCGACCGAAGCGCGCTTTGTAGAATGGCGTGACCGCAGCAGCCAATACCCGATCTGGGCGGCCAATATGCAATTGGCGCTTTACCCGGAGATCTATATTTCTCCGGCATTGCGCTTGAAGAAGTCCAGCTACTTCGCGCAACTTGAAAACGACATCAATCAAAACAGGATCAATATTGACACCACCCAGGAAGCAGTGAAGTCCTACCTTGCCAGTTTTGAAGAGGTCGCCAACCTGACCATTATCAATGGTTACATCGACAGCGACCGCTTCGCAGAGGGCAAGTACTACTTTATCGGCAAGTCGCGCGCCGAGAACATTTATTACTGGCGCACGGTGGACATGAATGAGCGTGCGTACAAGGAAGGTACTGCAGGGGCGAAGTTCGATAATCCGACACCCGGTGCCTGGTCCGACTGGAAGCGCGCCGAGATCGGCATCAACGCCAATACACTGGAAAGAACCATCCGCCCGGTGTATTTCAACAATCGGTTGTTTGTGACGTGGGTGGACTTGATTCATGTTACCGAACAGGTAGACGTCACGCTGCCCACCGGTACCGTTAAACCAGGTGCCGATGGCAGTATCCCCATCAGTCCACCCGGCGATACAGCCCCCTTGACGGTGATCACCCCCAATGTGCGCCTGGTGTTGAATATTTCCTATAAAAAATATGACGACTCCTGGAGTGCGCCACAAATCTACATGGACGTGACCACACCCAATGTCTTTACCCGCACAGGCAAGGCAGTCAGCCTGGAAAGAGACCTGAACAGTATCGCGATTTTCGACGTGTCGGCATCACCGGAATCGCTGTTTATCGCGATGTATGCAGGTGAAACGCTGGCCAACGGTGACACTGACGGCTCGACATCCACGTATGCCTTTCTGCACACAGCCTTTATCGACAAAAACTTCAACACCACGCCAGCCTTTCCGGTTGCGAACTACGTAGAGGCCTTTTCCGACAAGGCAGATCTTGGGCTGGAGCAGCCTCGTGTGCGTAAGACCTGCTGGGCATTTGCGTTAAAGAACAAGGGGAATTTTCAGTTTACGTGGAGCTTGTATATCAGGCTAAAACCATCCCTGACAACATCTCCAAACAATGGCGACATCTGGTGGAACTACCAAGGCCTCCAGAACAAGGTTACCGACATGACGGGGGCACTTCAACCCGCCATTAACCTTGACCGGTCAACCCTCACACTATTTACCGCGCTGAATACTGATATCCGCCAGCCCCCCTTAACCTCTGAGGTATTAATTACATTTACTCGGAATCTCGATACATGGACACTCAAACTCATTATAGAGACTGTATACGCAGACACCGAATATACCCTACTACAGGCTGGGTCAACTTTAACAATAGCAGGCCCCACACGACCCACAGCACTGATAGAATTTAGTTTTTACATCGCCGCCCCACCCGAGAACGATACGTTCCACTTTCTGCGCAATCCGGAATACGGCAGCTACACCGTGGGTCCCATGACAGACTCCGTGAACCTTGAAAAAGGATTTTGCAAAACCGGTGCTATTCGCGCAGCCATTATCAATCAGACGCCGCCTCACTATATCAGAGGCGGCCAAGTCGCATTGGTTAAATCCGGGGAGCCGACAGATTTTATATACCCATTCGTGCAAAGTGAGATCTCAGCCGGCCAAGCGTCTACATTTTCTCAATGGTTCAGTTACCCTTACAACATGAACACCCCTCATAACAACTCGCAAAAAGAGATGGTTAAACGCCCTCATACCAGTAGCCTCACTGCACCCAGCCTTTATGAGACAACTATCACGTTCGACAAGTCCACCTTGCTGCCAGATCTTCCAGAAGCCCAATTCATCAGCGGATCGAAAAAGTTTTACATCACCCACGGCTTTGCCGTAAACACGCTAGTTCCCCCTGCCTGGATCGGTAACGCCCTCAAATCCACCGAAATAGAGCTGGAGTGGGCAACCGCTGATGGAAGCGACCCCGTTTCCCCCAAAATCAACAAACGCATCAACGCCATTCTGGGCATCGCCGAATACATCGACTTCTCCGCCTCCGCCATTCAGTTCAGTGACGGCTCTGACACGAAAAAGCGCGACCCCATCCGTATGAACACGCTGTTCGCCCGCGAATTGATCAACAAGGCCAACATTGCGCTCGAAGCCCTGTTGTCCTGGGACACCCAGCAATTGCAGGAGCCGCCCATCGATGATGATACCATCGCTGACCTGATGGACTTCAAAGGCGCCAACGGCCTGTACTTCTGGGAGCTGTTTCTGCATCTGCCGTTCATGATTTCCCATCGCCTCAACCTGGAACAACGCTTCACTGATGCCGAACGCTGGCTCGGGTTCATCTTCGACCCGGGCCGTAAAAAAACAGGCGACGCACCGGCTTACTGGAACGTTCGACCTCTGGTTGAAGTACCTGACCCGGATTACTTTCTGCGCACCCCTATCGACCCGGACGGTATCGCGGCGAGTGACCCGGTGCGCTATCAGAAAGCGGTGTATTTCCACTACATCAAGAACCTGATCGACCGGGGTGACATGGCCTATCGGCAACTGACACCCGACAGCCTCGGAGAAGCCAAGCTGTGGTACGTGCGCATACTGGATCTGCTAGGGCCGCGCCCGGATGTGAAACTGACCAGCCAATGGACACCGATTGCGCTTGGCGATCTCGCGGCATCCACCAACCCGGGTTTGCGGGCCTTCGAGCAGCAACTTGTCGAGCAGGAACGACAGGTACGTACCAGCGCCGCCGCCAACGATGGCAAAGCCACTGTCAGTTTCAGCCAACCGTCTCTGCGCTTGAGCACCTTCGGCAGCGACCCGACATTGAACGAGGAAGATAGCGATCACTTCATCCTCCCGATGAATTCGGAGCTGGTCAAATATTGGGACATACTTGAGACGCGCCTGTACAACCTGCGCCACAACTTCACCCTGGACGGCAAACCACTGTCGTTGCCATTGTTCGCGGCACCGCTGGACCCACGAGCACTGCTCGCGGCCTACGCCAATGGCGCGACCGATGGCGGTGCGGGCAGCCTGCTGGCTCAGGAAACACCGCACTATCGCTACCCGGTCATGTTCGCCAGAGCCAGCGCGGCGGTGGAGACCCTGATCCAGTTCGGCTTCACCTTGCTGTCGATCATCGAGCGCAAGGAGCAGGGCCAGCTCATGGAGCTGCAACAGCAGCAGGTCTGGGAGTTCGCCCAGTACGCCATTGACCTGCAGCTTGAGGCGCAAAAAGTCGAAGTTCAGGCACGCAAGGCATTGGAGGCCAGCAAGGCGGTAGTTGATGCAAGGGCCCGCTTTTACGGCACGCTGGCGGATGAAAATGTCAGCGCAGTCGAAATCGCAGCGGGTGCTGCAAAACTTGTTTCACGTATCTCAGAAAGCGCTGCCAGTGCGGCCAGCATCGTGGCTTCAGCCATGAAAGTAGCCCCTAATCACGCCGGTGTTCATGCCGGAGCAACCGGCGGGATGGCCGTAGGTGCCGCAGCCGGAGGGGCCGTAGGCGGCTTCCGGCTGGAAGGCATACCGGAAATGGTTGCAACTGGCGCTCATGCCGTCGCAGCAAGATCTGCAGCTGTCAGCGATGCACTGGAGCGCACGGAAATGTTCCGTCGGCGCCTTCAGGAATGGGAACACGCGCGAGATCAGGCCCTGCTCGAGTCCGAACAGATCACCTTGCAACTGGCTGTCCACGATGCCCAGGCCCGCATTACCGCATTACAACTGCGTCAGGCTGAGGAGGCGAAAAAACAGGCCGAGACTGTCTATGCATTTCTCAACAAGCGCTTCACCAACAGCCAGCTCTATCAATGGCTCAATGGGCAGTTCTCGACCTTCTATTATCAAACCTATGACGCAACGTTTTCATTATGTCTGGCGACGCAAGCCTGCTGGCAGTATGAAATTGCCGACTACTCGACCTCCTTCATCCAGCCTGCGGCCTGGAAAGATGCCTGGCGCGGCCTGACTGCAGGCGAGGCCCTGAAACTGAATCTGCTGCGCATGGACGCGGCCTACATGACCCGCAACGAGCGCAAAATGGAGATCGTCAAGACGGTTTCGGTGCGCCAGCTGCCAGAAGCAGAGGGAGATGATACGGGGATCAATCACGGCTGGGATGCAGTGGTCGAGCGCCTGGCGCAAGACGGGATTGCCGAGTTCGAAATCACCCGAGCCATGCTTGACGAGGATTACCCGGGCCACTACCTGCGGCGCATCAAGCGCATCAGTGTGTCGTTGCCAGCCACGGTCGGGCCTTATCAGGACATCCGCGCCACCCTGACCCAGTCGTACAGCGCGGTGCAGATGGACGCCCAGCCTGACGGGCCGCTCAAAGAAAACCTGCGTGCCAGCCAGCAGATCGCCTTGTCTACCGGTGTGGACGATGACGGCTTGTTCGTTTTCAACTTCGACGATGAGCGCTATCTGCCGTTTGAGGGCACCGGCGCGATCTCGCGCTGGACACTGAGCTTTTCCAACCCGGCATCGCAGCGCGACATGATCGACTCGATCACCGACATCATCGTGCACATGCGCTACACGGCGAAAAGTCGTTAACCGACAGGGAGCAAGGGCCATGGAAGCTCAATCGCGATCGCAGAATCAATCGCCGCCGTCCCTGCAACCGACTGTTGCCACGCCGTCATTACCCAAAGGCGGTGGCGCGATTCAAAGCATCGGCAAGGGCTGGGGGTCCGTGGGTACAAGTGGCGCGGCGTCACTGGAAATCGCTCTGCCGATCAGCCCTGGACGCGGCTACGCGCCTGCCCTGTCGCTGAGTTATCAAAGCACCTCAGGTAACGGCGTGTTCGGGCTTGGCTGGAACCTGAACACCAGTAAAGTCGCGCGTCGTGCCAGCAAGGGCGTACCGAGCTACAACGACGATGATCTTATTTTCGGCCCCGGAGGCGATGTCTGCCTGCCAGAACGCGACGACAGCGGCATGCTTGTCCTGAGTCAGGTCAGCAGCTACAACGGTCATGATTTGACGGCGACTTATCAGGTGGTGCGTTACTTCACCAGAGTCGAAGGGGCCTTTGCGCGCATTGAGCATTGGCGCGTGGACAACGCAGATCCCGGCTTCTGGCTGATTCACGGCGCCGACGGCAGCCTGAACCTGTATGGCAGCAAGACCTCGTCGCGTATTGCCGACCCGGCAGACATGAACCGGGTTGCCGAATGGTTGCTGGATGAAAGCATGAATGCCGTCGGCGAGCACATCCTCTATGAATACAAGCCCGAAGACCACCAGGGCCTGCCAGAGAATCACCCGAGAAACGTCCGCGCCCAACGCTACCTGAGCAGGGTTCGCTACGGCAATGCCAAGGCACATCCCGTGCTTTACCTGTGGGAAGACGGTTCGCTGGACAGTTTGCTGTGGCACTTCGATCTGATATTCGACTATGACCAGCGCGACACCCGTAGCGACCCGCCCCCCGAATATGACGAGCAATTTACCTGGCCCGTGCGCAGCGATCCGCATTCAAGTTTCGCCTATGGTTTTGAGCTGGGTAATCTGCGCCTGTGTCGGCAGGTTTTGATGTTCCATCACTTCCCGGACGAGCTCGGAGAAGCACCGCTGCTGACCCAGCGACTGCTGCTGGAGCACCTTCAGACAACGCTCGGCTACAGCCTGCTGAGCGCAGCGCATTCGCAGGCATGGGATGGCACGGACTGGCGGCGCGTCGATCAGCAACCTCCTGTGCAATTTCAATACACCGATTTCAGTCTTGAGTCGGGCATCTATACGCCGCTGGAGCCCATAGCCGGCCTGAATGACGGGCAGCAATACCAGTTGGTCGATCTGTATGGCGACGGCTTGCCCGGCATGCTTTATCGAGACGACAAGGCGTGGCTTTATCGCGAACCGGTCCGTGATACCGCTGGCGCAGCGGACGCCGTTACCTACGGAGCCTGCGAATCGTTACCCCGCATCCCGACGGCTGATTCAGCCACACCGGTACGTCAGACCCTCACGGATCTGACTGGCGACGGGCGGCTGGACTGGGTAGTCGCCCAGCCGGGAATGGCCGGATTCTTTACGCTCAACCCTGACCGAAGCTGGTCGAACTACGCCACGTTCTCGGCTTTCCCTGCAGAGTTTTTCAACCCGCAAGGCCAAATGGCGGATCTGGTCGGCGACGGGCTGTCCGATCTGGCCCTGATCGGCCCACGCAGCGTTCGCCTGTATGCCAACCGCCGAGCCGATGGGTTCGCCGCAGCAGTGGACATTCCTCACGACGAGGATCGCCTGCCGTTGCTCAGCGACAGCTCCACTGAACTCGTGGCGTTCAGCGACCTGCTGGGCACAGGGCAACAACACCTGATCCGGATCCGGCACAACGAAATCCGCGTCTGGCCGAACCTGGGGCGTGGCCGATTCGGCAAAGGGCAGCTCTTTGCCAGCCTGCCTTACACCTACGAAAGCTTCGATTCGAGCAGGGTGCGGCTGGCCGATCTGGATGGCTCAGGTGCCAGTGACGTGCTGTATCTGCAAGCCGATTGCTTTCAGGTCTTCATGAACAAGGGCGGCAACGGTCTGGCCGCGGCCTTCGATCAACCGTGGCCGGAGGGCATGCGTTATGACCGGTTCTGCCAGTTCAGTGCGGTCGATCTGCTGGGCCTCGGTTTTTCCAGTCTGGTGCTGACCGTGCCGCACATGACGCCCCGACACTGGAGCCTTTACTACGCAGCCGACCGTGCAGGCACGGTGCGCAAGCCTTATTTGCTGAAGGCCTCGGACAACAATCTCGGCGCTGCCGGAGAAGTCAGCTATCGCAGTTCGGCGCAGGAATGGCTGGACGAAAAAAACGAGCTGCGGGCCGCTGGCAGCGTTGCTGTCTCGGAATTGCCGTTCCCGGTTCATGTGGTTGTCAGGCAAACCATGCAGGACAAGGTCACTGGCAATACGCTCACCCAGCTGTTCCGCTATCGGCAGGGTTTCTATGACCCTCGGGAACGTGAATTTCGCGGCTTCGGCCTGCTCCTGCAGACCGACACCGAAACGGCGTCGCAGAATCAGGAGGATTTTACCGCTCCGGTATTGAACAAGACCTGGTTCCACACAGGACGCTACCCTGCCAGACCCTGCACTGACTATGACCGCAGCGACCTCGCTGCTCGCTTGCCCGGCGAGCATGTGTTGTCCCGACTCGACACAACAACCGGGACCGAGCTGCCCGTCACAGACGCAGATGACGCGACCTTGCAGGAAATGTCACGAGCGCTGAGCGGCGCTGTACTGCGCAACGAAGTCTTCGGGCTCGATGCCAGTCAAAAAACCACAGTGCTGTACTCGACCCAATCGAGCCGCTATCTGGTTCGCCAACTGCAAGCATTGAGCACGCATCGACCCTACGCGTCGATGCTGCCGCTCAGTCTGGAGGTCATCACCTATCGTTACGAGGCCGACGAACTGGACGATCCGATGTGCGAACACAGCCTGAACCTGGCGTGGGACCGCTACGGCTCGACGCTCCACTCAGCCAGCTTCAACTGTGCGCGGCGCAAAAAACCGGGGGACGTCCCCCCCTTTGAGGACCCTCACCAGCAACGATGGTGGGAAGCATCACACGACGAAGCCCAGCAACAGTTCTACGTGAATGAAATGCGCGCCGAAGCCATTCACCTGGACAGCCCGCAGGGCTGGCGTCTGGGGTTGCCTTACCGCACACGCAGCGATGCCATGCTCATTCCGGCAAGCGCCTTGACGCCTGCGCAGATCAGCTACGAGCAATTCGTCGATCCGTCCGGTCCATTCGTAGCGTTACCACGTACGCTCACCAGCCTGTCGGTACAACGCTATATCGGTTGCAGCGATGGCGAGGCGACCTTTGAGGCGCTGGCTGACGCTGTTGAAATGGCTGAACTGGATGATCACGCACTGAGCGCCTACAAGCGAGTCATGGACAGCGCCACGCTGGCCAAAAAACTCGTCGAGATCGGCTATCAGCAGATGCCGAGTTTTCTGCCTGCGGACAGCTTGAACCTGTGGTCAGTAAAACGCGGCTTCGTTATCTATGCCGGCCCGGAACACTTCTTCCACCCCACTACATTCAGGCCTACACGCAGTCATGGCTGGAGTCTCGTCGAGTACGACGCCTACGATCTGTTCGCGACTCGCATCACCGACCCGGCAGGCTGCGTCACCACCGCTGAATACGATTATCGTGTGCTGCAACCAAGACGAATCATCGACCCTAATCAAAACAGCCAGGAAGCCGATTACGACGCCTTCGGCAGAGTATGGGCAACCAGCTTTTACGGCACGGAACTGGGTGAGGCAGTCGGCTTTCCTGCGCTTAATCGCACCGGACATTACTGGTCTTCGGCGAGCGAGGCAGCGCTGCAACCCGAGTACGCTCTGGGCAAGCAAGCCAGCGCGCTCTATTACGACGGCAATACGGCTCTGGGTCTGGTCCACATCCCGCTGGCAACCGCTGCATTGGTTGCAGACCGCTACCCGGAAGACCCGGACAGGCAGATTCGCATCAGCATGGCGTCGATAGACGGCTTCGGTCGCACGCTGCAAACGCGTCAAAAGGTGGAGGACGGCGACGCCTATTCTGTCGATGAATGGGGCAATCTCGAACAGGTCGGCGGTCAACCGAAAATTGTCCACGCATCCCCGCGCTGGCGTGTCAGTGAACGGGTGGAATACAACAATAAAGGCCTGGCGGTGCGGGTTTACCGGCCATATTTCGCCAACAGTCATCGGTATGTAAACGACGCATCAATACGCTCACAAAACATCGTCGACAAACAGTTCTACGACCCGCTGGGGCGTCCGACCATCACCATTACCGCCAAAGGCTGGATGCGCCGACAGACCTATCGGGTCTGGTACACCATCAGTGAGGACGAAAACGATACCGCCGAGGAAGTGCTGGCAGCGAGAAAGGCGGCCGGGCATGGTCAGTAGCGCGGTACATGCCCGAACGCCGGAGTTGATCGTTTCCGAGGTTCGTGGACTGGTCGTGCGCCGAGTCTTTTTACATCGAACCGACGCCGCGCAAGCGGCAGCAATCAGAGTTACCCGGCAGCGTTTCGACCCGGCAGGCAGGATGATTGCCGCCACTGATCCACGTCTGGCCAACACAAACCAGCGCACTGTCTATAGCCTTGGCGGCAGCGCGCTGGCCATCGAGAGTGTCGATGCCGGCTGGCGACTGGCGTTGTTCGGCGAGGCGGGCCAGGTTTTGGGCGGCTGGGACGGTCGCGGCACCGGGCGGCAGCTCGAGTACGACCTGCTGCTACGCCCGACAAGGATCATCGAACAGCATCGGTGCGTGGAGCGGCTTACCTATGGCCAGGCAGATGCGGCAGGACACAACCAGTGCAATCAACTGGTTCGCCATGACGATACGGCGGGCTCGCGCTTGCTGCAGGATTACAGCCTGCGTGGCTCGGTACTCAGCGAAACACGACATTTCATGCTCGCCACAGAAGCAGCGGACTGGCCATCAGCCGAGCCTGATCGTAATGAGCTGCTGGAGCCAGCCGGCCTTCAGACCTGTCGCGTTTTCAACGCACAAGGTGAAGTGCTGACGCAAACTGATGCCAATGGTAATAGCCAGCTTTCAACTCATAACCTGGCCGGTCAGCTGCACAGCGCAGACCTGATATTGAACGGCAGCACGCATGCGCTGACGCTGGTCAGCGCGATGAGCTATAGCGCCTTCAATCAGGTCGAACAGGAAACAGCGGGCAATGGCGTAGTCAGCCTTTACGCCTATGATCAGCAGGACGGCCGGCTGACCGGGCTAAGCGCGATCTCTGCTGACGGCACGCTGCTGCAGCAACTCGATTACAGCTATGACCCGGTGGGCAATATCCTGCTCGTCAACGATACGTCTCAACCAGACCGATATTGCAACAACCAGCTTATCGAACCGATCAGCCATTACCTTTACGACACGTTATACCAGTTGATCGAAACCACTGGCCGGGAGGTCAGAAACGGTGCCAGTCATGGCCCTGAAATGCCCGGCCTGCAACCTTTGCCCACCATTGATCCCTGCCAGGTCAGCAACTACAAACAGCGTTACAGCTACGAC
>Ga0182228_1000159_pt1 | contig 15024 bp, 13 predicted proteins | sample G6R1MG_19_FD_128385 | JGI IMG/M metagenome (GOLD analysis project Ga0182228, IMG submission 128385) | Miscanthus phyllosphere microbial communities from Michigan, USA - G6R3_MAIN_07NOV2016_LD1 MG | ecosystem: Host-associated > Plants > Phyllosphere > Phylloplane/Leaf | place: USA: Michigan... | reverse complement strand
CGCTCGCCGGTGGCGGCGCTGGTCACGGAGATGATGGACGTCCTCGACGTGTGAGCGCCCCCACGGGCGCGCGGTGCGCCCGATCGGTGGGCAGCCGCCACGCTGCGTCCGGACGGGTGGGCTCAGCGTGCGCGAACCGGGGCGTTCTGGACAGGGCCCCGTGCGGGATGGCACTGTCTGCCGCGTCAGCACTCCGGGTCCGGGGCCTGCGCGCGCCACGGCGCCGCGCCTCCCGACCCGTCCTCGCACCAGACCCGCCTTCCCCCGGGTCCCCAGCGGACCGCCCGGGGTGATCACGCGCGCCGAGTGCGAGGTGCGCTGCCCGGAAGGTCCTGCGTGCTCCGTCCCCGCCCCGTCCGTCGACCCGGTCGCCACCTCGCTGGCGCCGACCTGAACGGGCCCCGGGGGGTGGGGACGGCCCTGCGCTCCGCGGCCGGGGTCGCCGCCGTGGCAGCCGTGGCCCTGTCGGTGTCGGGGGCGTCGGCTCTCGGCCAGGCCGCGGACTCGCGCGACCGGGTCGCGGCCGAGCGCGCCGAGGCCACGGCGCAGGCCGTCGCCGAGGTCTGGCGCTCCGCGGACTCCTCGGTGCTCGCCGCCGGCCAGGCTCCGGTGGCCGCCCCCGCCGACGTCGACGCGCTGGCCGCGGAGGTCCTCGACGAGCGCGACGGCGGCGGGGCGAGCCGCAGCCAGGACCGCACGGCCGGCTGGGCCGCTGGTGGGACCGACCCCGCCGCCCAGGAGCTGTCGGGCACCCCCGCGGCCGGCTCCTCCGACGTGCCGGCGGACGACCCCGTCGTGCAGGCGCAGGCGCAGGTGCGCGAGCTCGTCGGCCAGGAGAGCGCCGACCGCGCCGACGCCGAGGTCGCGGCGCGCGCCGCCACCACCTCCGCGGCGCAGGCCCGCGCCGACGTGGAGGCCGCCCGGGCGCAGCGAGCGGCCGAGGAGGTCGCACGCGCACTGGCCGCGGCGCAGTCCGACCCGCGCGGCACCGGCGCCGCGATGGCCGCGGACCGCGGCTGGGGCGGCTCGCAGTTCCAGTGCCTCGACCGGCTGTGGACCAAGGAGTCCGGCTGGAAGTGGCACGCCGACAACCCGACGTCGAGCGCGTACGGCATCCCGCAGTCGCTGCCCGGCGAGAAGATGGCCTCCCACGGCGCCGACTGGGCGACCAACCCCGCGACGCAGATCGCCTGGGGCCTGGACTACATCGCCGACGTCTACGGCACCCCGTGCAGCGCCTGGGCCCACAGCCAGGCCGTCAACTGGTACTGAGCCGCTCCGGAGCCCGCGCGACGGGCTGCGCACGACCGGCTGCACGACGAGGGCCGCCGACCCGGCTGGGTCGGCGACCCTCGTCGCGTGCGGTCTGCGGGCTCAGGCCTGCGGCGGGCGCGTCATCTTCATGACGTCGAGGGCCGAGTCGAGCTGGGCCTCGGTGACCTCGCCGCGCTCCACGAAGCCCAGGTCGATGACGGCCTGGCGCACCGTGACGCCCTTCGCCACGGCGTGCTTGGCGACCTTGGCGGCCGCCTCGTAGCCGATGACGCGGTTGAGCGGGGTGACGATCGACGGCGACGCCTCGGCGTAGTGGCGCGCCTGCTCGACGTCGGCCTCCAGGCCGTCGACCACCTTGGTGGCCAGCACCCGGGAGCCGTTGGCGAGCAGGCGGGTGCTCTCGAGCACCCCGAGCGCCATGACGGGGATCTGCACGTTGAGCTCGAACGCGCCGGAGGCCCCGGCCCACGCGACGGTGGCGTCGTTGCCGATGACCCGGGCGCACACCATCAGCACGGCCTCGTTGATGACGGGGTTCACCTTGCCCGGCATGATCGACGAGCCCGGCTGCAGGTCGGGGATCCGCAGCTCGCCCAGGCCGGTGTTCGGGCCCGAGCCCATCCAGCGGATGTCGTTGTTGACCTTCGTCAGCGACACCGCGACGGTCTTCAGCTGGCCGGAGAGCTCGACGAGGCCGTCGCGCGCCGACTGCGCCTCGAAGTGGTCGCGCGCCTCGGTCAGCGGCAGCCCCGTGTCGGCGGCGAGCAGCTCGATGACGCGCTGCGGGAAGCCCGCGGGGGTGTTGATGCCGGTGCCCACCGCCGTGCCGCCCAGCGGCACCTCGGCCACGCGGGGGAGCACCGCCTGCAGGCGCTCGACGCCGTAGCGGACGGCCGCGGCGTAGCCGCCGAACTCCTGGCCGAGGGTGACCGGCGTGGCGTCCATGAGGTGGGTGCGCCCCGACTTCACGACCTCGGCGAACTCGGCGGCCTTGGCCTCCAGCGACGCGGCCAGCTGCTCCAGCGCCGGCACGAGGTCGTTGACGACGGCGCTGGTGGCTGCGACGTGCACCGACGTCGGGAAGACGTCGTTGCTGCTCTGGGAGGCGTTGACGTGGTCGTTCGGGTGCACCGCCTCGCCGAGCGAGCGCGAGGCGAGGGTGGCGATGACCTCGTTGGCGTTCATGTTGGACGAGGTGCCCGAGCCGGTCTGGAAGACGTCGACGGGGAACTGGTCGTCGTGGGCGCCGGTGGCCACCTCCTCGGCGGCGGCGGCGATCGCGTCGGCCACGGGCTGGGGCAGCACGCCCAGCTCGGCGTTGGCCAGCGCGGCGGCCTTCTTGACCCGGGCGAGCGCCTCGATGTGGCTGCGCTCCAGCGGGGTGCCGCTGATGGGGAAGTTCTCGACGGCGCGCTGCGTCTGCGCGCGCCAGAGGGCGGCCGCGGGCACGCGGACCTCACCCATCGTGTCGTGCTCGATGCGGAAGCCCGAGCCGTCGTCGGTGACCTGCGTCTGCGCCATGACCCGATCGTCCCAGAACCGCCGGGGCGTCCGACGGCCTGCCCCCGGTGAGGGGCCCGACCGCTCAGGCGGTGGGGGAGGCCCCCACCGCTGCGGCGCCCTCGAGCAGCTCGACACGGCCCGTGGCCAGCGCGTAGGCGGTGCCGACGACCGCCGCGCGCCCCTCGCGGACCGCGCGGTCGAGCACCGTCGAGCGCTCGCGCAGCAGGGCCGCCGTGGCCTTGACGTGGGCCGCCCCGACGACGGTGGCCTCGACCGCCGGGTCGGCGTCGCGGGCGCGGCCCTGGCGCGCCACGAGGATGCTCGGGGCCACCCGCTCGACGATGTCGCGCACGTACCCGCCGGGCACCGACCCGCCGTCGAGCGCGTCGAGGGCGGCGGCCACGGCGCCGCAGCGCTCGTGCCCGAGCACCACGACCAGCGGCACCCCGAGCACCTCGACGCCGTACTCCACCGAGCCCAGCACCGCCGCGTCGACCACGTGGCCGGCGGTCCGGACGACGAACAGGTCGCCCAGGTCGGCGTCGAAGACGAACTCCGCGGGCACGCGGGAGTCCGAGCAGCCCACGACGAGCGCGAAGGGGCGCTGCTCGGTCACCAGCTCGGCGCGCCGCGAGGCGCTGCCGGCGGGGGTGCCGCGCTCCACCACGAAGCGCTCGTTGCCCTCGGCCAGCGCGGCCCAGGCCTGGGCCGGGGTCGACGGGCGGGAGGGCGAGGGCGGGGGGCTGTCCGGGCGGACCGAGGGCGGCAGGGCGGGCACGCCCCGATCCTGCCGCAGACGGCGGCGCCGTGGTCGACCGGTGGTCGACCTGCCGTCGACCTGCCGTCGACCTGTGACCGACAGGTGGTCGACAGGTGGTCGGCACGGCGCCGCTGCGCGTCTGCGGGGAGCGTCGCCCCGTCAGGAGCCGGAGAGCTCCCGGCGCCACGGCGGGTCGGCCCCGGGCCGCGACACGGTGATGGCCGCGACCCGAGCGGCGTGCGCGAGCAGCGTCTGCACGTCGTCGGTGGAGATGTCGCGCAGCGCCTGGCGGCGGTCGGCGCCCAGCAGGTCGTGCTCGGCGAGCCCGTCGACGAGCGCACCCATCACCGAGTCACCGGCGCCGACCGTGTCCGCCACCTGCACCGCCGGCGCCTTGAACTCGGCGCGGCCGCTGCGCGCCAGCGCCACGAGGCCCTTCGAGCCGCGCGTGAGCACGGCCAGCGAGGCGCCGCGGTCGAGCCAGGCCGCCAGCAGGGCCTCGTGGTCGCCGTCGGGCTGCAGCCAGTCGGCGTCCTCGTCGGAGAGCTTCACCACGTCGCAGTGCTCGACGAGCGCGTCGATGCGCTCGCGCACCAGGGACGGGTCGCCCATGAGCGCGGGGCGCAGGTTCGGGTCGAAGGTCGTGGTGGCCGTCTCGCGGAAGCGCGCCACCAGGCGGCCCACCGCAGCGGCCCCGGGCTCGTACCAGGAGCCGATCGAGCCGGTGTGCACCGCGACGACGTCGTCGGGCAGCGCCGCCTCGAGCTCGGGGCCCTCGGGCAGCTCCCACTCGAGGTCGAAGACGTAGGTGGCGGAGCCGTCCTCGGCGAGCGTGGCCTGCGCCGTCGACGTGGGACCGGGCTGCACCGTGCCCTCGACCACGCGCACGCCGGAGGCCCTGGCGTGCGCGAGCACGGACCCCCCGCGCTCGTCGTCGCCGACGCGGGCCAGGAGGTGGGTCTCGCGGCCCAGCCGCGCCAGCCCGATGGCGACGTTGAGGGGGCTGCCGCCGGGGTACTCACGCACCTCGGCGTCGGCGCGGTGGACGACGTCGACCAGCGCCTCACCGACCACGAGCACTGAGCTCATCGGGTGTCTCCTCCTCGGGGCACCGCCGGCGACGTCCGCCGCCGGCGCTGGGAGCGGACTGTAGCGACGCGCGGCGGTGCGAGCATGGACGGGTGAGCCAGGCGCCCTCCGCACCCGCCGACCGACCCCCCGCCCGCAAGCGGCCCCGCGGGTTCGAGACCGCCGGTGACATGGTCCGGTCCGTCGTGGTGGTGATGGGCCTGGTGCTCGTCATCTACTTCCTCGGCGTGCGCCCCCAGGTCGAGGAGCGGCCGCCGGTGGACGTCGCCGGCGTCACCGAGCAGGCCCGCCAGGGCGGCGTGGCGGTCGCCGAGCCGGTGCTGCCCGAGGGGTGGGCCCCCTCGAACGCCAGGTTCGGCCCCGATGCCGAGGAGGGGCTGCCCACGCTGCACCTGGGCTACCTCGACCCGCAGGGCCAGTACGGCGGCATCAGCGCTACGCCCGCCACCACCCCGACGTGGGTGCAGGGCGTCGCCGGTGAGCCGGCGGTCGAGGACGGCACCCGGGACCTCGCGGGCCGCACCTGGCAGGTGTGGACCAACAGCGAGACGCGGGGGACCACGCTGGTCAGCCAGCCCGCGGCCGGCCAGGGCCCGGCGCTCGCCGTGACCAGCCGCGGCACCGACGAGGCCCTCGACGAGCTGACCGCCGCCGCCGTCGCCGCGTCCGCCTCGGCCACCGGCTCCTGAGCGCACCGGGGGGCGGACCCCGCTCGGCGGGGCCTCAGCCCTGCGAGCGCGCGGCCTCCAGGCGCTCCCGGGCGCCGTCGAGCCACTGCTGGCAGCGCGAGGCCAGCGCCTCGCCCCGCTCCCACAGGCGCAGCGACTCCTCCAGGGGGGCGCCGCCCGCCTCCAGCCGCCGGACCACCTCGACCAGCTGGTCGCGCGCCTGCTCGTAGCCCATCTGGGCGACCTCGTCGGCCACCGCCGTCGCGCCCTGCGCGCCGTCCTGCTCGTCAGCCATCACCGTCTCCGAACTGCTCGTCGTCGTCCTCGTCGTCGACCACCTCGACGACGATCGAGCCGCGCGCCAGACGGGCCCGCAGCCACTCACCGGTCGGGGCGTCCTGGGGGGAGCGGACCACCTGCCCCTCGTCGGTCTGCAGCACCGCGTACCCGCGCTCCAGCACCGCGGCAGGGCTCAGCGCCCGGACGCTGGCGGCCAGGCCGGTCAGCACGCCCGCCTGCTCGCGCAGGCGCCCCTCCAGCGCCCGCCGACCGCGCTCGCGGGCCTCGGCGACGGTGCGGGTGGGCTCGGCGAGCAGGGCGCGCGGGTCGGCCAGGACCGGGCGCGAGCGCAGCGCCCGCAGGCCCGCCTCCTCGGCCTCGACCAGGCGCAGCACCCCGCGGCGCAGCCGGCCGCGGGCGGACTCCAGCCCGGCGACCTCCTCCGCCACGGCGGGCACGACGCGGCGGCCCGCGTCGGTGGGGGTGGACGCGCGGACGTCGGCGACCAGGTCCAGCAGGACGTTGTCGACCTCGTGGCCGATCGCGCTGACCACGGGGGTGCGGCAGGCGGCGACCGCGCGGCACAGCGCCTCGTTGCTGAAGGGCAGCAGGTCTTCCAGGGAGCCGCCGCCGCGGGCCACCACGATGACGTCGACGCCGGCGTCGTCGTCGAGCTCGGCCACGGCCGCGCTGACCTCGCTCACCGCGCTGGCGCCCTGGACCGCCACCTGGCGGACCTCGAAGCGCACCCCGGGCCACCGGTCGCTGGCGGTGCGGACCACGTCGCGCTCGGCGGCGCTGGCCCGGCCGCAGACCAGGCCCACGCAGCGCGGGAGGAAGGGCAGGGGCTTCTTGCGGTGCTCGTCGAGCAGGCCCTCGGAGGCCAGCACGCGCTTGAGGTGCTCGATGCGGGCGAGGAGCTCGCCGATGCCGACGGGGCGGATGTCGGTGGCCTGGAGCTGCAGCACGCCCCGCTTGGTCCAGAACTCGGGGCTGGCCCGCACCACCACGCGGGCGCCCTCGGCCAGGCCGCCGGGCAGCGCGTCGAGCAGGCGCACGTGGGCGCTGACCGGCAGGGACATGTCGACGTCGGTGTCGCGCAGGGTCAGGTACGCCGTGGTGGTGCCGGGCCGGCGCGTGGCCTGGACGACCTGCCCCTCCACCCAGACCTGGGGCATCTTGGCCACGTAGTCGCTGATCTTCATGGTGAGCAGCCGCACCGGCCACGGGTGCTCGGCGCTGGTCTGCCCCGCCGTGGGCGGGAGGGAGCGCGACGGCTGCGGCGCCCCCGGACGCGTCCCCTGCTCGGCCGTCTCGGCCCCGGCCTCCACCACGCTGCGACCTTACGATGGTGGTGTGACAGCGCTGGAGACGACGACCGCCCCTGTGGACGGGGCCGCGCCGACCGGCGGTGAGCGCCGCAAGCAGGTGCTGCTGGCCGCGCCCCGCGGCTACTGCGCCGGCGTCGACCGCGCCGTCGAGACCGTGGAGCGGGCCCTGGAGCACTACGGCGCCCCGGTGTACGTGCGCAAGGAGATCGTCCACAACAAGCACGTCGTGGAGGTGCTCACCCAGCGCGGCGCCGTCTTCGTCGACGAGACCGACCAGGTGCCCGAGGGCGCCCGCCTGGTGTTCTCCGCCCACGGCGTCTCCCCGGCGGTCCGCGAGGCCGCCGCGGCCCGCTCGCTGGAGACCCTCGACGCCACCTGCCCGCTGGTCACCAAGGTGCACCGCGAGGCCGTCCGGTTCGCGCGCGACGGGTACTCGATCCTGCTGGTCGGCCACGAGGGCCACGAGGAGGTCGAGGGCACCGCCGGTGAGGCGCCCGACCACGTCACCGTCGTCGACTCGCCCGACGCCGTCGACGGCATCACCGTGCCCGACCCCGAGCGCGTCGTGTGGCTCTCGCAGACCACGCTCAGCGTCGACGAGACCATGGAGACGGTCCGCCGCCTGCGGCAGCGGTTCCCCGCGCTGGCCGACCCGCCCTCGGACGACATCTGCTACGCCACCCAGAACCGCCAGGTCGCGGTGAAGAAGGTGGCCGCCCGCGCCGACCTCGTCATCGTCGTCGGCTCGGCGAACTCCTCGAACTCGGTGCGCCTCGTGGAGGTGGCGCTGCAGAACGGGGCCACCTCCTCCTACCGCGTCGACAAGGCCTCGGAGGTCCAGGACGCCTGGTTCGAGGGCGTCGACGTCGTCGGCGTCACCTCCGGGGCGTCGGTGCCGGAGATCCTGGTCGACGACGTCCTCGCCGACCTGGCCCGCCGCGGGTACGGCGAGCCGGAGGAGGTGCGCACCGCGCAGGAGGACCTCGTGTTCTCCCTGCCGCGCGAGCTGCGCACCAGCCTGGGCCTCACCCCGACCGGCGGCTCGGGCCCCGGCGCGGGGTCCGCCTGCTCCACGAGCTGAGGCGCGTCGTGGCGGGTCCTGGGCCCCTCGGCGGCGACTGGGTCTCCGGCGAGCGCGTCTTCGGGCCGCCGGCGGGCACCTTCGACACCGACTGGCTGGTGCCGGTGGTGCGCGAGGCCGTCCCCGGGGTCGAGCACGCGCGCGCCCGGGAGGCGGTGGCCGCCGTGTGGGCGGTGCTCCGCGAGGAGGCCGCCCTGCGCGGCTGCGCGCCGGCCGACGTGCCCGACGACGTCGTGGGCGCTCGTCTCGGGTCCGCCGGCCGCGCGCCGGACCGCGTCGACGAGGCGGCGCTCACCGCGGTCCGGGCCGCCGTCCGCGCCTACGGCGCCTCCTGACCCCCGTCCTCGGTCGTCGCGGGGGAGGGGGTCAGCTGTTGAGGGCCTTGTCGAGGTTGACCGCGGCGCTGATCAGCGCGAGGTGCGTGAACGCCTGCGGGAAGTTGCCCAGCGCCTCGCCCGACGGGCCGATCTCCTCGGCGTAGAGCCCCAGGTGGTTGGCGTAGGTCAGCATCTTCTCGAACGTCAGCCGCGCCTCGCGGAGGCGCCCGGCGCGGGTGAGCGCCTCGACGTACCAGAACGAGCAGAGGTTGAACGTGCCCTCGTCGTCGACGAGGCCGTCGTGCCCGTCGATGGCGTACCGGGAGACCAGGCTGTCGGCGACGAGCTCGTCACCGATCTTGTCGAGCGTCGACAGGAAGCGCGGGTCGGTCGGGCCGGCGAACTTCACCAGCGGCATGACCAGCAGCGACGCGTCGAAGGTCCGGCTGCCCGGGTACATCGTGTACGCGCCGAGGTCCGGGTCCCAGCACTCCTCCTGCACGAAGCGGTAGGCCTTGGCGGCGAGGCGGCGCCAGCGCTCGGTGGGCGCCGGCAGGCCGCGGTACCGGGCCAGCCGGACGGCGCGGTCGTAGGCGACCCACGTCATGAGCGCGGAGTAGGTGAAGCGCTGGCGCGGCCCCCTGACCTCCCAGACGCCCTCGTCGGGGGTGTCCCAGTTGTCGGCCAGCCAGTCGAGGCGGCGCGACAGCGCGGTCCACAGGTCCCAGGAGATGGGGACCTCGCGGTTGTAGAGGTAGACGGAGTCCATCAGCTCGCCGTACACGTCGAGCTGCCGCTGGTCGACGGCGTTGTTGCCCACGCGCACCGGGCGCGAGCCGCGGTAGCCCTCGAGGTGCTCGAGCACCTGCTCCGGGATGTGGTCGCTGCCGTCGACGGCGTACATGATCGAGACGTCGCGCTCGGCGTCGGCGGCCTCGCAGCGGCGCTGCACCCAGTCCATGAAGGCGGAGGCCTCCTCCAGGTACCCCAGCCGCATGAGGCCGTAGACCGTGAAGGCGGCGTCGCGCAGCCAGGCGTAGCGGTAGTCCCAGTTCCGCCCCCCGCCCATCGCCTCGGGCAGCGAGGTGGTCGGGGCAGCGACCAGCGCGCCCGTGGGGTGGTAGACGAGGAGCTTGAGGGTGAGCGCCGACCGCTGCACGACCTCGCGCCAGCGGCCCCGGTACCGCGACCCCGCCGACCAGCGCTGCCAGTAGTCGCTGGTCCTGTCGAACATCTCGTCGACCTCGCCGTCGACCAGGGGGCGCACGTCGCCGCGCCACTCGAGGACGACGTCGGCCTGCTCGCCGTGCTCCAGGGCGAACTCGGCGGTGACGCCGGGGCCGCCGGAGCCCCCGTCCACGCCGTCGGTCAGCCGCAGCGCGACACCGGGCTGCACCCGCAGCACGAACCGGCCGGCGGAGGAGGTGAACACCGCGCCCACGCCGTCGACGAGGCGCACCTGGTGCCGGGCCCGGCCGTAGTCGAACGCGGGGGTGCAGTCGAGCACGAACTCCGCCCGGCCCCGCACGGCGCGCGCCCGGCGCACGAGCAGGTCGCGCGGGGCCGCGACGCTGCTGGTCTCGGGGACCATGAAGTCGATGACCTCGCCGACGGCCTCCCTGCCGAGGAAGCGGGTCAGCAGGATGTTCGTGTCGGGCAGGTAGAGCTGCTTGGGCCGGGTGGCCGTGCGCGCCCGCAGGCTGAACGAGCCCCCGCGGTCGGCGTCGAGCAGCGCCGCGAACAGCGACGGGGCGTCGAAGCGCGACGGGCAGTACCAGTCGATGGTGCCGTCGGTCCCGACCAGCGCCGTGGTGCGCAGGTCTCCGATGACGCCGTGCTCTTCGATCGGGAGGTAGCGCTCTGGCACCCCCCGACGCTACTGACCGACGGGCTGGCCCGCCTGGCGCTGCAGCGACCACGAGGTCAGGTCGGTCGGTGAGGAGCGCTCCTCCGCCGGGACCACGAGCTCGGGCGCCGTCAGCGGACGCGGCAGGTTCTCGACCACGGGCACGTCGGGGACGGTGACGTCGGTCAGGTCGAGGGCTCCCATGCGCCGCGCGGAGACGAGCACGCGGGTCTCCAGGGTGCCGACCACCTTGTTGTAGTCGTCGACGGCCCGCGACAGGGTGCGGCCGAGCTTGCCCGTGTGCTCGCCGAGGGTGGCCAGGCGCCCGTGCAGCTCGCGGCCGATGGTGAAGAGCTCGCGCGCGCCGTCGGACAGCGCCGCCTGCTGCCAGGTGATGGCGACCGTGCGCAGCAGCGCCAGCAGCGTGGTGGGGGTCGCGAGCACCACCTTGCGGCCCATCGCGTGCTCCAGCAGGGCCGGGTCGGCCTCGCACGCCGAGGCCAGGAAGGACTCGCCGGGGACGAAGCAGATGACGATCTCGGGGGCGGGCTGGAAGGCCGACCAGTACTGCTTGGCGGCGAGCGCGTCGACGTGGCCGCGCAGCGCGCGGGCGTGCTCGGTGGCGGCGGCCGCGGCCCGTCGCTCGCCCATGACGGCGCCGGGTGCCAGCCCGTCGCGGGCGTTCAGGAAGGCCGCGAGCGGCGCCTTCGCGTCGACGACGACGTGCTTGCCGCCCGGGAGGTGGACCACGGCGTCGGGCCGGACCTGCTCGCCCTCGGCGTTGGTGCCCACGGCCTGCACGTCGAAGTCGACGCGCTCGAGCATCCCGGCGTGCTCCACCACGCGCCGCAGCTGCACCTCGCCCCAGGCGCCGCGGACGTTGGGGGAGCGCAGGGCCCCCGCCAGGGTCTCGGTCTGGTGGCGCAGCGCCTCGCCGGAGGCGGCCACCTGCTGCAGCTGGGCGCCGAGGCGCCCGTACTGCTCGGCGCGGTCGCGCTCCAGCTGGGCGACCTGCCGCTCGATGCGCGCCACGGAGCTGCTCACCGGCGCCAGCACGGCGGCCAGCTCGCGCTCCTCCTCGTGCTCGGAGCTCAGCTGCCCCTCGAGCTGCTCCACCCGCGCGGCCAGCAGGTCGCGCTCGGCGCTCAGGTGGGCGTGCTCGAGGCGGGCCCGCCCCTGCGACACCTGCCACGCGGTGGCGGCCCCGACGGCGGCGCCCGCGAGCAGCGCCAGCAGCATCACCAGGAGGGAGAGGGCTTCCACGTCCCCGACCGTGCCACGCAGCACCGACACCGGGGCGCGAACGGCGCTGCGACGCGCCGCCACGGCGCCGGGCAGCCACCGGGGCAGCACCGGGGCAGCGCCGGCCGAGGCCGCTCGCCAGGCGTCGCACCGGGGGCACCGGGCGACCCCGGGCGCGCCACCGCGGGCGCCGCGTCGCGCCGGGCGACCCCGGGTCTCGCGTAGGCTCCTGCGACCGTGGCGCTCACCATCGGCATCGTCGGCCTGCCCAACGTCGGCAAGTCCACCCTGTTCAACGCCCTCACCAAGAACACGGTGCTGGCGGCGAACTACCCGTTCGCCACGATCGAGCCGAACGTGGGCGTCGTGCCCCTGAACGACCCGCGGCTCGACAGGCTCGCCGAGGTGTTCTCCAGCGAGCGCACCGTGCCCGCCGTCGTCTCCTTCGTCGACATCGCCGGCATCGTGCGCGGCGCCTCCGAGGGCGAGGGCCTGGGCAACAAGTTCCTCGCCAACATCCGCGAGGCCGACGCGATCTGCCAGGTGGTCCGCGCCTTCGCCGACCCCGACGTGATCCACGTCGACGGCCGCGTCGACCCGGGGGCCGACATCGAGACCATCGCCACCGAGCTGGTGCTCGCCGACCTCCAGACCCTCGAGCGCGCCGTCCCGCGCCTCGAGAAGGAGGTCAGGGGCAAGAAGACCGACCCGGCCGTGCTCGCCGCGGCGGTCGCCGCGCAGCAGCTCCTCGACTCCGGCACCACCCTCTCCGCCGGGGCGGCCGGCGCGGGCATCGACGTGGAGCAGCTGCGCACGCTCGGCCTGCTGACCACCAAGCCGTTCCTGTTCGTCTTCAACGTCGACGAGGCCGGGCTGGTCGACGACGCCCGCCGCGCCGAGCTCGCCGCGCTCGTGGCGCCCGCCCAGGCCGTCTTCCTCGACGCCCAGCTCGAGGCCGACCTCGCCGAGCTCGACGCCGAGGAGGCCGCTGAGCTGCTGGGCAGCGTCGGCCAGGAGGAGCCGGGGCTCGACATCCTCGCCCGCGCCGGCTTCGAGACCCTCGGCCTGCAGACCTACCTGACGGCGGGGCCCAAGGAGTCGCGCGCCTGGACCGTGCGCCGCGGCGCCACCGCCCCCGAGGCCGCCGGCGTCATCCACACCGACTTCCAGAAGGGCTTCATCAAGGCCGAGGTCATCGGCTTCGAGGACCTCGTGGCGGCCGGCTCGGTGGCCGAGGCCCGCAAGAGCGGCAAGGCCCGCATCGAGGGCAAGGAGTACGTGATGGCCGACGGCGACGTGGTGGAGTTCCGCTTCAACGTCTGAGGCGCCGCCCCTCAAGGGGGCTGCTGGCGACGTCGATCACCACGACGGAGGGCGCACCGGCGCCCGCAGTCGTGGGGAGTGGTCGCGGTGGTGTTCCAGAGGTGGGCGGACCTGCGCGTCGGGACGCGGCTGGCGGCGCTCGTCGTCGTCGGCAGCGCGGCGACGCTGGCGGTCGGCGGCTTCGGCGCCCTGCGGCTCGTGGAGGCGGGCGAGCGCGCTGACGCGCTGAGCGCGGCCAGCGACGCCACCCTGGCCGCCACCGAGGCGGACATGATGCACGACGCCGTCCGCGGCGACGTGCTGCGCGGCCTGCTGGCGACGGACGACGGCGAGCGCGCCTCGGCGTCCGCCGACCTCGCCGACCACGCCTCCGCGCTGTCGGCCCACCTCGACGCCGTCGTCGCGGCGGGCCTCGGCAGCGGGGTGGGGGGAGCCGTCCAGGGCGTCCGCGGCGACGTCGACGGCTACGCGGCGGCGGCCCAGGACATCGCCGCCCTCACCGCGACCGACCGCGCCGCCGCGGTCGCAGCGCTGCCCGCCTTCCAGGCCTCCTTCTCCGCCCTCGAGCAGTCCCTGCCGAGCGTGGGCGAGGCCGTCGGCGAGGTGGCTGCCGCGTCGGCCGCGGCCCTCGACGCGCAGCGCCGCTCGGCCCTGGTCGCGCTGGCGGTCACCGCGGGCCTGGCGGTCGCCGTCCTGGCCGCCCTCGGGGTCGCCGTGACCCGCTCGGTCACCGGCCCGCTGCGCCAGGTCACCGCGGTGGCCACGGCGCTGGCCGAGGGCGACCTCACCCGCAGCGCGGACCTGGCGCGGCGCGACGAGCTGGGTGTCACCGCCGGGGCGCTCGACTCCGCGCTGGCGTCGCTGCGCCGCGTGCTGGGCACCGTCGTCGCCTCCGCTGACGCCGTGGCCGCCTCCTCCGCGCAGCTGAACGACACCACGGCCCGGATCGCGACCGCCTCCGCGCAGACCAGCGACCGCTCCTCGGCCGTCGCGAGCACGTCCGAGAGCATCGCCAGCAGCGTGCAGGCGGTCGCGGCGGGTGCCGAGGAGATGGGCAGCGCCATCCGCGAGATCGCTCGGTCCACCACCGAGGCCACCGAGGTGGCCGCCACGGCCGTCACCGCTGCGGCGCGGGCCAACGACACGGTCAGCCACCTGGGCACCTCGAGCCGGGAGATCGGCGACGTCGTGAAGGTCATCACCTCCATCGCCGAGCAGACCAACCTGCTGGCCCTGAACGCCACCATCGAGGCGGCCCGCGCCGGTGAGGCGGGCAAGGGCTTCGCGGTGGTGGCCGGGGAGGTCAAGGACCTCGCCCGCGAGACCGCCCGCGCCACCGAGGACATCGCCCGCCGCGTCGAGACCATCCAGGGCGACTCCGCGGGGGCGGTGACCTCGCTGGAGGAGATCTCGCAGGTCATCGCCCGGATCTCCGACTTCCAGACCGCCATCGCCTCGGCGGTGGAGGAGCAGACGGCCACCACGGCGGAGATGTCGCGCTCGGTGGTCGAGGCGGCGAGCGGCACCGACGAGATCGCCCGCAGCATCGGCGGCGTCACGAACGCCGCCGCCTCGACCAGCGAGGAGCTCGACCTGGCCCGGGTGGCGGTCGCCGAGCTGGCCGACCGCGCCGCCGAGCTGCGCCGCGAGGTGTCGGCCTTCACGTTCTGACGGGCGCCCGCCGGACCGCCAGCCGTCCCGCAGGGGGCCTCAGACGACGCGGCGGAACTGCACGTCGTCGGTCCACAGGGTGCGGACCGAGACGCTCTCCCCGGTGCGGGGGGAGTCGATGATCTTGCCGTCGCCGGCGTACATCGCGACGTGGCCGTAGCTGTTGAACAGCACCAGGTCACCGACCCGCGGCTCGGACACGGCGTACCCGGCGCTGCGCATGGCCGACGACGTGCGGGGGAGGTCGACCCCGACCTTGCCGTAGGCGTACTGCACGAGGCCCGAGCAGTCGAAGCCCGTCGTCGGGCTGGTGCCGCCGAAGCGGTAGGCCAGGCCCACGCTCTGCTTGGCGACGGAGACGGCCGTCTCGGCGGCCGAGGAGACCGGAGCCGGAGCGGGGGCCGACGCCGCCGGCGCCGGGGCGCCGCCCGGGAGGGCGAGCACCTGGCCGGGGTAGATGGTGGAGCTCCACCCGAGGCCGTTCGCGTCGAGCACGGCCTGCGTCGAGGACCCGGCGGCGCGGGCGATGCTCGAGACGGTGTCCCCGGAGCGCACGGTGTAGCTGGTGCCGAGCGCGCCGTTGGCGGGCAGCGGCGCGGCGGCCACCGACAGCGAGGCCGCTGCCTTCACCGCGGGGGT
>Ga0182228_1000156_pt1 | contig 15202 bp, 11 predicted proteins | sample G6R1MG_19_FD_128385 | JGI IMG/M metagenome (GOLD analysis project Ga0182228, IMG submission 128385) | Miscanthus phyllosphere microbial communities from Michigan, USA - G6R3_MAIN_07NOV2016_LD1 MG | ecosystem: Host-associated > Plants > Phyllosphere > Phylloplane/Leaf | place: USA: Michigan... | reverse complement strand
CTGCAGGGCTGCCGGTGCATCCTTGACGTCGGTGATGACGGTCTTGTTGTAATTGAACCCGGCGCTCCAGCGCACATCACCCCATGCGCCGTACTGACTGGAGTGGTCGATAACGATATCCAGACCGCGCGTGCGCGTGTCGAAGGCATTGGCGTAATACGAGGTCCAGGTGCTGGTGTCCACGCCCTGTGCGGCAAGAATCGGTGCAAGCGCCGGCCCGTACAGGCTTTCGGTTCGGGCGATGCGATCGGCAAACTCGATCCAGTAGGCGTCCGCTGTCAGGCTGGTGCGAGGTGCCGGTTGCCAGGTCACGCCAAACCCCAGGTTGCGCGATTTTTCCGGGTCCAGGCTGGTTGCGCCAAGCGCCTGGGCCAGCGCCGAGTTGACCGGCGCAATGCGCGTCACGGCGGGAACAATGGTGCCGTCTGGCGCAGCACCGACCCTGTTGTCGGAGATGCTGTAGCCGATCTGGGTCAGTGAAGGTGCACGAAAGCCGGTGCCGACGGTGCCGCGCACGGCGAAGGTGTCAGTGAATTCGTAGCGCGAGTTGAGCTTGGCGCTGACCGTGTTGCCCGAGTCATCATCGAAGTGCTCGGCGCGCAGGGCCAGATCGACGAACAGCGGTTCTATCGGGGTGATACCGAAATCGACGTAGGCTGCGTAGTTGTTGCGTTGCAGGCTGGTCGTATCCTGCGGCGAGATGACCGCTGCGGCCTGGGCGGCAATCGACGCCAGTTGCCCGGCCAGGGGGTTGGCCTGACCGTTGGGCAGGATGGCCGGAAAACGATAGCCGCCGACCTGATAGGCCTGCGCGTCACCGGAAAAAGTCTGGAAACGCTCCCAGCGATGTTCAAGGCCTGCAGAAACTTGCAGCGGTACGCCAAACAGTCCGTTGAATGCGCGGGTTACGTCGATATTGTTGACCCACTGTTCGAATCGATAGGTCGCCAGATCATCGAATGAAGTCGGGGAGGCCGGGCCCAGCGACGGGTTGATGGTCCTATCGCTGTACTGATGATTGTTATTGCGCCCGTACGTGGTGCTCAGGTCCCAGTTCCAGCCCAGTGCTTCACCCTTGCCGCCAATCAGATACTGGTAGTCGGTGTCGTCCAGATTGTTCAACGGGTAATAGCCATCGGCAAACAACTCGGGAATGTTGGCGTTGCCGTTGGGGTAGCGGAAGTAGTTGTTGATGATGGCGTCACGCTGCCCATAGGTGCCGTAGGAATACAGTGTGGTCTGATCATCCAGCGGCAGTTCGGCGTTGTAGGCCAGGTTGAACGCCTTGATCTGCGGGTCGCCATTCTTCACGCCGACCCGGTCCCAGCTCGCCTCCCGAGGGTCGCCGGGAAAATAGGCATTATTGGTGGCTTTCTCGTTCCAGCTGGCATCACCACGTTTGCGGGCGTCCGCCGAGAGGTGCAGAAAGCCGCCGTCACCCAGTTCGAAACCGGTATCACCTTCGAATTTGGTCACTTCGCCTTCGCCGCTGTACAGCTTGCCGTAAGTCACCCCCAGATGACCGCCCTCGGCGCCGGACTTCAGAATCACGTTGATCACCCCAGCAATCGCGTCCGAGCCGTATTGCGCGGCGGCGCTGTCCTTGAGGACCTCGATACGCTCCACCGCACTGATGGGGATCATGTCAATGTCCACCGAGTTTGCGCCGCTGCTGTCGGTCGAGCCGTTGGCAGGCAGAGCACTGTTGTGACGGCGTTTGCCGTTGACCAGCACCAGCGTGTAAGCCGGTGCCAGACTGCGGTTGGACAGGGGGCGGATGGTCGAGTTATAGCCTGCGACGTTGGTGCCGTAGTTGAACGATGGCAGCAGTTTGGCGATGGCTTCGGTCAGGTCGGCGCGACCGGTTTTCAGTAACTGATCGCTGGTCACGATATCAATCGGGGCCGGGCTTTCAGTCACCGTGCGCTGAGCGCCGCGAATGCCGGTGGAAATTACCGTAACCTTTTCCAGACGTGCCTCCTCGTCGGTCGCTTCATCGGCAGCCTGAGCCGGATTCATCAGACCGAGGCCGACAAGCGCGATGCTTTTGATCAACGGGTTGTGCAGGGCAAGACGAGGGGCGTTAGCGAATAAGGCCATAGCGAAGTGATCCTTGGATGCTGAAAAATCCTGGGCACCTCCACACGGCAAGGGTCGGTTTGCTGGCGAATATAGAGTTATGAAACGGACCTGTGAAAGGCCTTTTGGCTATATGCTAATTATTAATTTATGGAATTATATTTTAAATGTTGATGCGTTATTTGCATTTAATGCTTTGCGTGTCGACCGCTGCAAGGGAGGCTGTTGGAGAGGTTGCAACGCCTGTGCTGTTTTGTCGCACGACGTATGGCAGCCCATGAGCGCGACGTTTGCGCGTCTGCTCATGGCTTGATACAGGATTGGCGGTATTCCCCATTGTCCTTGAGTGGTAAATTCGCCGCCTTTGAATTTGTCTGAACCCACGCGCCTTATCCTCAGGGGACGCAAGACATGACGCAACATCTGACACGCCGCGAGGTGGTCACTGGCCTCTCATTGCTGAGCCTTGGCCTGTTGACCGGCTGCGGCAGCTCCAATGCGTTGCCGTTCAAGCATGGCAAGGACATGAGCAACGAGATTGTCGGCCGCAACTTCCGGCTCAAGGATTCGCAAGGAAACGTCAAGACCTTGTCCAGCTTTCGCGGCCTGATGCCGATGATCTTCTTCGGTTTCACCCAGTGCCCGGCCATCTGCCCCACGGCGCTGGCGCGGGCTGCTCAAATCAGGAAGCTGATGGGCGAGGAGGGCAAGACGCTGCAGGTGGTGTTCATTACCCTGGACCCGGAGCGCGACACGCCCGAAGTGATTGACGCCTATGTGAAGGCCTTCGATCCGACGTTCGTCGCACTGTCCGGCACGCTTGAAGAAACGGCGGCAACGGCGAAGGAGTTCGGCGTATTCTTCGAGAAGGTCCCACTGGGTGACACCTACACGATCTCGCACACCGCGACCAGTTACGTCTACGACACCCGCGGTGTATTGCGCCTGGGGTTGTCGCACCGGCTTTCCGCTCAACAATGCACTGAAGATCTGCTCACTTTGATGGAAGTATGCTGATGACCGTTTTGATTCGTAACATCGCAAAGCCGCTGTTGCTGAGCCTTTCGCTGTTGGGCCTGAGCGCTCAGGCCCTGGCCGAAACACACGTCGATGATGCCTGGGTTCGCGCCACCGTGCCGGGCCAGTCCGCCACGGGTGCGTTCATGCGTATCACCTCGGACACGGACAGCAAGCTGGTCGACGTTGCTTCACCTGTTGCGAAAACCGTGCAGATCCATGAGATGAGCATGAAAGGCGACGTGATGAGCATGCAGCGCGTCAACTCGGTCGACCTGCCGGCCGGCAAACCGGTGATGCTCGATTCCGACGGCTACCACGTGATGTTCATGGGCCTGGCTGCCCAGGTCAAAGAAGGCGATCAGGTGCCTCTGACCCTGACCGTAGAAGACGCCAAGGGCGCGAAGCAATCGATCCAGGTCACTGCAGTCGCCAAGTCACTGACCAGCGACGAGCACAGCAGCCACGGCGATCACAGCGGCCATTGAGGCTTGCAGCATCGGACGCTGGGCACTCATCGTTATAAACCGGCCTTGTGGGAGCGAGCTTGCTCGCGAAGAGGCCGGCACAGCCCCCCAGCAAACAGGGTGCTCGATGCATCGGCAAGAGAGTGATCTACATGACGCCTATCGTTCCTCACGCTCCAGCGTGGGAATGCCTTTCGTGACGCTCCGCGTCACAACTCTGTGCCTCACTGCACGTTCAAAAGCGAACGCGGAACGTCCGCCTCCTATATGCATTTAGGATCTAACCGGCGAACCAAATATTCTTTTCGGGAACAAGCTTTTTTCGGCGATGATTGCCTCGCCATATCGGCCTGAGGAAGGTGACTGATACCAACAGAACCTGGATTTTTATCATGAAAATGCAGGAGTGTATCAATGGGCAATGTCCAGACCGCAGCCAGTGCACATGACGTGCCTTGGCGCCAGACGCCGAGTGGCGACCTGGTCGATCTGGGGCGTCCTTTCCGTGCGCCACTGGCGTTATCGCGGCTGCAACGCACCCCCAAGCCCATTCTCGGGCGGCGCGAAGCCATTTTGCTCGGTGCGCTGGCGCTGGTATTTCATGGCGCAGTCATCTACTGGCTGAGCCAGAACCCGACGCCGACACTGCCAGTGGTGCCACCTGAAATTCCGCCGATGACCATCGAGTTTTCCCAGCCTGCGCCACCGGTTGTGGAAACACCGCCGCCACCGCCCGAGCCTGTCGTGCAGCCGGTGGTCGAACCGCCGCCTCCGGTCGAGGACGAACTGGCCGTCAAGCCACCACCGCCAAAACCGATTCCCAAGCCCAAGCCACAACCGTCCAAACCGGTGGTCAAGCCGGTCGTGAAACCAGTAGCCAAGCCGGTTGAGCAGCCACCCGCGCCTCCGGTGCCTGCAGCTCCTGTCGCTGCGCCTGCGCCACCCGCTCCGCCGGCACCAAAGCCGGTAACCGCGGCCTCGGCCAGCGCGGGCTACCTGCGCAACCCGGCCCCGGAATACCCATCGCTGGCCATGCGTCGCGGTTGGGAAGGCACTGTGCTGTTGCGCGTACATGTATTGGCCAGCGGCAAGCCCGGCGAGATTCAGATACAGAAGAGCAGTGGTCGCGACCAGCTTGACGATGCCGCGCTGGCGGCGGTGAAACGCTGGAGTTTCGTTCCGGCCAGGCAGGGCGATGTAGCCCAGGATGGCTGGGTCAGCGTGCCCATTGATTTCAGGATCAAATAAGGATTCAAGATCAAATAACGTTTCAAGACCAAACCCGGCTATTCGATTGACCTGGCGAGCTACCTGAACCAAAGGCGCATCGCGACACACTCCATGCCTTGTTCAGACTTTGTTCAGAGAGAGCTGCGCCATGAACCTGATTGCTTCGCCTTTTGAATCCATCGAACACGCGGTCATCTGGCTGCTGGTCATTTTTTCCGTCGCTACCTGGGGCCTGGCCCTGCTCAAGGGCGTGCAGTTTTCGCGCCTTAAGTCTCAGGATCGCAAGTTCCACAAACAGTTCTGGGCCGCATCGAGCCTGGATTCCGCCGCTCAGCTGGCCCAGGAGCAACCGGGCGCTGCCGCTCGGGTCGCCCTGGCCGGTTACGCCGCCATTCAGGTGCCGGATGGCGCGCAGGCCAATGACCTCAGTCAGTCCATCAACCATCAGGACCGCCTTGAGCGCGCCTTGCGTCAGCAGATCGTCCGCGAGCGGCGCTCGCTGGAAACCGGTCTGGCCATCCTCGCCAGCATCGGCAGCACTTCGCCTTTCATCGGTTTGTTCGGTACGGTCTGGGGCATCATGTCAGCCCTCAAGGGCATCAGTGCGGCCGGTTCGGCAAGCCTGGAAACGGTAGCCGGGCCGATCGGCGCGGCGCTGGTGGCAACCGGCGTCGGCATTGCCGTCGCAGTGCCTGCAGTGCTGGTCTACAACTACTTTCTGCGACGCCTGAAACTGACCGCTGCCGATCTGGATGACTTTGCCCACGACTTCTACAGCCTGGCGCAGAAGAGCGCCTTCCGGGTGCTGCTGCATCCGGTATTGAAGTCGGGCACTGCGGGCGCGCACGTCGGGCAGAACGTGAAGGAGGCCTCCTGAGATGGCTTTTTCCACACAAGACACCGATGAAGTGCTGAGCGAGATCAATGTCACGCCGCTGGTAGACGTGATGCTGGTGCTGCTGGTGGTGTTCATCGTCACCGCGCCGCTATTGACCAACTCAATCCCGATCAACCTGCCCCAGACCGACGCGGTCGCTCCGGTGGAGCAGAAAGACCCATTGGTGGTGAGTATCGACGGGCAGGGCAAGCTGTTCATCAACAAGGACGAAATCCAGCCGGACTTGCTGGAAACCAACCTGAAGGCGGCCAAGGAAAAGGCGCCTGACGTACGCGTGCAATTGCAGGCGGACAATGGCGTCAACTACGGGGAAGTCGCGCGCGCCATGGCCTCCATTGAGCGTGCCGGGATTACCAAATTGTCGGTGATCACTGCCAGGTAACAGATTTATACCATCTACAGCTTCAACGGTTTTGGGCCGCATCCTCAGGCAGGTGCGGCCTTTTTTTGTCTGCATCGCAGGCATTTTTCAGTACTGACACAAATGCAGATTCTTATTCGTTATTGATATTTAAATATTTAAATCAATTTCATTAAGCTATAACGCATCGGGCCACCGGAACATCAATCAGACACCGTAATGATCGCCACCGTCCGCCGCACGGATCGCTCGTTGTAACCAGAGCAGAGTTTCTGGATCAGGGATTTTCAAGGGGTAGTGGTATGGGGTATTTCAAACGCAGTGTAGTGGCCTCGGCGATTTTTTCAGCCAATTTGCTGAGCGTCACGGGCATCAGTGCAAGTGCATTCGGCGCAGAAGCGACAGATGAGCAAAACACTCAGGGCGCGTCCACCCTGGGTACAGTGATCGTCACCGGCACCCGTGCGCAGGAGCGTACCGCCAGCGCCTCTCTTTCGCCCATCGATGTGATATCCGGTGACAGCCTGCGCAGTTCCGGCTCCAGCGAACTGGGTACCGTGCTGGCACGTTTGATCCCTTCGATCAATTTCCCCCGGCCGAGCCTGGTGGACGGTGCGGAGCTGACGCGTCCGGCGCAACTGCGCGGCCTGTCGCCGGATCAAGTGCTGGTGCTGGTCAATGGCAAGCGCCGCCACACATCTGCTTTCGTCAATCTGGGCGGGGCGGTCGGACGTGGTTCGGCACCTGCCGACCTGAATGCCATTCCGCTGTCGGCCATCGACCATATCGAAGTCCTGCGCGACGGTGCGTCGGCACGTTACGGGTCCGACGCCATCGCCGGGGTGATCAACATCATTCTCAAGAGCGCGGACCATGGCGGGTCGATTTCCAGCCAGTACGGCCAATACAAGAAGGGCGACGGTATCCAGCGTCAGGTGTCGGGCAATACCGGTTTTGCCTTGGGCGACAATGGCGCGTTCAACCTTTCCGGTGAAGGGGTCAACAACGACTACACCAACCGCGCCGGTGACGACTTTCGAGCGTCCAGTATCGGGTCCACCACTTACGGTCAGCAGGTGTTCCGCCAGGGTGAGCCGCAGACGCATGAGGGCAAGCTGCAGTACAACGCTGAATACAGCTTCAATGACGCGGCGGAGTTCTACAGTTTCGGGGGCTACAGCAAGCGGCGTGGCGAAACCGCCGCGTTCTATCGGCCGAGCAATGCTTCAAATAACATTGCGGCGATTTATCCCAACGGCTATCTGCCGCTGATCAACGGCACGCTCGAAGACACCTCGCTGGTCGCTGGCCTGCGGGGAGAGCTGGCGTATGACTGGCACTACGACGTGTCCGCCAACTATGGCAAAAACGCTTATGAGCTGCGCACCAAAACCATCAACACCTCATTGGGACTGAACACGCCGCGTTCCTTCTACAACGGCACGCTGACCAATGATCAGAAGCAACTGAGCCTCGACCTTTCCAGAGAATTCAATGCAGCGTGGTTGCCTTATCCGGTATCGGTTGCGTTTGGCGCGGAATACCTGCGTCAGGGCTATCAGATCGAGGCAGGGCAGGCGGAGTCGTATTTCCAGACCGGCAGTTCCGGGCTGGGCGGTTTCCGCGCGGCGGATGCAGGCAGTTACTCGCGGCATAACTTCGCACAGTACCTGGACCTGGAAACCAATCTGACCGAAAAGCTCGGTGTGTCGGCTGCCGTCCGCCACGAGGACTACAGCGATTTCGGGTCCAATGTCAGCGGTTCGCTGTCAGCGCGCTACGATTTCACTCCGCAGGTGGCCTTGCGAGGCAGCGTATCGACAGGCTTCCGCGCGCCTTCGCTGGCGCAACAGAACTTTACCTTCACGTCGTCGCAACTGATTGGCAACACCATCCAGGAAGCGGGCACGTTTCCGGCCGGCAGTAACGTTGCACAACTGTTGGGTGCCGAAGACCTCAAGCCGGAAAAGTCCCGCAACTACAGCCTGGGCCTGGTACTCCAGCCGCTGGACAGCCTGACCGTGACTGCCGACGTCTACCGCATCGACATTCAGGACCGTATCTCGCTATCCTCCAATCTGGTGCTCAATAACACCGCCATCAATTACCTGCGCAGTAATGGCGTAGGCGATATCAACTACACCAGTGCCCGCTATTTCACCAACGCCACGGACACCAGCACCGATGGCGTCGATCTGGTCGCCAATTACCGCTACCAGTTCGACAACGGTGTGCGCTGGAACAGCACGGTGGGTTACAACTACAACCACACCAAAGTCACCGACGTGAAGGCCAACCCGGCGATTCTCGATCAGTTGGGAGTGAATCTGGTGCGGGTAGATCGCAGGGAGCGCATCGGTTTGCTGGGTGACACCACGCCACAACACAAACTGACACTGGGCAATGACCTGACGCTCGGCAACTGGGCGCTGCACTCCAACCTGGTCCGCTACGGCGAGTTCACCAGCTATCAGGCCGACAAGGTCAACGACCAGACCTTCAGCGCCGCCTGGCTGCTGGACCTGGCGGTCGACTACAAACTCAAGAGCTGGGTCTTCACTCTGGGCGGCGACAACGTCACCGACAAATACCCGGAAAAGCTCAACGACTTCTCCTCCAGCGGCGGCAACCTGGCCTACAGCACATTCTCTCCCTACGGGTACAGCGGCGCTTATTACTACGGCAAGGTGACGTATAACTGGTAGCGCGATTTGCCGCTGACTGTCGTTCCAATACGTTGCGTTTGCATAAAGCTCGTGATGCTGCAATACGACGCTATGCCTTGCTCCTGGGCACTGCACATAAACGAAAGCGCTTTTTTGGCGCGATGGCACTGACGACGCAAATTGCGACGTAAGTGACAGGGCGAAGGAACCCTACGAAGTCGGGCCGGAAACGGAGCCAGGGGCTTTGGTCACTTTGGCCCCATCAAAGTGACTCGCCGAGTGGCGAAAAGGTGACCTGAGTCGAACCCCAATCTACCTGACATCAAAAAACCGCTGTGTGACGCGGAGCGTCGGCCGCTGTGACGCGCTGATAAGGAGCAGAAATCTTGCGGTATTGGACATGCGATGCTCCATGGGGGGGGCCAATACTGGAGCATATCGCTATATAAAAATTTATTTAAATACCCTTTAGGAACATTAATAGACCCTCGTGGACACATGAAAACCCGGTAGCAGGACAGGCTTTAATATTCTAATTTTTTATAATTAGCTTAGAAGTAAATGTAATTTTTAATTGAATCCCCATGCGCCTAGTCTTGCTGATCAGTCAGCAGTCATCCAGGAGCAATATCATGAGCAACGTCAGCGCTTTGCCAGCCCACTCAGCTACGACGCCGTCGGGTAGCGGCAGCGTGCGCGACAGAGTGTCGCCGGAGGAATGGGAAGTCCGGGTCAAGCTGGCGGCGGCCTATCGGCTGGCGGCGCTCAAGCGCTGGACCGATCATATCTATACGCATTTCTCGGCACGCGTGCCGGGCCCCGACGAGCACTTTCTGATAAACGCGTTCGGGCTGCTGTTCGATGAAATCACCGCGTCCAACCTGGTCAAGGTCGATATTGACGGGACGATTGTCGATGACCCCACCGGGCTGGGTATCAACTACGCCGGTTACGTGATCCACAGCGCCATTCATGCTGCACGCCACGACCTGCAAGCGGTGCTGCACACCCATACCCGAGACGGTATCGCCGTGTCGGCCCAAAAGGACGGGCTGCTGCCTATCTCTCAGCACTCGATTGCCTTCTCCGGCCGGGTGGCTTACCACGGCTATGAAGGCATTGCGCTGGACTTGAGTGAACGCGAACGGCTGGTCGCCGACCTGGGTGACAAAAGCGTGATGATCCTGCGCAACCATGGGTTGCTGACCGGCGGGGTGAGTGTCGAGCATGCGTTCCAGCAGCTTCATGCCCTTGAGTACGCCTGCAATATTCAGATTGCAGCGCAGTCTGCGGGTAACGCCGAACTGGTGTTCCCGCCGCGCGAGGTCATTGCCAGGGTGGAGCAGCAGGCAAAGGCCATCAAGGACGGGCATGCGCCGGGTGTCGCACGGCACTGGAATGCCCTGATTCGCGAGCTGGAGCGTAACGACACCGACTACAAGACCTGAGCCTGCAACGCAATGATGCGAGGCGCTTGAGGTTGGTGTAGTGTGCGCAGCCAAAACAAGGGGCGCACACATGCAAGACCTGCTGAACGAAATCCTCGATGAAGTAAGACCTTTGCTTGGCCAGGGCAAGGTAGCCGATTACATCCCGGCACTGGGCGAGGTCCGGCCAGATCAGCTGGGCATCGCGGTGTACGGCAACGATGGTCAGGTGTTCAGCGCCGGTGACGCCGAAACAGCGTTTTCGATACAGAGCATTTCCAAGGTGTTCAGCCTGGTACAAGCCATCGGCCACTCGGGCGAGGAGATCTGGCAGCGCCTCGGACACGAGCCTTCCGGCCAGCCGTTCAACTCGCTGGTGCAACTGGAATTCGAGCAGGGCAGGCCGCGCAACCCGTTCATCAATGCCGGTGCGCTGGTGATTTGCGACATCAACCAGGCGCGGTTTGCAGCACCGTCACTGTCAATGCGCGACTTCGTTCGACGCCTGTGCGGCAATCGGGCGATCACCTCCGACTCCAAAGTCGCTGACTCCGAATACCAGCACCGTTCGCGCAATGCTGCGGCGGCCTATCTGATGAAATCCTTCGATAATTTTCACGGCGATGTGGAAGACGTGCTGCGCAGCTACTTTCATCATTGTGCGCTGAGCATGAACTGCATCGACCTGGCCAAGGCGTTCGGGTTTCTGGCCCATCAGGGCTTTTGCGCCCACAGCGGCGAGCAGGTCCTTACGGCGCGACAGGCCACCCAGGTCAACTCGATCATGGCCACCAGCGGCCTGTACGACGAAGCCGGCAATTTCGCCTATCGCGTAGGCCTGCCGGGCAAGAGCGGGGTAGGCGGTGGTATCGTTGCGATCGTGCCCGAACGTGCTTCGGTCTGTGTATGGTCCCCGGAGTTGAACGCAGCGGGCAATTCCCTTGTCGGTATGGCTGCGCTGGAGAAACTCAGCGCGCGGGTCGACTGGTCGGTCTTTTGAGATAAAAAGCCTTCTGAAGTGAACAGCGCGTCGAAGCGCGAACCAGACAGGAGTCATGGATTGAATCGAAGGCTATGCAAATCGCTCCTGCTAAGCGTCGGGCTGCTGGTGTTGGCAGGCTGTGGCACGCAGCGCGTCCAGGAACCCGAACTGACGCCTGAACAGGCGCGTGCGCAGATCGTGCGTCTGATGCCTGCCAATGTGACGGATCGCCAGGCGTGGGCTACGGATATTCATGCCGCGTTTGCTGCGCAGAAGATTCCGCTGACCACCGAAAACCTGTGTTCGGTGATGGCCGTTACCGAGCAGGAGTCGACCTTTCAGGTCGATCCTGCGGTGCCGGACATGGGCCGCATCGCCCGCGCCGAAATCAACCGCCGCGCGGCGCGGCTGCACATTCCCAATGCGCTGATCGCCACTGCATTGCGCGTGCGCTCGCCGGACGGCAAGACTTACGGCAAACGCCTCGATTCTGCGCGCACCGAGAAAGACCTCAGCGCGATCTTCGATGATTTCATCGGCATGGTGCCGCTGGGGCAGACGTTGTTCGGCAACTTCAATCCGGTCAAGACCGGCGGGCCGATGCAGGTCAGCATCGCCTTTGCCGAGAAACACGCCGAGGATTACCCCTACACGGTCGATGGTTCGATTCGTCGCGAAGTCTTCACCCGCCGTGGCGGCATGTACTTCGGTATCGCCCACCTGCTGGGCTACCCGGTCAACTACACCCAGTCGCTGTACCGTTTTGCCGACTTCAATGCCGGCTGGTACGCAAGCCGCAATGCTGCCTTCCAGAATGCCGTGAGTCGGGCGACCGGCATCGAGCTGGCGCTGGATGGCGATCTGATCCGCTTTGACTCCACCTCGCCGGGCTCCACCGAGCTTGCGGTGCGCACCCTTGGCGATCGACTGGGCATGAACAAGTCGCAGATATGGAGCCAGCTCAAGCAGGGCGACACGCTGGAATTCGAGGAGACCGACCTGTACAGCAAGGTCTTTGCACTGGCGGACAGGGCAGCTGGCAAACCGTTGCCCAGAGCGATCCTGCCCGGCATCACCCTGAAAAGCCCGAAAATCACCCGTAACCTCACTACCGCCTGGTTTGCCGAGCGCGTCGACGACCGACGTGAGCGTTGCGTACAGCGCGCACCGAAGTGAGTTTGAATCAACGTGACAGGAGTTTCATCGTCATCGCATCCCGCTTGCCCTCGAAAAACGTATCCAGCACCTTCTGAAACACAGGTCGCTCAGGCGCTGCGATGCTGAACAGGGTCATGCTCGAATGCAGTTTCATGTCATCAGGCGAACTGAAGATCTGTCGTGCCGAACGTTCTACCTGAGGAGCAATGATGCCGGCGCACTGTTCCAGACGCGGGCCCAATACCGGATGTTGCAGGTAAGCCCGGGCCTCGTCGATGTCGGTGATTGCGTAGTGTCGCGCCGTGTCGCTGCGCCCCAGCCCTTGGATCTGCGGGAACACGAACCACATCCAGTGGGAGCGTTTCTGCCCGGCTTCGAGTTCCGTCAATACCTGCTGGAACAGCGGTTGCTGGGCATCGACAAAGCGTTGCAGGTTGTAAGCATCTTTCATGATGAGTTTCCTGTTTTTCAACGAACCTGTGGTCGTATGATGGCCGCCCGACATGGGGGTTCGACCTGTCTGAAGAGTTTTTAAGCGTATGCCGGTTTTCAAGCGTTTCATTTCGTTCATGCACCAGGCCTTGCGCGCGATGCATCTGGTCTGGACTACTTCCCGAGCGCTGTCCATCGGCCTGATCGTCGCCACGCTGATCGCCGGCTTGCTGCCGGCGCTGGCCGCCTGGTTAGGCCAGCGCATCGTCGATGCGGTGGTCGCTGCGATGCAGTTGCACGCCAGCGCAGGCGAAGCACCGTTGTGGCCGGTGTTGCGCTATGTGTTGTTCGAAGCCGGTGTGCTGGCTTTGCTCGCGGCAGCACAGCGCGGGCTTTCCGTGCAGCAGGCGTTGCTGCGCGTGCTGCTGGGGCAGAAGGTCAATACCCTGATTCTGGAGAAGGCCCAGACCCTGTCGCTGTCGCAGTTCGAAGACTCGGAGTTTTACGACAAGCTGGTGCGCGTCCGGCGTGAAGCCTCGACACGGCCGCTGGCACTGGTGACCAAATCCCTGGGATTGCTGCAAAACCTCATTTCGCTGATCAGCTTTGCCGTACTGCTGGTGCATTTCTCGCCCTGGGCGTTGCTGATTCTGGTGCTCGGCGCATTGCCGGTGTTCTTTGCCGAGGCGCATTTTTCCGGCGACGCGTTCCGCCTGTTTACCCGGCGTGCTCCGGAAACCCGTCGGCAGAACTACATCGAAACACTGCTCTCCCACGAGGGCTACATCAAAGAGGTCAAGCTGTTCGGCTTCGCGCCGCTGCTGCTCAAGCGTTACCGCGACACCTTCGAGCGTCTGTATGCCGAAGACCGGCGCCTGACGGTGCGCCGTGATGGTTGGGGCTTCCTGCTCGGCCTGCTCGGCACGGCTGCGTTTTACCTGGCCTACGCCTGGGTGGTGGTCGATGCGGTGCACGGGCGGATCACCCTGGGGCAGATGACCATGTACCTGGTGCTGTTCAAGCAGGGGCAGGCCGCAGTAAGCAGCAGTCTCAGCGCCATCAGTGGTTTATACGAGGACGGGCTGTATCTGGCCGACCTGTATGTCTACCTCGGTCAGCCGGTTACGCCGTCTGCCGGCAGCCTGACCGTGGGCGCGCAGCCCGGTGATGGCATGCGCTTCGAGAACGTCAGTTTCACTTATCCGGGGACCAGCCGTCCGGCACTGGAAAACATCGATCTGCACTTGGCGCCGGGGCGCAGCGTCGCCCTGGTGGGCGAGAACGGCTCGGGAAAAACCACCCTGATCAAGCTGCTGACGCGTCTTTACCAACCTGATCAAGGCCGCATTCTGCTGGACGGCAGCGACCTGCAGGAGTGGGATGAAGACGCCTTGCGCTCGCGCATCGGCGTGATTTTTCAGGACTTCATTCGCTATCAGTTTCTGGTCGGCGAGAACCTCGGCGTTGGCGACACTCAGGCCTTCCATGATGAAGGCCGTTGGCGCGAAGCGGCGGCGCAGGGCATGGCCGCGCAGTTCATCGAACAGCTCGACAAAGGCTACGCCACACAATTGGGTCGCTGGTTTGCGGGAGGCCAGGAGCTGTCCGGCGGGCAATGGCAGAAAATCGCGTTGTCACGCGCTTACATGCGCCGCGACGCCGATATCCTGATTCTCGACGAGCCGACTGCCGCGCTGGACGCAGGCGCAGAAGCGGCAGTATTCGAGCATTTTCGCGAGTACGCCAAAGGGCGCATGACGCTACTCATATCGCATCGGTTTTCCAGCGTGCGCAACGCCGAACACATTGTGGTGCTGGAGCACGGGCGGGTGCTGGAACGCGGTGATCATGACAGCCTGATCGCCACCGCAGGGCGCTACGCCGCGCTGTTCGATCTGCAGGCGCAGGGTTATCGCTAGGTGAAACCGGATAAAAAGTGTTGCAGTGAATGACCAGTCGGCGTTTTATGGGAGCCCTGTTTCAGGCTGTATCTTTTTGAATCAAACGGAGACATCGATGCAATTTCGTAAATTGGGCAAAACCGATCTGTCGGTCAGCGCGATCTGTCTGGGCACCATGACCTGGGGCGAGCAGAACACCCAGGATGAAGCATTCGAACAGATTCGTATGGCCAAGGATGCCAAGGTCAACTTCCTCGACACCGCAGAAATGTACCCGGTGCCGCCGCGTGGCGAGACCTATACCAAGACCGAAAGCATCATCGGCGAGTACTTCAAGAAGTACGGCGACCGCAACGACTGGGTACTGGCCAGCAAGGTCGCCGGTCCAGGTCGTATGGATCATATCCGCGATGGCAATCCGCGCCTCGACCGCAAGAACATCACTGCGGCGCTGGAAGCCAGCCTCAAGCGCCTTAATACCGATTACCTGGACCTGTACCAGTTGCACTGGCCGGATCGCAAGACCAACTTCTTCGGCGTACTCGGTTACACCCACGACCCGGATGATCAGGCTGTCGAAATCG
>Ga0182228_1000154_pt1 | contig 15369 bp, 11 predicted proteins | sample G6R1MG_19_FD_128385 | JGI IMG/M metagenome (GOLD analysis project Ga0182228, IMG submission 128385) | Miscanthus phyllosphere microbial communities from Michigan, USA - G6R3_MAIN_07NOV2016_LD1 MG | ecosystem: Host-associated > Plants > Phyllosphere > Phylloplane/Leaf | place: USA: Michigan... | reverse complement strand
GCGGCGCTACGGTCTTCGGCTATCACGTTTCCGATCCTGAGCGCTTTGGCGTTGTCGAGTTCGACGAAACGGGTCGCGCCTTGAGCATCGAAGAAAAGCCTGCGGCACCGAAGTCGAGCTATGCCGTAACCGGCCTGTACTTCTATGATAATCAGGTTGTCGAAATCGCTAAAAACATTAAGCCTTCCGAGCGTGGCGAGCTGGAAATCACCGATGTGAACCGTGCTTACCTTGAGCAGAAGAGCCTGACCGTAGAAATTCTCGGTCGCGGCTTTGCATGGCTCGACACAGGTACTCATGAGTCGCTGCTTGAAGCGAGCCATTTTGTACACACCATTGAGCAGCGCCAAGGCTGGAAAGTAGCGTGCCTTGAAGAGATCGCCTACACCAACGGCTGGATTACAGCTGCTCAGCTAGGTGAACAAGCTCAAAAACTGAAGAAGACTGGCTACGGGCAGTATCTGCAGAAGCTGCTTGATCTGGGCTCGTTCTAAGACTGCAAACCTCTATCCAATACCGCAAGGCTGCGAACAGTATGTCATCTGCTTTTCCCACGGTAGCCGTGCTGTTGGCAGCCTATAACGGTATGGCGTGGATAGAGGCGCAACTTGATTCAATCCTGAAGCAGAAAAACGTCTGCGTCAGCGTGTTCATCAGTGTCGATACCTCCACGGACGGCACTGAAGCATGGTGTGCCGACTACGCTCAGCACCATGCGAGTATCTCCCTGCTGCCGCCTGCCGGACGATTTGGCGGAGCGTCACGCAACTTCTTTCGCTTGATCCGGGATGTCGACTTCTCGACATTCGATTACGTAGCGTTCTCAGATCAGGATGATATCTGGCACCCGGACAAGCTTCAGCGCGCCGTAGCGGCTTTGGCGCCGGGTCATCATGATGCCTATTCCAGCAATGTCACCGCATTCTGGCCTGATGGTCAGCGCGTACTGCTGGATAAGGCTCAGCCTCAGGTCCAGTGGGACTATCTGTTCGAAGCTGCAGGCCCCGGCTGCACCTATGTGTTGAATCGCCGGCTTGCAGATGCCTTCAAGTCATCCCTCCTTTCCCACTGGGATGCAGCTCAGGCCGTCAGCCTGCACGACTGGTACTGTTACGCATTTGCTCGCAGTCACGGCTTCCGATGGCTTATCGATCCGGTTTCCGGCATGGACTACCGTCAACATGCCAACAACCAGGTTGGAGCCAATACCGGACTTGCTCCACTCATCAGTCGACTGAAAAAGATTGCTGACGGATGGTGGGCCGGACAGGTGTTGCTGATTGGCCGTTTGACCGGAGACAGCCCATTGCATACTGCGGGAAAGCACGTGGGTACGCGGCTGTCTTTCCTGAAGCTCGCGTTCAAGGCACCGCAATGCCGCAGGAGACCGAGAGACAAGATTTTATTCATTATTGCCTGCCTTACAGCAATGCTAAGCAAGCGTTGACCGTCAAATAACCACTCGTACCCTATCAGGCCCAGCCAGAGCGATATAGCCTGATTAAACCAGTGATCAGGCATCGCAACCTTCTGAAAATACTGGTTTTCAACATCTGCGCCCAAAGCCAGAGAGGACTTCAGCCGCCGCATGGCCAGGCATCGGTCACAGCACCGAAACCGCTTAATTTCGCTGGGCACCGAATGTTCTCCGGCGGCGGCTTATGTTAATGTGCAGGCCTTTGTTTTCGGTATCAAAAGCGCAAAGAAGCCGGTGTAACCGGGGTGAGCGGAACCAGCCTCGGAAGGTGGGGTCACTTGTACCGCCCAACCAAGGATGACAAGGCTCCAGTCACCCATACGGCCATGAGCTCAGATACCGGACGCGCTTCAATTCGTAAAACCGTCCTGCCATGAAGACCTTGTGTTGCTCATCGTCGGAACCTACGTCGGAAAACTACAAATAGACGATGCATGCCCCGCGCGCCCCAGTCATAACAGAACTACCCCCCTTATCCAGCGCAGACATTTTCCGCCCAGGTGGACAGTCTATGGCGCACCCGACGCCCATGAGCCTCGGTATCGTAAAACGCGTTTTAATGGCGCAATTAAATTTCATGGCGCAGGCTTTTTTCAACACACGCCTGCCCCAGCCAGGGCCTTATGAGCAGACCCTGATGAGCATCCCGGAGATACGTTACCTATGAATGCAACACGCCTCGCCATTCCAGACGTCATCGTATTTGAGCCCAAGGTTTTCGGAGACGATCGCGGTTTTTTCTTTGAAAGCTTCAACCAGAAGGCATTCGAAGAGGCCGTTGGGCGTTCTGTAACGTTCGTTCAGGACAACCATTCGCGTTCGGTGAAGGGCGTTCTTCGCGGTTTGCATTACCAAATTCAACAGCCACAGGGCAAGCTGGTCCGAGTCACCGTCGGAGAAGTCTTTGACGTTGCGGTCGACCTGCGCAAGAGCTCCCCGACGTTCGGCAAATGGGTAGGACTGCATCTCACCGCCGAAAACAAAAAACAACTGTGGATTCCGGAAGGCTTTGCCCACGGCTTCGTTGTACTGTCCGAAAGCGCCGAGTTCCTTTACAAGACCACCGATTACTGGGCGCCTGAACATGAGCGCAGCCTTGCCTGGAACGACACCACTGTGGGCATCGACTGGCCATTCGGCGAAGCGCCCTCTCTGTCCGCTAAAGATCAGAAAGCCGTCGTATTCGAAGACGCCGAGGTGTTCGCTTAATGAACCCTCATAAAACCCCCTCGGCAGGCCCTTTACGGCTCGTCAGTAGCCTGTGGACCAACCGCTCATTGATCTCGCAAATGACCAAGCGAGAAGTCATTGGGCGCTACCGTGGCTCGGTGATGGGCCTGGCGTGGTCATTCTTCAATCCGGTTTTGATGCTGGCGGTATATACCTTCGTGTTCTCTGAAATCTTCAGCGCGCGTTGGGTCGGAGTCGATACCGGCAAAGGCGGCTTCGCTATTCTGCTGTTCGTCGGGATGATCGTGCATGGCTTGTTTGCAGAGTGTGCGAACAGAGCACCTTCTTTGGTGATGAGTAACAGCAATTACGTCAAGAAGGTGGTGTTTCCTCTGGAGATTTTGCCGGTTATCACCTTGGGTTCGGCGCTCTTCCACAGTTGCATCAGCCTTATTGTGCTGGTGATCGCACAACTGTTGATCTCGCACACGCTTTTCTGGACGGCGCTGTTGTTTCCGCTGATTCTGGTGCCGCTCATTCTCGGCACACTGGGTATCAGCTGGTTTCTCGCATCCCTGGGTGTGTACTTGCGCGACGTCGCGCAGGTCATTACGGTTCTGACAACCGTTCTGCTGTTTCTGTCGCCGGTTCTTTACCCGGTGGCGGCGCTTCCTGAAGTCTATCGCCCTTGGCTGCAGATGAACCCGCTTACCTACATTATCGAAGAGAGCCGTAGCGTACTGCTGTTCGGCAACCTCCCGCATTGGGACAGCCTGGGTATCGCCATCGTGATTGGCGCGGTAATTGCTGTCATGGGGTTCTGGTTTTTCCAAAAAACACGTAAAGGATTCGCTGATGTCATCTGATCAACCGGTTATCAGCGTACAAAACGTCTCGAAGTGTTTTTACACGTATGACAAGCCACACGACCGCTTGAAACAAGCCTTGGTACCTAGAATTCAGCGCTGGTCAGGGCAGCCGACCACTACCTATGGCAAGGAGTTCTGGGCCCTGCGCGACGTCAGCTTCGACGTCGGCAAAGGCGAAACAGTTGGTATCGTCGGCCGCAATGGTTCAGGCAAGTCAACCTTGCTGCAGATCATCTGCGGAACATTGAACCCGACTGTTGGCGAGATTCACACGCGTGGCCGGGTCGCGGCCCTGCTGGAGCTCGGTTCGGGCTTCAACCCCGAGTTTACCGGCCGTGAAAACGTTTATCTGAACGCTGCTGTACTTGGGCTGACGCGTGACGAAGTAGACGAGCGTTTTGACGCGATCGCCAGCTTTGCCGATATTGGCGAGTTCCTTGATCAGCCGGTCAAATCCTACTCGAGCGGCATGGCCGTACGCCTCGCATTTGCAGTCCAGGCCCAGGTCGATCCGGAAATCCTTGTCGTGGACGAAGCACTTTCCGTCGGCGATGCACGATTTCAGGCCAAGTGCTTCGAGCGCCTCAGGCAGCTGAAAGAAAATGGCACCAGCATCCTGCTCGTCACGCACTCCAGCGAGCAAGTGGTCACCCACTGTAATCGCGCGATTTTGCTGGAAAAGAGCAGGATCGAGATGATTGGCGAATCGCGCCCGGTCATCAATCGCTACACGGACCTCCTGTTCGGGCGTGAGAAGAGCCCTATCACCGACAAGAGTCTGGACCTCGCCGAAGCAGAGCGGGTGGAAACCGCACCCGTCGAAGCCGACAAGATAGCGCTGCGTTTTGATGAAGACGTGTACGCCAGCAGGCCTGGTTATAACCCTCATGAGTACCGTTGGGGGGATGGCGCTGCAACACTGCTCGACTTCCATATGAATGCATCGGGAAGGGAGTTTCCCAACAGCGTTGAATCGGGCGAGGAAATCGTTCTTGATCTGGCCCTGCAATTCAATCGTACAGTGGTCAACCCGATTATCGGCTTTACGATCAAGACCAAAGAGGGTGTCACCGTATACGGCACCAACTCTTACATGCAGGATTGCGAGGGCACAGGCCTGATCGGCAGCGCTGGCAAACAGGCAAAAGCGCGAGTGAAATTCAGAAACGCGCTGGCGACCGGTGATTACTTCATTTCCATCGGTATCGCCTCTCGGCAAAGCGAGGACATCGTGCCTCACGACCGACGCTATGATTCGATACATTTCGTCGTAGAACCTACTCCGAAGCTTCTGGGCCTGATAGACCTGGCGGCCTCCATGGAAATTGAACCGGTACTTGTTGATGTTTGAGCTTGATAGATATGGCTACCTCCGTGATACAGACACATCTGTATGGGTGCGGACTGATTATCAGGGCATTGCCTACAGTGACGGCGATAGCTCGGAAAATGAGCTGGCGAAGATCGTTCGTGACGCAAGCGATGTCTCCGTGCTGTCGAGCGAGCTTCCGCACTACTGTACCGACTGGCCAAAGCTCTATCACCTTAGTTCCACCCGCGGAAATATCTTTCGCCCATTCGAGCATCTTCTAAAAGGTAAATCAGTTCTCGAAATCGGTGCGGGTTGCGGTGCGATCAGCCGCTACCTCGGTGAGGTGGGTGCTAACGTGCTCGCGCTGGAAGGTAGCCCGCGCCGAGCTGCAATCGCAGCGAGCAGAACACGTGATCTTAATAACGTCACGGTGCTTGCTGAACGATTCGATGACCTGAAGATTGATCAGCAATTTGACGTAGTAACGCTCATAGGTGTACTCGAATACGCCAGCATGTTCAGCAATGACGAAGATCCTGCACTGGGGATGCTGAAACGAGTTAAAAAGCTGCTCAAACCTGACGGACATCTGTTTATTGCCATTGAGAACCAACTTGGCCTCAAATATTTTGCCGGCGCGCCAGAGGATCACGTTGGTGTCGCTATGTACGGTATTGAGGGCCGGTATGTCGGCCGCCAGCCTAAGACATTTGGCCGCAAGGGCCTAGATCAGTTAATAGCCCTAGCTAGCTTTGCATCATCAAGCTTTTTATCGCCTTATCCCGACTACAAAATTCCCAACTCCCTGATCACAGAGAACGGTTTCAAAGCCGATAATTTCGACGCTGCTGCATTGGCCTGCCAGAACACTCGGAAAGATCCACAATTACCATCGACCACTACATTTAACCTCGAAAAAGCTTGGCCGGTGGTGATCGAGAATCATCTGGGCATGGATCTCGCAAATTCGTTTATAGTCGTCGCTTCATGCCAGCCGTACGATGCAGTCCCCAGAAATGTCCTAGCGTATCACTACAGTACAGGGCGCAATGCAGAGTACTGCAAAGCAACGGTTTTCGTCGATACCAGTGAAGGCATAGAAGTCCAATACCAACGTCTAAGCACTATCGAAGCGGCAGACGACAGTGATGCCCCGTTCAGATTCATCCTTCCTGCAGCTCATGGTTACGCAAAAGGCAACTTGCTCAGCCTGCAATTTCTTGAAGCCTCAACAACGAAAGACTGGTCAGTTGAAACGTTTACCCCTTTCCTGAAGACCTATCTAGATTGCCTGAGCCAGCTCTTGGATGCTGAAGAAAGCGCTACTGAACTGGACAAAGTAGACGTTCGTTTACCTGGCCATTATATTGACGCAGTTGCACAAAATATCATTATTGACAGTGAAGGCAAGCCACACCTCATCGATATCGAATGGGAGATGAAGGAAGGCGTCGAGCTTGGCCATCTACTAATGCGGGGCCTGCTGCTACTGATAGCGAATAAAGTACCCTTTTACCCAAGCATGACCATGATCAACAGGCGTGATTTTATTCTTGAGTTGATTGGCAGTGCAGGCCTTGAGATCAACGAGCAGGATCTGAACCGATATGCGCTACTAGAGGCCATGTTCCAAGAAAAAGTCACCGGTCGCGAAGCTGCGAGTTTTCTTAATTGGTCACCAGAAGCGACCATTCAGAAAATGGGATCCCTGGGAGACAAAACGCCTAGGGTGGCGACGCTCTATATAGGTGATTCGGCGGGCGGCTTCAAAGAAGAGCGGACGATAAGTCAATTTGTACACGATGGACGTCAGACCTTAGTGTTCACAGTTCCAGCGACCTACCGATGCGCGGCACTTCGCTTTGATCCCACCAATATTCGTCAATCTTTTTCGGTAGACGCAATCACCATTTATGACGCCAATTCGGAAGCATGGTCATGGCGTGACAGTGCCAGCGCATCTCTAGACTCTGCGGGCACCACCACATTCGTTAACGACGTGAACGACAGCACAATGTTCATGGCATTGGATGATGACCCGCACATCGTGCTTCCGGTTGATCTCAATTCGCTATTAGCCGGGAAGTCGTTCAAAATACAGATTACGTTCACTTTATTCACGGAAGGTCAGGTCGCTGAGCGACTCCTTCAACAGGAAGAGGAGCTCAAGCTAGCGCTTGGGTCTATATCGGAATTGAATCTTAAAGACCGCTCAGCTTTAGACGCCGTTGAGGTAGCGAACCTTGCGTTAGAGGACAATCATCGCCTGGCTCTGGAAGAGCTCAAGGCTGAGAATCTGGCGGTGCAAGACGAGCATCGTTTAGCCCTCGAAGAGCTTGAAGCTGCGTACCAAGCGGCCAAGGAGCATCACAGATTGGCTCTTGAGGAGTTCGAAGCTGCACAGCTTGCCTCTCAGGAAAGCCATCGAGCCGCGCTGGAAGAACGGGAGGCTGCAAATCTGGCGATTCAAGAAAACCACCGTATTGCTATGGAAAATCTTGAGACGGCAAACCTTCAGGTTCAAGCAGAGCACCGTCAGGCGTTAGCGGATATTGATGCCGCTACCCGAGAGGCGCAAGAGAAGCATAATGCCAAGTTAACAGAGCTTGAAATTGCGATTTTGGCAGCTCAGGAAAATCACCGTCTGGCACTTGTAGACAAAGATACGCATGTTCACAACTTGAACCTGCATATCATCGCGATGCAGTCTTCGTACAGCTGGAAAGCCACTGCCCCACTGAGGAAGATAACCAGGTCATTTTTCCGTGCAAAACGTCTTGCCGCGTCGATTCCACTGATTGTTCAGCGAGGAGGCGGACTTTCCAGTACAGCGAAGAAGGCCTACCAAGTGTGGCGTCTCAGGGGACTCGCAGGTGTCATCGCACAGGCTCGCTGGGTTCAAGGTGAAGCTCAACATGCGTTCGTCGGAAGCGAAACGCGTGAAGTGCCCGATCGACACGATTATTCTCGATGGGTCCAATATTATGACACGTTGGGCGAAGCCGAAATCAATCGTATCAACGAGCACATGAATCGCTGGATTGAGTACCCGCTTATTTCCATCATCATGCCGGTGTATAACCCACCACTGGATCTCCTGCGTGAAGCAGTGGACAGCGTGCGCTCACAGCTTTATACCAATTGGGAACTGTGCCTCGCTGACGATGCATCGACAAATCCTGCGGTGATCGAGTACCTGAAATCTTTGAAGGCGCAAGACAAGCGCATCAAAGTTGTTTTCCGTGGCAGCAATGGCCACATCTCGCAGGCAAGCAACTCGGCACTTGGCGTCGCTAAAGGTCTTTTTGTTGCGTTAATGGACAATGATGACCTTCTGCCTGCTCATGCGCTTTACTGGATTGCTCGCACCATTCGCGAAAACCCAGATGCAGGATTGATCTACTCGGACGAGGACAAGATTGATACCGAAGGGAACCGTAGCTCGCCCTACTTCAAGTCAGACTGGAACGAGTTTCTGTTTCGTTCGCAAAATATGGTTTGTCACCTTGGAGCCTATCGTCGTGATCTCGTCAATGAAGTCGGGCAGTTCCGCGTAGGTTTCGAGGGTGCTCAGGATTATGACCTCGCCTTACGTTGCATAGAAAAACTTAAACGCGACCAGATTATTCACATTCCTCGAGTGCTTTATCATTGGCGCATACACGCTGGCAGTACAGCCATGGCTGGCGACGAAAAGCCTTATGCTGCATTGGCGGGAGTTAAAGCTCTTGATGAGCATTTAGAGCGTCAAGGTCGGATTGGCTCGACAGAGTTGCTACCTACAGGACAGTACCGCGTGCACTACAACCTGCCGACAACGCTGCCTCTTGTAACACTTGTCATACCGACAAGGAATGCTCACGCATTGGTCAAGCAGTGTATCGACAGCATCAAAGGCCTGACAACGTACAAAAATTACGAAATCATTCTGATTGATAACGGCTCTGACGATCCCGAATCGCTGGAATACTTTGCTCAAATCGATCAGGAAGAAAACATTCGCGTACTTCGAGACGATGGGCCGTTTAACTACTCTGCGCTCAATAATGGTGCTGTGCGTATCGCCAAAGGTGAGCTAATTGGTCTCATCAATAACGATATTGAGGTGATTACACCTGAGTGGCTCAGCGAGATGGTGTCAATTGCTTTGCAGCCGAAGGTCGGTGCGGTAGGCGCAAGGCTTTGGTACCCAGACAACAGACTCCAACATGGTGGTGTTGTGGTGGGTATAGGTGGTGTTGCAGGCCATGCACACAAGTATCTTCCAAAAGGTGCACATGGCTATTTCTGTAGAGCGGAGCTAATTCAGGAGTTCTCGGCGGTCACGGCCGCATGCCTGATCATTAAAAAGTCAATTTTTGATGAGGTAGGCGGGTTGGATGAGCAGCATTTGAAGATAGCATTCAATGATGTGGACTTCTGCTTACGGGTTCAGGAAGCTGGGTATCTCAACGTCTGGACACCTTTCTCTGAGTTGTACCACCATGAATCGGCGACGCGCGGTCTGGAGGACACGCCTCAGAAACAGGAACGATTTGGACATGAGATTCGCTACATCAAAAATCGCTGGCCGAACATCCAGGTGGATTACGCCTACAGCCCGAACTTAACCCTTGATCACGAAGATTTCGGTCTGGCTTGGCCTCCAAGGTTCAAAAATTGATCGCAGTCGCCAAAAACATTCAATACAGCGCTGTGACATTTTCTGCAGCCTTAAGGGTCACCCGTGTTTCAAACTAATCATTCAGATCATCAAACAGGCTGGTCCAGCACTCGTTACCAACGAGTGCTGGCCACTACCTATTTCATCCTTCTGTCGGTTTGGTCGGCGGGAATTGCCTTTAATGGCGCACCTGATGAGTCAACGCACTTTTTTTTGCTGGAATACCTGAAATCGTTCCATTCCCTGCCAGCAGCCAGTGCGCCGACTCAAGCGTTTACAGGTAGTATATCGGGATACACTTGGCAACCAGGTGAGTTCTGGTATCACGGTCTGCCATTCCCGCACGTCATTGGTGCACTGATCAGTTCATACAGCTTGAGCTGGATGTTACCGAGCGATCTGGGCTATCTAGCTGCAAGATGCTTTAACTGGATACTGGGCGCAGTATTTATCTGCGCCTTGTTTCGTATCGCAAACCGGGCAGGCATGTCGAAAAAAGCAGCTGCCCTTGCAGCGCTGATCATCTCACTGATACCGCAGGTCTCCTTTGTTTTTTCTTATTTCAACAGTGACGCCTACGGACTGATGAGCGTTGCACTGCTTATCAGTGCGCTGCTGGGTTTTCTGAAAGCACCGAATAAATTGACCGCCGTATGGCTAGGCGGCGCGATAGGGCTGATGTTTCTAGCGAAGTTGTACTTGCTGCCTGCCTTGGTTTTCGTCGTGGTGATGCTCGCTGCGCAGCATTTTTTCAGAGACAAAATTCTGAAACAGCGCGTTGTGCCGATGCTAACAGCTGCCGTAATTGTTTCACTGCCCATGCTGCTTGTTACCTATCTTAAATTTGGGGAGATCTCCGGAATCTCCGGGCAGATCGACTTTGTTGCACTGCATAAAAATAACCCTGCTGCAGGCTTTGGGACCTGTTATATCCGGTGCTCGGGGCATCTGTTAAACATGGAGAATGTCATTCCGTGGCTCAACCTCACATTGACTAGCTACTTTTCGACCACTGGCTGGATGAATATATTTTTACCATCGACCTATTACATGGGCGCGGCAGTATTGTTCATCTCGATTGTCATCATGGCAACGATACAGACAGCTCGTATTTATTCACGTGATAGCAAGCCGATATTTCTTCTGAATTTTCTGCTGCCGCTGATCATGATACTGGGTCTGTTCCCGTCAATTATTTTGCTCAGTATGCTGGCCTCTCAGAACTCCTTGCCTCAACCGCAAGGTCGATATCTGTTCGTGACAATTCCTTTTCTGACGCTGCTCATTGCTTTTGCAACCATGAGCAGAGCTCGTGCCAGAAACGCTACTTCGTCTGTTAGAAATGCCAGGTTAAGCCAGTTTCACGTGAAGTGCCTCATCGCAGTGGTGATATGGATGGCCTGGACAAATATGGCGGCTTGGAAAGAAAACACGCTTAGCTCGAGCAACATCCAAAAATCGGCCATCGGAAAGTCAGTGACCGAAGCTGTTATAGAAAGTAATGCGTCCAGAAAACCGGCTACCGACAGCCTCAGTGCAGCGCAGTTGGCAAACCGGCTGTCGTTGAATAATGGGGAGTTTTTCCTGAAAGCCCCCTTGGAACAGGTCCGCGCAATGGGCACCCTCGACGAAGTTCGCAAAACTTCAGAAGGCTGGATACTTAGGGGATGGAGTGTTCCTCCACAGACAGACGGCTTGCCTGAGTACATCATTGCTGTAGAAGCTGGAAAAATTGTGGGCGCACTCAGAGTCGAGGGCAAGCGACCGGATGTCGCTGCAGCGTTGGGCAACAAGTCGGCCCTTCGCAGCGGCTATGAAGGCACTGTTCCTGCTTTGTCAAGCCCCGACAAATGTGATTTGAAACTTTATACTGTCAGCTCAACCTTCAAAGTTTTCGCCATGCCTGATGTGTGCGAGTTCATCAGTCGTTCGTCTTACTGATTATGGAAATTCCAATGGAAAATATTCCCCTTTTCTCAGCTACCAAAGCCAACGCCGGACTCGACTTCACCACGCCTTTAAAGGCTGTTCTGGACAGCCACTGGTACGTCTTGGGTAATGAGGTAAAGCTTTTCGAAGAAGAGTTCGCAGCGTATGTCGGTGTGCAACACTGCATTAGCGTGGCCAACGGCTCCGACGCACTGGAGCTTGCACTCAAGGGCTTGGGCATCGTCGTCGGTGACCGCGTAGTCGCCGTAGCGAACGCCGGCTTCTATGGCAGCACTGCCATCCACGCAGTAGGCGCAGTGCCTGTTTACGCAGATGTCGATCCTGCAACATTGACCCTTTGCAAAAACTCTCTGGAAACCGTGATTGCCAAGGAAAAGCCGGCGGCCATCATCGTTACGCATCTGTACGGTCAGTTGGCGAATATCGAAGAGATCGTACAAATCGCTTCCGCAGCAGGTATTCCCGTTCTTGAAGACTGCGCTCAGTCGCACGGCGCACGACGCAGTGGCAAGCAAGCGGGTAGCTTTGGCACCATAGCCTGCTTCAGCTTTTACCCCACCAAGAATCTGGGCGCGTTAGGTGACGGTGGCGCAGTGGTTACCGGGGATGACGCTCTGGCAGCACGCATTCGCCAGCTTCGCCAGTATGGCTGGGACCAGAAGTACCGCATTGCCATCCCGGGCGGTCGCAATAGCCGGCTCGACGAGATGCAAGCTGCAATCTTGCGCGTCAAGTTGCCTCATCTGGACACCTGGAACGAACAGCGCCGCTCCATCGCCAAGCGTTACAACGAAGCGTTTGCCGGTCTGGACATTGAACTTCCATGCTCGGTGTCGGAAGACTACGTTGCGCACTTGTATGTGATTCGTGCGAAAGACAGAACTGCACTTGCCGCTGCGCTTAAAGAGAAGTCCATCAGCACAGATATCCACTACCCGATTGCCGACCATAAGCAGCCGGCTTACTCGGCAGCCCCTTCCGTGGCTCTGGACGTAACCGAGCGTACATGTGATACCGTCATCTCCCTGCCCTGCTTCCCAGGCCTCAGTGACGATGAGGTTGATCGCGTCATCGCTGCGGTCACTGCGCACTTTTCCAAGGAGATATGATTTTGCTGACGTTGGTCATTCCCGTCTATCGTAATGAGAGCAATCTGCCCGACTTGCTCGTTGCTGTGACGGCGCTTGATGAGCAGCTCGGACACGACCTGGAGGTCGTGTTCGTTGTGGACGGCAGCCCTGATCGCTGTTACGAAATACTCAGGGAACAACTGCCGTCACAATCGTTCAAGTCCAAGCTGATTCTGCTGTCCAGAAACTTTGGATCATTCATGGCGATCCGTACGGGTCTGCAGCATGGCAGTGGCGACCGTTTTGCGGTAATGGCTGCAGATCTTCAGGAGCCGCCGGAACTGGTTCTGGAAATGAACACGGTACTGATGCGCGGCGATATCGACGTTGTGGTTGGTGTACGTGAGGGTCGTCAGGACCCATGGGCAACACGTACGGCTTCAAAGATTTTCTGGGGATTTTATCGTCGCTATGTCATTCCTGAAATCCCGCCAGGCGGCGTCGATATGTTCGCCTGCAACAAGGCTTTTCGGGATACTCTGCTGACCCTTGAAGAGCGTCACAGCTCTCTCATCGCGCAGATATTCTGGATGGGCTATCGCCGCGAGGTAGTTACCTATACCCGGCAGGAACGGGTTCACGGTACGTCTGCGTGGACACTGCGTAAAAAAGTCAATTACCTGATGGACAGCGTATTCTCCTTCACGGATATGCCTATACGTATATTGACCCGCGTCGGCGCGTTCGGCTCTACATTTGCAGCGCTGTTCGGTGTGTTCACACTGATCGCCAAGCTCGAAGGCAGAATTGAAGTACCCGGCTACGCAATGATCATGCTGGCCATCACATTCCTCGGCTGTTTGAACCTGCTGGGATTGGGCATCGTCGGCTCTTATGCATGGCGCACTTACGAAAATACAAAGAATAGGCCCTTGGCCATCCCGATGCGGATCGAGGGATTTGGAGAAACACATGAGCAGCGGTAAGGATTTCTTTGTTCACAGCCATGCGCTGTGCGAGTCCGAGAATATCGGGAAAGATTCGCGGGTATGGGCGTTCGCACATATCCTGCCAGGCGCAAGCCTCGGTAGTGAATGCAACGTCTGTGACAACGTCTTCATCGAGAATGACGTTATCATCGGCGATCGGGTGACGCTGAAATGCGGTGTACAGGTATGGGACGGCATTACCATTGAAGACGATGTCTTCATCGGTCCTAACGCCACATTTACCAATGACCTGTTCCCACGCAGCAAAGTCTATCCACAGAGTTTCGCGCGTACCATCATCAGAAAAGGCGCCTCACTGGGTGCTAACTGCACGATTCTTCCGGGTATCACCATCGGCATCAACGCCATGGTCGGCGCAGGTGCCGTCGTTACCCGCTCTGTGCCGCCTAACGCTATAGTCGTAGGTAACCCGGCCAAGATCATTGGTTACGTGGACGCCAAGCCTGTCAACGCCAGTAGCGAGACGCGCCCGGAAAAAGCCGCACCAGGAGTAACCGCCACGTCGGTGAAGAACGTTACCCTGCACACCATGAATGAAGTCGCGGATATTCGCGGTAGCTTGTCGGCGGGGGAATTCGAGCGTTCGGTACCCTTCAAGTCCGAACGTTACTTCTTGGTCTACGACGTACCGACCGCCGAGACTCGAGGCGAGCACGCACACCGTATCTGTCACCAGTTCCTGGTTGCCGTGAAGGGCTCGGTTCATGTTGTAGCGGATGATGGTGTCAATCGTGAAGAGTTTATTCTCGACAAGCCGAATCAGGGCATCCACCTGCCGCCGATGACGTGGGGTATTCAGTATCGCTATTCTCAGGACGCCGTGCTGTTGGTATTTGCGTCGCATTACTATGATGCCGGGGACTACATTCGTAACTACGAAGAATTCAAATCCCTGATCGCAAACGCTGAATAATGGCACGATGATGAATCAGGCTGTTTCAAAATTCTTAAAACAGGATTTTGCCCGATTCCTGATGTCAGGCGGTTTCAACACCGCCCTGACCTACGGACTCTACCTCGTTCTGTTAATGTTCCTATCCTACAACATAAGCTATACGATTTCTTATGTGTCTGGAATATTACTAGCCTACATCATGAATCGGTTTTTTGTATTCAAGAGCCATCAGGGACTGCGCTCAGTCATTTTATTGCCGCTTATATACGCTTTCCAGTATTGCTTGAGCTTGGCCATACTTTGGTGTTGGGTTGAACAACTTAAACTGGATGCAAGGTTGGCACCATTGGCAGCAATAGCACTGACACTTCCCGTTACGTTTATCCTTTCAAAACTTGCCTTTTCGGCCGGACCTGCGTCACGGTAGTGCAAGTCTTCTAAACGTAGATCCCACACACTCTGTATTTCACCTTGAAGAGCGTGCAACCCTATAAAACCTTGATGCGTCTACAGTGATGCCAATGCCCAAGGGAGAAGCACCAACTGCTTTGGATTGGCCGTTCAGGATTCGAGATGTGTAAAAAGTTGGCTCGTTTATAAACCAATATCTAAGGAAAAACCATGTACAAAACCCTTACGGCCATCTGTTTTCTTACCCTCCTATCAGCCATCATCTCTGGGTGTGATAAGAAACCGGATAATGCATCAAGCTTGCCAAATGCCAAAGTCACTCACTATTCATTCGACAAATGCAATATTGATTCGATCGCGGGAAAAACAGGGGCGAGCATCTACGTCAATCGAGAAGTGGTTGAGTTTAATGGGTGGGCCTTCGACCCAATAAAAAATGAAGCCCCCAAAGAAATCAGGCTCCGCCTGACGGGCTACAAAGGCGCTCCCGACACGTTCAAAGACCCGGTCATTATTGATCGTCCCGATTTGGTAAAGGCATT
>Ga0182228_1000152_pt1 | contig 15427 bp, 18 predicted proteins | sample G6R1MG_19_FD_128385 | JGI IMG/M metagenome (GOLD analysis project Ga0182228, IMG submission 128385) | Miscanthus phyllosphere microbial communities from Michigan, USA - G6R3_MAIN_07NOV2016_LD1 MG | ecosystem: Host-associated > Plants > Phyllosphere > Phylloplane/Leaf | place: USA: Michigan... | reverse complement strand
TCGGTGACCGGCCGCTTCGACCCCCAGGCGGTCGACTCCGGCGCCCAGATCCTCCCGGTCTTCCTCCCGGTGCTGCTCCCGGTCGCGGTGCTGATGCTGCCGCTGACCGACCTGGTGCTCGCCGTGGTGCGGCGCGTGCTGGCGGGCCAGTCGCCCTTCGCCGCCGACAAGCTCCACCTCCACCACCGGCTCCTCTCGCTGGGCCACACCCACGCGCGCGCCGTCGGGGTGCTGTGGCTGTGGACCGCGGTCGTGTCCTTCGGGGCCATCGCCCTGGCCTTCGTGCCCCTGCACCTCGTCCTGCCCACCTGGGCCGCGGTGCTGCTCCTGGCCGTCCTGGTGACCCTCGGCCCCCGGCGCGCCCGGGCCAGGCGCCACGGCCCCGTGATGCTGCGCGAGCGGCGGGCGGCCGAGCGGACGCCTCCCGGGGGAGGGGCGAGGGGTGCCGGCGCCCCCGGCCCGGCGAGCCCCCAGCCCCCGCCGGCCTCGGCCGAACGGGTGAGAGGTCCCGGAGCGCCGCGCAGACCCGGCGCCACCCCGAGGAGCCGCACGTGAGGGGCCGGGGCCTGCAGGCGTCGATGACGCGCGGTGCGCTGGTCGCGGCGGCCCTGGTGCTGGTGCCCCTGCTGCCCCTGGCCCTGCTCCTGGGCGGTGGCCGCGGCCTGCTCGGGGCGGTGGCCGGGGTCGCGCTCGTGGTGGCCTTCGGCGGCTCGACCCTCCTGCTCATGCACCTCGTGCGCCGTGCGGACCCCGCGCTGCAGATGGGGGTGGCCCTCACGGTCTACGCCACGAAGGCGGGACTGCTCCTGGTCGCCCTGCCCCTGGCCGCGTCCGCCGACGGCGCGGTGCAGCGGTGGGGCGCGCTGGGCGTCGCCGCGGCGGTCCTGGCGTGGACCACCGGTCTCCTCGTCGGCACGGCGAGGGCCCGCCAGCTGGTCTACGACGAGCCCGCGGGGTCGCCGGGCGGCGCAGACGGGCTCCGAGGCCGGTGAGGAGCGCTGCTACAGTTCCCGACGCAATGAGAACCGCGCCGACGAACGACGCCGCCGGAGGTCACCGACCTACCGATGCGTCCTCGGCGACGGGTGAGCAGGTCGCGCACTCGGGCACGCACGGCATGTCGAGCGTGCCGGCGTACTTCCTGGCAGGCGCCGCCCTGCTCGGGGTGCCGGGATGGGCGCTCGACCAGTGGCTGGGGACCCGTGCCTTCGTGGCGGTCGGGGTCCTGGCCGGGTTCGCCCTGGCGTTCTACGTGATCTGGGTCCGCTACGTTGGTCCCGCCACCGCGGCAGCGGATGACACCCACGGTGGCGCCCGCCCCGCCCGCAGCGACGAGGAGAGCGCCTGATGCCGTACGTCCTGGCCAGTGCCGGCTTCACCCCGCCGGGGCCGTCCAGCTTCTGGCACCCGCTCATCGGAGACGGCGCCTTCGCCGTCACCCGGTCGATGTTCGTGGTCGTGGCCACGGTGATCATCATCGGGCTCGTGATGACGATGACGGCCAAGCGGCTGCAGCTCGTCCCGACGAAGGGGCAGTTCGCGGTCGAGTCGCTCTACAACATCGCCCGCAACCAGATCGGCGTCGACTTCATCGGCGAGGCGCGCCTGCGGCCCTTCCTGCCGCTCCTGGTCTCCCTGTTCCTCTTCATCCTGCTGAACAACCTCGCGGGCATCATCCCCTTCGTCCAGTTCCCGAGCATGAGCCGCTTCGGGTACGTCGTGGTGCTGACGCTGATCGTCTACGTCGTCTACCACTACGTCGGACTGAAGAAGAAGGGCTTCGGCGGGTACTTCCGCGGCTTCCTGCCCCCCGGCGTGCCGATCTGGCTGGTCCCGGTGGTCTACCCGCTCGAGCTGCTGACGTACTTCGTCACGCGCCCCCTGACGCTGTCGCTGCGACTCTTCGCGAACATGTTCGCGGGTCACACGCTGCTGCTGGTGTTCGCGCTCGGCGGCGAGTACCTGCTGCTGCACAGCGGCAACATCTTCCTGCAGGCCACCAGCGTGGCGAGCTTCGCGATGTTCATCGCGATGACCTTCTTCGAGCTGCTGATCCAGTTCCTGCAGGCCTACATCTTCGTGCTGCTCACCGCGTACTACATCGCTGACGCGATGGCCGAGGAGCACTGAACGGCGCCTCACGCCGCCCGGTCCCCCCGACCCTCACCCACCGACCCACCGGTGCCGACGAGCACCGCCACGAAAGGAAGCAGCACATGGACGGCTCTCTCAACGTCATCGGTTACGGCCTGGCGGCGATCGGCCCCGCGATCGGCGTGGGTCTGATCTTCGCGGCCTACATCAACGGCGTCGCCCGCCAGCCGGAGGCCCGCGGCCTCCTGCAGCCGATCGCCATCCTCGGCTTCGCCCTCGCCGAGGCGCTCGCCATCCTGGGCTTCGTGCTCGCCTTCATCCTCTGAGCCGGCCCACCAGCTGGCACCCGACGCGAACGACCCGACAGGAGCTGCAGTGAGCGTGTTGCAGGCAGCGGCGCCCGTGCTGGCAGCCGCCGAGGGCGGCGAGGGCGGCGGTCTCGACTGGACCTACCCGATCCTGCCGCACCCCGGCGAGGTCATCGTCGGTCTGGTCGCCTTCGGCGTCCTCTACTGGGTGATCGCCAAGAAGGTGGTGCCGCTGTTCGAGGCGGCCTACGCCCAGCGCAAGGACGCCATCCAGGGCGGCATCGAGCGTGCCGAGCGCGCCCAGGCCGAGGCCCAGGCGGCGCTGGAGGAGTACCGCACCCAGCTCGCGGACGCGCGGGCCGAGGCGGCGCGCATCCGCGAGGAGGCGCGCTCGGAGGGCGCCAAGATCATCGCCGAGATGCGCGACCGGGCCTCCGCTGAGGCCGAGCGCATCACGGAGTCGGCCTCGCGCCAGGTCGAGGCCGAGCGCCAGGCGGCCGTCACGTCGCTGCGCACCGAGCTGGGCGGCCTGGCCACCCAGCTGGCGGGTCGCATCGTCGGCGAGGCGCTGACCGACTCCGCGCGCCAGTCGCGCATCGTCGAGCGCTTCCTCACCGAGCTCGAGCAGTCGTCCCCCGAGGACGTCCGCGCGAGCGCCACCACCGCAGAGCCCACGACGTCCGCGACCTCCGCGGGCCCGTCGTCGGGCGGCGCGCACCGGGTCCCCTGATGCGCGGCGCCTCGCGAGCCTCCCTGGCCGCTGCGCAGGACCGGCTCGAGCCGCTCCTCGCACGGGGCGGGGCCTCGGCCCTCGGCCTGGAGCTGTACTCCGTGGCCGGCCTGCTCGACACCTCCGTCGGGCTCCGCCGGGCGCTGACCGACAGCACCCGGTCGGACGCCGACCGCGCGGCCCTGGCAGAGCGGCTGCTGAGTCGCCAGGTCTCGGGGCCGGCGCTCGACGTCGTCACCGGTCTGGTGCGCAGCCGCTGGTCGGAGCTGCGCGACCTCGGCGACGCCCTGGAGGCCCTCGGCACCCAGGCGCTGCTGGCGGGAGCCGAGTCCGACGGCGTCCTCGACACCGTCGAGGACGAGCTGTTCAGGTTCTCGCGCCTGGTCGCGGGTGACCGCGCCCTCGCCTCGGGCCTCGACGACGGCCGCTCCACCCCGGCCCAGCGGGGCGCGCTGGTCGACGCGCTGCTGGCCTCCCGGGCCGAGCCGACGACGACGGCGCTCGTGCGCCAGGTGGTGACCGCTCCCCGCGGCCGCCGGGTCGCCGGTGCCCTGGACGACCTCCTGGCCAGCGCCTCCGCGCGGCGGTCCCGCCTCCTGGCGGTCGTCACCGCGGCGGTGCCCATGACCGCGATCCAGCAGGACCGCCTGGCCGCAGCGCTGGCGCGCGTCTACGGCAAGCACGTCCAGGTGCAGGTCGACGTCGACCCCGAGGTGCTCGGCGGCCTGCGCGTGCAGGTCGGCGACGAGCTCCTGGACGCGACCACCGCCAGCCGCCTCGCCGCCGCCCGGCGCCGAGTGGTCGGCTGACCCCGCGACCGCGGGGACACTGGAACCACTGACGAACCACCACGACCAGGGAGCAGGAACACACGATGGCGGAGCTCACGATCCGGCCTGAGGAGATCCGCGGCGCGCTCGAGGACTTCGTCTCCTCCTTCACGCCCAGCGGCAGCTCCCGCGAGGAGATCGGCACGGTCACCGAGGCGGGCGACGGCATCGCCCGCATCGAGGGCCTGCCCGGTGCGATGGCGAATGAGCTGCTCCGCTTCGAGGACGGCACCCTCGGGCTCGCGCTGAACCTCGACGAGCGCGAGATCGGCGCCATCGTCCTGGGCGAGTTCGCCGGCATCGAGGCGGGACAGCCGGTGCACCGCACCGGTGAGGTGCTCTCCGCCCCCGTCGGCGACGCCTTCCTGGGCCGCGTGGTCGACCCGCTGGGCAACCCGATCGACGGCCTCGGCGACATCAAGGCCGAGGGGACCCGCGCCCTGGAGCTGCAGGCGCCCTCGGTGGTGCAGCGCAAGTCGGTGCACGAGCCGCTGCAGACCGGCATCAAGGCCATCGACGCGATGATCCCGATCGGCCGCGGCCAGCGCGAGCTCATCATCGGTGACCGCCAGACCGGCAAGACGGCGATCGCGCTCGACACGATCATCAACCAGAAGGCCAACTGGGAGACCGGCGACCCGAAGAAGCAGGTCCGCTGCATCTACGTCGGGATCGGCCAGAAGGGCTCGACGATCGCCTCGGTGCGCGGCGCGCTTCAGGACGCCGGCGCGATGGAGTACACGACGATCGTCGCGTCCCCCGCGTCCGACCCGGCCGGCTTCAAGTACCTGGCGCCCTACACCGGCTCGGCCATCGGCCAGCACTGGATGTACGGCGGCAAGCACGTCCTGATCATCTTCGACGACCTGTCGAAGCAGGCCGAGGCGTACCGCGCCGTGTCGCTGCTGCTGCGCCGCCCGCCGGGCCGCGAGGCCTACCCGGGTGACGTCTTCTACCTGCACTCCCGGCTGCTGGAGCGCTGCGCGAAGCTGTCTGACGACCTCGGCGCCGGCTCCATGACGGGCCTGCCGGTCATCGAGACCAAGGCGAACGACGTCTCGGCGTACATCCCGACCAACGTCATCTCCATCACGGACGGGCAGATCTTCCTTCAGTCCGACCTGTTCAACGCCAACCAGCGCCCGGCCGTCGACGTCGGCATCTCGGTGTCGCGCGTGGGTGGTGACGCGCAGATCAAGGCGATGAAGAAGGTCTCGGGCACGCTGAAGCTGGAGCTGGCGCAGTACCGCTCGCTGCAGGCCTTCGCGATGTTCGCCTCCGACCTGGACGCGGCCAGCCGCAACCAGCTGTCGCGCGGTGAGCGGCTGACCGAGCTCCTGAAGCAGCCCCAGTACTCCCCGTTCCCGGTCGAGGAGCAGGTCGTCTCCGTCTGGGCCGGCACGAACGGCAAGATGGACAAGATCCCGGTCGCCGACGTGCGCCGCTGGGAGTCGGAGATGCTCGACCACCTGCGTCGCAACGACGTGGCCCTGGCGACGATCCGCGAGACCGGCCAGCTGGGTGACGACACCGTCCAGGCGATGTCCAAGGCCATCGACGACTTCAACGCCGGCTTCCGCACCAGCGAGCAGGGCGGCGCGGACGCGGGCCCGGCCGAGGACGCGCTCGACGACGTGCAGAACGAGCAGATCGTGCGCCAGAAGTCCTGATGACGACCACCGACCCGCGAGCGACGAGCACCCCGAGAGGAGGCACCCGTGGCAGGCCAGCTGCGTGAGTACCGGAGCCGCATCCGCTCCACCCGGAACATGCAGAAGATCTTCCGGGCGATGGAGCTGATCGCGACCTCGCGCATCACCAAGGCGCGCCAGGCGGTGGCCGCCTCCTCCCCGTACGCCCGTGCGCTGACGCGCGCGGTGTCGGCGGTGGCGACCTTCACGGACGCCGAGCACCCGCTGCTCACCGAGCGCGCGAACCCGAGCCGTGCGGCGGTGCTGGTGGTCACCAGCGACCGCGGCATGGCCGGGGCCTACTCCTCCAGCGCCATCAAGGAGGGGGAGCGCCTCATGGCGACCCTGCGCGAGCGCGGCGTCGAGCCGGTGCTCTACGTGCTCGGCCGCAAGGGCGTGACCTACTACCGCTTCCGCCGCCGGGCGATCGAGGCGGAGTGGGTCGGCTCGTCGGAGTCTCCGACGTACGAGCTGGCCGACGAGGTCGGCGAGACGCTCGTCGAGGCCTTCCAGAAGACGGGCGCCGAGGGCGGGGTCGACGAGATCCACGTGGTCTCCACGCGGTTCCTGTCGATGGTCACCCAGGAGCCGCAGGCGCTGCGCCTGCTGCCGCTGGAGGTCGTCGAGGGCGTCGAGGAGCCCGCCTCGGACGAGGTGCTCCCGCTCTACGAGTTCGAGCCCGACGCCGAGACGGTGCTCGACGCGCTGCTCCCGCGGTACGTCAGCGCCCGCATCTTCAACCTGCTCCTGCAGGCCGCCGCCAGCGAGCACGCCGCCCGCCAGCGCGCGATGAAGTCGGCCGGGGACAACGCCGACGACCTCATCAAGAACTTCACCCGGCTGGCGAACCAGGCGCGCCAGGCCGAGATCACGCAGGAGATCACCGAGATCGTCAGCGGTGCTGACGCGCTGACCTCGGCCCGCTGACCCACCTGACTGACACTCCGGAAGGACCCGCCATGACCGCGACCGCCGAGCGCCCCGCTCAGACCGACCCCGCTGGTGCCACCGGCCGCATCGTCCGGGTCACCGGGCCGGTCGTCGACGTCGAGTTCCCCGGCGACGCCGTCCCCGACATGTACAACGCGCTCACCATCGACTACGAGCTCCTGGGCGAGAAGCTCACGCTCACGCTCGAGGTGGCGCTGCACATCGGTGACAACCAGGCGCGCGCCATCGCCCTGAAGCCGACCGACGGCCTCGTGCGCGGCATGGAGGTCAAGGACACCGGCAGCCCGATCTCGGTGCCCGTCGGCGACGTGACCCTCGGCCACGTCTTCAACGTGAACGGCGTGCCGCTGGACCTCGCCGAGGGCGAGACCCTCGAGATCACCGACCGCTGGCCGATCCACCGCAAGGCCCCGGCCTTCGACCAGCTCGAGTCGAAGACCACGATGTTCGAGACCGGCATCAAGGTCATCGACCTGCTGACCCCGTACGTCCAGGGCGGCAAGATCGGCCTGTTCGGCGGCGCCGGCGTGGGCAAGACGGTGCTGATCCAGGAGATGATCCAGCGCGTCGCCCAGAACCACGGCGGTGTGTCGGTCTTCGCCGGCGTGGGGGAGCGCACCCGTGAGGGCAACGACCTCATCGCGGAGATGGAGGAGGCCGGCGTCTTCGACAAGACCGCGCTGGTCTTCGGCCAGATGGACGAGCCGCCGGGCACGCGCCTGCGCGTCGCCCTGAGCGCGCTGACGATGGCCGAGTACTTCCGCGACGTCCAGAACCAGGACGTGCTGCTCTTCATCGACAACATCTTCCGGTTCACCCAGGCCGGCTCGGAGGTGTCGACCCTGCTGGGCCGCATGCCCTCGGCCGTGGGCTACCAGCCCAACCTGGCCGACGAGATGGGTGTGCTGCAGGAGCGCATCACCTCGACGCGCGGCCACTCGATCACCTCGCTGCAGGCGATCTACGTGCCGGCCGACGACTACACCGACCCGGCGCCGGCCACCACGTTCGCGCACCTCGACGCGACGACGGAGCTGTCCCGCGAGATCGCCAGCCGCGGCCTGTACCCGGCCGTGGACCCGCTGACCTCGACCAGCCGGATCCTCGACCCGCGCTTCCTGGGCCGCGACCACTACGAGACCGCGATCCGCGTCAAGCAGATCCTCCAGCGCAACAAGGAGCTGCAGGACATCATCGCGATCCTCGGCGTCGACGAGCTGTCCGAGGAGGACAAGGTCGTCGTCAACCGCGCGCGCCGCATCCAGCAGTTCCTGTCGCAGAACACCTACATGGCCGAGAAGTTCACGGGCGTGCCCGGCTCGACCGTGCCGCTGAAGGACACCGTCGAGTCCTTCTCCAAGATCGCTGACGGCGAGTACGACCACGTCGCCGAGCAGGCCTTCTTCAACGTCGGCTCCATCGAGGACGTCGAGAAGAAGTGGGCGGAGATCAAGAAGGAGACCGGCGAGTGAGCCTGAAGGTCCAGGTCGTCTCCGCCGAGCGCGAGGTCTGGACGGGTGAGGCCACCATGGTCGTCGCCCGCACCGAGGAGGGCGAGATCGGCATCCTGACCGGTCACGTTCCCACCCTGGCCGTGCTGGGCGCGGGCGAGGTGCGGGTGGAGGCCCCCGGCGGGGGCGTCACCGCGCAGGTCGACGGCGGGTTCCTGTCCGTCGAGCACGACACCGTGCTCGTCGTTGCGGAGCGCGCCACCGTGGGCGAGCGGGCCTCCAGCTGACACCTGGGGGCATCCTGGTCGACGCCGCGGTGATCGCGGCGTCGATCCTGGTGCTGGTCGCGGCCCTGCTCTTCGGGGTCGCGCTGCGCCGCCGGTACCTCACGGGGGTCCCCGGCAGCTTCGACTGCGCCGTCCGGCGCAGGGGCCGCGCGTGGGTGTCGGGCATCGGGCGCTTCGGCAGCCACGACGTGCAGTGGTGGAGCGTCCTGTCGGTGCTCCCCGGTCCACGGGCCACGTGGTCGCGGTCCGACATCGAGGTCGTCGGACGCCGCCTCCCCAGCGTCGAGGAGGGCGTCGCCCTGCAACCCGGTGACGTCGTCGTCCGGTGCACGTTCCGCGGGGCGTGCCTCGAGCTGGGGATGTCGCCGGACGCCGCGACGGGCTTCACCTCCTGGCTGGAGGCGGCGCCCCCGGGCGCCCCGGGCCACCCCGCCATCTGACCCTCCAGCTGACCGGCGCCGCGTTCGGGCCCGGGGTCACGCGGCGCGCAGCAGGGCGCGAGCCGTCCGCTCGTCCTCGGGGAAGACCAGCACCCTGGGGCCGTCCGTCGTGGGCGCGAGCGTGGCCCGGAGCCCGGCTGCGGCGAGCCGCTGCCGGTCGACCTCGGCCTCCACGAAGGTGTCCGGCTCGCTGACGACGACCAGCAGCCCGTACTCGTCGGCGCGCCCCGCGCGCGGCTTGCGCGCCACCACCGAGTGCCCCTTGGCGAAGGTCCACCGGAGCGCCAGGACGAGCAGTCCCAGCATCACCAGGGACAGCAGCAGCCCGACCAGGGGTCCCGGAACGCCGCCGCCTGTCAGTCCCACCGGGACATGGTGCGCTCCAACGGGGGCGCTGACCAGCCTGGCCCCTCACCCGCGGGCCCGCGGTTCAGAACAGGCGGGACTCCACGTCGTCGACGCCCCGCAGCGCGTCGTAGTCGAGGACGAGGCACCGGATGCCCCGGTCGGTGGCCAGCACCCGTGCTTGGGGGCGGATCTCCTGGGCCGCCAGCACGCCCTCGACCGGCGCGAGCAGGGGGTCGCGGTTCAGGAGCGCCAGGTAGCGGGTCAGCTGCTCCACGCCGTCGATCTCCGCGCGGCGCTTGACCTCCACGGCCACGGTGCCGCCGTGGGGGGAGCGCACGAGCAGGTCGACGGGGCCGATCGCCGTGGGGTACTCGCGCCGCACGAGCTGGTGGCCCTCGCCGAGGAGGTCGACCTGCTCGGACAGCAGCTTCTGTAGCTGGGCCTCCACGCCGTCCTTGACCAGGCCCGGGTCGACCCCCAGCTCGTGGGTGGAGTCGTGGAGGACCTCGTGGACCACCACGACGAGGCGGTCCTCGGTCTTGGCCGAGCGCACCGACCACACCTGCTCCGCCCCGGCGGCGGCGTGCGGGCCCGTCGCCGGCTCCACCGACAGGGCGCACGGGGGGCTCATCCAGTTCAGCGGCTTGTAGGAGCCGCCGTCGGAGTGCACGAGCACGCTCCCGTCGGCCTTGACGAGCAGGAGGCGCGTGGCGAGGGGCAGGTGGGCGTTGAGCCGTCCCTCGTAGTCCACGGAGCAGCGGGCGATGACGAGGCGCACGAGCGGCGAGGGTAGCGAGCCGCGAGGATGGTGGTGTGCCCCGCCGCCGGACAGTGAGCAGACGCCGTGCCGGCGCCACCGCCTCAGCGCCCACCCGGCCCGTCGGCTGGGCCACCGGGGAGAGCGCCCCTGACGGCGAGTGGCTGGTGCGCGCCGTCCCCGGCGCCGCCGCGCTCAAGCCCTACCGCTGCCCCGGCTGCGACCAGCTCATCCCCCCGGGGACGGCCCACGTGGTGGCCTGGCCGGCGGACGCGCCGCCCGGTGTCGGACCGGCCGAGCGCCGGCACTGGCACCGGTCGTGCTGGCGGGCCAGGGCCAACCGCCGGCCCCGCTGAGCCGTCGCTGATCCGTCGGAAGGCCCCGGGGCCGCCGACGCCTCGCTACCGTGGCCGTCATGCTCGTCGCCTTCTCCGTGGCCCCCGCCGGCACCACCGACCCCACCGGGTCCGTCGCGGCCGCCGTGGCCGACGCCGTCCGCGTGGTGCGCTCCAGCGGGCTCCCGCACAGCACCGACTCGATGTTCACCACCGTCGAGGGCGAGTGGGAGGAGTGCCTCGACGTCGTGCGCAGGGCCTGCGAGGCCGTGGGCGCCCACAGCGACCGGGTCTCCCTGGTGCTGAAGGCCGATATCCGGCCCGGCCGCACGGGCGAGATGCAGGCCAAGCTGGACCGCCTCGAGGCCGCCGTCGAGCGGGCCGAGGGGGAGCCCGGACGGGGCCAGTGACGGCCCGCTGACGGTCGTCCGAGGGGTGCTGGCGCAGCGGTGAGGGGTCGGTGAGCGGCGACGACGCCGCCGTGGTCCCACCCGTGGCGGCGCGGCGCGGTGGACGTCCCGCCGGCAGGGGCCGGGGAGCCCTGCCCCGCGCCGGCCTCCAGCGGCGGTGGGTGGCCGCGCTCGCCGTCGTCCTGCTCCTGGGGGGTGCCGCCCTCGCCACGGTCGCCCGCCCGGCGCGCGAGGTCAGCGCGACCGCTCCGGCGGTGGGACCGGCGCCGCTGCTCGTCCTGGACGCGTCCGCCCTGGAAGGGCTGGACGGGCACGGTGGAGCGGTCACGGTCCGCGCCACGGGCTCCGGGCCCGTGCTGGTGGCCGCCGGCACCGCGGCCGACGTGGCGGCCTGGGCCGAGGGCGCTGCCACGACCACGGTCGCCCGGACGGGCGCTGGGGGAGCCCTGGTCGCCGCCACCTCCGAGGGCGAGCCGCAGGTGCTCGACCCCGCCGGGAGCGACCTCTGGACGGCGCAGGCCGCGGGGACCGGCAGCGCCGAGCTGAGCACGCGACCCACCACCGGTGCACCCCTGGCCGTGCTCGTCGCGGCAGACGGGACGACCCCGGCGCCGACGGCGGTCGAGCTGGTCTGGACCGAGCGCCCGGTGCCGGTGCTCGCCTGGGTCCTGCTCGGAGGCGGGGTGCTCCTCGCGCTGCTCGCCGCGCGCGGGCTCCGACGGCCGGCGCGCCGGGAGCCCGTCGTGGTGGCCCTGCCGCAGACCCGCCCCGCGACCGGACCGGTGACGGGGCCGGTGACGGGGCCGGTGACGGGGCCGGAGTCCGTGACCGCCCGCAGCCCCGGTCCCGAGACCCCGGCGCACGAGGACCCCGCACGCCCCGACGGCGCCGAGCCCGTCCTCCTGCGCCGGCCCCGCGGCAGCGAGCGGCGACGCGACCGGCGGAGCCTGCGGTGAGGCCCACCGCAGTCCCGAGGTCGGTCGCAGCTCCGCGGTCGGCAGCGGCGCTCGCGGTCGTGGGGCTGCTCCTCGCGGTCGTCGGGTGCTCGACGGGCTCGTCGGGCGAGCGGGCCACCGCCTCGGAGCCGGTCCCCGCCGTGGTGACCGCCCAGGTGTCGCGCGTGCTCACCGCGGTCGGCGACGTGGACCCCGCGGCGCTCGACGGCCGCTTCGGGGGCGCCGAGCTCGACGTGCGCCGGGCTGCCGCCGCCGTCCGCGCCCAGGTGCCCACCGCACCGGAGCCGGCACCGCTGGCCGGGCGCGTGCTGATGACGGCGGTGCCCCCGACGGGGGAGTGGCCCCGGTGGTTCGTGACGGCCCTGCAGCCCGGGGGCGGCGCCGTGCCGCAGGTGGTCGTCCTGGAGCAGGCGGGACCCCGCGACCCCTACCGCGCCGTCGCCGCCGCGGCCGTCCTCCCCGGGGTGTCGCTGCCCGACCTCGCCCGCGACGGCGAGACGGCCGAGCCCCTGGCCGCGGACGCCGCGGGCCTGCTCGCCACGCCCGCCGACGCCCTGAGCGGCTACGCCGACGTCCTCACGCGCGGTGACGAGGCCCCCGCGGCGGCGTCGACCGCCGACGACGCCCTCCGCACCCAGGTCCTGAGCGAGCAGCAGGCCGAGCGCGACGGGGTGTCCGAGTTCGTCGAGTACACCGCCGCGCACGCCCCCCGGGAGGGGGCGCTGTGGTCGCTGCGGACCGCGGACGGAGGAGCGCTCGTGCTGGGGGTGCTCTCCGGGACGCGCTCCTTCACGCCCCGCGGCGTCGGGGTCAGCCAGACGCTGCCCCCGGACCTCGCCGCGCTCGCAGGCCGCGCGGACGCACCGGACGGGCTGGAGGTCCGGACCGCTGAGGTCGTGGTGCTGCACGTCCCCGCGGCCGGGGCGCCGGCGCAGGTGTCGCTGGTCGCGGGAGCGCGAGGCACCACGGGCGTCGAGGTCCGCTGACCGCTGGGGGAGGATGGAGCCATGAGCACCCCGGCGAGCCGCCCCGGCCCGCGCATGGACCTGCGCGGCGCCGTCGACCTCTCGAGCCTGGCCACCCGCGCGCAGCGCCCCACCGCCCCCGGCACCACCGCCTCCGGCCCCGCCGCGGGGCAGCGCCCGCCGTCGGACCCCGCCGCCGGCGGCGCCGCGCCCCAGGCCCCCGAGGGTGAGGGGCCCCGCGTCGTCGTCGACGTCACCGACGCGGAGTTCGGCGCCCTCGTGCAGCTGTCCGCGCAGGTGCCCGTCGTGGTCGACCTGTGGGCCACCTGGTGCGGGCCGTGCAAGCAGCTGTCGCCGGTGCTGGAGCGCCTGGCGGAGGAGTACGCGGGCGCGTTCCTGCTCGCCAAGGTCGACGTCGACGCGAACCAGCAGATCGCCGCCGCGTTCCAGGTGCAGTCCGTGCCCACGGTGGTGGCCGTCCTCGGCGGCCAGCCCGTGCCGCTGTTCCAGGGCGCCTACCCCGAGCCCCAGGTGCGCCAGGTGCTCGACGAGATGCTGAAGGTCGCCGCGCAGAACGGCATCACCGGCCGCGTCCCCTCCCCGGACGCCGCGGGCGCCCCCGCCGAGGGGGAGCCCGAGCAGCCGCCGCTGCCGCCCCTGCACGCCGAGGCCGAGGAGGCCCTCGCCCGCGACGACCTCGACGGCGCCGCCCGCGCCTACGAGCGCGCGCTCGCCGAGCAGCCGGCCGACGCCGAGGCCCGCACCGGCCTGGCACGCGTGGGCGTCCTGCGCCGCACGCTCGGCGCCGACCCCTCGGCTGCCCGCGCCGCCGCCGACGCTCCGGGCGCCGACGTCGAGACCGTGCTGCTCGCCGCCGACCTCGACCTGCTGGACGGCGACGTCGACAGCGCCTTCGCCCGTCTGGTCGCGCTGGTGCGCGTCTCGCACGGCGACGACCGCGACCGCGCGCGCACCCACCTCGTCGACCTCTTCGAGGTCGTCGGCTCCGACGACGAGCGCGTCGCCCCCGCGCGGCGCGCCCTGGCCGCCGCGCTGTACTGACGGGCGGCCGGTGCGCGGCTGACCGGCCGCCAGACCGGCCCCGGCAGCACGACGGCGGGCGCCGGCCACCTCCCGGTGGCCGGCGCCCGCCGTCGTCAGCGGGGGGTCAGCTCTGGTCGGGCTGCGACCCGCGGCTGCGCGAGCCCGCGGGGCTCTCGCCGCCCCTGAGGAACTCGGGCGGGTCGGCGGCGACGACCAGGTCGTCCAGCGCCGCGTCGTCGGTCTCCCGCGCCGACGCTTCCGTCACCCCGTCGCCCTCGCCCTGCTCGGACGCCTGCTCGGACGCCTGCTCGGATCCTGCGCCAGCGCCCTGCGCCGGCGGCCACTCCTGCGGGGTGAACCACACCGCGCCCAGCGGCGGGATCCGCAGGAGGGCCGACGCCGGCTGGCCCCAGTGCGGCTCGGCGGCCACCTCGACCGAGCCGTTGGTCACACCCGAGCCGCCGTAGCGGGTCTCGTCGGTGTTGACGACCTCGGTCCACCGCCCCGCGCCCGGGAACCCCAGCCGGTAGCCCTCGTGGGGAGCGCCACCGAAGTTCACCGCGCACACCAGCGGGCGGCCGGAGCGGTCCCAGCGGACGAACGAGAAGGTGTCGTGCGCCGCGTCGTCGGAGCTGATCCAGGAGAAGCCCGCGGGGTCGGTGTCGAGCTCCCAGAGGGCGGGGGTCTCCTTGTAGACGCGGTTCAGGTCGGTCAGCGCGGCCAGGACGCCGGCGTGCAGCGGCTGGTCGAGCAGCCACCAGTCGAGGCTGCGGCCCTCGGACCACTCCGCCTCCTGCCCGAACTCCTGGCCCATGAAGAGCAGCTGCTTGCCCGGGTGGGCCCACATGAAGGCCAGGAAGGCGCGCAGCGAGGCGACCTGCTGCCAGCGGTCGCCCGGGGCCTTGCGCAGCAGGGAGCCCTTGCCGTGCACGACCTCGTCGTGGCTGATGGGCAGCACGTAGTTCTCGGAGTAGGCGTAGACCATGGCGAAGGTCATCTCGCCGTGGTGCCAGCGCCGGTTGACCGGGTCCTCGCCGAGGTAGCGCAGCGAGTCGTGCATCCACCCCATGTTCCACTTCAGGCCGAAGCCCAGGCCCCCGGCGTCGGTGGGGCGGGTCACGCCCGGCCAGGCCGTCGACTCCTCGGCGATCATCACGATGCCGGGCACCCGGCGGTAGGCCGTCGCGTTGACCTCCTGGAGGAACTCGATGGCCTCCAGGTGCTCGCGGCCACCGAAGCGGTTGGGGATCCACTGCCCGCTCTGGCGGGAGTAGTCGAGGTAGAGCATCGAGGCGACCGCGTCGACGCGCAGACCGTCGATGTGGAACTCCTGCAGCCAGTAGACCGCGTTGGCCACGAGGAAGTTGCGGACCTCGGGGCGGCCGTAGTCGGGCACGAGGGTGCCCCAGTCGGGGTGCTCGCCCTTGCGGGGGTCCGGGTACTCGTACAGCGGCTCGCCGTCGAAGCGCGCCAGCGCGAACTCGTCCTTCGGGAAGTGCGCGGGCACCCAGTCGAGGATGACGCCGAGGCCGGCCTGGTGGAGCCTGTCGACCAGGTAGCGGAAGTCGTCGGGGGAGCCCAGCCGCGACGTGGGGGCGTAGTACCCGGTGACCTGGTAGCCCCACGAGCCGCCGAAGGGGTGCTCGGCGACGGGCATGAGCTCGACGTGGGTGAACCCGGCGGCGCCGGCGTACTCGGCCAGCTGGTCGGCGGCCTCGCGGTAGTCCAGCCCGGGCCTCCACGAGCCGAGGTGCACCTCGTAGACGCTCATCGGCGACGTCGTGGCCTCGGTCTGCGCGCGGGCCTCGAGCCAGGCGTCGTCGTTCCAGG
>Ga0182228_1000151_pt1 | contig 15458 bp, 9 predicted proteins | sample G6R1MG_19_FD_128385 | JGI IMG/M metagenome (GOLD analysis project Ga0182228, IMG submission 128385) | Miscanthus phyllosphere microbial communities from Michigan, USA - G6R3_MAIN_07NOV2016_LD1 MG | ecosystem: Host-associated > Plants > Phyllosphere > Phylloplane/Leaf | place: USA: Michigan... | reverse complement strand
GGTCGGCGTCGCCGTGGGCGTCGGGTCGGAGCTGACCTGCCTCGACGGCTTGGGGAACTGGGCGACGTCCGTGCCCTTGAGCGCCTTGGTCATGTACGAGGTCCAGATCTTGGCCGGGATGGTGCCGCCGGTGACCTCCTTCACCCCGCCCCAGGAGCCCAGGGAGAGCTGCTCGCCCCCCTCACCGCTGTTGTACAGGACGACGGCGGTCTCGAGCTGCGGGGTGAACCCGTTGAACCACGCCGCCTTGTTGCCGTTCGTCGTACCGGTCTTGCCGGCGACGGGACGCTTGCCGAAGGCCTTGCCAACGCTGGCCGCGGTGCCGCCGCTCTTCGTCACGGCCTGCATGGCGTAGACGGTGTCCGCCACGGCGTCGGGGTCGAAGGAGTGCGTCGGGGTGAGGTTCTCGTCGCTGTACCGCGTGTCCTCGCCCTGCTTCACGGTGCTGACGAAGTGCGCCGTCCGGACGTCACCGCCGTTCGCGAGCGCCGCGTAGGCCTGCGCCATCTGGATCGGCTTGACGGTCGACGTTCCGAGCACGTTGGAGAGCAGGCCCGTCTCGCTCGGCGCCACGGGGGCGCCGAGCTGCTCGGCGACCTGGGCGGTGGCCTCGGGGCCGATCTCGTCGTTGAGCCGCACGTAGACGGTGTTGACCGAGTCGGCCGTGGCCTTCACCAGGTTGATGTCGCCGAACTGCTCACCGCGGCCGGAGCCGTAGTTGGGCACCGTGTAGCCGTCGATCGTCTGGGGGCTGGAGCCGTCGAAGGTGTCGGAGAGGGTGACGTCGCCGCTCTCCAGCGCCGCGAGCAGCGTGAAGGGCTTGAAGGTCGACCCGGCCTGCGCCGCTCCGTAGGTCACGGAGTCGAACTGGGTCTTGGGGTCGTCACCGCTGTACATGGCCTTGACGCCACCGGTCTGGGGGTCGATGGAGACCAGGCCCGCGCGCACGGTGGCGGGCCGGTTCCGGTCCGGGTAGACGTCCGTGTCCTGCATGGTCTCGACCGCCGCGGCCTGCAGGCCCGCGTCGACCGTCGAGACGATCTGGAGACCGGACGTGGCCACGGCGTCGGTGGTGTCCACGATCTGCGCGCCGCCGGCCAGGGTCGCCACGCTGAGCTCCTTGCTGGCCACCTCGGACACGACCTGGGAGAGGACGTAGCCGTTGGGCCCGCTGAACCACTGCGGCTTCTGCTGCTCGGCGACGGCCGGCATCGTCGGGTTGGCGGCGACCTCGTCGGCGGAGACGGTGCCCATGCCCTGCATGGCACCCATCACGTACGTGTAGCGCTTCTGGGCGTTGCCGCCGGTGTCGGTGGCCGGGTCCCACGCCGAGGGCGCGGGGAGGATGCCGATGAGGAGCGCGGCCTGCTCGTGGGTCAGCTGCGTCGGGTCGACGTCGGGCCCGAAGTACGCCTCGGTCGCCGCGCCGATGCCGTAGGCGCCGCGCCCGAAGTACACCGTGTTGAGGTAGCTCGTGAGGATCTGGTCCTTGCTGTACTTCTGGTCGACCTTGAGGGCCTGGACCGCCTCGGTGGCCTTGCGCGCGTAGGCGCGCTGGTCGTTGCCGGTGATGTTCTTGACGTACTGCTGCGTGATCGTCGAGCCGCCGCCGAGGTCGGAGTTGCCGGTGATGACGCCCCAGACCGCACGACCGATGCCGGTGACCGAGACGCCCTTGTTCTCGTAGAAGGTCCGGTCCTCGCTGGCGACGGCCGCGTCCTTGGCCGCCTGGGGCATCTGCTCCGCGGTGAGCGGCTTGCGGTCGATGCCGTTGTTCAGCTCTCCCATGACGGTCGTGCCGTCGGAGTAGTACACGGTCGTCGTGGCGACGAGCGCGTCCTCCTTCATGGTCGGCACCGGCGTCGAGGCGTAGGCGAACGCACCGGCCCCGGCGACGAGCAGGACGATCAGGAGCATCCCGCCCAGGACCGCCGGCAGCCAGCGCCGGCGGCGGCGCTGGGCGGGGCGTGCGGCGGGCCGCTGGCCACCGCCCTGGGGGCGCGGGGACCCCCCGCGAGCAGCAGGAGCGGAGCGCCGGCTCGGCGCCGGGGTGCGAGCAGCCACCGGGTGCGTCCCTCGGGTCTGGGGTGCCCCGGCTCGTCGCCGGGGAAGGTCGTGGACCTCCCCAGTATGGGCCGGGCGGCTGAAGGCGACCTGGACTTCGAGGGACCCGAGCACGCTCGGTTCGCGTCTCGAGGCCCTCGTCGCTACAGTCACCTGATGTATCGGGTCGATACATCAGCGAGGAGCGCCCCAGCGGTGCGGCAGGGGAGGTGGCTCGTGGCGCGAGGTTCCGACGCCCTGACCATCGCCGTGCTCGGCCTCCTCGACGACTGCCCCCTGCACGGCTACGAGCTGCGCAAGAGGATCGACCTGGTGATCGGCCCGCTGCGGCGGCGCATCTCCTTCGGCAGCCTGTACCCGGCGCTGCGCTCCATGGAGGAGCGCCGCTGGATCACGCAGAGCTCGCCCACCACGGCCACCCCGCCGCTGGCCGGCAAGCGCAGCCGCGTCGTCTACCAGCTCACCGACACCGGCCGCGAGCAGCTGCGCTCCCTGCTCGCCTCCTCCGGGCCCGCCACCTGGGAGGACGAGCAGTTCGACGTGCACTTCGCGTTCTTCGGCAGCACCGACGCCTCCACGAGGATCCGCATCCTCGAGGGCCGGCGCACCCGGGTCGTCGAGCGCCTGGAGCGCGTGGGTGCCGCTCGCGCCAGCGCCCGGGCCGACAGCTGGAGCGCCGAGCTGCACCGCCACACGACCGAGTCCCTCGAGCGCGAGCTGCTCTGGCTCGACGAGCTCGTCGAGCGCGAGCGCTCCGGCCGCGGCCCCGCGTCGTCCCCGTCTCCCTCCCCGCTGTCGCAGCGCACCGCTGACGCCGCGGGGCAGGTCAGCACCACCAGCACCACCAGCGAGCCGTCCGGCCAGCTGTCGTCCGAGCCGTCCAGCTGACCGCTGGACGACGACCAGAGGAGATGAACCGGATGAGCTCCATCCGCGTCGCCGTCGTGGGCGTCGGCAACTGCGCCGCGTCCCTGATCCAGGGAGTCGAGTACTACAGGGACGCCGCAGACGACGCGACCGTCCCGGGCCTGATGCACGTCCGCTTCGGCGAGTACCACATCAGGGACATCGAGTTCGTCGCCGCGTTCGACGTGGACGCCAAGAAGGTCGGCTTCGACCTCTCCGAGGCGATCTTCAACTCGGAGAACAACACCATCAAGATCGCTGACGTCCCGCCGCTGGGCGTGCCGGTGCAGCGCGGCGTCACCCACGACGGCCTCGGCAAGTACTACCGCGAGACCATCGAGGAGTCCGACGCCGAGCCGGTCGACGTCGTCCAGGCGCTCAAGGACGCCCGCGTCGACGTCCTGGTCTGCTACCTGCCCGTCGGCTCCGAGGACGCCGCGGAGTTCTACGCGCAGTGCGCCATCGACGCCAAGGTCGGCTTCGTCAACGCGCTGCCCGTGTTCATCGCCTCCGACCCGGAGTGGGCCCAGAAGTTCACCGACGCGGGCGTCCCGATCGTCGGCGACGACATCAAGAGCCAGATCGGCGCGACCATCACGCACCGCGCCCTCATGCGCCTCTTCGAGGACCGCGGCGTCATCGTCGACCGGACGTACCAGCTGAACGTCGGCGGCAACATGGACTTCAAGAACATGCTCGAGCGCGACCGCCTCGAGTCCAAGAAGATCTCCAAGACGCAGGCCGTGACGAGCAACGTCGACCACGACCTCGGCAAGCGCAACGTCCACATCGGCCCGAGCGACTACGTCGAGTGGCTCGACGACCGCAAGTGGGCCTACGTGCGCATGGAGGCCCGCAACTTCGGCGACGTGCCCCTGAACATGGAGTACAAGCTCGAGGTCTGGGACTCCCCGAACTCGGCCGGCGTCATCATCGACGCGCTGCGCGCCGCGAAGATCGGCCTGGACCGCGGCATCGGCGGCCCGCTGACCTCCCCGTCGTCGTACTTCATGAAGTCGCCGCCCGTGCAGAAGCGCGACGACAAGGCCAAGGACGACGTCGAGGCCTTCATCGCCGGCACCAACGAGCGCTGACCGACGGGTCAGCGCTCCGCGGCTCGTGGAGACTGGCCCCATCGACGCGCACCAGACCGACGGCCCGGTCCCCCCAGGGGGTCCGGGCCGTCGGCCGTCTCCGGCCCCCGGGTCGGTGGATCGCGCCCCCACCTCGGGCCTGCTCGCCGGGGCGGCGGCCGTGGCGCGTTCCACGGGGGCCCGCCGCCTGGTCTCGGTGCGTCTGCTCGGGCAGGCCGGTGACGGCGTGCTGCAGGCGGCGCTCGCCTCGTTCGTGCTGCTCTCCCCCGAGCGCGCCGCGTCCCCCGCGGCGATCGCCGGGGCCATGGCGGTGCTGCTCCTGCCCTTCACCCTCGTCGGGCCCTGGGCGGCCACCGTCCTCGACAGGTTCCGGCGGCGCCAGGTGCTCGTGGTCGCCTCGGCGGTGCGCGCCGTCATCGCGCTCGTCGCAGGCGCCGCCGTCCTCACCGCCCCACCGCTGGCGGTGCTCGTGGTGGCGCTCGCCTACCTGTCCGTGAACCGCCTGCTCCTCGCGGCGCTGTCCGCCTCGCTGCCCCGCGTCCTGCCGGCACGCGACCTCGTCGCTGCCAACGCCGTCGTGCCGACGGCGGGGAGCGCGGTGGCCCTCGGTGCCGGTGCCCTCGCGCTGGGCGTGCGGCCGTGGGTGGGCGCGGGCGACGTCGGAGACGCCCAGCTGCTCGTGGTGACGGCGGTGCTGTGCGCAGTGGCTGGTGCGGTGGCCCTCCGGATCGGTCGGGACGACCTCGGCCCGAGCGCCCACGAGGTGTCGGAGCGCACGCGCCCGGAGCGCGACCTGGTCGGAGCGCTGCGCCACCTGCGGGAGCGCCGGTCTGCGGGCGGTGCGCTCCTGCTGATCGGCGCCCACCGGCTCGGCTACGGGATCGCCCTCGTGATGTCCCTGCTGTACGCGCGGACGGCTGTCGACGCCTCACCGGCAGGCATCGCGCCGGCCGGTGCCACGGGGAACACCTCCGGGCTGCTCGCGGCCACCGCGCTCGTCGGTGCGGTGACGCTCGCGTCGGGCCTCGGCTTCGCCCTCGCGGCGGCCCTGACGCCGGTCGGGGCCCGTCGCCTCGGGCCCCGGCGGTGGGCCCGGATCGCCGCGGGCGGCTCCGCGGCCGCTCCCCTGGCCCTGGCCGCTGCTCCCGGGCCGGTGACCCTCGTCGTCGCCGCCGGGCTCCTGGGGCTGACCGCCCAGTGCGTGAAGATCTCCGTCGACACCCTGGTGCAGACCGGCGTCGACGACGCCTACCGCGGCCGCGTGTTCGTCCTGTACGACGTCCTGACCAACGCCGCCACGATCGCCGCGGCCGGTCTGGCGGCGCTCGTCCTGCCCCTCGACGGGTACTCCGTACCCGTGCTGCTGGCCCTCGCGGTGTGGTGGGTGGCACTGGCCGTGTCGAGCGGCCTGCGCCGCTCCACGGCCGCGCACGGCTGACACTACCCCCACTGCTCCGCGTTCCACGGGGAACCTCGTCGCGGTGGAGCCTGCGAGGGAGGAGGAACCTGTGGAACGACACCGCTGACGGAGTCAGGCTGGCGCACGTGGACCTCGAGCGCACGACGCGGATGCCCGAGGACGAGGCGCTGCGGATCCTCGAGGTGCTGGAGTCCCGCGGCGTCGGCGCGGTGGTCGGGGGCGGCTGGGGGGTCGACGCCCTCGCCGGCCGCAGGACGCGTGAGCACTCCGACCTCGACCTGTGGCTGACCGCCGCCGCCTTCGAGCCGTTCGTCGTGGCGGCGGGGGAGCTCGGTGTCGACCGGCTGTCACCGTGGCCGGGGGACCGGCCGTGGAACTTCGTCGTGACCGACGGGTCGCTCCTGCGCATCGACCTGCACCTGTACGAGGAGCTGCCCGACGGCGAGGTCCGCTACGGGAGCGCCCTCAGCGGAGTGCGGTTCCCGCAGTCGGCGCTGAGGGGGACCGGTGTCATCGGCGGGCGACCCGTCCGGTGCGAGGTGCTCGAGTGGTCGTTGCAGTGGCACCAGGGCTACCCACCGCGCGACGTCGACCGCCACGACGTGGCGCTGCTGTCGGACCTCGCAGGTCTCTCCGTGCCAGACGGCTACGGGGTTCCACGCGGCACCTGACGGCGCGGCACCTCGGCGAGTGGTCGCACCGGCGTGCAGAAGTGACGTCTCGACACCCGGTCCAGCACGGCCCCGTGACTCCGGCACGCCGATGTGACCGCGTCAAGGCCTGTGGACGAGATCCGCATCTACCGGCTCGAGCCGGAACGCTCGACGGGTGGAGATCGCGGAGGTGCGTCATCAGGTCTGGCAGCACGGGGGAGTCGCCCTTCGCGGCGAACTCGACGTGCACCACCGCGTGCTCGCTCGCGCTCTGGACGCAGGAGCCGTGGTGCGCGTGGCGCGCGGCACCTGCGCCCTGTCGGACCAGCAAGCACCCCTCGTGGCGGCGGCGCAGGCCGGGGGAGTCACCTCGCACGCGAGCGCCGCGCAGCTGTGGCTGCTCTACCTCGTGTCCTCTCCCGCGCGTCCTCACGTGACGGTGCGCAGGAACCGGCGGATGACCCTGGCGGCATCGGCGGGCCTCGTGACGCACTGGTCCGACCTGCCCGACGACGACGTGGACGGGCTCGTCACCACCCCTCTGCGCACGGTGGTCGACTGCGCACGGAGCATGCCGCTGCCGGAGGCGCTCGCCGTCGCGGACTCGGCGCTGCGCCGCCGGCTCTTCAGCCACGACGAGCTGCTCCCCCAGGTGCCAGTGGACGTGCGCGGTGGTTTCATCCGACCCGACCTCGTGGACGTCGACCTGCGCCTCGTCGCCGAGGCGGACGGCTTCGAGTGGCACGGCCAGCGGCGGGCTCTCGCCTTTGACTGCCACCGCTACAACGAGCTCGTGGCCGACGGGTGGACCGTGCTGCGGTTCGCGTGGGAGCAGGTCATGTTCGACCAGGAGTGGGTGGCGCAGACGCTCGCCGACACCGCCGCGCTCCGCCGGACGCCGGTCAGTGGTCGCTACGGCGTGCGGAAGTCCGCGCGGCACACCCGAGCCCGGAAGCGATGAGGACTTCCGCACGCCACTGCGACCACACCCCACCCCGGGGTTCCCCGTGGAACGGTGGCGCTCGCGGGAGTCGACGTCGGTCCCGGGCCGGTCAGTCGGCGGCAGGCAGCTCGTGGTCGGCGGACTCCGGCTGCTCGGCCCACCACCGCAGCAGCTCGGCGCGCGCCGCCTCCTCGCCGAGCAGGCCGGAGTCGAGGCGCACCTGCAGCAGGTGCTTGTACGCGCGCCCCACCACGGGCCCGGGCCGGATGCCCAGGACGCGCATGACCGCCGCGCCGTCGAGCTCCGGGCGCACGGCGTCGAGCTCCTCCTGGGCGCGCAGCGCGGTGATGCGCTGCTCGAGCTCGTCGTAGGTGCGCTGGAGCCGGTCGGCCGTCCGCTTGTTCCGCGTGGTGGAGTCAGAGCGGGTGAGGGCGTGCAGCCTGTCGAGGAGCGGCCCGGCGTCGGTGACGTAGCGGCGCACGGCCGAGTCGGTCCACTGCCCCCCGCCGTAGCCGTGGAACCGCAGGTGCAGCTCGACCAGGCGCGAGACCGACTTCGTCGTCTCCTTGTCGAACTTCAGCGCCTTCAGCCGGCGGGCGGTCATCTTGGCGCCGACCACCTCGTGGTGGTGGAAGCTCACGCCGCCACCCGGCTCGAACCGGCGGGTGGCCGGCTTGCCGATGTCGTGCAGCAGCGCCGCGAGGCGCAGGACGACGTCGGGCCCGTCGGCGTCGAGGCCGTACCTCTCCTCGAGCGCGATCGCCTGGCGCAGCACCGTGAGGGAGTGCTCGTAGACGTCCTTGTGGCGGTGGTGCTCGTCGACCTCCAGCTGCAGCGCCGGGAGCTCGGGGAGCACCACCTCGGCGAGGCCGGCGTCGACCAGGACCCGCAGACCGGGCACCGGGTCGACGGCGCGCAGCAGCTTGACCAGCTCGGCCTGCACGCGCTCGGCCGACACGATCTCGAGCCGTGAGGCCATCGCCTGCGCCGCTGCGAGCGCCTGCGGTTCCACGTCGAACCCCAGCTGCGCCGCGAAGCGGGCGGCGCGGAGCATGCGCAGGGGGTCGTCGTCGAACGAGCGCTCGGGGGCGACGGGCGTGCGCAGGTACCCGGCGGCGAGGTCGCCCAGGCCGTCGAAGGGGTCGGCGAAGACCATCTCGGGCAGGCGGAGCGCCATCGCGTTGACCGTGAAGTCGCGGCGGGCGAGGTCGCCCTCGAGGGTGTCGCCGAACTCCACCACGGGCTTGCGGGTGGTGGGGTCGTACACGTCGGAGCGGTAGGTGGTCACCTCCACGACGACGGGCTGGCCGCCACCGCCGCTGCGCCGCGAGCGCGCGCCGATGGTGCCGAAGGCGCGGCCGGCGTCCCACGTGGTGCTCCCCCAGGCGGCCAGGATCCGCTCGGTCTCGTCGGGGCGGGCCGAGGTGGCGAAGTCGAGGTCGAACTCCCCGGCGCCGCCGAGCCGCCCGAGGAGGGCGTCGCGCACCGATCCGCCGACGAGGGCGAGCTCGTGCCCGGCCTCGGCGAAGCGCGCACCGAGCGCGGTGACGTCGGGGGCGACGCGCGCCAGCTCGGTGACAGCGCGGTGCTGCGCGGCCAGCAGGGCGTCGTCGCGGGTGTCGTCACCCCCGGCGCCGGGGGGCTGCTCCTCGGTGTGCTCGGAGGTTCCGGATCCAGGGGGAGGCGCGACCACGAGCGTCAAGGCTGCCAGAGGTCCTCTCGTTACAGTGGCGGACATGTCCTCAGGCGATCGTCGGCAGGCGCCGGGGCAGCGGCGCGGCGGTCCGGGCGCGGGTCCGCGGGGCCCGTGGCGGACCACCGGGCGCACCGTCGAGGAGGTCTCCGCCGGCGGCATCGTCGTGGAGACGTCGACGGGGGAGGCCCGGGCCGCGCTCATCGCCCGCCTGAACCGCGCGGGGCGCCTGGAGTGGTGCCTGCCGAAGGGCCACCTCGAGGGCGAGGAGACGCCCGAGGAGGCCGCCGTCCGCGAGGTCGCCGAGGAGACGGGCATCACCGGTCGCGTGGTGGGGACCCTCGGCACCATCGACTACTGGTTCTCCGCGGAGGGCCGCCGCATCCACAAGACCGTCCACCACTTCCTGCTCGAGGCCACCGGGGGAGCGATCAGCGTGGAGGGCGACCCCGACGCCGAGGCCGTCGAGGCGGCGTGGGTCCCCGTGGCCCAGCTGCGCGAGCGGCTGGCCTTCTCGAACGAGCGGCGCATCGCCCTGGCCGCGAGCGAGCTGCTCGCCGCCGGCGAGTGAGCGCCACCCGGCGCCGCGGCGCCCCCGGGACCGCCCGCCGGGTCCTGGGGGCGCTCGCGGTCGGTGCGCTGGGGCTCGTCCCCCTCCTGGTCCCCGCCGTTAGCGCCCCGGCGTCGGCAGCGCTGCCCGCTGTGCTGCCCGCCGCGGTGACGACGACGGCGGTGCCGGCGTCCGGCGTCGCCGTCGACCTGGAGCAGGTGCAGCCCACCGCCCTGGTTCCCGGCTCCGACCTGGTGGTGCGGGTGCGCGTCACGAACGCCCGGACGACCCCCCTCGACGGGGCCCGGGTGCGGCTCTTCGTGAACTCGCCGGTGCTCTCCGACCGCGCGCAGGTGGCGGCCTGGGCCGCGGGGGAGGGCGTGCAGGGGGGTGACCGCTTCGTCGGCGTCGACGGGTCGGAGCTGCCCCTCGACACCGACCTCGCCCCCGGGGCGAGCACCGAGATGACGTTCACCGTGGACGCCGACCAGCTCCGCCTGGACGACCAGTTCGGTGCCCGGGGGATCACCGTCGACGTCCTCGACTCCTCGCTGCAGCGCCTCGACGCGCTGCGCTCGTTCGTCGTGTGGATGCCCCAGGGGGCTCCCCCGGCCAGTGCGGGCCTGACCGTCCTCGCCCCCGTCGTCGCCGGGGCGCCCGACACCGGCACGGGCCAGCTCCCCCTCGACGTGCTCGAGCCCCAGGTCACCGGAGACGGCCGGCTGGCCCGCGTCATCGGCTCGGTGACGACCCCGGCCACGAGCCTCGTGGTCGACCCGTCGGTGCTCGGCCCGTACGCCCGCTCCGCGGAGGACCCGACCGGAGCCGGTGCCACCGCCTCGCCGTCGCCCACCCCCACCGGGTCCGCGAGCGCGACGACGGCGGAGACGCCCACCGCGACCGCGAGCCCCTCCACCACGGGAACCCTCGTCGCCGGTGGGGAGGGCGACGCTCCCACCACGGTGCAGGGCTGGCGGTCCCGCCTGCTGGCCCTGAGCCCCGGCGGCGTGGCGGCCCTGCCCCAGGGCGACACCGACGTCGCCGGGGTGCTGGGCGCAGGCACCACCGACCTGCTGTCCCTGGCGGTCGCCCAGAGCACCACCGCCGCGACCACCGCTGCTGGGACTCCCCCGGCGACCGAGCTCGTGTGGCCCGTGGCGCCGGTCCGTGCGTCGCAGCTGGTGCTCGCCGCCGCCTCCGCCGCCCAGGACGGCGCGACGCCGTCCGTCGTGGTCGACGCCGCAGCGGTGCCCGGTGCTGTCTCTGCGCAGGGCACCGCCGCCTCCACGGCGGTGGTGCAGGCCACCGCGTCCGACGGCTCGACCTCGGCGCCCGTGCGGGCCGTGCTCGTCGACCCGACAGACTCTGCCCTGCTCCTCAGCGCCACGCAGCCGGCCGGTGACGGCTCGGGAGCCGACCCCGCGGAGGTGGGCGCCCGGCTGGTCGCCGACACCGCGGTGGCCGCGGCCGCGGGTGCCGGCGGTCAGGAGCAGGGCCTGGTGCTGGCGCTCCCCCGCACCTGGGATCCCGACCCCGTCGCGGCGAGCACCGTGCTGAGCCCGCTGAGCTCGGCGCCGTGGGTGCGCAACCAGCCCCTGACGGACCTGCTGGCCGCCGGCACCACGGGGAACCCCGTGCCGGTGGGAGACGACGCCACCCCGGCCGCCGCGGAGGTCTCCGCGGTGCTCCCCACCGACGGCCTGGTCGCGGTCCAGAGCACCGTCGACGCGGTGCGCCGCGCGGGAGCGCTCGTGGAGGACCCGTCCGCGCTGGACGACCCGGTGGAGACGAGCGCGGTGGCCGCGGCCTCGGCGGGGTGGGCGTCCCAGCAGGACGCGTGGCGCACCGCTCTCGGCGGGCTCGCGAAGCGGCGCGAGCAGCTGCAGTCGGCGGTCGCCGTGGTGCCGGGCAGCCAGATCTTCGCCGTCAACAGCAACGTGGACCTCCCGGTCACCATCCGGAACGACCTGCCCCAGAGCGCCGTCGTGTGGGTCAGCGTCAGCACCAGGAGCCTGCGGCTCCAACCCGGCGAGGCCCAGCGCGTCGTCGTCCCGGCCGGATCCACGCAGACCGCGCAGCTCCCGGTGAAGGCCGTGGCGAGCGGTGACCTCTCCCTCGCCGTCGTCCTCAGCGACGAGGCCGGGCAGCAGGTGGGGTCGACGGAGGCGCTGCAGGTGCGCGTGCGCGCCGACTGGGAGAGCCGCGGCATCGCCGTCGCCGTGGTCGTCGTCGTGCTGGTCTTCGTGGGCGGCGTGGTCCGCACCGTCGTCCGCGTGCGCCGCCGTCCCGCTCCCCCCGTGGTGCGCACCGCCGAGGAGGCCGACGGCGACGGCCCGCCCACCCGCCGACCCGAGGAGTCCACCCGTGGCTGACCCCGCTCCCACCGCCGACCCGAGCACGGCGGGAGACGGGTCGGGGACCGCACCCGCGCCGACCACCAGGCGGCTGAGCACCGCGGCGCTGGGTCGCGCGAGCGCCGTCATGGCCGCCGGCACGGCCGCCTCGCGACTGCTCGGCTTCGTCCGCGCCGCGGTGCTGGCAGCGCTCGTCGGGGGCACGATCTCGGTGGGGGCCAACGCCTTCGGCCTGGCCAACACCATCCCCACCAACCTGTACCTGCTCATCGCCGGGGGCGTCCTCAACGCCGTCCTCGTGCCGCAGGTGGTCAAGGCGATGCAGCGACCCGACGGCGGGGCGGAGTACCTCGACCGCCTGGTGACCGCGGCCGTCGTCGTGCTGGCCGCCACCACGCTGGTGCTCACGCTCGCAGCGCCGGCCGTGGTGTGGGTCTTCTCCACCCAGGCGCCGCCGGACCAGAGGGCGCTCGCCGTCGCCTTCGCCTTCTGGTGCCTGCCCCAGGTGTTCTTCTACGCCCTGTACACGCTGCTCGGGCAGATCCTCAACGCCAAGGGCCTCTTCGGGGCCTACATGTGGGCACCCGTCATCAACAACGTGGTGGCGCTCGTGGGCATGGGGGCCTTCCTCCTGGCCTACGGCGGCGTCAGCTCGGGCGCCTCTGCCCAGGAGTGGACCCCCGGCCGCATCAGCGTGCTGGCCGGCACCTCCACGCTGGGCGTGGTCGCACAGGCGCTCGTGCTCCTGGTCCCGCTGCGACGGGCCGGGATCAGGCTGCGACCGCGGTGGGGCGTGCGCGGCATGGGCCTGCGCAGCGCCGGGAAGGTGGCCGGATGGACCTTCGGCGCCCTCCTGCTGAGCCAGGCGACGGCACTGGTGGTCAGCAACGTGACCACCTCCGTCCCCGGCTCGGCCGGCGCCGGCAACGGCGCCTGGGGCAACGCCTTCCTCCTCTTCATGCTCCCCCACTCGCTGGTCACCGTGTCCCTCGTGACAGCGATGTTCACGCGCATGAGCGCCGCCGCCGCCCGCGGGGCGGTGGACGAGCTGCGGTCCGACGTCTCCCTGGCCCTGCGGACCGTCGGCGTCGCCATGGTCCTGGCGACGGCCGGCCTGGTGGTCACGGCCGACGCCGCCGGGTTCCTCGTGGGTGGCTTCCGCGCCGACCAGGCGCGGCAGCTGGGCCCGGTGGTGGCCGTGGCCGCTCTGGGACTGGTCCCCTTCAGCGCCACCTACCTCGTGCAGCGCGGCTTCTACGCGCTCGAGGACGCACGGACGCCGTTCTTCGTCCAGTGCCTGGCCACAGCTCTGTGGGTGGGTGGAGCCCTCGCGTCCTTCGCCCTGCCCGAGGCCCACCGCGTGGTCGGCGTGGCAGCCGCCCTGGCCGTGTCCCAGTGGGCGGGCGCCCTGGCGGGGGCCTGGGCCCTGCACCGCCGTCTGGACGGCATCGAAGGTCGTCGCGTGCTGCAGACGCACGTCCGCCTCGTCGTCGTCGGCCTGGCTGCCGCGGGCGCGGGGCTCGCTGCCACCCGACCGCTCGGCGGGCTGCTCGACCGCGGCATCCCCGGGGCGGTGCTCCTGGCCGTCGTGGGCGGGGTCGTCGTGGTCGCGGTCTACGCAGCGGGCCTCTGGCTGCTGCGGGTCCGGGAGGTGCAGCCGCTGCTGCGCCGCCTCCCCGGACCGCTCGGCCGCCGCTGAGCCCCAGCCCCGCCGCGACCGGCCCGACCGGTCAGACGCGCACGAACCCCCGCGAGCCGGGCGCACGCCCCTGCCGCCACCCGCGACGCGCGCCCGCGACGCGCCTCGCCTCCGGGCTGCGGGAGGTCGCGCGACCTAGCATGGGCTGACGTCTCGCACGCGCCCCGGACCAGCCGGGAGACCCGGGCGGAGCATCGCGGGGAGGGTGGGGAGTGGTGAACGGCCAGCCAGACCTGTCGGCGCCGAGCTCGAGCGGCACCGGCACAGGTACCTCCGCGTCGGCTCCCCGGACGCGGACCGCCGCCGGCTCCGTCGGAGTCCTCCTCGACGGCCGCTACCGCCTGCTCCAGCGCCGGACCAAGGACGGCGCCGCCGCCACCTGGGACGGCGAGGACGACCAGCTGCTCCGCCCCGTCGTCATCCACGTGGTCTCGGGCGCCACTGCCGCGGAGGCCGTCGACGCCGCCCGCCGCTCCGCCGCCGTCGAGGACGAGCGGCTGCCCCACCTGCTCGACGTCGGGCTCGACCGCGCCGCGGACGGCAGCGCCCTCGGCTGGGTGGTCACCGAGCGCTCCCCCGGCCGCACCCTCGCCGACCTCCTGCGCGAGGCGCCCCTGCCCGCCTCGCGCGCCCGGGCCCTCGTGGGCGAGGCCGCCGCCGTCCTGGCCCGCGCCAGCCGCTCGGGGCTCCACCACCGCCGCCTCGACCCGGCCTCGGTCGCCCTGACCGCCGACGGCGCCGTCAGCGTGCTCGGCCTCGAGATCGCCAGTGCCGCCGCCGGCCTGCCCCCGCGCACCCCGGCCGAGGCCGAGCGCGAGGACGCCGAGGGCCTGGTGCGCCTGCTCTACGCCGCGCTGACGGGCCTGTGGCCCGCGGGTCGCAGCGGCTCGCTGGGCGCGGCCCCCACGGGGCGCGCCGGTGCCCCCGTCGCCGCGGGCCAGCTGTCCTCCGGAGTCCCCGACGACCTGGACGCGCTGTGCGCCGCCGTCCTCGGGCCCTACCGCGAGGGACCGGCCACGCCCTCCGACGTCGCCGCGGTGCTCGCACCGTGGGGCAGCTCCACCGGGCCCGTCACGCGCACGGGGCTCGGCGTCAGCGTCCCCGAGAGCTGGCCGCTCCCCGACCGCTCCACCGCCGCCACCTCCACCTCCACCTCCACCGCGCAGGCTGCCGCTGGCACGGGCGCTGACGCTCCCCCCGCTCCCCCCGCGCCCACCGCGCCTACCGCGCCCACCGCGCCCACCGCGCCCGCCGCCCCGTCGGCGTGGTCCTCCGCTCCCGTGCGCGCACGGCTGGGCGGCGGCCCCGGCCTCCACTTCGCCGGTGCTGGGGGTGCCGGTGCCGGAGCGCCCGGCGCCGGGGCTGTCCCCGAGACCCGCGCCTCGCGGCGCGCCGCCCAGCGCCGTGCCGAGCGCGAGGCCACCGGGGGTGACGCCTTCGAGGCGCTGCTGGGACCCGTCAGCGGTCCCCGCCCGGCCGTCCCGCCGGCGGCCCCGGTCGCGACGGTCCCCGTGGCACCGCCGGAGCCGCGTCCCACCGCCTCCGCGGCGCCGGCGCGCCCCGCCCGCGAGGTCGCAGCAGCCTTCGACGACACCGACACCACCGACTGGGTCGGGGCGGGCTGGGGCCACGCCCCCGCCGGCGCCCGTCCGGTGCCCCGCGGCGAGGGCCGCCCCGCGCCCCGGTCCCGCCCGCGCACGCGTCGCAACGAGGACCGCCCCCAGGACCGTCCCGCCGCGGCGCTCGCCTCCGAGCGCGCACGGGTGCAGGCGACCGCCGTGCTGCACGAGGACGACCGGGACGACCGCCGGCACGACCGCCGGCGCCGCGGCCCGGTGCTCGCCGTGCTGGGGCTCGTGGCCGCCCTCCTGGTGGCCCTCGTGGTGCTCGTCGTCGCCAACGCCTCCGCCCTGGCGGGGGCCCTGGGCATCGCGCCCTCGGACGCCAGCACCGGCCGCACGACCGCGTCGGACGGGACGGGCGTCGACGCCGCCCCGGGCACCGGCTCCTCGGAGCCCGCCGACGCCGGCGCGGGCGAGACCGCACCGGCGGCCGAGGTCACCGGTGCCACCGCCGCGGACC
>Ga0182228_1000145_pt1 | contig 16246 bp, 13 predicted proteins | sample G6R1MG_19_FD_128385 | JGI IMG/M metagenome (GOLD analysis project Ga0182228, IMG submission 128385) | Miscanthus phyllosphere microbial communities from Michigan, USA - G6R3_MAIN_07NOV2016_LD1 MG | ecosystem: Host-associated > Plants > Phyllosphere > Phylloplane/Leaf | place: USA: Michigan... | reverse complement strand
GCTCGTTGGAGAGTCTGGACACGAGCAGTCCCTAGTCAACCCATTTAGGAAGGCGACCTCTGTAGAGGAGCGGATGAACTGGTGCGCCTATTACCAGCGTCAATCTAATGTGTTCCTGAACTATCTCAACAAGCCAAAGGACGCAGCGGCTGAGAATCAATGGGTTCGGCGCACACAGACTTCGAACGTGCCTATGTTCAATAGGAGGTCAACGAAGCGCTTTCCCGAAAGTGAGATTAACAACTTGCTTCAAAACGGATGGGTGCGGCGCATGGCAGATCCGGAAGCCACGGCAAATGACCGTATCGATTGGAAGGGAAGGGCGATCACAATCTTGATGCATTATGCGGGGCTGCGTAAGAGCGAGGTCTTTCACTTGTTTCTGTCTGATGTGATTGTCGACAGGAAGCTTAAAGAAGCCTATGTGCGTATCTGGCATCCTGAGAATGGGCGCGTTCAAGAAGAGGGCTATACCAATCGCCGTGACTATCTGAACCGACGTTATCGAAGAAAGCCACGCACGGAGTACGCAAATACAGACTCGCTACATGCCGGCTGGAAGTCCCCGTTATTAACTGATGGTTCTGATGGCTTTCTTGAAGTTTATTTCTACCCATTAGATATGGCCAAGGTATTCCTTCACTATTACGCAAACTACCTCAAGTACCAGCGAGTCGATCCCCTGCTTAATGAAGACCATCCGTACGCGTTCACGAACACAGACGGTCGGCCTGAGACGATGAAAAACTTCAACCGACAACATTGTGATGCGGTGAACCGTATCGGCTTGGAGCACTCCAAGAAGCTCGGAACTACCGAGCATGGTCACCGTCACGCATACGGTTACAGGCTCTGTGAATCTGATTTTTCTGAGGAGTTTATTCAGAAGGCCCTGCACCATCGCAATATCGCGTCGCAGCGGGTTTACAAAGAGCCGACGTACGAAGATACCAGGGTGGAAAGGATGAAGGGTGAGAAACGTCTCGCAGAGAAGCGTCGGGAAGCACGCGAACTCCAGAGCGAACATGAACATCAGTAATCATTGAAAGCTGCCCGCTCCTTTCACCCGGGCAGCCCCCTTCCATGCCAGCCTTCCCGCAACATGATCGTCCCGCCAGTGTGGTGTCCCACGATGGCCGCCGATCTTGCCCGTCGCCAGCCTCGTTCACCACGTCGCGCTACTCAGTGCTTTACGCCCTGAAAGCCACTGGGAAGGCCAATGCACCCAAGGCGTCTGTGAGAGCTCTATGCCCCCTGAACCACCTCCTAATAGACTGGCCGGGCAGAAATAGCCCAAAATCTTAATAAACAACCTAAAATGTAACAAGATATTTCTGAATGCGCTCAATTTTGAATTGAGCCAAACGCTTAGGCCGACCAGAAAAAAACTCCAATTCAAAATTGGCGACCTTTACGCAAAATTCCGGGCCCTCAGCCTGCATGAGCTCGCGAGATTTAGCGAGGTAGAGTTCAATTCAAAATTAATTTCAATATAAGTCTTAATGCTCAATTTTGAATTAGGCATAAATTGCTTTTTTCAAAATTAAGAGGGTCTTTTCAGTCGTTATTATTTGAGGTAGTTTTGCTTGCCTCAGATCTAACGTTGGAGAGCGCCAATGGCCAAGTCAGGCAGCAAGCAGAGCTATGCCCAGAAGAAAGTAAATGATGAAGTGGGTCTAGGTAAAAAGTATCAATTTGAGCAAGGCCAAGTTGAACAAGGCTCAGGCCAGCAAGCTGCAAATCCAAAGTTTGCACAGCGGCACGATAGTGATTCGTCGCCACAGCCTACTAAGAAAAGGCCAACTCGAATTTTTAATCACGGTGCGCGCCGTCCAATCCTTGTTGCTCAAGTATTTAAGACTTACGAAAAAGCCAAAGCATTCGTTTTGGAATGCGGTGTCTCACAAATTAAAGATTACCGAGTTCTTCAGGAGCAGCATGACGATCTGCCCAAAAGTCCTCTAAAAGTGTACGCGGGTAAGTGGGTTGGCTGGAATGAGTTTTTTGGTATTCCAGAGTTCTATACGTTAAATGAACTGCAGGAGGTTGTTCGGAGCTTGGGGTTGACCACTGTCCGCTCTTACCAAAAAGCATGTAAGAAAGATCCGAGAATCCCACGTACACCTACTCGGGTCTATAAAGACTTCCCGGGTATTCCTGTCCTTCTTGGAACAGAGGAACCGTCATATAAGACCATCGGTGAAGCAGCTGAGGCATGTGCACGACTGGGAATTCATAACACGGACAATTATCGACGCAAACGTTACCTTGACCCAAACCTGCCGAAGAGCCCGAGCAAAACATATGGTAGGGCGTTTAAGAACTGGGCTCACTTTTTAGGAATGGATGAAGCTGAAGTTCCGGATCCGACAGTCGACGGCTACTATGCGACTTTTGAGGAATTTATGGATGCGGTAAAGCGCCTGGATGTTAAGTCTAAAGGAGACTATGCTCGTAAATTCCGTAGTGATCCTAAGTTGCCCGCTCGGCCCGAAAATACCTACCTCTCTAATTGGCGGGGTTGGGCTCCCATCACGCAATCAAAGACTACTTACTACTGCACGACCTGGCAGCAGGCGCGCGAGCTAGCGTTGCCACACAGGTTCTTCGGAGCAGACAACTATCGAAAGAACTGGAAGGTCGACACGCGTCTACCTGCCGCGCCTGATAGGCGTTTCTCCGATTTCCCAGGTTGGCCAGCTTTCTTGATGCCTAAAGCGTGCAGCAATCTAGATGACCTGAAGTTGGCGATCAAGATCCTCAAGCTGAAGGACAAAAGCGAGTATCAGACAGCCTGCCTCAGCTACCCTGTACTGCCGGAGAACCCGGAAGAGGTGTTTGGGCAGGAGTGGAAAGGGTGGCCGAACGCAATGGGGCTGCCAGAGCCTTATTCGTTTGAAGACCTTAAAGCGATCGCTACTCGATACAGGTGCAAGACTCGCTCTGACTATCGAGCACTCTGTATGAAGTTAAAAGATCCGAGGATGCCCTACAATCCTCAGCTGATCTATGAAGAGTGGATAAATATCTTCGAATTCTTAGAGCAGGATTTACCTTTTAGGCTTGAACAGACCTCGGATAAAAGCAAGGGTTGGCGTGATGATATCGCGCACTTTATCAATAATAGCCCTGTGAAAGGTTCGCTGGAGCATTCACTTTGCAAGTTTCTGCGCAATTATGTCGAGCCGAACGATCTTGGCGCCAATGTGCGTGAGTTTTTGACAAAAAAGGTGGTGGATACCAAGAACTACCTAAAGTTTTTGCAGGCTGAGTCTGACCCGATCATTGGGCGCCGGATTTGGCGCGAGGTTAATAGTTATCTGAAAGATGCATTGAAGCGTCACTTCACTGAGGAGGATGAAAACGGCTTCGTCTATATCGTGCCGGGTGCATCCAATCCATTGGCCGCTGTTGAATTTATGGGGCAGAGGGAACGGCACTCAGAATCCGTCAAACCGGTTCTGGCCTACCAGTATGTTGAAGAGGTTCGTAACTGGATCATCCCGCCAGAGGCGAAGACGTTCGCGGATCTGAAGAATATCCAGAATTACGACGCTGACTACTATCCGGTGGACAGGGAGCTGATCGACTTCGATGATCTCAATTGCATTTGGCGGGAATCAGGTGGCGAATACTACCTATGGATTCCAGTCTTCTGGGTGGCGCTGTACTGCTTAGTTTCGGTACCCGCCCGGGGCCGGCAGGTCATGTATAACGACTCGGGAGAGTCAGATGATTACGTCGTCAGATTCGTCGACGGCAAGCCCATCTGGGTAAAAAACATGGGGCCATTGGCTAAGCATGGGCGTCAGGAAGGCTTTGTGCGACGCGAGACGGACTCAGAGGGTAACCCAGGTTGGGGCATGCACTTCACCAGCAACAAGACCTCCTACGACGGCGATGGTTACGATGTCCCATGGATCCCTGAGCCGATGATCTATTGGTTGACGGTGCTCCGGGACTGGCAGCAAAAATACAATCCCATCACCCGTCTAACTCCTTGGGTGGATTGCAGCAAACGTACAGGGCTCTCCAAGAAAAAGCTTGCGCGGAAAGGCTCGAATACTTTCCTGTTCAGGGCATTTGGTGAGGATCAACCCCCGACCTTCGCTCCGCCTCTAACCACGCGTTTAGCGGCGGCGCTGTACAACATCCAGCCCAAGAACTTGACGCTGGCAACCTTTGAAGAAGGTGCTCGTCCTAGTGCGCTGACTGCCTATGAGTCTCGCTTTACTCCGCACTCCATGCGGGTGAGCCTGATCACCGCTTATGTCGCTGAGTTCGGGATGCCCATCCACATCATCATGAAGATCGCTGGCCACGCATCTATCGTGATGAGTGTCTACTACACCAAAATTGGTGGTGCAAAAATGCGCCACGCAATGGCAGAGGGGGAGAAGCGAGCCTTGATGAACAAGGCCGTGCACGCTCAGTTGATGATTGAGCAGAACCGGATAGATGAATTGCGGCACCAACTGGTTGCGAATAGCGAGGAAGCTCTCGCTGCGTTAATGTCGGGCATGACGGGTACTCAGTTGGTGCGCGACTACGGAATCTGTCCGTATGCCGGTTCAAGGTGTGAGGATGGCGGGCCGGCGCTCAATACGCTTGCCTATGGGGCGACCCCGGCTGGGTATTTAGGGATGCAAAATTGCCCGCGATGCCGACATTTCATCACTGGGCCTGTATTCCTTGGTGGCCTGTCTGCGCTTTGGACTGAAATCAGCCTGACCGTGACCTTGGTTTTCGAGCGGTACAACGCTTTGGAAATCCAGACGGTAGAGAACAAGCAACTGATCCAAACGCTTGATCGTGAGCAGGCGATGAGCATAAGGGCGGGCATCGAGTTCGATGAGACGAAACGGATTGGGCTAGAGCTCGCCAATAGCCGACTGCATGCTGACATGGAATCACTGGCGACGAAAATGGATTTGCACCTGTGTGACATGCAGGCAATCACTCGGCTCATCAATGATTCCCGTGTGGTTTTGAACAACCAAGCTCAGGTATCAGCAGAGGGGGAAGATATGCCTTTGCAGCTCATTGCTACAGACCGTAGCGACATCGAGATCGAGTACGAAGAGACCTCTTTCTACCAGCACCTCAACGAGGTGTGTGTGAACGCCACGATCTACCAATCATCCTCGGCCATCTTGGCGACTCCGCGCCGCTCGCAGATGATTGATAGGATGGCGCAGTTGAATGACCTTCGCCCCAACATGTTCAACCTCAGCGAGAAGGAGCAGCTGATCCTGGGTAACCAGGTAAGCGATTTCTTTCTAACTCGGCTTCACAGCTGGAATAAGGTCAACAAGCTGGTTAGCGGCGAGCTCTTGATTGATGACTTGCAGGGCCCGGATCGCATCTCGAAGCCTGATTTTGCAAGGTTGCTGGAGACCAGGCCGTCCCTAAATTCCATGGCCTTGCCTTTCACCGAGCAAACAGACCCGATCGAGTTAGACACTTTTGCTTAGTGGTTGCTGATTAAAAAGATCTGGAGAACGATGCATCAGTGATCGTCCCTTCGGTAAAGTATCTTCATGAGGCCGTTTCTCTGACACGGCCTTGGCACGAGTGGGTCGGCCAGAGAACGAGAGAGAAATGACAACAGAGGAAATGCTCGCCTTGCTGTGCGAGAAGAACCCGAAGCAGCGAGCTTCACTTGAAGCGATCTTCGAGGTTTGCCAGGAAATCGCAAAGTCGAACAGTACCGATTTCTCCTACACCAACGTAGCGCGCCTCGGCGAATCGAGAAAGGTGCCGAAGGCGCAGAGTATTGCCAACAGCACTGGTGATAATTACAAAGCGCTCATCAAATGCTTCGCCAACTCCCTGACAAGTCGCAAGAAGCCTAACCGACTACGTCGCGGAGATGCATGGGCCGACGAGATTCAAGATCCGCAATTGCGGTTGCTGGTTCAGCAGACTCTTGTTGAGCTCGCTGAGGCGCAAGCTGCCCTGAAAAAAATCCACCCCCCTGGTAAGCGGATCCGGATCGACGATCGCGCCGGCGCTGCCCCGGACGTCAAGCTCAACTCCTTGGAGCGGCGTGCGCTTGAGTACCTGCGCTCTAAAGACTTCTTGAGGGATTTCAAACTACGGGAAGGTGATCTAGGGAATGTCATCGATCTGAAGAATAGGGATGTCCTCAAACCAGGAACTCTCGATGCACTTGAGAAGGTATTGAAGCTTCTCTGAAGCCGGGCTAGCCCCTGATCCTGATGCTTTCCAGGGTCGATCGGCTAGCTCCCAACGGGCGTACGACCATCGTCTTCGCATGCCCTTCAGCCTGTAATCACCTGACAGCCTCCATGGTTTCATCCGCGCGCTTGCCGCGTACGCCCCTCACTGCAGACTCCCGAAGAGTGCTCTTCCACTACGGGACGAAGTCCGAGTTCCAGTATCTGCGCACCGACGTATAGGGAATCCCCAAGGCGGCAGCAATTTCCGCCCGCGTCTTTCCTTGAGCTTTGAGCGCCAGTACCGCCTCGCGGTTTTGTGCTTTGAGCGGATACCCCAGTGGTCGCTTGGCCAACTGGTTTCCCTCCAGCTGGGCCTGAACCAGATCAAGCCCGCCTGATGTGGCGAAGCTCGCCAGGCCATTTTGAGCACACGCGAGCGCAGCCTCGAACGACTCCCCGCGCTTGAGAGACACGCAAAGGGCTAGGAGCGCGACAATATCAAAGTCCAATGCCTCAGCAATCTCCGTAAGCTTCCCGATGGTGATGTCAGTTTCCCCACGCTCTAGAAGACCGAGCGTGGTGCGAAACGAGGCTCCTTTCAGCTCTTTTTGCCCTAAGCCACGATGCTCGCGAATCGCCCTGAGCGCTGCGGCTAGCTCGGTTTTCAGGTGCATAGGCATCCCCAAAAAGCGAGGATATAGCCACAGATCGCTGTAGCCACTAAACAGAGTATTATGGCTATAATGGCTATCTCGGGTTATGATGCGCTCCCACCTGGGGTATTCCTGATGCGTGACTACCTGGAAAATTTAAGCCAGAGCTTTGGAAGCCAACCGAATCAACTTACGCCTAAGTCGACTTCAAAGGGTGCTGCTTTATGAAGGGCTACGTCCTGTCCGACCTCCATATCGAGTTTTGTGATTTCAGCCCCGAGCCTGATGGCTATGACCTCGTGATCCTGGCGGGGGACATACACACCAAAACCCGAGGCGTCGAATGGGCTAACGACACATTCAGCTGTGATGTCCTTTACGTAATGGGGAATCACGAGTTCTACAGCGGACACTTCGATCGAATGTTGGAGAAGGCTCGACTGGCAGCTGCGCCTCATGTCCACCTTTTGGAAAACGATACGTTTGTTTGGAATCAAATCAGGTTCCTTGGCACAACTGCCTGGACAGATTTCACGTCGAGCGGAGACATGGTTGCGGCAACGTCGATAGCCCGAGAAACCATGACGGATTTCAAAGTCATACGTGCAGGCCCGAACTACCGGCGTCTGCGCCCTGACGATGTGATATGCCGAAATCGACAGGCGAAGGAATGGCTAACGCAGGAGTTGAGTAATCCATTCTCAGGACGCACTGTTGTCATCACACACCATTCGCCTCTTGTTGAAGTGGGGGGTGAGCATGAGGGGCATTTGACGGCAGCGTATTGCAACAGCTGGCATTGTCTCGTTGAACAATCCGACTATTGGATTTTTGGACACACTCACGAGTCGGTAGACGTCCAACTCGGCAGGTGTCGAGTTGTTTCGAATCAGCGGGGATACCCAGGGGAGTCGACAGGGTTTGCGCCGGGCAAGATCGTAGACATTATTTGACGGAATAGGAGAGTAGAGGTGGTGTCTTCGATAGCGATACACAAGGCCTCACGCGAGCTTGAGGAAGCCAGTCAAGTTGACTGGGGCGTCATGGTTGACGCCTACCTGACCGATGCCGCTCCTGTCGGCGACCGATACGCCGCGTGTGCGCATCGCGATCAATCCGGAGTCATATGTGACGGGATGACAATTGTTACTCCTCCGGTTGTTGTTTTGGCAGAGGTAGGAACTTTTTCATTGTTACGAAGCCGTTCTGGGCAAGACCACTACGTGATTGTCTCCCGTCATCGTGGCTCTAGAGCGTGATGAGATGAACGTTCCGCGATTCGTAGAAGAGGCCGCAAAGATCAATTTTGGAATAGCCATCACGGGCTTTTTGTACCAACCCAAGCTGTACGGTTTCTGTTTCGAAGGCATGGTCTATTTTGACCAGAAATCGCGTTTCGCGAGCGGGTGTCTGATACGCACCCCTGTAGTCTCAGATTTTTTAGAGATTGCTGATTATTGGATAGCTCTCACATCTACTGCAAGTGCCTATGTCCTCGTCGGTGAGGAAGGCCCGTGGCAGTACCCTCCAGAAAGCGACGCGTCGATCAAACGCCGACCCGAGGGTAAAACTACCTGAACGCTTTCTGGCGCGCAGGAATGACGCAATCCAAGGAGTAGAGCCTTATGTCCGATATTGACGTGCAAGATATCATCGGCCCTAGTGCAGTCATGCAAGGAAGCAGTGTCGGGCTTCATGAGGCCATTCGCATTACCAAAAAGCGATTTCCAGGCCAGAGTTTTTGCGTGGTTGAAGATTGGGTATGGCTTGACTTGGATGCGCCTGACCTCATCACAGAGGTGCTTGCAAGCGAAGGAGAGCAGCCCGTCATGCTGCTCGTGTTCAACGCGTTGTACGACAGCTCCAGCAGCGCCAATCATCATTGGTTTCGGTCAACGCCGCTTGTTGAGTTCAACGACGGAATGTTCTTTCAGACCGCACACAAGCTCTACGTGCTGCTTGGGCCGGGACGAAGGAAGACGATGTCATTGTCGGCTGTGGTGCGCTTGTTCTAAGCGGGGGTGCAAGCCAAAGAGGAAAAACAGATGATCAGCGGGGTTATATTTGATGCTTTTGGCACCGTGGTGCGGATTGGCGAACGAACAAATCCTTATCGTGAACTCCTCAAGCATGGTCGTCGGCAGGGGATCAGCTTCGACCCAGCCGCGTTTCATATCGCGATGACAATGAACCTGTCTTTCTTGGAATTGGCTTCACACCTCGGCATCGCTCTCTCGCCATCAAAGCGTGAAGAGCTGATTCAAGCATTGGAGGTGGAGCTGTCCTCGATCACCCCTTTCGCCGATGCGCTCGTAGCTATACAGCAGTTGAAAAAAGCGGGGCTGAAAGTCGGCATCTGCTCGAACCTAGCGACCCCCTACGTTCCAATTGTCAGAGAGATTTTTCGAGACATGGATGGGTATGCATTCAGCTGTGAACTCGGTGTGATGAAGCCCCACCCTGCGATCTACCAAGCAGTTTGCAGCCAAATGAACGTCGAGCCAGGATGCTATTTTGGGAACGGGGCAGGGCGTGTGTTGATGATCGGAGATTCGAAGCGATGCGATCGGGATGGCCCAAGGTTGGTTGGAATTATGGGATGTCATCTGGATAGGGCCGATTCTGGGCCAGTCAATAACCTTCGGCAATTCTTCGAGCTGGTGCTCGACCAGAACCGCGACCCCAGAATCCCTTCTTTTCACTCAATAACCTCTGATTGATTTCTGAGCGGAGAAGTGCATGTCATTTGACCACCCGTTTGCAATTGCTTTGAAGAGTCACTTGCATTCGATCTGACCCTACGTTTGTATTGCATCTAACCAATACACTTTGTGTCGTTGCCGGCAGCAGTCGATCCATTGCAGTCACTCAAGATAAATGCCGGAGTTGACCCAAAGCTGAAATTCATGCCAGCTTCCTTGAGCGTCATTCCGTAAGTTTATCATATTTTTTTATAACTGCCGCACACCAATCACCAAATGAACCACTATATGGAATTACCTTCAGTCCGTGTGTTTCCTCAACGTGTGGAAATACACTATTTATTTTTCCGATTTGAGATTTTTCTTTACATTTGTCGATATAAAACACAATCTTTTCTGAACCGTCCGCTCTATCTTCAGCAAACTGTTTTATTATGAGCCTAAGCAGAGCGTCCTCTTCGGGCATACTGTATCCAACCACAACAAGAATTTTAGTTTCCTGGAGAAGTCGTACAGCTTTAGGGAATATCGCATGGAAATATGTCTGAGTATAGTCCTGCTCCCTAGACGCAAGCATCAGCTGCGGTGGGTTTTTACGCAGCTGGTCATCTGGCCGCGCTTGCCTATAGTCAAACTCAAACTCATTTCCCTCTTTAAAAACCTCAAATCCTCCATTGATTTTCAGTAGATTGCTCACTAGCCAGTTGTTATGCATAATTATATTAGGGGGCTCCCCGCCGTACAACGACGGAGTGATCCCGCGATAAGTGTAAAGTGAGTAAGAATCATCTGGGCCCAAGCAACTATCCAATATAATTTCAAGAACGTTGTCATAGTTGGTTGATACGTAGTTCGAGCGCAGCCCCTCTGGCATCCCACTCGATCCATCACCAGAATACTGGACTATCCCAAAAAAACGTAGAATTGCTTTTTGTGACTTCTCTAACAGCCCCGGAAGCTCAAGCTTCAAGTCTTCATTTTGGTAGTATATGGGAGCCGTTTTCTCAAATTTTTTCCGTACAAGATACCGCAGGTGACGTTCTACCAAATCTAGGTTTTGGTCGTCTATATATCGCGGCCGAATTACAGGATATTTCCTCATCATGCCTATTTGGTAAACAATGTCCTTAAATAGCGATGCAGTGATTTTTAAGTCGAGTGTCTGATAGTTGCATAGCGTCAGGAACTCATCAAGAGCATCCCCGTGCCTATGCCATTCATCATATTCGAAAGAGAAAAGTGCGTCGCCTACTGGAAATCTTTCATCCCAAGATTTCGAGAAACCGGCACCTGTAAAAAAGGTAAGATTCGTAAGTTTAATATTGACGCCGGCTCGCGGTCGAGAAGCAGCGAGTATTTCTGCAAAGTAGCTAGCTGATTTGGACATGTGTTGAGTTTCCTGAATGCGTTGTTCTTATAAATAATATAGTTTGAAGCAGATAGCCTTGTTTTTATACTGATATTGGCCGTTTTGGATTTCGAAAATTGGGATAGGCATCAAGATTCCGTTTGGTGGATGAGTAGTTGGGTAAAGCTAGCAGAGTGCGATGATGGCGTCGATGGCGTTCGAACGTCTTGAAAATCCCGTGAATCTCGTTGGTGCTGAAACTATTATGGCCTCAACGAGTGACTGCTTCTGGCCGGGTGGCGACCGTTGCTCTTGCAAGCCATTTTTGGTCTCCCATACATGGAAGACATGTCATGAAAATCATCGCTACCGGCAGCCGCGAGCCACGGAACAAAGGAAAATTGTTCGAGCAGAAACACCCGCTACGACTGAGAGATATCTGGTCTATCCGGGTAAGGGTTCAAATTGCATAAAGAACTCGGGATCTGGCTCTCTTCGATCTGGCCATCGACAGCAAGCTTCGAGCTTGCGACTTAACCAAGCTCCGCGTGCGCGACCTCGTCCACGGCGAGCACGTATCATCACGAGCCATGGTCATGCAGCTGGAAACGCAGCGGCCTGTGCAGTTCGCGATTACTGAACATACACGGTCTGCTGTCGCAGCCTGGAAAGGTCAGGCCAAGCTACGCAGCGAGGACTGCTTGTTCCCTAGGCGACGGGATATCTCTGACCATCTATCCACACGGCAATACGCTCGTATGGTCAAAGGCTAGGTGGGGCCATTGACCTTGATCCAGCCCTGTATGGCACTCATACGATGAGACGTACGAAGGCATCACTGATCTATCGCAGGACGGAAAACTTAAGGGCGGTTCAACTGCTGCTAGGCCATATAAAGCTAGAGAGCACCCTTAGATATTAGGGGATCAAGGTCGATAATGCCTTGGAAATGGCGAAACAGACCGAGGTTTGACTATGCATAACGACGGTTGACCCCCAGGCCGTCGCTAATCGAACCAATGCATTCATTTGCGTGGCGGCATGTTTTGAACGCTACCTACAGGCAACTCCAGTTCTTCAGCGGACAAGTGCGAGCCGTTCATGGCTAATTATCACAATGACTTGCGAGACTTCACACTCCGAATAGATCCACTTACCCCGGTTCGCTACAATCTAGTCCTTGCTGAGCCCCATACCCTGCTCCATGCCTTGGGATCGAAAACGGGGCATCTCTAGGCTGCACTGGCGCTGAGCGGCAGGAATGTTTTGCCCCCATCCACCGGTAGATAACAGGATGCGGTCACAATGGGCCTTTCAGTGGAACGTAGCTTTTGGGCTTTGCGGGCTTGAGCAGCACAAGCACTGAAGGGTGCCAGGCCTATGGGGATGCCGAGTGGTGGGTTGCTCGTAAGATTGGTTTGGGAGAGTGTTCTCAGAAAAAAATGAGGGCGATGCTAGCTCTACCTATCGTAAAAATGCTAAAACATAGACAAGGTTAAATACTGCCTCAGGTTAACCAAATATTAATTTGCCGTTTTGGCATTCAACCATACGGCGTCTTACTTAGTCAGCGCGTACTTTTGTGCGTAGGGATGAAGCATGAAACTGGGCCTTACATTGGCATTGCGAGCGCTAGTTCCGATGCTGAAAGCTTTATACAGACCGTTTAGAATATTTCGGTCTGAACGCGTGGCAGCCATCGATCCTAAAAGCGTCAATGCTGTCGATGAAGAAGTCCTGGAGGCTGCAATCCGGCGTATGGCTGGTGGCCAGCTGGATGAGTCATTACTAAAAAAGTGTGTGAGTAAGGTCACTGGCTTTATAGCTACACCTGGCTTCTTAAAATCTCCAAACGTTATCACGTGGCTATCAATGCCAGCAGTGAAACACGAACTTAGAAAAACAGTCTCTGCAAAGGTATTGGGGGCAGAGCCGCCAGCCAATTCTCTTCACAGACTTGAAGAGCTTTTTATGGAAATTTCTTTTTCTGACATTCGTGAAGGAAAAGGAATTGTTGAGGTCATAATCGCAGTTCTCGCTGCGTCCATAAAGGCCCAAGTAAGTGATCAAGGTAACGCAGCTCTTATAACGGCTTCTCATATTGGTATTACTAGCGAATTGAATGTAATTAAAAGCCATCTTGAAGTTTCGTCCAGAGCCGGTCTCCGTACGTTAGATATGTGCTGGGATGACTGGGCAGAGGTCACGAATCCTCCTTTGGTCGGGTCGCTCTTTAGCTCAGCGATTGAAGCCTCGAAACGAACAGTTTTGTCATGGCTAGCTCAACAGCCTACGCGACCTCTCTTGATAACCGCTGACTCTACGGAAGAAGCTCTCGCATTCGTTTCGCAGCTTTTCGGCAAGCTGGGCGGCATGGAGCTTAGAGCCTATCGGGAACACGTGATCATCGTTGATAAAGCAGATTCTTTCCCGAGACTAAGCGCAGAGAAGACCCCGTTAATTCCAATAGTATTCAGCCGTGATGTCGAGCGTGAGCTAGCGATAAATATAACTAAAATGCATTCCATAGTCGTTTATCCGCGGAATGCTATCAGCAATAAGCCTGACATTGTCTTGGAATCGGCCAGTCAGGATACGTTTAACCAAGCGTTAGAGAGCATGGGGAAAAACCGAGATGCCATTTCGCACCTGTCTAACGCATCAGGCCGCTCGCTGACGGTATTACGTCGTAAGCTATCGACGAATCTCGCCGTACAGGTGCCAGTGTGGGCGGAGGATGTTTCACTTGCATCCAGCCTCATACCATTTCTTCTCGTGGGCGCGTGGGATGCAACGAATCAAGCTGATAGAGCGGGGTTGGAGCTGTTGAGTGGCTCTCATACGTTTGATGAGCTGGAAAAAGAAATTCAGAGCCTTTGCCAGCTGAATGATTCTCCAGTTTGGTCCATTGGTACTTTTCGTGGCGTAGTGTCTAAGATTGACTTGCTGTATGCAATTGCTGGAGTCATAACAGCTGGTGATCTTGAGCGCTATTTCACCCTAGCTCGGAGGGTGCTCGGAGAGGATGATCCTTCCCTAGATTTAGAAGAGGATCAACGATGGGCTGCTTCCATACACGGGAAGACGCGTGAATTTTCAAATCCCTTTAGGCGTGGGATTTCGGAAACCCTAGTTCTGTTTGCTGTTCATGGTCAGCAGTTGTTCGACAGCCGGCTGGGGGTGCAAACACACACTGAAGTTGTCCGTACGATCAGGGAGCTGCTGCCCACGCCGTTGACGACTCGGGATTTAGAGGCAAATGATCACGATTTGTCAACTTATGCAGAGGCGGCTCCGGACGAATTTCTTTCAATCATTGAGCGGGACTTAAACACTGAGAGCCCGGCCGTGTTTGGCCTTCTCCGTCCAGTCAGTTCAGGTGTATTTGGAAGCAGTCCGAGTCGCACAGGCTTGCTATGGGCCTTGGAGGGACTTGCGTGGGCACCAAATACATTGCCTCGCGTAGCATTTATCTTGGCGCGGCTCTCGCAGATTGAAATTAATGATAATTGGGTAAACAAACCTGCTCACTCATTGGAGTCGATTTTTAGGTTTTGGATGCCTCAAACCGCAGCGAGTCTGGAAGATCGAATAGCCATAGTTAGAAGGCTGGCTGAAAGGTTTCCAGAGGTTGCTTGGAAAATTGCTATCGCTCAATTCGGTACGCGAACGCAGTTTGGCGAGTACAGCCATAAGCCTCGATGGCGCACAGATGGGTATGGATTTGGGGAGCCATTGGAAGACTTAACCCCAAGAGTGGAGTTTGTCCGCCAAATGGCCGAGATAATATTGAATTGGCAGACCTACTCAGTTGAGCAGATATGTGATCTAGTTGACTTGTTATCTCACTTCTCCGAGGAGGATCAGACGCGCGCATGGGAAGCTATCGCCGGTTGGGCGCGAAGAGCTGCTAACGATGAAGAAAAAGCAGTAGTTCGGGAAAAGGTTCGTGTCGTCACTCTATCTACTCGGGCGATAAGGCGTGCAAGGAAAGATGTGGATACGTCACGCCTAAGTGTTCCTGGAAAGGAGATTTACGCTATATTAGAACCCTCAGATATAATCTATAGACACTCGTGGTTGTTCAAAACCGGGTGGCTTACAGAGTCAGCCGATGAACTTGAAAATGTTGACGAAATGGATTTTCAAGCACGGGAGGAGCGAGTCCAGAAGCTGCGTATTGAAGCCTTGCGTGAAATATTTAAATACCGTGGTTTCGAGGGGATCTTCGAGCTTGCCAAGGAGGGCCAGGCCTCCTGGATCATAGGCGCTTTAGCTGCAAATCACGTCCTTGAAAAGTCAGACCTCCAGCAACTTTTGGGCCTTGCCCTTAGCGGCGTAAAGAACGAAGGTGGAGATTCTGTTCAATGTAAAAATCTGGCTAGAGGTATTATTCGGGCGCTGTCAGACAATAGTGCTCGCGAAGAATTAATTAGGGGAGTTAGTCAAGAAGATCCAGGCAAAGAGATGGTGGAAATACTGTTGCTCTCAACCTTTTCGAGGGGCACTTGGGGCTTGGTCGATACGCTTAGCGTTGTCGATCAGAAAAAATACTGGGCAAATGTCACGCCTGAACATATTCACGAATCGCCCTCGGAATGTGAGGAAAGTATCGAAAGGCTATTGAGTTATGGGCGTCCCCGAGCTGCGTTTTCTGTCGCATGCCATTTGTTAGAAAAAGTCAATCCGGAATTGCTTCAGAAGCTTCTTTGGGCCATCGTCCAGCCCGGCAAGGAACAAAAAGGTAATTATATGCTGGAGAAATATTATATCCAGGAAGCTTTCAAAAAGCTCGATGGAAGTGGGATTGCAACCCTTGAGCAGATGGCAAGTTTGGAGTTTGCATATATCGAGATTTTGGGTGAGACGCTATCAAATCGTGATAGCTACCTATTACCCAACCTTGAGAGATATATCGAAAGTCATCCTGAATTTTTTGTGCAGGCAATTTGCTGGGTTTATAAACGAAGCGACGATGGGACAGATCCTGTTGAACTTAAAGTCCCCGAGGAGCAGGTCTCAATTATGTCAAAGAGAGGATTAAAGCTCCTTCAATCGTTGCATATCATTCCGGGTCTCAACGATCAAGAAGCCCAGGGAGGGACGGTGCTTTTAAACTGGATTGCTACGGTTCGCGATGGCTGTCGATCATACAGTCGTGAGGATAAAGCTGACTACTGGATCGGAGAGCTGTTGGCTCATTCACCTATAGGTAAGGATGGCATCTGGCCTTGCGAGCCGGTTCGGGAAGTTATTGATCACGTTCAATCGGAACGAATGGTGCAAGGTACCCACATTGGTGTGTTTAACATGCGCGGAGTGCACTTTCGAGGAGAGGGTGGGGCACAAGAGCGTGAACTT
>Ga0182228_1000141_pt1 | contig 16474 bp, 19 predicted proteins | sample G6R1MG_19_FD_128385 | JGI IMG/M metagenome (GOLD analysis project Ga0182228, IMG submission 128385) | Miscanthus phyllosphere microbial communities from Michigan, USA - G6R3_MAIN_07NOV2016_LD1 MG | ecosystem: Host-associated > Plants > Phyllosphere > Phylloplane/Leaf | place: USA: Michigan... | reverse complement strand
GACCAGGTCGGCCACGTCGTTACGTGCCATCCCTGTGTCCTGCGAGGTCTTGATCACTGATGTAGTCAGCTCCGCTTCCTGCGGCTGATTGGCTACACCGGCCTTGATGGCGATGTCCCGGATGATTGCCTGATAGTCGGCACTGATCTTGGTCGGTACAGCCATTGCGCCCACACCGGCGACGGCGGTGCCGATTCCCGACTTGAGCCCGGCCTTGCCCTGCTCGATCTGTTGATGCCCCTTGACCTTGAGGTCCATGCTTCTGGCCACACGGTCAAGGGACTGATATTCCTGCCGGAGCTTACCGACCTGAACACCCTGTTTACGCAGCGTGTCGAGGTTGGTCTCAAGCTTGCGCAGCAGACCAGAGGCCGAGGCAGCACCACTGTCGTGCGCTTTCTTCCACTCATCACGCAGGCGCATGGTTTCGCCAATCGTGTTTCTCAGCACCTTGGCCTGATTACCGCGCTGCTCCAGCTTCTTGATGCGGTTTTCAACGGTGTTGAAAGCCGTACCCACAGTCGGGCTGACAGCGCCGCCAATCACCAGGCCCAATGCCAGATTGTTCGCCATCACTCACCTCTGATGTTGGGATGGGCTCAGTCCGTGAGCCACCAGATCATGTCCGAGAAAGACATGGACATGATTTCCGCCGACGAAAAACCCAGCTCTTTTGCGAGCCGCTTCGCCGCGAGCCTCTGCAATGCGGGATCAAAGCTCGTCGTCGCGCACCAGGCGAAAATAACCGGCCTGCAGGCGGCTGTAGTCCTTGAGGGACAGCCCTTCAAGATCGCGGACGCCCATCTCGGCCAGGGATGCAAACAGGTTCAGCTCGCGTTGTTCGTCGTCGCCATTGGCAGCTGCCTGGGCGGTGCGCACATCGCGCACGGTAGGGGCACGCATGGTGATGGTGTCGACCTGAACGCTGTTGACCTCGGCAGGCTTGGTCAGCTTCACCGACACGCTCTCGGCCGTCAGGGTCATCCACTTCGGATTGGTATTTACTTGAGACACAGGATTTATCCTTCTATCAGAGGCCAAGGGCCGAACGTTCTGCCGCGAGTTGATCGACACCGTTGATCACACGCTTCATGCCCAGCGCATCGATCTCGTAGACCACCCGGCCATCCACTTCCAACTTGTAGTAAGTGAGCGCGACCGCGTGTTTGATCTCGGCCTTGTCACCTGCTTTCCAGTCCCCCATGTCGACCTCTTTGAGTCGACCACGCTGGGTCACCACGACCGGGGTGATCTTGCCTTTGAGCCCTTTAAAGGCACCACGGAAGACACCGTTGAAGGCCGTGCCATCCGCCAGACCGAAGAACTTCAGGGACTCGCGACGCACGCCCGTGGTGGTGAAGTTGGACTCCTACTTCTCCATGCCCATGTCCAGCTCAACCGGCAAGTCCATGCCACCGCCACGGTGCTCTTCAGTCTTGAGCGTCATCTTGGGCAGGGTCAGGCTGGGGACGTCGCCCTGAAAGCTGACACCGTCCACGAACAGGTTCAGGTTGCTCAGTGTTTCGGGAATCATTGCCATCGTTGCAGCTCCTTAAGCGGCAGAGTCGAGCACTTCGGTCAGCCATTGATTGGTGACTTCAACGCGGAAGTTGGGGTTTTCGGCAGGCGGCACGTCGGTGAAACGGATGTTCCAGTACACCTTGCCCTGCTCCAGCTGGCTGGCCGTGTTCAACTCGGTGTCCGCGAACACTTCAAAGTTGATGATCGCGCCCTGATTCTTCAGGTCACGCATGAACGCCTGCAGGCCCTCGGTCACGTCTTTGACGTAGGTGGCAGTGATCGAGCGGTCGACCGCCCATTTGTGCCCGTAGAGGATTGCGTCCATGACGATGTCCATGGTGCGCACGCGGGTCACGAACGCCCATTTGGGATCGCTGCTGAGCGTGCGGTTGCCCCATAACCGATAGCCGTCGTCGCGGATGATGGTGGCGATATTGGCGTTGTTGAGCTGGTTGGCCCGGCAGGTTTCGTCACCGTCTAAAAACTCGATGGGCCGCTTGGTGCCCGTGATGCCTGCAAACTCTTTGTTCGACGGCGAGGCCCAGAAGCCGTACTCCGCGTCGGTCCAGGCGAACAGGCCCGCGACCCAGGCAGAGCCTGGCGCATCAACCGTCTCGCTGGCCGTCGTGTCCCAATACTGGACACCGGGGTCAACCATGAAAGAGCGCTTGCCGCCGAAGTTCTTGGCATAAGCGATGACGGCTTCATCCGTTGTATTGGGGCCATCGAAGATCGGCAGCGCCCGCAACTTGTCCGCAAGTGCAGCCATGGCACTACCGACCGCCAGGATCGAGCTGTGCTTGGGCGCGATCAGCAGTCGTGGTTGGGCATTGAAGCGGCTCTTGCCGTCGAGCAGTGCCTGGAGCCCGGTACGTGTGCCATCGGCTTTGACACCGCCGATGATGGCAGAGGTTTGCAGGGCAGCATCGTCCAGCTTGGCAACGCCGCAGGCAACGATCACCGCCTTGGCCCGCACATAGATCGCCTGACAGGCTTTGGTGATCGCCGAGTCAGGACCAAACGCTGCAATGGCTTCACGCTCGGAAGTGATCAGCACCAGGTCATTGACCTTGGCGCTGTTGGCCGGAGCCTCGGTAAACGTATCGACCAGACCGATGATCGAGGATGTGGGCAACGAAATAGTGCGTGCGCCCGTGTCGACGGCCGTCATCGTCACGCCGTGAAAGAAGCTCATAAGACGATCTCCAGAACTGAAAAAAACCCGATCAGCGGGGTTATTGATGGAATGCGAATAGCGGGTAAGAAAACGCCCCGTCAGTGCGGGGCGTTAGGTGCTTTGCTGATCGTCGTCACTGACGTCCTGCGCAGGAGCTTCAGGCTCGGGCGGCTCGTATACGAACGGATTCGCAGGCGGCGTAGGCCATTCAAAGTCCAGCGGGTAGCCAGGCTTCGTATCGAGTTGGCCGAGCTGCACGCGGTATAGACGATACGCATCAATCTCAGCCCTGACAGCGGGCAGCGCTTTGCGCTGGTCGTCGGTCGCCATATCCAGTGACACGGCGTCCTGCAACTCCTCGTACTGATTGACCAGCTCGTCAATACGGGCAGTGGCCGCAGCCGAGCGGTCGCCACGAGCGCACATGACCTGCACACGCACCAGCTCAATAGGCGTGTCTTGAACCGGGCCAAACTCACCCGCCAAGGCTCGTTCGTACAGCTCTACACCGTGGGGCTCAGGATCGTGGGGAGACGCCGTGAACGGTAACTCCCCATGTGTTTCCTCCAGCCCCTCGAAAACCACCATCAATTCGATGGTAGCTCGGGCCTGAGAAGACCAGTACGGATTGCGGGCATTCAATACGTTGGACATAGTTAAACCTACTGGATTCGTTGAAAGAGCGTGCGCTCTGTATTGTTGAAAGCACCATGGGCGCGCCAAACACCTATAGCGATAGCACCGGAGTTACTGCTCGTGCCATCGCCCACAGCCGTGGAACTGAAAAGAAGGTTGGAGCCGGGGACTGATGTGCCTTGGTTAATTGAGTTTCCGTAGGCGGTGATGACTCGCGCAAATGCATACTGCCCAATGCCGGTAAGTCCCTGCGCCGCAACTTTTGCTCCGAGGTTCAGGTCGCTGACCAAGTAATAAACTGCACCGTCAGCAGCGCGACGCATATACGGCACTGCTGCATTATCTGCCGCAAAGCCTACATGCGTGATTGAGTCAGCTACAGGCCGTGTCGAAATACGCGTGTCAGTTTCAGACTTCGTGTAAACATCGGCCTTGGCATAAACCTCAGATTTTAGAGGCCGCTCCATGTCCCGAGCATCTGTTTCGTTCTTGGTATAGGCGTCGGTAATACCGTAAGCAAATAACGTGCTGCCGACGTTGGCTTTTTTGGACGGATCAAAGTTACCGGAATACCAAAGATTCCCGAAGTCCGTGTTATCGACCGCCAACCTGACCAAGCCTGCCGACGTGTACCCGATTTTAATCAGGTTGTTTAACTGGCCTGCCCCCGTGCCTTGCTGGACAGGAACAAAGCCAAGCCTCGTCTGAAGAAAATACGTCGTGTTGTCACTGGCACGCCGCATGTAAGGCTGGGTCGGGTCGTTGGCCGCAAGCCCGATGTTCGTGATGCTGTCCGCAAGCGGCCGTTGCGCGTCACGTGCATCGGTTTCAGTCTTGGTATAGACGTCGGACTTGGCATACACCTCTGTCCTTAAAGCGCGCTCTGAAACTCGCTGATCAACCTCCGTCTTGGTGTAGGCATCAGTGATGCCGTAAGCAAACAACGTGCTGCCCACATTGGCCTTGGTGGCCGGGTCAAAGTTGCCCGAGTACCAGAGGTTGCCCAAATCAGTATTATCAACAGCAGCCTTTAGCGCGCCCCCCGACCAGCCGAGCCTGACCTGATTGTTCAGTTGGCCCGCGCCAGTACCCTGCTGCACAGGAACAAACCCGAGCTTGGGCTGCAACGCCGCCACCCGCGCATCAATTTCCGTCTTGGTGTAAGCGTCAGCGATGCCGTAACCGCCCAAGGTGGTCGGGTTAAAACCAGCCATCACCAAGCCGCGCCGGTCTACCGTGACCCGGTTGTAAGTACCGGGCAAAACGCCAGTCGGACCTGCGATTTGCTCAAAGACCAGTGCAGTCGTACCCAAGGTAATTGGCGCGTTCGTCGTCAACTGCCAGAGCGTGTCGAACAACGTTTCACCCTGCTCGACGCTGACCATAAGGTTAGGTGTTACCTCGACGTTTGCATCCGCGTCAACTACGCGCAACCAGGCATTACCCGCGACGACTGAGTACAGACCATTGTCTTTGCCGCTGGCCTGATTTTTCACCAGTACCCGGTCGCCTGCGACAAGCGCAACGCCGTCGACCGACTGGATGCCAGCAAGGACAACCGGGCCGGTCGTGGCAGCACGAACAGATTGTTTATTGTCGAGCTTGGAAAGCTCTTCTTGAATCCGCAGATCCACAAACGAGCGCGTTGCCAGCACAACGGTTGGGTCAATGCGCAGCTCGACGTTGCTGGTGTTGCTGACCAGCAGGTTGATGCGCACGATCTGCGTGCGGCCAGAACCTTGAGCCAGCAATGGCTTGAAGGACGGCGCGCAGTTCGCGACCGCCACCAGGTCGCCGTCTGTATCGTACAAGCCAATTTCACGAATCCAGAAACCACCGACCTCTGCGGGGATAAGCTGCTCGGCGATGATGATCGCGTTGTTGGCTGGATCAACCTTGAGCTGATTGAGCGGGGCACGGCGGCGCTCGTTGATCAGTTTTTTCTGTGAAGCATCGGGGACCGGATCGGTGCCATTGGCATCACCCACACCCATTTGAGCTATTTTCCAAGGCACGCCGAGGGCATCGGCATTGGCCTGCTTGGCCGCACCGACATTGGTCAGGGTGGCAAAGAATTGCGAAGTCTGATCGATCATGCGAAGACATCCAGAGTATCGATAGTGGTTTCACGCCCACCCAGCCCCATATGCCCCGAGACTTCAATGTCACGCGGCACAGGTGGGTAAACATCGATTTCGTCGCCTTCAGAGACCGAAGCGGCGAGGTAGAAACGGCCGGTCGTTTCAAGGCTGATGGCCAGTTCCAGCATGTGACGGCTGACAGGCTTGGCGTCATCGATCAGGGCCGTCAGTTCCTGATACATCTCCTCGGTGATGCCGGTGTCCAGCACACCCACCTTGAGCGCAAAAGTACCAGGGATTCCCTCAGGTACGGTCTGCCACCACTCCAGGACATCGATGAGGTAGCCCAGCGGCTCAACCACTCGGCGTATTGCACCGATTGTCCCTTTGCGTTCATGGATGAAGAACGACGCGGCGATGGCTGCCCGCTTTACCGGCTCAGACCACCCTTCATCCCAACGGTCTACCGACCAGGCCCACGCAAGGTGATAGAGCAAGTGCGCGGGACAGGTCTGTGGGTTGTAAAGCGTGCGCAAAGGGATCTTTGTGACTTCATCAGTGGCAACCTCAATGGCACGCTCAAGCGGGGAACTGTTGAGGGGGAGCAAGCTGGTCATCTCAACTACCCCGCGTCACGGTGAACGCTTCGCACCAGGCGGCCTGCGCCTTGGTAGGGCGGATGTCCGCCCAGCCCTGAAGATCCACCCGACTGACGCCGCTGATGTGCAGTTGCGCGTCAATGCCGGATCGAGCCACCTCAAGGCCCAGGCGTCTCCTGGGATTGATCCAGGCCCCCAGCCGGTTCTTGCATTCAGCCAGTGTGGCCTCGGTCTCAGGTCCGCTCCCGACCATGTGGACGACAGCATTGATGCGGTAAGGCAGAATCTCAGCGCTCTGAACCGTCAGGCGATCCCCCAAGGGGCGCACATCCTCGTCATTGAGGTTGAGCCTAACTGTCTCCAGCAGATCCGCTGCAGCCGCACCGCTACCGTCCAGAGCAAGTACCGTAACCACCACGACCGCCGGGGTCGGGCTTTCCGCTGTAGCGTCGGCCACCTGACCAGAGGCGTTGCGCGCGTGAAGGATGTAACTGTTACGCGGGCCAGCAGTGGTCAGCCCCTCGTAAGCAAGCTGTACGCGCTCGCGAAGCGCATCGTCCTCTTCCATGACAGCTGCAGTAGGCGGCACGGCAACAGGGTCCGCTGCCTGTATCTCCAGACGTTTGAGGTTGACGTTGGCTGCCAACTGATCAAGGTCGGCTTTCTGGGCGTATGCCAGCATCAACGACTTTGCCGCGTCGTTGACACGCGCCCGATTCTGGAGCCGCCTGTAAGCCCCCAACTCGAGCAACTTGGTGACCGGGTCGCTTTCCAGCAAGGCGCTCCAGTTGTCACCCATGTATTCGCGAAAGGCGGCTAGCTCGCCCTGATACTCTTCTTCAAAGTCCAGGTCCTCAAGGACTTGCGGCGCGGGCAGCGCCGACAGTTCAATCAAGCTCATGCCGTCACCTCCAACACCGCATTGTCACCCAGATACATCCCCTGCACCTCCAAGGTGACCTGGCCGTTCAGCACCGCAATCACCCTGACACGCTCAAGCCTCAGGCGAGGTTCCCAACGTCCGAGCGATCTGGCCACCTCGGCCTGTACCGCACTTTTCCAGCCATCGTTCACAGGCAGGTCGACAAAGCGCCGGATCTTGCTGCCGTACTCCGGGCGCATTCGGCGGCTGCCGACAGGAGTGCCAAGAATGTCTTCGATGGACTGCCGCAGGTGCGCCAGGCCGGAGACAGGCTGACCGGTACGGCGATCCATTCCGATCATGAATTACTCCAGCGGTTCAAGGTCCGGGTGTGCACGCAAATACTCCAGCGCGATGGTGTCATCGGCCTGCGCCGTGACGATCCCTTTGGCGACAGCCAGGGTGCGGTCATCCGGCAGAATAAGCGTACGCGAGGTGAATAGCGTGTCTCGATACCTCCGCCCCGCTACAGCGAGCGCTGAAGGAGGCACGGCGTCCGTGACTGATTCCGCCGTGGGGGTGACCTGGCCTGTGGGTGCTGTCGGTTGATCAACAGAAGTCTTATCGATTTTTACGGTCGCCATGGGTTATCTCCAGACATTAAAAAGCCCGCAGTGCGGGCCGGGTCAGTGCTTGTGGTTCGGGGTGTTGCCACCCGTGTCGATAATCTGCCCGCCGCCATGGATATCACCGACTACGGCGAGCGTTCCGCTGATCGTGACATTGCCATCCAGCGTGATCGTGGCTGCCTTGGCAGTGATCGTTCCGGAGGTCGCAGTGATAGAGTCGTCGGTCACAACGGCCGAGCTGGCTCCGACTGTGACAGTCACCGTTCCCGAGGGCAGATCAATTGTGTAAGTGTTGGCCTGCCAGTCGTAGATCAGGGAGCCGCCGTCTTCAAAGCGCCAGACTTCGACATGGTCGCGGTTATCAGGCTGTGCACCGGCGTCGCCATACAGTCCCGGAATGAACGTGCCCTGCGACACGTCACCGCTGGCACTGAACAAGGTGCCCTGCTCACCAAGGGTCGGTGCCCGCCAGTGTCGCGCCTTGCCCGCCGCTACGCTGTGCCAGCGCACCCAGGCGCTAACCCAGTCACCATCTGAAACGCGGCATACCGGAGGTGATGCGGTGAGGTCCAGCGCTACGACGCAGCAGTCCTTCACCACACCGGCCAGCATGCGGTCATGTTCAGCCAACGCGAAACTCATCACATATCCTCAGGCGATTGGTACTGGTTTTCGTTATCACGTCCGGTGTCGGGACTGAACGCGAACACCAGCGTGCCGGGTGGCTCGTTTGGCCACGGCCATTCCTCCTCGCCGAGGTAGATCCCTTGAGTCCACTCGACGACCCAGACCGCGTAGCCATCCAGCTCTGGACGCGACCAGTCCTGCGCGGCCCGGACAAACTCGGAAGGCTCGACTTCAAGCCCCCAGGTTTGCAGCCTAAGCAGGACAGCAAGTTGCGAGGCTGCAAAGGCTGCCTGCTGCTGACATTGCTCGCGCTCTGACCCAACGATGACCCGTGCTTCGAACCGGGCAATCAAGGCCGTTTCCCCGGTGCCCTGATCAACGCCTGGCTCCAGCTCCACCAGTTCAATCAGCACGGCTGGCACAGCGACCTGCTCAAGCATGTCAGGCATGGTACCGACGTACTCAAGCCCGACTATCGCGGCCCTGATGTGTCGCTCAATCGCTTCGTAAAGCGAATTGAGACTGAACGCTTGGTCAGGCACGGGCAGTTCCTTTCAGATACTTCTGCAGCTCGTAGTTGAATTCCTGCTTGAGGAACTCCAGCAGACGCTCATCAGCACGTTTCACCCAGCTATCGAAATGCGGCCTCGCCTCTTCAAGCGATACCTTGGCTTTAGCCAGCGGGAAGCGGCTGCCGTTTTCTTCGATGAACCCGGAGCGACGTTTGCCTTGCCGTGTCTCGGCGTATGCGCCTGAGTCGAAATGCTTGCTCGCGGTGCGGATCCAGATATCAGGACTGCCGCCGTAGACCGTTTTGAAGAACGCGCCCTGATAACGGCGACCGGCAACGGATACGCCGGTACGGCTCTGCCGCGCACGACCAATACGGCTGGCAGAAATGGCATCCAGACCAAACCAAAGCTTGCCGCGCATCGTGCCACCGCTGACCGGGTAGGCCCGAAGGCGTTGCCGAACAGCCGTGACCGCGATGCGCTCTTGTCGCCCGACTGCCCTGGCAATGTGCGTGCGCAACCAGCGTAAAGTTTTGTTGATGGCTCGACGCTGGGCCGCGACCGCCGCTTTGGGAACCGCTGCAGCAAAGTCCTTGAACGCTTCCAGATCAGCCGCAGAAGGCTGCAAGGTGATCATGCCGTCCTTGGCCGACTGCTTGTAGAAGCTGCCAACACTCATGGGTTAATCCTCAAGACCAGCGTGATCAGTCCATCGCCACCGGGCTCCATACGCACCAAGGTGTACAGCCCACCGCCATCAGGTTTGGGCAGGTCCACCCGCACCTGCTGTCTCTCATGAACGCCGTCAGAATCTGCGACACGAATGACCAGGTGCGGCTCGCGCAAACCAGTGTTGATGCGCCCCAGCTTGGGTTGCAGCCAGGGTGCCGAGAACATGCCCGCCACCTCGCGCCCCTCGATGAACGCCGTGTCGCTCAGCAGATCGAACACGGCGTCATCAAGGTTTTCAATCAGCTCGCGGAACGCCATGGCTATAGCGTCAGGCGGATCTGCGCCCGAGGTCGGGTGCAAAGGTGCAGCGGGTTGGACTGGGCTTCACCAGCTACGCCTTTGCCGAACGGCAGGGTCTCCAGCTTGCTGTAGTACGGGATGCCCTGCGTGTTGACGGTCTCCATATAATCGGCCGGAGCGAAGGCCGAAATGTACAGGTCCGGCACACCCTCGGGCACCAGTAGCGCCTCGTCGTCATTTACGAAAGCAATACCGGCGACCTTGCCACGGTAGCGTTCCCAGACGATCCCACCGAACTCGAAACTTTCACGGGCATCACCACGCAGCTCCGACGCCTGCGCCGAGTTGAGGTAGGTCTCTTTGACCGACTTGTGAACGATCAGCTTGTTCCAGAAGTTCTTACCGCAGAACGCGCGCGAGCCGGTGCTGGTTACGCTGCCGAGTGCGTCCTCTTGCATGTCCAGCGCTTCGCCCGCTTTGACGCGCAACTCGGTACCTGCGTCGTTCAGACCCATAGACAGGCTCTGACGCTTCACGCCAAAGGCTGCGTAGATGTCCAACAGCACGGTTTTGCCGTCAGCATCCAGCACCTGGCCATTGAGCGCACCCATGCGCTGAAACTCGTGGGTGGCATCGAGCTGGCGGCGGGCACGGGCCAGCCGGGTGTTGATCACGTCCTGAACAGCCTGAAGTTCAGTGCGGGAACCAAATGCGCGAATGCCTTGAATCTCATCCGCCCGGATCGTGAAGCGCTCAGGCAGGTGGACGGTGTTGAACGGAATCATGTGACGCTTGGGGCTGGTGACGACAAGACCGGAGCTACCACGCTCACTGGCCGGGACCAGCGCCAGGGTGTCGCCGTCCTTTTCGATCTGTACGGTCAGGGTCGCGATGCCCTCTTCTCGAAACAGGCCGAGGCCGCTGATGCGACCGGGTAGGTAGGGTTGCTCGTTGATGGCAGCGGTGAGCGTGGCGACGCTAAATGCTTCGTCGTCAAAAATGGCGATATCGGCCATGGGGGTATTCTCCAGAAAAAAGGAAACCCCGCAAATGGCGGGGTCGGATAAACGAAAATGAGTCGGGGTTGGTGGCCGATGGATCGATCAGCGAAGGATGATGAACTGCTTGGCCAGCGCCTTTTCAGCGTCCAGATCGAGACCGGTCAGCAGCTTTTCAGCGACCTCGGCCAGGCGCACGACGGCGCGACCACGACGAACGATGTCCGACTCAGGAAGCGGTGCAAAAAGAATCGCTGTGGCGATCTGGCTGCCGTCTTCGGCGGCCGGGTCGTAAGGGGCGAACTCACCTGACGCTGTCACCAAGCCAAGCAACTGGCCCGCATTCAGGGCCTCACTGGCTGCCACGTTGATCGACTCTCGCGAGATATTTCCGGGACCTTCGGAGAGAAGGAATTCACCGGCATGGATAGGCTCCATTTTGATGGTCATGGACGTGCTCCTGTAGAGGTCGTTTTCTTGCCACCCTGCGCCGCCCTGCGGGCCGCGTAGATGTTGTGGTGATCGGGTTGCTTGGCCTGAACCTTGGCCGGTGGATCGTCCTGCAGCGGCAGGCTGTTATCGATTTCAAAGCCCTTGCCGCTGCTGACCAGCTTCTCAAACAGACGCGCCTGCACAGCCTGCTTGTCCAGACCTGCGCTAACGAATTCGGCGGTCAGCTCCGGCAAGCGAGCCGCAACACACAGGTCGCGCACACCCTTGGCCTGGGTGATCGCCGCCTGCACCGTTGCTTGATCGGCAAGCTTGGTGGACGCAATCAAAGGCTCGATCAGGTTATTGATGCCCGCCGCGCCGCAGGCTTTCGTGATCATCAGCGCCAAGGCAGATGCATCAGCGGGGTCAGGATCAGTTGGTGGGTCAGTTCGTTCGGGCTCGGGCTCAACAGCGTTGAGCTGATCCAGCAAGGCCTTTGGCGTCTGGCGGAACCGCTGTATGACAGCGCCCTGCCCCAAACAGGCTTTGACCTCGACTCCCGCACCGATCTCGTCGGCCAGGCCCAGCGCGAGTGCTTCAGGTGCGGTGAGCCAGGTTTCAGCGTTCACCATGCGCCGCAGCTCGACCTCGTCGATATCCGGCGACTTGGCCTTGTACGCCGCAATGATGGCTTCCAGCGTCTGGTCCAGCACATCGGCGACCTTGCGAAGGTCCTCGGCATCACCGGCTGTGTAGGTCCACGGGTTGTGGATCATCAACATGGCGTTGGACGCCATGACCATGCGGTGTGCGCCACATGCGGCAACACTCCCGGCACTTGCAGCCAACGCGTCGATCCGCGCTGTGCAGCGCTCACCCAGCCGGTTCAGCGCATTGTGAATCGCCAGCCCGTCGAACAGGTCGCCACCGATGGTGTTGAACGCTGCCACGATGGGCGACACTCCGTCATCAATGGCTTTCAGGTCCTGAATGAACTGGTTAGCCGTTATGCCCCAGCCGCCGATCTCACCGTAGATGTAGATCTCGATGGTGGTCTGCTCGGCCTGGGTTTCAGCCTTGATGCGGTACCAGTTCTGATCTTCGACCGCCAAGGCAACCGGGACCTTATTGAAAATGCGAAACGGCAACAGCGGTTTCATGGGTTCTCCTTCTCGTCGGGGTCCTCATCGAACGCCGACAAGGTGCTGTAGTTGAGGCCCAGTCCACGGGCACGAGCCGCATCGGCGGCATTTTCTTCGTCCACGATCTCGGCATCGGTGCCGGTGCGCAGGCACATCTCACTGCGCGAGGCGAGCCCCGCGTTGATTTCCATCGTTCTCGATTGCACGTCCTGCACCGGGTGGATGTAGGACCAGCCTTGCGGTACCCAGCGCGTACGCAGGTATTCGCGACGGCGTGCCGCGTAGTCGTCCAGTTGCAAAGCACCCGACAACACTGCCATGTCCATCCATGCCGCCCGGACGGGACGGCACAGTTGGTGGACATACACACTGAACTGCAGCTGCTCCAGACGCCGACGAAACTCGTTGAGCACCACCCGGATAGTGCGGTCGTTGACGCCCCGCATGTCGCCGGTCATCAACTCATAGGGCAGCCCTGCACCGGCGGCTGCCGCCATTAGTTGCTGCCGCATAAAATCGGGGTAGTTGTTGCCACCATCGGGCGGTGTCGAGAACTCGACCTCCTCCCCCGGCAGCAGCTCCTGCATCGTGCCTGGCTCCAGCGCGACCATCGGCGTGAAGCCATCGCCTCCGACCTTGATGGGCGCGCCCGTCAACGGGTCGAGCATGGGCGGACCGTCAGCAGACGGCTTGCGGATGAAGCCAGCGAACAGGTTGGCCACCTCCTGACGGAACAGGACGGCATCGTCGAAGTTGTCCAGGCTGCGTAGTCGCTTGAGCACGGGTGCCAGTCGAGGAACACCGCGAAGCTGGCCGGGCTCCACCGGCTCAAAGATGTGCAGCATCTGGCTGGCCGGGATACGCACCAGCATGTTGTAACCGGCGTTGATCGAGGTCATGTCACTCGGGTGTGAGCGATAACACCAGTAGGCCACCCGCTTGCCGAATCCGTTGAATTCGATCCCGGCGCGGATGATGTTGCCGGTGCTGGTCACCTCAAACTTGTCATGCGGAACGAACTCAGGTGCCAGGCATTGCAACTGCAAAGGCACCGCTAAACCGTCATCCATCCGCCTGGGCCGTAACCGGACGAAGCATTCGCCCGACTGCTCGACCGTCCGAGCGATCAAGGCTTGCTGGCCGTAGAAGTCAGTCAATTGATCGGCATCGGATTCGTCTACCCAGTCCTCCCACGTCTCCTGAAAGATACGGCGCAATTCCTTGTCCGCGATCCTGGGCTGCGGGGTGATGCCGGTGCCGATCAGGTTGCTGACCCTGCGATCAATGGCGTTGGCCGCATAAGGGTCATTGCGCACGGCCGCTCGGGAGCGGGATCGCAAGTTGCGCAGCGCAGGCATGATCAGACTGTTGACGCCTGTATCAGGTGCGTCCCACGTGGCAGATCGGCGACCGTCGGCAGCGCCTTCATAGCTGGCTTTGATGCGCTCCGGCACCAGAAAGCCTGAGCGTGACAGCGTAGGGTAACGAGTGCTCACAGGCCTTTGCCCCCGTGGTATAGGCGGACAACCCGCGAGCGTGGACCGGCAGCATTGGTCAGGCTGGTGCGAATCAGATCGCGAGCCTGGATCAGCTCATCAACCGAGCGGTATTCGACCGTCCGATCTGCGTAACGCACGATCTTTTCGCCACGCCCTATAGCTGCCTCGACGGCATCAAGGTGCTTCTGGGTGTAAGCCATATCAACGTCTCTTCAGATAGCCGCTGGTGGAAGCACGGCGTTGCGTGGGTTGCTGGGGTTGCGGAGTCGGACGATCTGGCGCTTGAACCGCAGCGGCCAGAGGCTGGGGTCGAGGTTCCGGCCTCGGCTCAGGTTTGGGCTCGACACTCAGCCGCTCGGCCACAGGGGCTTTTGCGTGACCGGTGTCGTCGAACAGACCGGCTTGCGCCAAGGCATTTTTGAGCCTGGCCCAGTCGTGCTCCCCGTAGCGATGCAGCCCCAGGTAATGCGCCATCGCCAGGCTGTACACCAGCAAGTCCAGCGCTTCGTTGCGCTCAGCCTTGCCCTTCACCCACTCGATCCGCTTGAAGCCTTTGACGTAGCGAGTGACCTTGCGCTCGGCCACGCATTGGGCGAAAAAGTCATCAGGTAAATCTCTGGGGAAGTGCAGCGCGCCCGGCCCGCTTTCCAGGTGGTAGCGGTTGTAGATCCAGTCCTTTGCCGTGTCGGTGCCGACCATCCACAGCTCAGCACCATTGCGCTCGGTCTGGCCCTTCCACGTCACGTCAACCAGTGAGGGCCGTTGAGCGATAACCGGCTTGCCGGGCTTGCTCGCGCCTTTGATGGCGAAGACATTGCGCCAGCGTCGAACGCGACAGAACTGATACACCTCGTGAGTGTGGTGCCCACCTGAATCGACGCCCGTTGCCAAGATCGCCAGGCTCACGCCACACGGGTGCCGGTAGCGCTCTTTAAGCTTTTCATCGAGCACCAGCCAAGTGCGATCATCAGCGGGATCGCCCATGATCACCTGAAAGTCGACGATCCAACGCTCCATGCCTTCGCCCCAGCCAACCACCATCATTTCCAGACGGTTGGCCTGCACGTCTACAGAGGCCGTGAGCGAAAGAACGCCTGCAGGCATGGTACCCAGCACGTAGTTTTCCTGCAGGGCTCGGGCTTGCAGCACATCAGCTTTGGTTTGCTCTTGTGCGCTGTCCCAGACCTTGGCGAGACGAGTGTTGTAAAACACCTGCATCGGTTCAAGGTCGCCCCGGTCCTGAGCCTTTTTGGCCTTCTCATATTGCTTGGCGAGCGTGACCCAACTGGTCCAACCCAGTGGGGCATACAGTGCGTTGAGGTGAAAGCCGACGGTCTCCCCGTCGCCCTCAGCGTGTGAGCGCCACTCGCCCTGGGCCAGCATCTCGCCTTTGTGATGCTCCTCGATCAGCACATCGCAGTCCGGACCGGCACACTGGTAATGCACGGTGCTGAAGTCCGGCGAGTACAGCAGACGTTCCCACTCCAGCGTCTGCATATGCCCACAAGTTGGGCATGGCACGTAGTAATAGCGCTGGTCGCTCGTCTCGAAAAGATCAGCGATCCGTGACGCACCCTTGATGGTCGGGGAACTGGAGAAATAAAACTTGGCGTTGCGCCCGAAGGTACTGCCCCGCGTTTCGGCCAGCTCTATCGGATCGCCCTCATCATCGACATCCACGTCCCAGCGATCCACTTCATCGCCGTAGACGAACCGCGCCGACAGCTCGGCAAGGTTGGCCGCAGAACCAGCTGTGGTGGCGAACAGCGCTCCCCCTTCGAACTCTTTAGTGTCCATCGTGTTGCGGGCATCCCGCGAGCGCGGTGAAGCCACACGCTCCCGCAGGACCGGAGTCGCGGTGATGGTCTTGCTGATCCGCGCAGAGACACGCTTTGCCAGGCTCAGGCTGGGCAGCAGCGTGAGGATGTTCGACGGTGACATGTGAATCAGCGCGCCGATCCAGTTCAAGGCGATCTGAGTTTTCATCAGCTGCGACGCCACCATGGTGACGACCCGCTTGCAAGGGTGAGCCGGTGACAGGCAGCGCATGGGCTCGCGGGCATAGGGTGTGCGGGCCGTTCGGTATTGGCCGGGCTCTGCGGCACCGGTATCACGCGGGATACGCATGTACTCATCGGCCCACTCATCGACCCAGAGCTCCGGATCGGGCTCAAGCCCACGGCAATACGCTTCGCGGTACACCTCGGCACCGTCTGCGTATCCAGTGGGCATAGGTCTATTTCTCGGTCATGGCGTGTTCAAGGTCAGCGGTTGTCATGCGGGCAGCGTCCTCAAAGACCCTACGAAATGCGCCCGTCAGGTGCTTTTCGATTTGCCACGGGTCGGTCATGGCAGCCAGCTCGGGAGCCAGTTGGGGGGAAAGGCCGAACATCAAGTCCCGCACGGTTCGACCAGCGGTGAAGGCGGCTTTTGAAACCGCTTCTCGGGCAACGAGGTTGCCTTGCACCTTGTGAAACTCAGCCTCTGCCAACTGCCCAAGGTAATACTCGCGATGCGCTCTGGACTTCTGAAAGTCCGGGCCTTTGCTCGGGGGCTGCACCGCAGGTGTTTCGGCGGTCGGCGCAATCTCGCTGTAGACACCCCGCTCAATCCGGCCCTCTTCATGGCGGGCCGCGACAGCGGCCTTACTTGGATCGGCAGAGTCGGCGAGCAGCGCTTCGGTTGCTTCCAAATCCACCTTCCCGTCCGGCGTGAGAACCAAGCGGTCCTGTTTTGCCAGTTTGGAAACGTAGGATTTGGCCCAGCCGCGCCGTGCTGCAAAGTCCG
>Ga0182228_1000137_pt1 | contig 16631 bp, 14 predicted proteins | sample G6R1MG_19_FD_128385 | JGI IMG/M metagenome (GOLD analysis project Ga0182228, IMG submission 128385) | Miscanthus phyllosphere microbial communities from Michigan, USA - G6R3_MAIN_07NOV2016_LD1 MG | ecosystem: Host-associated > Plants > Phyllosphere > Phylloplane/Leaf | place: USA: Michigan... | reverse complement strand
CGTCAGGTGGTGCGGATCATCACGCCAGGGACCATCAGCGATGAGGCCCTGCTCGACGAGCGCCGCGATAACCTGATCGCCGCCGTGCTGGGTGACGAACGTCTGTTCGGCCTCGCGGTACTGGATATCACCAGCGGTAACTTCAGTGTGCTGGAGATCAAGGGCTGGGAGAACCTGCTGGCCGAGCTCGAGCGCATCAACCCGGTCGAGCTGTTGATCCCGGACGATTGGCCACAAGGTCTGCCTGCCGAGAAGCGCCGTGGTTCTCGACGTCGCGCGCCTTGGGATTTCGAGCGCGACTCAGCGCATAAAAGTTTGTGTCAGCAGTTTGCAACCCAGGACCTGAAGGGTTTCGGTTGCGAAAACCTGACGCTGGCCATCGGTGCTGCCGGCTGCCTGCTGAGCTATGCCAAGGAAACCCAGCGTACCGCCCTGCCCCATCTGCGCAGCCTGCGTCACGAACGTCTCGACGATACCGTGATCCTCGATGCCGCCAGTCGCCGTAATCTGGAACTGGACACCAACCTGTCCGGAGGCCGTGACAACACCCTGCAATCGGTCATGGACCGCTGCCAGACCGCAATGGGGACACGGTTGCTGACCCGCTGGCTGAACCGGCCATTGCGCGACCTGACCATCCTTCAGGCACGCCAGACGTCGATCACCTGTTTTCTGGAACGCTATCGCTTCGAAAACCTGCAGCCACAGCTCAAGGAAATCGGCGACATCGAGCGGATTCTGGCGCGCATCGGCCTGCGTAACGCGCGGCCACGTGACCTCGCTCGCCTGCGCGACGCCCTGAGCGCCCTGCCCGAGTTGCAACAGGCGATGACCGATCTGGAAGCGCCGCATCTGCAGCAACTTGCGCAGACCGCCAGCACCTATCCCGAGCTGGCCGATCTGCTGCAGCGCGCGATCATCGACAACCCGCCAGCCGTCATTCGTGACGGTGGCGTTTTGAAGACTGGCTACGACGCTGAGCTGGATGATCTGCAGTCGCTGAGCGAAAACGCCGGCCAGTTCCTGATCGACCTGGAAGCCCGCGAAAAAGCCCGCACCGGTCTCGGCAACCTGAAAGTCGGCTACAACCGCGTACATGGCTACTTTATCGAGCTGCCAAGCAAGCAGGCCGAGCAGGCGCCGGCTGATTACATACGCCGCCAGACCCTGAAGGGCGCCGAGCGCTTTATCACGCCCGAGCTCAAGGAGTTCGAAGACAAGGCGTTGTCGGCCAAGAGCCGCGCCTTGGCTCGGGAAAAGATGCTCTACGAAACGCTGCTCGAAGACCTGATCGGTCATCTCGCGCCGCTTCAGGATACGGCGGCGGCGCTGGCCGAACTGGACGTGCTGAGCAACCTTGCGGAGCGCGCGCTGAATCTGGACCTCAATTGCCCACGCTTTGTCGCCGAACCCTGCATGCGCATCGAGCAAGGCCGTCATCCGGTGGTGGAACAGGTTCTGAGCACGCCTTTCGTTGCCAACGACCTGGCGCTGGACGACAGCACTCGCATGCTGGTCATCACCGGCCCGAACATGGGCGGTAAATCGACCTATATGCGTCAGACGGCGCTGATCGTGCTGCTGGCCCATATTGGCAGCTTCGTGCCTGCTGCCAGCTGCGAACTGTCGCTGGTCGACCGGATCTTCACCCGCATCGGCTCCAGCGACGACCTGGCGGGCGGACGCTCGACGTTCATGGTCGAAATGAGCGAAACGGCAAACATCCTGCACAACGCTACCGATAAAAGTCTGGTGCTGATGGACGAAGTCGGGCGCGGCACCAGTACTTTCGACGGCCTTTCGCTGGCTTGGGCGGCAGCCGAGTGCCTCGCGCAGCTGCGCGCCTATACACTGTTCGCCACGCACTATTTCGAACTGACGGTATTGCCGGAAAGCGAACCGCTGGTGACCAATGTGCACCTCAACGCCACCGAGCATAATGAGCGCATCGTGTTCCTGCACCGGGTCCTGCCAGGGCCTGCGAGCCAGAGCTACGGTCTGGCCGTGGCGCAACTGGCCGGGGTGCCGGGCAAGGTCATCAGCCGCGCCAAGGAACACTTGCAGCGTCTGGAAACCACCAGCCTGCCGCACGAGCAGCCGCGCGCCAAACCCGGCAAGCCCGCAGTCCCGCAGCAGAGCGATATGTTCGCAAGTCTGCCGCACCCGGTGCTCGACGAGCTGTCGAAGGTCAAGGTCGACGATATGACCCCGCGGCAGGCGCTGGATTTGCTATACACATTGCAAACTCGCCTGTGACGCGAAGCGTTACATACTGTTAGAATCCCGCGCGGTTTGGGACGCTCTCGGCTTTTAGCCTGGTCGAGGCGTTTTTCGAGCCGCGTGAAAATGCAGCGAACCATCGGTAGGTAGCAGGGACAGGTAGCAGACGCCGCAGTCTTACCGCTTCAAGGCCACCCACCAAAAGCACGTGTTTTCATAGGGCCGGGAAACCTCCCGAACCTGGCACCCCTGTCTGGAAGGGCTCTGCCGCAGCCGCCTGAGGAGAAAATTAGAAATGACCTTCGTCGTCACCGACAACTGCATCAAGTGCAAGTACACCGACTGCGTAGAAGTCTGTCCGGTGGACTGCTTTTACGAAGGCCCGAATTTCCTGGTGATCCACCCGGACGAGTGCATCGACTGCGCGCTCTGCGAGCCAGAGTGCCCTGCCGTAGCCATTTACTCGGAAGACGAGATCCCTGCCGGCATGGAAAACTTCATCGAGCTCAACGCCGAGCTTGCCGAAGTCTGGCCCAATATCACCGAAAAGAAAGACGCTATGCCGGAAGCGGCAGAGTGGGATGGCAAAACCGGCAAGATCGCTGATCTGGAACGCTAGATTCCAGACAGACAAAAGGCCCTCAAGAGGGCCTTTTTTATTGAATGCGCTTTTCTGCAGACAAAAAAAGGGGCGGTATGACCCGCCCACGTTTTTCCCTGATCCCTGTATTCCCTTGTCATCATCCTGATGAATCGCATCCCGCGATGTCCTTGACCGTCATCCTTGATGGCCCGTGCCTGTCCGTTGGCACAGCTTCGATATTAGAGATTTAACCCTGGAGAGCAACACCCGAAACGCTCCAGAATATTTCCCGGTCGATTGTCTTACAGGATTAAAACCTTTTCTAAAACAAAGCCTTGCAACGAAAAAACCGTGAAATTGGCGACTAGCCTTACTCCGATTACCTGAATGACTTACAGCAAGCGTGCGCAATGACTTACAGGCTTTGAACCTTCCAAGTACACCGACCGCGAGATTGAACAGGCAAAACCGTATTGGCGGGTCCCGTGAGCAGCAATATTAAAATGACGAAAGACATATAAAAAGGCCGATATACACACACTGTGTTATATCGGCCCTGGATGGATGCTGCAGAGGGGGGATTACTGGAAGAGGGATTCGCTGGACAGACCATTTTTCTCGAGGATCTCACGCAGACGCTTGAGTCCTTCAACCTGAATCTGCCTTACACGCTCACGCGTCAGGCCGATCTCAAGCCCTACATCTTCAAGCGTGCTGCTTTCATGCCCGCGCAAACCGAAGCGGCGAATCACCACCTCGCGCTGCTTCTCGGTCAGTTCAGACAGCCATTGATCGATACTCTGTGAGAGATCGTCGTCCTGCAGCAACTCGCAGGGGTCTGTCGGACGGTCGTCGGTCAAGGTATCGAGCAGCGTCTTGTCCGAATCCGGGCCCAGCGAAACGTCCACTGACGAAACACGCTCGTTCAAGCCCAGCATGCGCTTGACCTCGCCTACCGGTCTTTCCAGCAGGTTGGCGATCTCTTCAGGAGAAGGTTCGTGATCCAGCTTCTGGGTCAGCTCTCTGGCCGCACGCAGATAAACGTTCAGCTCCTTGACCACATGAATCGGCAGTCGGATGGTCCGCGTCTGATTCATGATCGCGCGTTCAATGGTCTGACGAATCCACCAGGTGGCGTAGGTAGAGAAACGAAAACCGCGCTCCGGGTCGAACTTCTCAACCGCCCTGATCAACCCCAGGTTGCCCTCCTCGATCAGATCAAGCAATGACAGCCCACGATTGACATAGCGTCTGGCAATTTTCACTACCAGCCGCAGATTGCTTTCAATCATGCGTTTGCGCCCGGCCGGATCTCCACTTTGCGACAGACGCGCAAAATGCACTTCTTCTTCCGGGGACAATAGAGGAGAAAAACCGATTTCATTGAGGTACAGCTGGGTAGCATCAAGCGCCCGCGTGTAGTCAATGTACTTGTGTTGTTTGAGCGATGTTGATTGCTTGACCTTGGTACGTCCCGAGACAGCGGCTGGCTGCTTCTCGTTTGACGCTTCCTTCAGGACAATGCCGGCTTCCATAAGGAGCACTTCATCATCGATGTCAAACTCCGGCGCTTCGTTGCCAAGAGCCATTGTTTTAGTCCTTTGGTGAGTTCGACCTCAAGCTCCAGCATCGCCTGGTTCCATGGCAACGCTTGAGCCTGTTCCTATTACGCCTGGAACAGGCTGGCAACTATCAACGACGTGGCAAGAATCCTAACGGATCTACAGGTTTCCCTTGGCGGCGAATCTCAAAATGCAGTTTCACCCGGTCAGTTCCTGTTGACCCCATTTCGGCAATCGTCTGCCCTGCCTTGACCTGTTGTCCTTCCCGTACCAAAAGCCTGCGGTTATGACCGTAGGCACTGACGTAGGTATCGCTGTGTTTGATGATGATCAATTCGCCGTAGCCCCGTAATCCACTTCCGGCGTAAACAACTGAACCATCAGACGCTGCCAAAACAGGCTGTCCCAAATCACCAGCGATATCAATTCCTTTATTCAAACTGCCGTTTGAGGAAAATTTTCCTATCAAAATGCCACTCGAAGGCCAGGTCCAACCTGTCGGGGACTTGCCGGCCGGGCCTGTCCCGGTGGTCGCCGAGGGAGGTATAACCACAGGTACAACCGCAACAGGTTTGGACATAACCGTGGTTTTGACGGATCCGGAACTGCTGGTAGTGGTTGACGTGGACGTCACTGGACGCCCGGCGCTCGACGTTGAAACCACGCTCGGTGTTGAAGAGGAGCGTCCGTCAAAGCGAATTGTCTGACCAGGCTTGATGGTAAACGGCTCCGGGATCTGGTTACGGGCAGCCAGCGCCTTCCAGTCCCAGCCGTAACGAAATGCAATGGAAAAAAGTGTGTCACCGCGCCTGACCACGTATTGGCCAGTGGTCACCGTCGGGCGCTGGGCCACGGCATTGCCGTTGCGATCAACGACGCGAACGCCGCCTGAGGGCGAGCTGGAGCAGCCGACCAAAAGGACACTGAGAGCAATGCCAATCACCAGACGCTGATAACTTCTTGAAGACCTGAGCTGCTGAATGACTGTGAGACTCACCCGCCACTCCCTTTACTGGTGACTGAATTCAAAAAAGATGCCTATTGTGCCGTAATAGCGACGGGCAGCCAGTGATATCCGCTGAAAAACGCTGTTAAGTATCAATCAGCTGCATGGAAATGATGCCATCAGGCCATTCAACATTCCGGGCCGCGCGCTGTAGACAGATGACTGACGCCAGAATTCATTGTTTACCGCAGACAATCTTCAAGCGATGGGTCCATTGAGCAATGGCACGAAGCGCACAGCCCCCAGCACGTGCCGGGAAAAACCGTGTTCTTCACGGATGATCAGCATCAACTGCTGAACCTCCCCCGAGCCCACAGGAATGACCAGACGGCCTCCTGGTGCCAGCTGATCGAGCAATGCCTGCGGTACATCGGTTGCCACCGCCGTGACGATGATGCCGTTATAGGGCGCCAGGGCTGGCCAGCCTTCCCAGCCGTCACCCCAGCGGAACACCACGTTGCGCAGATTGAGCTCGACCAGACGTTCCTTGGCGCGATCCTGAAGCACCTTGATGCGCTCGACCGAGAACACTCGTTCTACCAGCTGCGCCAGCACAGCAGTCTGATAGCCTGACCCCGTACCGATCTCCATGACCTTGTCCAGCGGCCCGGCTGCCAGCAGCAGCTCGCTCATCCGCGCGACCATGTAAGGCTGGGAAATGGTCTGGTTGTGACCGATGGGCAATGCGGTGTCTTCGTAGGCGCGATGCGCCAGCGCTTCATCGACAAACAGATGCCGTGGCGTCTTGCGAATGACGTCCAGTACCCGCTGGTTGGAAATGCCCTCTTCACAGAGGCGCTGAATCAGACGCTCGCGGGTACGCTGCGATGTCATTCCGATCCCTCGACGCAATAAATCATCCTGCTCGCGTGACATCAACGAAGTCCCTCCAGCCAAGTGTTCAGGCTGCTGAATCCGTCCTGATAGGTTCTATCCAGCTGCAACGGCGTGATCGATACATAGCCTTGTACGACCGCATGAAAGTCGGTCCCGGCGCCGCCGTCCTCGACATCACCGGCAGCAGCGATCCAGTAGCCAGCGCGGCCACGCGGGTCGACGACCTTGATCGGCGCCGCAGCGCGGGCACGATGCCCCAATCGGGTCAGTTGAATGCCGCGGATGTGCTCGAGCGGCAGGTTGGGAATATTCACGTTCAATACCGTGCGGGGTGGCAGGTCGAGTTGCTCATGGGCCTCGACCAGCAAGCGCGCGTAATGCGCCGCCGTCGCCAGATTATCCGGCTGACGTGACAGAAACGAAAAGGCAAACGACGGGCGCTGCAGAAAACGCCCTTCAAGCGCTGCGGCGACCGTTCCGGAATACAGTACATCGTCGCCCAGATTGGCCCCCAGGTTAATGCCTGAAACCACCATGTCCGGTTGCCGCTCCAGTAGCCCGTGAATGCCCAGATGCACACAATCGGTGGGCGTACCGTTGACACTGATGAAGCCGTTTTCCAGGGTGTGCGGATGCAAGGGCCGGTCGAGTGTCAGAGAACTGCTGGCACCACTTTTGTCCTGATCAGGCGCAATCACCACGCAGTCGGCGTAGTTCGCCAACGCCGCATGGAGCGCGACAAGACCGGGCGCATTCACCCCGTCATCATTTGATATCAGAATACGCATGAGCTGTCCGTCTGCCCAACCGGCACCAGATCGATGAGTTCGCGTACCAAGACGGTCGCAAAGCATCCGGGCGGAAGGACGAATTCCAGTTGCAGAATGTCAGACTCGGGATAATGCCACGTCAGCCGCCCAATGGGCAGTCGCAGGATGCGACGTTCGTGCTCCATGCCCGCTCTGACCAGCCAGTCACGCAACACGGATTCGTCATCGGCAACGGTATTTTCCAGCGCTGCCGTCGCACCGCCAGCTGGCGAAGGGCCTTCACCCCACTGAGGACCGGTGGGGTGCAGATCGAGGATCGCCAGACGAGGATCGCTGCATTCATCCAATCCGGCCGGGAAAAAACTGCGACTGTCGGTGAACGCAAGCAAATCCCCGACCTGAGCCTTCTGCCAGCTGCCATCGGCAACCCGGGCGGCCAACACCCGGTTGAACAGGTAACTGCGCGCCGTGGACAACAGTCGCGAACGCACGGCGCGCTGCTCAGGCAGCGCCTTGCGGGCGGCGTAATCGCGTGCCTCGCCAAGATTTCCGCCCTGATAGCCAAAACGCTGCGTGCCGAAATAATTGGGGATGCCCTGCCGGGCAATGGTTTCAAGGCGCTGATTCAACGCGCCCTGGTCTGCCTCCAGCTGAGTCAGACGCAGGGTGAAGCCATTGGCCGCATGGGCGCCACGCTGCAGCTTGCGTTTGTGACGACCGCTTTTGAGAATCTTCAGCGTGTCGTCCTGCGCAGCAGACAGATCAGGATCGGCCTTGCCCGGCAGTTGAATACTGAACCACTGTCGGGTCAATGCCTGGCGATCCTTGAGACCGGCGTAGCTGACTGTGCGCAACTGAACGCCCGCAGCCCGGGCCAGCCGGCGCGCCGCCTCTTCCGTGTTCAGGCCGCGTTTCTCGACCCATAGCCACAAGTGCTCGCCATCCCCGGAAAGCGGAATGTCCAGCACTTCATCGACCTGAAAGTCTTCGGCAATCGCCTTGAGCACTGCACGCCCCAGTGCATCGCCGTAAGCTCGCGGGCCCAGCAGTTCAAGTTCATTCATGCGCGCAGCAACAACGCAACGGCATGCACCGCGATGCCTTCTTCACGCCCGGTAAAGCCAAGCTTTTCGGTCGTTGTGGCCTTGACGTTGACCTGATCCAGCTCAACCTGAAGGTCTTCGGCGATCAATGCACGCATGGCATCGATATGCGGCGCCATTTTCGGTGCCTGAGCGACGATGGTCGCGTCGACATTACCGACCTTCCAGCCTTTGCCATGGATCAGCGTGAGGACATGACGCAGCAGCACGCGGCTGTCGGCGCCCTTGAACTGCGGGTCGGTGTCAGGAAAGTGCTTGCCGATATCGCCCAGCGCTGCGGCGCCCAGAAGCGCGTCGCTCAAGGCATGCAGCAGGACATCGCCATCGGAATGGGCCAGCAGGCCGAACCCGTGTGCAATCCGCACGCCGCCCAAGGTAATGAAGTCGCCTTCAGCGAAACGGTGCACATCATAGCCATGGCCAATACGCATAAAAAAACGCCCTGAAAAAAGTCAGGGCGTGATTCTACCTGCTTTGGCGCGCGTTAGCTGTTCAAGGCTGCAGCGTGATGCCTGAGATGGTCTTCGATGAAGCTGGCGATGAAGAAATAGCTGTGGTCGTAACCTGGCTGCATGCGCAGGGTCAGCGGGTAATCCGCAGCCTTGGCCGCCTGAACCAGCACCTCGGGTTTGAGCTGGTTGACCAGAAAATCATCACGATCGCCCTGATCGACCAGGGTCGGCAGTTTTTCGGACGCCTGCGCAATCAGCACGCTGGCATCCCACTCGCGCCAGCGAGAACGGTCTTCGCCCAGATAACGGGAGAATGCCTTTTGCCCCCAGGGGCAATCGATCGGATTACTGATCGGCGAAAACGCCGACACCGAGCGATAGCGGCCAGGATTGCGCAATGCGCAGACCAGCGCGCCGTGACCGCCCATCGAGTGGCCGCTGATACTGCGCACCTGCGACGCCGGGAAATGCCCCTCGATCAACGCCGGCAGTTCCTTGACCACGTAATCATGCATTTGGTAATGCCGCGCGTAAGGCTGCTCGGTAGCGTTAAGGTAGAAGCCCGCGCCCTGACCGAAGTCCCAGGCGCCGTCAGGGTCATCTGCCACGTCGGCACCGCGCGGACTGGTATCAGGCGCCACGATGATGATGCCCAGCTCGGCCGCCAGTCGATGGGCCGCTGCTTTCTGCATGAAGTTCTCATCCGTGCAGGTCAGGCCGGACAGCCAGTACAACACCGGCAGCTTGCCGCCCTGCTCCGCCTGTGGCGGCAGGTAGACGGCAAACACCATGTCACAACCGAGCACTTGAGAATGATGCTTGTAGCGCTTGTGCCAGCCGCCGAAACTCTTTTGGCAGGAAATATTTTCCAAAGGCATAGGGTTTCCTCCAGTTGCAGGCGTCAAGCCTCAGGCTGCAGGCATGGACCAGAGCATCCTGCTTGCTGCTTGAAGCCGAGCGCCTGCCGCTGCTCCTTAAAAATGAATGACCGTGCGGATGCTTTTGCCTTCATGCATCAGGTCGAATGCCTTGTTGATGTCTTCCAGGCCCATGGTGTGGGTGATGAACGTATCCAGCGGGATTTCACCGGTCTGCGCCATGTCCACGTAGCTTGGCAATTCGGTACGACCACGCACGCCACCAAATGCCGAACCGCGCCAGACGCGCCCGGTCACCAGCTGGAACGGACGGGTAGCGATTTCCTGACCGGCACCGGCCACGCCGATGATGACCGACTCGCCCCAGCCCTTGTGGCAGGATTCCAGCGCTGCACGCATCAGTTGCACATTACCGATGCACTCAAACGAGAAGTCGACGCCGCCATCGGTCATGTCGACAATGACTTCCTGGATCGGACGGTCGAAATCCTTCGGATTGACGCAATCAGTCGCGCCCAGCTGTTTGGCGATTTCGAACTTGGCCGGGTTGATGTCGATGGCAATGATTCGAGCTGCCTTGGCTTTGACCGCACCGATCAATGCCGAGAGGCCAATACCGCCCAGGCCGAAGATGGCCACGGCATCGCCAGGCTTGACCTTGGCGGTGTTGAGCACCGCACCGATACCGGTGGTGACACCGCAACCCAGCAGGCAGACCTTTTCCAGCGGTGCCTGCTTGTCGATTTTGGCCACCGAGATTTCCGGCAGTACGGTGTACTCGGAGAAGGTCGATGTGCCCATATAGTGGAAAATCGGCTCGCCCTTGTAGGAAAAGCGCGTGGTGCCATCCGGCATCAGGCCTTTACCCTGAGTGGCACGAATCGCCTGACACAGGTTGGTCTTGCCCGAGCGGCAGAACTTGCACTGACGGCATTCCGGGGTGTACAGCGGAATCACGTGGTCGCCGACCATCACCGAGGTCACGCCCTCACCCACCGCTTCGACAATCGCACCGCCTTCGTGGCCGAGGATCGACGGGAAAATCCCTTCAGGGTCAGCCCCGGACAGGGTGTAGGCATCGGTGTGGCAGACGCCGGATGCTACTACTCTGAGCAGCACTTCTCCCGCCTTGGGCATGGCGACATCGACTTCAACGATCTCCAATGGCTTTTTGGCTTCAAAAGCGACAGCAGCGCGCGACTTGATCATCAATCTTCTCCGACGGGTAAAAACAAGGATTGCAGTGTAGTACAGTGCCAATTGACGAGTAATGCGGCTAAAAGCAAAACATTAATGCTGTACAGGGATAATCGATGTACACCAATCGCTGGGAAGGTCTGGATGAGTTCGTTGCCGTTGCAGAATGCGGGCAGTTCACGGCGGCGGCTCAGCGGCTCGGGGTCTCCTCGTCGCATGTGAGCCGTCAAATCGTTCGTCTTGAAGAGCGCCTGCAGACCCGTCTGCTCTACCGCAGCACACGCAAGGTCGCGCTGACGGAAGCCGGGCAAACCTTTCTGCACCACTGCCAGCGCCTGCAGGACGGCCGCGAAGAAGCTCTGCGCGCCGTGGGCGATCTGGCCAGCGAACCGAAGGGGTTGTTGCGCATGACCTGCGCGGTGGCCTATGGCGAGCGCTTCATCACGCCGCTGGTCACGCGTTTCATGGACGTTTACCCGCACCTGCGGGTCGATATCGAGCTGAGCAACGACACGCTGGACCTGGTTCATGAAGGCATGGACCTGGCGATTCGTCTTGGCCGGTTACAGGACTCGCGTCTGGTCGCGACCCGCCTCGCGCCACGGCAGATGTACCTGTGCGCTTCGCCGTCCTACATCGAGCGTTACGGCAGACCGCACAGCCTTTCGGAACTGAATCGCCATAATTGCCTGATCGGAGGCAGCGATACCTGGCAGCTTCAGCAGAACGGGCGTGAGTTTTCCCAGCGTGTACAAGGCAACTGGCGCTGTAACAGCGGCCAGGCCGTGCTGGATGCCGCACTGCACGGAGTCGGTTTGTGTCAGTTGCCGGATTACTACGTGCAGAAACATCTCAACGACGGCACGCTGGTTTCATTGCTGGAGGCGCATCAACCGCCCAACACTGCAGTATGGGCGCTCTATCCGCAGCAAAGGCACCTGTCACCCAAGGTGCGCAAGCTGGTGGATTATCTTAAGGAAGGGTTGGCGATGAGGGATGAATATCGCCAGTAGCGGAAACCTGGCGCCCGAACTTGCTGTGGCGCTGGCGCAGCCACTCCAGGTCTTCGGGACGCGTGACCTTGATGTTGTCGGAACGTCCCTCGATCAGGCGTGGCGACTGCCCCGCCCACTCGATGGCCGATGCCTCATCGGTGATGCTGACGTTAGAGACCAGGCTGTCCGCCAGGGCGCGATGCAGGGCACCAAGACGAAACATCTGCGGCGTGAAGGCTTGCCAGATCAGGCTACGATCCACTGTTTCCAGCACGCGACCGCTGCTGTCGGCACGTTTGAGCGTGTCGCGGGCCGGCACGGCCAGCAGGCCGCCGACAGGGTCATCGGCCAGTTCGCCGAGCAGATTGTCCAGATCGCTGCGCGCCAGGTTCGGACGCGCAGCGTCATGAACCAGCACCCAGTCATTGTCACTGGCGCCCTGCGCATGCAGGTGCAGCAGCGCATTGAGTACCGAGCCTGAGCGCTCGCTGCCGCCGTCCACGCGCTGAATGCGAGTGTCATGCGCGCAGGGCAATGCAGCCCAGTAAGGGTCGTCCACAGCCAGACTGATCACCAACCCCTTGAGCCGGGGATGATCGAGAAAGCAAAGCAGGCTGTGTTCCAGAATTGTCAGGCCGCCCAGTGGCAGGTACTGCTTGGGACGGTCGGCTGCCATGCGAGCACCAATGCCCGCTGCAGGTATCACTGCCCAGAAGGCAGGAAGAAAGTCTTTCATCGCACCAACTTGATTATTGCGCGAGCTGGTAAAGGGTTTCGCCGTCCTTGACCATGCCCAATTCATGTCGGGCACGCTCTTCGACGGTTTCCAGGCCTTTTTTCAATTCCATGACCTCGGCATCAAGCACGCGGTTGCGCTCCAGCAGCACCTGATTTTCAGCATGCTGGTCGGCAATCTGCTGAGTCAGGCTGGCCACTTGCGCAAGGCTTCCGTTACCGACCCAAAGGCGGTACTGCAAGCCAGCCAGCAACAGGAGCAGGACGAGGAACAACCAGTTAGGACTGCGCATTGAAATATCAGGTACCCAGTAAAAAAGACAGCAGAGCCAACGTGAACAACAAACGACTGAGGGCATTGAGCCTGACATAAGCCAGGCTCAATCACTCCAGATTACCGCGGAGCGTCAGCATCGGAGCTGCACGGGCAAGTCAGGGGACTCGAATCCGTGCAGCACTCTGCGTCTTTTTACCATCTATGGCTCAGCCGCGAAACTCGGCACGACCACGATACACAGCCTTGGAGCCCAATTGCTCCTCGATGCGCAGCAATTGGTTGTACTTGGACACGCGGTCGGAGCGGCACAGCGAACCGGTTTTGATCTGACCGGCAGAGGTGCCCACAGCCAGGTCGGCAATGGTCGAATCTTCGGTCTCGCCGGAACGGTGAGAGATGATCGCCGTGTAACCGGCAGCCTTGGCCATCTGAATGGCTTCCAGGGTTTCGGTCAGCGTACCGATCTGGTTGAACTTGATCAGAATCGAGTTGGCGATCTTCTTGTCGATGCCTTCCTTGAGGATCTTGGTGTTGGTCACGAACAGGTCGTCACCTACCAGCTGGGTTTTCTCGCCGATCTTGTCGGTGAGGATTTTCCAGCCATCCCAGTCGGACTCGTCCAGACCGTCTTCGATGGAAATGATCGGGTGCTTGCGAGTCAGCTCGGCAAGGTATTCGGCGAACTCGGCAGAGCTGTATTCGCCCTCTTCGCTCAGTTTGTACTTGCCGTTCTTGTAGAACTCGCTCGCTGCGCAGTCCAGCGCCAGGGTCACGTCGGTGCCCAGCGTATAACCCGCATTGGCAACAGCCTCGGCGATAGCGTCGAGCGCTTCCTTGTTGGATGCCAGGTTAGGCGCGAAGCCACCTTCGTCACCCACTGCGGTGTTCAGGCCACGCGCCTTGAGGACCGCCTTGAGGTGATGGAAAATCTCGGTGCCCCAGCGCAGGCCTTCAGCGAAGGACTTGGCGCCGACAGGCTGGATCATGAATTCCTGGATGTCGATGTTGTTATCGGCATGCTCGCCACCGTTGATGATGTTCATCATCGGCACCGGCATGGAGTACACGCCCGGTGTGCCATTGAGGTTGGCGATGTGCGCGTACAGCGGCAGGTCCTGATCCTGTGCCGCCGCCTTGGCAGCTGCCAGGGAGACCGCGAGGATGGCGTTTGCGCCCAGGCTTGCCTTGTTTTCGGTGCCGTCCAGCTCGATCATCGCGTGATCCAGCGCCTTCTGGTCGACCGGATCCTTGCCCAGAAGCAGGTCACGGATAGGGCCATTGATGTTGGCCACAGCTTTCAGAACGCCCTTGCCCATGTAACGGCTCTTGTCGCCATCACGCAGCTCCAGCGCTTCGCGCGAGCCGGTTGAAGCACCGGACGGCGCGCAGGCGCTGCCGATGATGCCGTTATCGAGGAGCACATCTGCTTCCACGGTGGGATTGCCACGGGAGTCGAGAACTTCACGACCTTTGATGTCGACGATTTTTGCCATTGTTGTAAACACTCCAAGATTGACGAAAACGACGCAGCTGGGAAAACAATGCTCGCAATCAGACGCAGGAAAAGGCAGGTCTGAATGCGACAACCCCGTCACGGATGACGGGGAACGGCACTTTACCGGAGAACCCTGTTCAAGCGGTCTCTACGATCGGAAAACTCTTTACAAGTTCATCCAGGGACTTGAGTTGGGCCAGAAACGGCTCGAGCTTGTCCAGACGCAGGGCACATGGCCCGTCGCATTTGGCGTTGTCAGGATCCGGATGGGCTTCAAGGAACAGACCGGCCAGATTCTGACTGATACCGGCCTTGGCAAGATCCAGCACCTGGGCGCGGCGCCCGCCCGCAGAATCGGAACGACCGCCCGGCATCTGCAGGGCATGGGTCACGTCGAACAGGATCGGGTACTCGAACTGCTTCATGATGCCAAAGCCAAGCATGTCCACGACCAGATTGTTGTAACCGAAGCTGGAGCCCCGCTCACAGAGAATCAACTGATCGTTCCCCGCCTCTTCGCACTTGGTCAGGATGTGTTTCATTTCCTGGGGTGCAAGGAACTGGGCTTTCTTGATGTTGATGACTGCACCGGTTTTCGCCATCGCGACGACCAGATCGGTCTGCCGCGACAGGAAAGCCGGCAGTTGAATGATGTCGCAGACTTCGGCCACCACGGCGGCCTGATGAGGCTCGTGAACATCGGTGATCAGCGGCACGTTGAAGGTGCGCTTGATCTCTTCGAAAATACGCATGCCTTCTTCAAGGCCCGGCCCACGGTAGGAGTTCACCGAAGAGCGGTTGGCCTTGTCGAAGCTGGCCTTGAACACGTAGGGGATGCCGAGCTTGTCGGTCACCCGCACGTATTCTTCGCAGACCTTGAGGGCCATGTCCCGCGATTCCAGCACGTTCATGCCACCGAACAGCACGAATGGCTTGTCGTTGGCGATCTCGATCGAACCTACGCGGATGATTTTCTGAGCCATGTCTGCAGTCCCTGTCAGGAATTTTTCTGATGTTGAGCCAATGCCGCCTTGACGAAGCCGCTGAACAGCGGATGACCGTCACGGGGCGTTGAGGTGAATTCCGGGTGGAACTGGCAAGCGACGAACCATGGATGATCCGGTGCTTCGACCACTTCAACCAGTGCGCCATCGCCCGAGCGGCCGGAGATCTTCAGGCCCGCCTCGATCAGTTGCGGCAACAGATTGTTGTTCACTTCATAGCGATGACGATGACGTTCGACGATCACGTCCTTGGTGTAGCAATCGTGGACCAGCGAACCGGCTTCAAGCTGGCACTCTTGTGCGCCCAGACGCATGGTGCCGCCCAGATCGGAGCTTTCGGTACGGGTTTCGACTGCACCGGTGGCGTCTTCCCATTCGGTGATCAGACCCACTACAGCGTGTGCGCTGGTACGGTCGAACTCGGTGGAGTTGGCGTCTTTCCAGCCCAGCACGTTACGCGCGAACTCGATGACCGCGACCTGCATGCCCAGGCAGATGCCGAGGTACGGAACCTTGTTCTCACGGGCGAACTGAACGGCAGTGATCTTGCCTTCGACGCCGCGCAGACCGAAGCCACCCGGAACCAGGATCGCGTCCACGCCTTCCAGCAGGCCGGTGCCCTGGTTTTCAATGTCTTCAGAGTCGATGTAGCGCAGGTTGACCTTGGTGCGATTGGTGATACCGGCGTGGCTCATGGCTTCGATCAACGACTTGTAGGCGTCGAGCAGCTCCATGTACTTGCCGACCATCGCGATGGTCACTTCGTGTTCCGGGTTGAGCTTGGCGTCGACGACCTTGTCCCATTCGGACAGGTCGGCACCACCACATTGCAGACCGAAGCGCTCGACCACAAAATCGTCCAGGCCTTGCGAATGCAGAATGCCCGGGATCTTGTAGATGGTGTCCGCGTCTTCGAGGGCGATGACCGCACGCTCTTCGACGTTGGTGAACTGAGCGATCTTGCGACGCGAGGAAACGTCGATCGGGTGATCGGAGCGGCAGACCAGCACATCAGGCTGCAGGCCGATGGAGCGCAGTTCCTTCACCGAATGCTGGGTCGGCTTGGTCTTGGTCTCGCCGGCAGTAGCGATGTACGGCACCAGCGTCAGGTGCATCAGCATTGCGCGGCGTGCGCCGACTTCGAAACGCAACTGGCGGATGGCTTCAAGGAACGGTTGGGACTCGATATCGCCTACCGTACCGCCGATCTCGACCAGCGCCACGTCGGCATCGCCTGCACCCTTGATGATACGGCGCTTGATTTCATCGGTGATGTGCGGGATGACCTGAATGGTCGCGCCCAGGTAATCACCACGGCGCTCTTTGCGCAGGACGTGCTCGTACACACGGCCGGTGGTGAAGTTGTTGTTCTGGGTCATGGTGGTGCGGATGAACCGCTCGTAGTGACCAAGGTCCAGGTCGGTCTCGGCGCCGTCGTGAGTGACGAACACCTCACCGTGCTGGAACGGGCTCATGGTGCCTGGGTCCACGTTGATGTAGGGATCCAGTTTGAGCAT
>Ga0182228_1000134_pt1 | contig 16745 bp, 10 predicted proteins | sample G6R1MG_19_FD_128385 | JGI IMG/M metagenome (GOLD analysis project Ga0182228, IMG submission 128385) | Miscanthus phyllosphere microbial communities from Michigan, USA - G6R3_MAIN_07NOV2016_LD1 MG | ecosystem: Host-associated > Plants > Phyllosphere > Phylloplane/Leaf | place: USA: Michigan... | reverse complement strand
ATTGGCGCTGTCCAGCTTGAACGGTCCGAAACTGACCCACTGTGTGGTTTCCTGAAACTCGGTAGCCGGTACGAACACAATGGAAAACTTTTTCGATTCTGCCGCTTGCGTCGACATACCGGGGATACTGCTGGCGACCATCTGCTGAATGCGTCCGCGCACGCTGTCCGGGTCAAGCACTGCGGAGTGTTTGATGAACACCGCAGCAGAAGCAGGTTGCACCGGTTCGCCCGGTGCGATGCGTTCCGGAAGTACCACGTGCACCCTGGCCACGATGACGCCGTCTATCTGCGAAAGTGTCGCTTCGAGTTCCTGAGACAGGGCATAGATGTAGCGGGCGCGCTCTTCGAGCGGGGTCGAAATGACCCCTTCTTTCTTGAAGATATCCCCCAGACTGGCGCGGGACTGACGTGGCAGGCCGGCAGCGTTGAGCACCCTGACGGCGCGGTTCATGTCGCTTGTGGCGACGGTGACGACAACGCCGGTTTTTTCCAGACGTTTGCGCGCGTCGATATGCTGATCGGCAAGGCGCGCAACGACCTCGTTGGAGTCCTGCTCGGACAGGCCGGTGAAAAGATCGGTTTCATCACTGCAGCCGCCGAGCAACACCATGCAAATCAGCAACAGCCCTGCGCTCAGAAATTTCACGGAAACCTCTACTGCAAGTTAGTCAGCTTGTCGAGCGCCTGCGCAGTCTTGCTCACCACCTTGGTGGTGAGCGCAGTCTGCAACGAGCATTGCGACAAGGTTCTGGTCATCGCCGCGATATCCAGCGCGTCTCCAGTCCCGGAGGCTTTCTTCATCGACCGCATCGCTTGCTGAGACATTTTTTCGGTTTCGCCCAGACCGCCGGAAATTGCGCTGGCGATATGCTCGGAAAGCGGCGCTCCACTTGAAACGCCGTCCGGCTGCGTGGCAGCGGTGAAGATGTCGACATCCGCCTGGGCCGGTTCTGAAACGAGCCCCTGTGGCACATCCTGCCCGAGTTCCGGCGAGATGCTTTTAACATTACCAAGGTGGGAAATGGTCACGTGAGTTCTCCGTCAGGCGGTTGTCGGTCAGGCTGCAGCCTGATTGCGGGTGCCTTGCAGCAGCGTACTGACCAGCAAGGTGGCGATTTGCGCAGCGCTCGACTGCACGTCGGTGCCTGTTTGCCCGGCATCCTTGAGCGTTGCCTCCAAGCCCTTGAGCAGCAAGCCGCCCAGCAACTGATCAAGATCCTGAGCGGACTGTCCGCCATTCGCCGACGTACCGGTCTGCGGGGTGTTTACGGGTGTGCCCAGTCCACCACCGGCCAATACCGATTGCAGGCCACGGTCGATAAGCTCGCCGATCAGTTGCCCCGCTTCACCACGGGTATTGCCGCTGTCACCGGGACCGGTATTGGCGTCGATCAGCGGATCACCCATCACGGACGAGTTGTTGGAAAAACTGCTCGGAGTGCCCAGACCTCCACCCGTCCCTGCCAGACTGCCAGCGTCACTCTGCTGATTACCCAGTTGCTGGCCAATGATGTCGAGTGCCGAACGGAACGCAGCCGTTTCGTCGCCATCAAGGAAGTTGTCTTCCTTGAGTTCGTTCACCCAGGAGCCCGAGTCCGGCTTGGGAAACTGTGCGGGATTGTCATCCATGAACTGCGCGATCTTGTTCAGCATCGGCATATCGTCTTCGGAGAAGCTTGTCCCGCCATCCTGCTTGGTCAGAAGATCATCGAGCATCGACTTGGCCAGGCCATTGAGCACCTGAGTCATCAGGTCCTGCTGTCCGGTACCCGAGGCGCTGTCCGCAGACGCGCCGAAGTTGTCACCGAGCTTTTCATGGATCAGCTTGTCCAGCGCAGCGATGACATCCTCAATACCGCCGCCCGCCTTGCCATCTGCGGCCATCGACTTGGCCAACAGTTTTCCCAATGGCGAGCTGTCGTCGAGTTGACCATTGCGCATCAGTTCCTCGGCCAGCTTCACGACAACTTCCTGAAGCGCCTTGCTCGACGTACTGCCAGTCGTCTCGGCTTCAGGACGTACCAGGACAAGGGCCATTGCCGGGGTTTGCAGCGAGCTGCTGTTAAGACTGAGACTCTGCATCACAACCTCCTAAAAGTAGCAGCCCCCTCAGGTACGAAGGGGCGTCAAGAAATCAGAACTGGACGACCGAGTTCCGGATCTTGCTTGCGACGATCTGGTTGGAAAGCGCCTCTTTCTTGTCCTCAAAGCCCGCCAGCATGCTCGACTCGCGGAGCAGGCCGTTCTCTTCGTTCGCGGTGCCGTCAAGCTCGGCACTTTTTGCATCGCCTTTGCTGATGCTGGAGCGAGTAGCGTCGATGCTGTCAGTGCTGCCGGTGTTGCTCACCAGTGCAGCATTACGGTCGGCGCTGCTCTTTACGCTGTTGATGCCCTGAGCGGCACCACCGATCGTGTTGACTACACCGCGACCCGCACCCGCCAGAGAACTCATGATAGTCATAACGTCATACCCCTTCGTCTGTACCAGCGTAATTGCTTGGTACAGCTAGGTGGCATGTGTCCGCGAATCGGTTCCAGATCTTCTGCAAAAAATCAGATGCTCAATTCCTTGATGCGACGGTAGAGCGTACGACGTGGAATATCGAGCTCCAGGCTGGCCGCGTCGATGCAATTGCGGTGGCGCTTGAGCGCTTGCTGAATCAAGGCCTTTTCGATCGCCCGCAATTGGAACTTGAGCCCGCACGCCATGTGCTCTTCGGTCTGCGAGTCAGCCCCCAGCAAGGGGAAGCCCAACACATGACGCTTTGCAGCGGCCTTGAGCTCGCGGATATTGCCGGGCCAGCGATGCCCCGTCAGTACCTGCTGCAGCAACGGGCATACATCGGGAATCGCGACGTTCAGTTCTTTGGCCGACGCCGCCACAAACCGAGTGAACAGCGGCAGGATACGCTCGGGCTGATCGCGCAGCGGCGGCAGTTTGAGGGTCAGCACGTTCAGGCGAAAATACAGGTCGCGCCGAAACTTCCCCTCTTCGACGGCATCGTCCAGAGAGGCCTGAGCCGACGCAATCACACAGATATCCAGGTGGATCGTGGAGGTCGAGCCCAGACGCTCCAGTGCTCGGGTTTCAAGCACCCTCAGCAGCTTGGCCTGAAGGGCGAGCGGCATGCTATCGATCTCATCCAGATACAAGGTTCCACCCTGCGCCGCTTCGATGTAGCCCATTCGAGAACGGTCCGCGCCGGTGTAGGCTCCACTCACCACCCCGAACAGCTCGCTCTCGGCGAGCGATTCCGGAATGGCCGCGCAGTTCATCGGTACGAAGCGCCCCTGGCGCCCGGACATGTTGTGAATGCGCCGGGCAGTGGTGTCTTTACCGGTGCCGGTTTCGCCCGACAGCAAGACATCGATGCCGAGCTGCGAAATACTTTCGGCAACGATCCCCAGATTGGGTACGCGCTCCGCATCCAGGTCATCGTCAAACTCATCATCGAGATTCATTTCATGACTCCAATGGCATCGGCGTTGCGCGAGCGCAGCGGCGATTCAGGACTCGGCTGCCAGGTCGATATGCGAAGCAACCCCCAGCTCTTTCATGCGGTGGTAGAGGGTCCGCCGGGGCAGTTCGAGTTCCTCTAGCACAGCGTCGAAATTGTGGCGATGCCGCTTCAAGGCATCCTGGATGAGCATTTTCTCGATGACGCGCATCTGCATGCGCAGTCCTGTTACCGGGTCACGCGCTTCGACCGGCTCGGCGCCCAGCAACGGCAATCCGAGGACAAATCGCTTGGCAGCGGACTTCAGTTCGCGCACGTTGCCGGGCCAGTCATGACTCAACAGGATCTGTACACGCCCATTGTCGAGCGTTGGAGCGGAGCGGCCACACTCTGCGGCGATGTCCTGGGTGAACTGGTCGAACAATGGCAAAATCTGCTCGCGACGCTTGCGCAAGGCTGGCAACTGCAGTGTCAGCACATTGAGCCTGAAAAACAGGTCACGACGAAAAAGTCCTTGTTCCACCAGTTCATCCAGCGGGCGCTGGGCCGAGGCGATCACTCGCAGATCCAGGGGTATGAAGTCGGTCGAGCCCAGCCGCTCGACCCCCCTGCTTTCCAGCACGCGCAGGAGCTTGGCCTGAAGGCTCAACGGCATGCTGTCGATTTCGTCCAGATAGAGGGTGCCGCCGTTGGAGGCTTCGATGTAGCCCTCGCGAGCGCGGCACACGCCGGTGAACGCACCATTGACCACGCCGAATAGCTGACTCTCTGCCAACGACTCGGGGATGGCCGCACAGTTCATGCCGACAAAGGGCCCTGTCCTGCTCGACAGCTCGTGAATCCGGCTGGCCAGGGTGTCTTTGCCGGTGCCGGTTTCCCCGCAAAGAAGCAAGTCCATATCCAGTAGCGCACTGTGCATTGCAATTTGATGACCAGCCGATAATGCAGTTACGTTCCAACGCGTTCGAACGTCGTTATCAATGTCTGTGCTCATCGATCACTCTCATAGCGGGAGGAAGGCGGAATATTAATACCACGTCTTACAAGGCACACCTATAGTAATTTAGTTCCCCAACGATGGTAAAAAATTTCACAAACTCGAGAATCACTATCAAGTAGCGCCAGCACCTTAAGATTCACTCGGTATAGCGAACGCGCTTTTACATGACCTTATTAATATATACTTATTCCAAAATTATCATAGACTTACGCTGGCCAAGCATCGCCGCAGGCCCCACAGCTGCTGGGGATCCGGGCGCATGCCCGATCAGGAGCCATAATGAAATCGAAAAATTTGTAACTTGCCAATCGTAGAAAAAACAGTTAGCCACCCCATGAACTTCGATGCCCCTGCACGGTGTGCCGCAACGCGTGAGTTCTTTGCAACAGTAAAAATCGATCAAACCAAAAGAATAAAGCACATGCACTTAATAGATTAACTTTCAATAACATTACAACTAACAAACTCAGGCATAAACCTGTCAATGTCCAACCTGCTCCACACGTTCGAATATAAAGTGCCGGACTGCAAAACAATGCCCGATAACTGGGCGGATACAACCAAGTTATCAGTCGGATTTCCGAACAGTGCGACATCGCTGATTTGGTTGGATCCAGAATCCCCCCATTTCTTGGGCCCATCTCGCGATAGCTTTTTGCCACACCTGCATTCGGTAATCCGAACGCGTCGCCTTTTCAGAATTTAGATTGTCAGGTTCTGAAAATGGCTAATCGGCTGAAAGGATTCACTGTAGGACAATCCGGCAATCAAGGATTATGGCGCTGTGAACTTTTCCCTCCATAAGCAGCGCTGATACCTCATCATCACCGAGATTGTTTCAAAATATGTGTAAGTATTTCCTTACAATTCTTTACAAAGTTTGCATGATCCATTGAGAAACATATTTGGTACAGCTCGGTCAGCCGCCCTTTTTACGCCCCTATAACGGCAAAAAAAGGAGCAAAATTCTGCCTCCGAGGATTTCGGATACACACTGAAAACGCGAAAAAGCACTAAAAAAGGTCAATTTTCAGGTGCTTTAAGGGCTCAGTAGAAAAAAATCGAGAGGTTATTGGCGTGGATCGCTCGCGTACACCACGACACGAGGACCGTTCGGCAGCTCACGCGGCTCATCGCGGTACGCGATCTCGTCGCGCTTGCGTGGCGACGAACGGTCATCGATGTACAGCCTCTTTTGTATCCGGCGGTCCAGTAACGAACGCTCGTTTTGCGATTCAAGCTGTGTCGCCTGCGACGACGCCAGATGCTCAGGCTGGATGGGGTCGAATACAGGCACCCGCTCGGCAGCCTTAACGGGTTGCGCGGCGCCGGGCAAGGGTTCCTGCCTGGCAACCTGCACCACTTTCGGTTGAGGTTCACGTCTGACCGGTTGCACCGATTCCGGTGCCGGCTCGCGCCCAAGCACCTGCATCAGGCCTACGGTCTGCTCGCGCGCTGCTGCTTGCAACGGTCCAGGCGTCGGAGCGCGCTCGGCCACCTGCGACGATGGCTGACGCTCGATCACGCGCTTTCCGGAGCTGGGCGGGATGACAGCGGTTGTCGGCGACTCTCCGGTGATCCGCTCGATACCAGCAGTCAAAACCTGCGTGTGGGTCTTGGGAATCAGCAAGCGTCCCGGCCCATCCGGGGTCTTTTTTCGCAGGAATGCCGGGTTGAGGCGCAACAACTGCGCCTCATCTACCCCGGTGGTGGCAGCGAGCTGAGTCAGGTCTACCGTGTGGTTGAGCTCAACCACATCGAAATACGGCATGTTGGCGACCGGCGTCAGTTGCACGCCGTAGGCGCCTGGATTACGCACCACCAGCGAGAGTGCCAGCAGGCGCGGAACGTAGTCCTGGGTTTCGCGGGGTAAATTCAAATGCCAGTAGTCGACAGGCAAGCCACGCCGACGGTTGGCGTCGATCGCTCGTGCAACCGTACCCTCGCCTGCGTTATAGGCCGCCAGTGCCAACAGCCAGTCGTTATTGAACTGATCATGCAGGCGAGTCAGATAATCCATCGCCGCCTTGCTTGACGCTACGACATCGCGGCGGGCGTCGTAGGTAGCGCTCTGGTTCAAGTTGAACTGGCGACCGGTGGACGGGATGAACTGCCAGAGGCCCGCTGCCGCCGCCGGGGAGTTGGCCAAGGGATTGTAGGAGCTCTCGATCATGGGCAAGAGTGCCAGTTCCAATGGCATGTTGCGCTCATCCAGGCGCTCGACAATGAAATGCAGATAAGGCGTGGCGCGCTTGCTGGCCCCGGTCAGGAAGCCCCTATTGTTCAGCAGCCAGTCACGCTGACGAGCAATACGTTCATTGACGCCCTGCCCGTCCACCAGCCGGCATCGCTGCGCTACCCGTTGCCAAACGTCCTCGCCGTTGTAGACGGGCAAATCGGAAACAGTCGTTGCAGCCAGAGGGTTTGCCTGCGCGTCGTCAGAGCGATGCCCCAGCCCGGCGACCAGTCGCGGTAAGCGGTCCAGGCGCGGCTGTGAGTCATCGACTGACTGACAGCCCACACACAGCGCCCCCAAGGCCAGGACGGCGATCTGTATCGAACGAGCCAGCAAACGAGGAGACGAAACGTGGAGGGCAACGGCGGCCATGTGCGGAATGTCCTGAACGTGTCCCCCTACGTGGCACGCCCGCCTTTCCAGTTCCCTGCAACGCGTATTTCGCTTGCGTACGCACAAGCCTGAAACGTTTCAGCCAGCTGTTTTTCTGTGGAACCGGTGCCTTTCCCATGCCACACAGAAGCTGAAGGACTTTTCAAAGGGTTACAAAATCGCCGTCGTCGGGCGGCAAATGGAAAGGGAGATGCACCGTGCAGGCACCAACGGTCAACCGCAATACCGGTAACGTCATTTCGCCAGAAGCAACAGCAAGAGCCGACAACCCTTCAAATCTGCGGCAGCAAACTGAACAGCCGACCCAGCGCTCCTCACATTCCCTGGGGAGCATGGGAAAACGGCTGCTGAAAAGCGTCGGTAAGGTTTTCCAGAAATCCAGGGCACCCCGGCAGTCGGCCGCCAGATCGCCCAGTACACAAACACCCTCAAGCTCGGCGCCGCGCTCCAGTCGCGAGGCCGGCAGAAATACCGGTCGTGGCAATCATTTGCAGGATAACCCGGCGCCGCGCAGCGACCAGCCTCCCAAGTCCATTCTGCGCACCAGTGCGAACAGGGCAAACGCGTCAGGGACGACGACGCATGAAATAGAAGAAGGATCGACGCGGACAGGCACTGCCCCCCGTAACAATCGCCGTGTCACATTCAATCTTCCGCAGGATCAGCTCACACACAGCGCTTCGCAGCAGCTCTCCGCAGAGCCCATGACTGACGAAGAGGCGGTCGCCAGCGCTATGCGCGAACGCCGTAACCCTGGCAGCCGCCTGCAAGGCTCCGATGGTACACGCCAGTCAATGCAACCTGTGGACACGAACACGGCAAGCAGTTCCGGCACCAAAGCCGACGATCCTGAAGAGCCGCTTGCGCCGCGCAACCCCGGGCTGGAACCTGGCACCAGCGGGCGCTCCGCGCTCAAGAGCGAGCAACGGGTACGCAATGCGCAACCACAGGCCACTGTCAGGCTGAGTGCCGATGGCAAGCCGGATTTCTCTTCGTTCAAGACGCCCGGCATGGCCGCGCTGCTGGACGACATACTCGCCAAGCCCGGACAAACCTATCTGGCGCAGCAGAGTGAGCAAGGCGCGCAGGGCCACCAACTTCTGCAAGCCAACGGGCATCTGCTGCATCTGGCGCAGGACGACAGCTCGCTGGCCGTCATCCGCAGCAGCGAGCCCACACTGCCGGTAGCAGGCGGGAAACCTCCTCCGGTGAACATGCAGCGTGAAGAAAACCACATTCATCTCGACACCCTTGACGGGCGGCGCAGCCAGGAGTTGCCAGGCAAGGCTCATATCGCCCACCTCACCGAGGTCCATCAGACCACCAGCGGCGACCGCCTGCGCGTGCACGAAGACCGGCTGTACCAGTTCGAACCGCTCGCCGCTCGCTGGAAACCAGTGGATGATATCGAGGACATCGCTTTCAACCGCCTGATAACCGGAGGCAACGGCTCGGTCTACGCCAAAAGTGACGATGTCGTCGTCGATCTCTCCAGCCCGTTCATGCCGCACGCCGAGTTCAACGACCTGAAGTCATTTTCGGTTGCCCCTGACGATACCGCGGCACTGCTCAGCGGCTCGGACGTGCAGACCGTCCTGCTGACCGACATGAGTCCGGTGATTGGTGGGCTGACCCCGAAAAAAACCAAAGCCCTTGAACTCGACGGTGGTCAGGCACAGGCCGCCGAAGTTGCCCTGAGCAACGACAGGCTATTTATTGCAGACACGCAGGGCAGGCTTTACAGCACTGATCGCAGCGCCTTCGAAAGCAACGACCCGATGTTGCGCCTGATGCCGGAGCGGGCCGGCTACAGGCTGGACGATCAACCCATGGGCGGCCACAACAGCGTCAGCGGATTCATCAGTGGCGATGACGGTCGCGTGCACGCGCTGATCAGGAATCGTCAGGGCGAGGTGCACTCCCATGCGCTCGATGAGCAGGGAACGAAGCTGGAAAGCGGCTGGAACCTGACCAATGCGTTGGTACTGGACAACACACGCGGCCTGACGGTTATGCCAGCGCCCGCCGGGGCCGACCGCCTGCACCTCGACCGTGCCGGGCTGGTCGGCCTGAGCGCCGGTCGTATCCAGCGTTGGGATGCGACGCCACAGTGCTGGAAAGATGCTGGCATCAGGGAGGTGGATCGCTTGCAACGCGGTGCCGACAGCAACGCCTACGTATTGAAAGGTGGCAAGCTGCTCAGGCTGGATGTGGCCCCTAAACACCCCAATGTCGCCTTCGACCACAATACGGCGCTGGCCCAGATAGCACGCTCGACCAAGGTGGCGATGGGCAAGGAAATCGCAGGGCTGGAGAATCGGGTCGTGACCGCCTTTGCCATGGTCAGCGACAAGCGCTTTGTTGTGCTCGATGATCAGAACAGGCTGACGGCCCATAGCAAGGACCACAAACCCATTGATCTGGATACGTCCGCAATCGAGGGCGATATCAAGGAACTGGCCCTGGACGAAAAGCACAACCTTTACACACTGAGCAGCACCGGCAAGCTTTACTGCATGCCCAGAGAGGCATGGCAGGCAACCCGATTCGGAGGCCAGTTGGCCGCCAAATGGACGCCGCTCGCAGCACCTGACGGGCAACCGGTCAAAGCGCTGTACAGCAATGATGACAATCGCTTGAGCGTCCAGGTCGAGGACGGCGCCGGTCAAGGCCTGATGCAACTGAAAGAGGGGCAGTGGCAAGCGTTCGAACAGCGTCCCGTGGAAAAAAACGGCTTGAACGACGTCTACAATCGCATCACGCGAGCGCACAAGACCTGGCGGATTCCAGGCACCGGGTTGACGGCCAAGCTGGACATCAATGCATTCGGGCGCAGCGGCATGGAGAAAAGCAATCGTCCCGCCGCCAGCGAGGCTATTCGGGCCAATGTCTACAAGCACACGCTGGAACCGCCTCGCTGGATGAAGAACGTCGGCAACAACATCCAGCATCGCTATCATGGTCGCGAGGGCCTGAAGGAGCTCTACAAGAAAGAGCTGATCGCGTTCAAACAACTTGAACTGATTCATGAAGCCGGCGGCGCACCGCCGACCCCGGGCAACGATCTCAAGGCGCGGATTGCGCGCCTGCAGCTTGGCCCTGAAGGCGCTGAGCTGGCAAAAGAACTGGAAGTATTCCGCGACGAACTGGAGAAGCACGCCAGGACCGCGTTGGAGAACATCGGCAAGGATTACGGCAAGCTCAAAAACCTGAGGCAGAACGACGGCGTGCTCAACCAGCACAGCGAATTGGCAAAGTCGTCGAAACGCACTCAGCTAGGCAAGAAGCTGGCTGAACTGGGGTCGATGCTCAACTTCAAAAGCTCCGGCCATGATTTCGTCAATGAGCTGGATAACGCACTGACCCGGGTCGCCCCGTCCGCAGAAAACCCAACGGCCGCAACGCTCAAGCGGCTGAAAGACAACGGGGTGAAGCTTTCTCACACCAAAACCGATATCGGTCTGGGTCAACGCCGCGATGCCAATGAAGATCACGGGCTGAGCAAGGCCCGCCTGGCGCTGGATCTGGTCACCCTGAAAGACCTCGGCGCGCTGATTGGCAAGGTTGAGCTGCTGGCACGCAGCAGCGACCTGCCCAGGCTGCAAGCGGAATTGACCTCGTTACGCGATGTGACCTATGGCGAGAACCCGGTCAAGCAGGTCACCGACATGGGCTTTACCGATAACGCAGCACTGGAAGGAGCGTATGACGCGGTCAAGGCGTTCTCGAACGCACTCAAAAAATCCGACCACGCTGTCAGCGTCAATATGCGCGCGGCAACCGGCAGCCAGGATCAGTCCGAGCTGGCCGACACGCTCAAGGCCATGCTCAAAAACCTGGAGCATGGCGACGATGAAATCGGCGTGCAACGCAGTTACGGGCTGAACCTGACCAGCCCGTTCGCCGTCCTTGCCGACAAGTCGACAGGCCCGTGGCCGACCGCCGGGGCTACCGGCAATCGCAACTACCTCTTCAGTGCTGAACGTTGCGAAGGTGGCGTGACCCTGTACCTGATGAGAGAAGCGGCCGGCAATATCAGCGGCGGCGTGGGGGGTGGCAAGGACTACTGGCCTGGCTTTTTCGACGAAAACCACCCTGCCCGCAGCGTCGATATCGGTAACAACCGCAAGATGACCCCGAACTTCCGTCTTGGCGGAGACGTGACCGCAACCGCTGCCGCCAGCCAGCGTGCAGGGGTGATCTTCAATGTAGCGGACGACGAAATCGACGGATTCGTCGACGACCTGTTCGAAGGCAAGCTCAACCCCTTGCAGCTGTTGAACAAGGTCAAGGACCACGAAACCTATGAAGCGCGGCGCTTCAATTTCGATATCACGACAGGCTTCAGCGCTGATATGCGCGTCGGCTTCGGTCTGTCGGAGGCCGACAGCGCGCCGCTTTCCGCCGTTGCGCGTCTGGGCGTGGCGGCGAATGTCACGGTCAACCTGCTGAGCTACACCGATTACTCCCTGACCCAGAAGAACGACAAGACAGAACTGCGCGAAGGCGGCAAGAACCGGCCGCGCTTTTTCAACAGTCTGATCTTCGGCGGGCAGGCGCGCGGGCAGATCGGTGGCACGCACACCAACGCCACAGCGACCCCGGCCTCCGCTGCCGGGCCGACGCCAGCGACTCAATCGGCGGCCAATAACCTGGGCGTCGCAGCGAACGTGACCATCGATGACAAAACCGTCAAACGGGTCAAGTTCCGCTTTAACGTAGCGACCCCGATGAGCACCGAGAGCCTGGACAAACTGTCGAAAAGTCTCGCTGCAGCCTTCAAGGATAAAGCCACGACAGCCAGGCTTGCAGCGCTGCAGGATCCGCTGAACGCGCTTTACGCCGACATGGACACTGAGCAGGCCACTCAGGCACGACTTGACGAGCTCAAAGCGCTGTTTGCCGACAGACCGTCGCAGAACGACACGCAATACAAGGCGCTTCGAGACCTGAAACGGGCGGCCGTGCAACACGAAGCGTCGATCAGCAATCACAGCGTGCTGGACAATGCCCGCTTCGAAACCAGCAAGACCAACCTGTCCGGCCTGAGCAAGGAAAGCATCCTCACCAGAATCATGGGTTCGATACGCGAAGCCAGTGCGCCCGGCAACGCCGCCAGGGTCGCCGAGTACATGCGTCAGGACCCGACGCTCAGCGCCATGGTCAAGCAGCTTGAAAACAGCCAGGGCACCCTCGCCCGGGTACGCCTTGAACCAAAAGACTCGCTGATCGACGAGATCGACGAAGGCAGCCGCAGGGGTACGCTGACGCAGACCGAACTCTCCGGCCTTCTGGAAAATCGCAACAACATGAGGATCAAAAGGCTGGTGGTGTTCCATGCGCCACCGCAGACCGAGAACTTCACGTCACCCACGCCACTGATCAGCTACAACAGCGGTGCGTCGTTGAGCGTGAACAAGACCCTCGGGCGAATCAACTTCATCTATGGCGAAGACCAGGACAAACCCATCGGCTACACGTTCGACGGGGAGCTGTCGCGGCCCTCGGCATCGCTGAAAGAGGCGGCAGGCGAGTTGAAACTGTCGGGCTTCGAAGTCAAAAGCTGATAGCTGAAACAACGCAAAAGCGCCGCATGGAAGCGGCGCTTTTGCGTGCACACCCGTCTGCTCAGGCGTGCAGAAATGCGCGGGCTTCGCGTGCCTGGGCAATAAAGCCACGCGTCACGTCGCAAAAGGCTGGCTCATCGAGCGACACCAGCTCACGTTGCGCACACAGGCGTACATCGCCCTGATCGACGGCAAACCAGCAACCGTGCAAACGGGCGACATCGAAGTTCAGGCTCAACAAATACTGCAAATCGGCAGTGCGTTCAGGGCAGCGCCCGACGCGGCAATGAAAGATGACCATTTCACTGTGCTCGGGCAGCTCGATGACGGCGGCTTCGTTATCCTGGCCGTCATACAGCGCGCATACCCCGTTCTGCCAGGTAAGCGAAGTGCCAAGCTGGGTACCCAGCGCAGTGATGAAACGGGAAAACTCATGTTGCGAGGTATTCATCGTCATAGTCCTTTAAGAAAAGCCTGAGCTGACCAGGCAGTGAGTGGCTGCCTGGCGCTGTCGGTTCCAAAAGAAAGGCTCAGCCCTGGTTGCTTTCGTCAGCGTCGGCGCCCCTCCTCCATCGCCGTCAGTTCGACAGCAGCGGCGTCATCAACTGCTGGCGATGATGTTTCCGCTGGTTTGAGTGCATCGCGCAACGAGGACACGCCGCTTGCTACGCCGTCTTCCACGACACGCACCGTATCGACCACCACCTGGGTCGGTAATTGCAGCGCACCCCTGGCCATGTGATAGGCGTTTTCAACGGCTCTGGGGACACCACCCAGGGTATCCGGCTGGAACGTATGCGGCAGTGAAGCTCTGTCGGGATGGCGAATAGTGTTCCAGGCGCTTTCAGTACGCGGCAGCATCGGCACTGCGCCGCCCATGCCCGCCTCTTTCAAGGCCTTGGCCTCGGCCGTAACCGACTGGTTGGCATACAGGGTCGACAGGTACGACACCGAACCGGTTGCCGCCAGCGCCATGTTGCGCAGGATATTACCCGCGCTGAGCGTGCCGGATGTACCTTCGGGCTGGACTGCCACCGGCGGTAGCGCGCCGTTCAGCGCTGCGCTCTGCACACCTGAAACAGCCTTGCTGTAGAACGCGGTGCGTACCGCCGGCTCGCGAAGGTCCAGGCCTTTGGCCAAGTCCTTGCCCAGGTCGGCATTGGCGCGGTCCGGGGTGAAGACCGGGATCTTGCGTCCGCGCGGATCGACATAGGTCGAGTTCAGCTGTGCAATGGTCTGGGTGGTGGCTGATATGGCCCCGGCGATCCCGGAGGTCACCGCTCTGGCCGACAGGGTCTGGCCATTGAGCAGATTGAAATCATTCAGCATCTGGCGTACCGCCTGCCCGCCACCAAAGGCGCCGTAGGGGATCATCTCACCCAGCGGGTGGGTGGAAGAAACCTGAACCTTTTTCTGATTCAAAACCGCTCGCTCGCTTTCGACGAAGGCTTTGTCCTCAGCGGCTTCTTCAGGTGTTTTTCTGACCAGTGCGCCGTTGTCGTTCTTCAACTCGAAAGGGTCGGGAATCACCGAGTCAGTATCGATCCCTTTGAGTGGCACCATATTCAGCCGTTCGTTGAGGCCGGTTTTCTGAAACCCGGCCTGCACGATCGGCTTCAACAGGTTGGTAATGCCCTCATGAGCCACCCCGGCAGTCAGTCCTACGGCCAGGGCCCTCTTCATGCTGGCGTCGGCGCTCTTTCCGGGAACGGCATCTTTCATCGCGTCACCGGTGGCCGTACGGATATACCCCAGGTGGAGCATGGACACCATAAACTGCGGCACCGCTGCCGCGACGATCGGACCGACCCCCTTCCAGCCGCCGACCGAGTTGCGATCAACGTTCAGCTTGTCGATCAGAGCATCCATTTGCGTGTGAGCGGCAACGGCATTCAGCCGCTTGGCTTCAGGCGATTTGCAGAAGTCGGCGTGCAAGTCGCTCAGCATCGCTCTGGCCGTTTCCAGCGCCTGTCTATCCATCAGCAGACCCGGTCTGCTGCCCTCATTGGCGCCCTCCAATTGACTGTCCAGTGCGGCGATGCGTTCATCCAGCACCGCGAGACTGTGGTTCAACCCCGCTTCGATGGACTTACTCGCCCGACCGGCGTATTCGCCCAGCGCCGCCTGACTGACCGCCAGCGTGTTGCGGTCGCGCAGCCCTCCGGGGCCGAATCCATCAGCCGTCGCGTCGTGCATGAGCTGGAAGTGTTCCAGCTGGTCTGCGAGCGACTGGGCAAAGCCCTTGATCAGTTGCTCGGTCTCGGCCTTGCCTGGCACATGCCCTGGCTCAGCGAATCGTCCGAGCGTTTGCTGCAAGTCGGAGCCATGAAACTGTTTCAACTCATAACGCTCAGGCGCCAACCGGGCGGCCATGACTTCGAAGGGCAGCTTTTCAGACTGCAACAAACTGCCGATCAGCAGGGCCGCGTTAGAGCTGATAGTCGGTGTGGAAGTGCCTTGTACGGTGGGCTGTTCGGCACGAAACTTCTGCAAAATCGGCAGATGTCGCGGCGCGACTGGCAGGCGAGCGGCGCCGGCCGCCGAGCTTTCCGGCGCCTGCGCGGCCGACTGGCTGGCGGTCAGCGGCGGGTTGCTGCCCGGGCTTACCGCGTGTGGATGAGCCTGGGCGACAGCGGCAGCTGGCTGCGGCTGGTTCGCCTGGACGATCTCGGTACTGCCTGATCCGCCGACTCGTGTGCCGATCATTGGAACCTCCCGGCGCTCGCAGGATTATCACGCATGGTTGCCTTGGAAGCGGGCATATTGAGCGGGGCACCCGCAGTGCCCACCGGTCCCATGAAACCGTGTTCGCGCCACTCTCTGGCCAGGTCGGCAAAGGACTTCATCAACAACAGCACGCCCTCGGCTGTCGCTCGTTCAAGGCCTATCGATCCCATCAGCAGCACTCGGCCGGTCTGGGCATTCCAGGAGAAAGCCGGGCTGTGGGCACCCGAAAACATATGAAAGTTGATGTCCATCAACGCCAGCAATGCGCTGTCGCGATTGCGCGCGGGCAACGCGCCCATATCCCCGTAGATCAGAATCGCACGCCCCTCGTCGCGATCCTGATAGTGAAGTGTGAAGTCGACGTCGCTGATTTTGAAATTGGCTGACTCGTAAAAACGTTCGGGTTCGGAGATCAGGCTGAGCGCGCAAATCTCATTTATAAGCGTTTGATACTCATCATTTTTGTTCATTTCACGGCCTCTGAGTGCGATGTGGGTCCACACCATTTTTTTGCTGGCGTGCGCGCACTGAGTCGGAGGGCAAGGTGTTTTGGTTCCTTGGGGCGAGCCTGCCTCTCCAGACACGTACATCGGGATCATCGCCAGTCAACGCACACAAACGGGAACCCATCCCACCGTGTTGCCACTCACTTCGGGCAACGCCAAGGCAGAGTCCTCATCGACCTATAGAGCCCGACAAGGACGCGGCGATCAACGCCGGTAAATCCGGAAGACGACGCTGGTTCATATGTCCATCCCATCGAGGTAAAGCACCATGAGCATCGGTATCAACTCCTCCACCACCTACCAACCCGCTTCAACCCAGTTGGACTTCTCGGCGCTGAGCGGCAAGAGCCCACAGACCAATACGTTCAACGATGAGAGCACTGCACAGGCCGTCGACCCGAGTGCCCTGCTGTTCGACACTGCCAGCCAGAAAGACGTCAGTTTCGGAAAGCCCGACAATACGGTTCAAAGCCCCACCGACAGCAGTGCTGCAACTGACCCGCAGTCCAACGTCGTCAAGCTGCTCAGCGCGCTCGTCACATCGCTGCTGCAAATGCTCATGAACCTCAATAAAAAACAGGACACGGGTCAGGACTCCAACGAGTGGCAAGACCCGTTTCAGAACAATGGCGGACTCGGTACGCCATCGACCGAAGGCGGTGGCGGTGGCGGTGGTACTGAGGCGGCTTCAGGCGGTGACGACGGCGGCGGCGGTACAACGGCAGCGTCGGGTGGTGGCGATGGTGGCGGTACATCCCCAACCACTGAAGGTGACGGCGGCGGTAGTTATGCGTCGACAGGCGCAGACGGCAGCGGCACGCCTTCGACCGAGGACGGAACCGGTGGCGGTGGCGGT
>Ga0182228_1000131_pt1 | contig 16899 bp, 11 predicted proteins | sample G6R1MG_19_FD_128385 | JGI IMG/M metagenome (GOLD analysis project Ga0182228, IMG submission 128385) | Miscanthus phyllosphere microbial communities from Michigan, USA - G6R3_MAIN_07NOV2016_LD1 MG | ecosystem: Host-associated > Plants > Phyllosphere > Phylloplane/Leaf | place: USA: Michigan... | reverse complement strand
GTTCTACAACTCGTTCCAGTCCGCGCAGGCGGCGCTGGAGAAGCTGGCCTCGCTGCTGGTCAAGGAGCCGCGCCTGGCCGACCCGGCCCACCCGGTGGCGCTGCCCGACCCGCGCGGCGAGCTGGAGCTCGACCGCGTCGGCTTCGGCTACGCCGACGGCCCGGAGGTGCTGCACGACGTCGACGTGCGCGTCCCCGCCGGCCAGACCGTGGCGCTCGTCGGCTCCACCGGCGCGGGCAAGTCGACGGTGGCCAAGCTGGTGGCCCGCTTCTACGACGTCCACCGCGGCGCGGTGCGCCTGGACGGCGTCGACGTGCGCGACGTCGACCCGGAGGACCTGCGCCGCGCCGTCGTCCTGGTCACGCAGGAGGCGTACCTCTTCTCCGGCTCGGTGGCCGACAACATCGCCATCGGGCGACCGAGCGCCACGCGCGCTGAGGTCGAGGAGGCCGGACGGGCCGTCGGCGTCCACGACCTGGTGATGACCTTCCCCGACGGGTACGACACCCCCGTCGACAGCCGCGGCGTGCGCCTCTCGGCCGGGCAGCGGCAGCTGGTGAGCTTCGCCCGCGCGTTCCTCGCCGACCCCGCCGTGCTCGTGCTCGACGAGGCGACCAGCTCCCTCGACGTGCCGGGGGAGCAGCACGTGCAGGAGGCCCTCGAACGGCTGCTGGCCGACCGCACCGCCGTCGTCGTCGCCCACCGGCTGTCGACGGTGATGACCGCCGACCGCGTGCTGGTGGTCGAGGGCGGCCGCGTGGTGGAGGACGGGTCACCGGCCCAGCTCGTGGCGGGTGGCGGGCGGTTCGCGCGCCTGCACGAGGAGTGGCGGGCCTCCATCAGCGCCGCCGCCTGACCCCGACCTGCCGGGAGCCCGGCCCGAGGTGTCAGCGGCGCGCGGCGGAGGAGTCCCGCGCGGCGTGCGCTTCGCGCCGGGCGAGGACGACGCCGGCCACGGCGGCTCCGAGGCACCCGAGGGCCAGGTCACCGAGGGTGTCGCCGTAGGCCGCGGCCAGCCCGCCGTCCACCTCCCCGAAGCGGATGAAGGTCGCCCACTCGCCGAGCTCCCACCCCACCGCCAGCAGCGCGCCCACCCCGGCCGTGCAGAGCGCCAGCGCCCAGCGGGGACCGAGGCCGCCGTCGCGCAGGAGCAGACCGGCCCCGCCCGAGAGCAGTGCCCAGTTGACGAGGTGGTTGGCGTCGTCCCACCAGGTCACGGCGTCGTACAGGTCGGCGGTGTTGCCGGTGACGTCGATGAGGAACGGCAGCGCCACGAGCAGCGTCGCCCACCACGGCAGCGGTCCCGGCTCCTGGCCCCGGGTGCGGCGCCGGGCGCACCGCAGCGCTGCCACGAGGGGCACCAGCAGCATCAGCACCGGGTAGGTGGCGAGGCGCGCCCCGAACCCCTTGCCGGCGAACTGCGGCAGGTCGCTGAACGCCCCCAGCGCGAGCTGCCCGACGGTGGCCAGCACCACCCCCAGCACGGCCCAGGGCACCCACCGTGCGGGGCGGTGCGCGGACGCGGGGCCCGTCCGGTCGTCGTGTCGGACGGGTGGGGCCACGCCCCGATCATGTCCCACGCACCACCACCGGGGACTGCGACGAGGCCGGTGCGTCGCGGTGGTCCCGCACCAGGACGCGGTGGCGCTCACCCAGCCGCTCCAGCAGCGCAGGTGGCCAGACGGCGCCGGACGAGGCGGCTCCCACGACCAGCAGCACCGCGGAGCCGTCGGCGGCCCCCGAGGCGCTGGCCCACAGCTCGCCACGGGGGGCCTCATCGTCGTCGCTGACGACGACGACCGTGCCGCAGGCGGCGGCCCGGCCGCCGCCCGGTCCCCGGCTGCGGCCGGGGCGTCAGATGACCGAGCGGACCGCGACCTCGAAGCCCCGCACGTGCTCGGCGGCCCGCTCGGCGGCGTCCGCGCCGTCACCGGAGGCGATGGCGCGCAGCAGGGCGACGTGCTCGCCGACGTGGTCGTCGACGTCGGGCAGGCGGTCCAGGAAGAGGCAGAAGATCCGGGTCGCGAGGTTGTGGTGCCGCACGAGGGCGTCCTCGAGGTGCGGGTTGCCCGCCACCCGGTAGATGGCCCGGTGGACCTGCGCGTCGTACTGCATGAGGTCGTGGTTGCCGGTGGTGGCCAGGTCGAGCGCCTCGAGCCGGTCGGCGAGCTCGAGGAGGTCCTTCTGCTCGGTGGGGGTGGCGCGCTCGGCGGCGTGGCGGGCGGCCAGCGGCTCCAGCAGGGCGCGGACCTCGGAGATGTGCGCGAGGTCGGTGATGTCGACGCCCGTCGCGAAGGTGCCGCGCCGCGGGTAGGTGACGATCAGCCGGTCGCCCTCGAGGCGCTTGATGGCCTCGCGGACCGGGGTCTTGCCCATCTCCAGCTCGTCGGCGAGCGCGTCGTCGTCGAGGGGCTCGTTGGGCCGGATCTCGAGCATGATCAGCCGGTCGCGGATCTCGGCGTAGGCCTTCTCCGCCAGGGAGGTGTAGCGCTCCTCGCGGATGCCGGGCACGGACTTCACGCCGCGATCGTACGGGCGTCCCGTCGTCGTTCCCCGGCGGCGGACGGTGCTCGCGCGCCGTCCGGCGGAGCGCCGCAGGGCGGTCGGCGCCGGGGACCCCGCCACCCCCGCCGCCACGGGCACCGCCTCGGCGCTCACGGCTGCGACCTGCGGGTGAGGTCCAGGAACTCCGCGCGGGTGCGCCCGTCGCTGCGCAGCAGCCCCCGCAGGGCCGAGGTGCGGGTGCGGGCTCCGGTGGCGCGAGCGCCGCGCAGCGACATGCAGGTGTGGTCGGCGTCGAGGACGACGCCGACGCCCCGGGGGACCAGGGCCTCCTCGAGCAGGTCGGCGACCTGGACGGTGAGCCGCTCCTGCACCTGGGGCCTGCCCGCCGTCGCCTCCACGGCGCGAGCCAGCTTGGACAGGCCGACCACCCGCTCGCCCGGCAGGTACCCGACGTGCGCGACCCCGGCGAAGGGCAGCAGGTGGTGCTCGCACAGCGACCGGAAGGGGATGTCGCAGACGACGACGAGCTCGTCGTACCCCTCGTCGTTGGGGAAGGTGGTGAGGGTGAACGGGCGGGGGGAGAGGACCTCGGCGTAGGCCCGGGCCACGCGCCCCGGCGTGGCGGCGAGGCCGGGGGAGGACGTGTCGAGCCCGAGCGCGCGCAGCAGGTCGGCGACGGCGCGCTCGGCTGCGCCCAGGTCGGCGGAGGACGCCGCGGGCTCCCACGTGCGGTCGGCCCGGGGCCCGAGGAGGGCGCCCGGCAGGGCGTCGTCGGCGCTGCGCGGGCGCGTGACGGGCGGGTGGTGCTGCGCGGACATCTCGACCTCCGGATCTCGACCCGCGCCCTTGACCGCGGCGCATGTCGCTCCTACGTTACCGACAACTGATACATCAGTCACCTGGCCACCGTGGAGGAACCTCCGTGACCGCAGAGCTCGCCCAGGCCGTCCGCCGCGGCGGACCGACCCTCGACAGCGCGCTCGGCGCCGTCGACCCCGACGTCGCCGCCGCCATCGACGCCGAGCTCGTGCGCCAGCAGAGCACCCTGGAGATGATCGCCAGCGAGAACTCCGCCCCCCTGGCCGTCATGCAGGCCCAGGGCTCGGTGCTCACCAACAAGTACGCCGAGGGCTACCCCGGCCGCCGGTACTACGGCGGCTGCGAGAACGTCGACGTCGTCGAGCAGCTCGCGATCGACAGGCTCAAGGCCCTGTTCGGCGCGCAGTTCGCCAACGTCCAGCCGCACTCCGGCGCCCAGGCCAACGCCGCCGTCATGCACGCGCTCATCCGGCCCGGCGACACGGTCCTCGGGCTCGACCTCGCGCACGGCGGGCACCTGTCGCACGGCATGGAGCTCAACTTCTCGGGGCGGCTGTACGACGTCGCCGCCTACCACGTCCGCGAGGACGACCACCGCGTCGACATGGACGAGGTCGCCCGCCTGGCGCGCGAGCGCCGTCCCCAGCTGATCATCGCCGGCTGGTCGGCGTACCCCCGCCAGCTCGACTTCGCCGCCTTCCGCGAGATCGCCGACGAGGTCGGCGCGCTGCTCATGGTCGACATGGCGCACTTCGCCGGCCTGGTGGCCGCCGGTCTGCACCCCTCCCCGGTGCCCCACGCGCACGTGGTCACCTCCACCACGCACAAGACCCTCGGCGGTCCGCGCGGCGGCATCATCCTCAGCAACGACCCGGCGATCGCCAAGAAGATCAACAGCGCCGTGTTCCCCGGCCAGCAGGGCGGGCCCCTCGAGCACGTCATCGCCGCCAAGGCCGTCGCCTTCAAGCTCGCCGCCGAGCCGGAGTTCCGCGACCGCCAGGAGCGCACCCTGCGCGGAGCGCGCACCATCGCCGACCGGCTCACCGCGCCGCAGGCCCGCGCGGCCGGCATCGGCGTCGTCAGCGGCGGCACCGACGTGCACCTCGTGCTGGTCGACCTGCGCCGCTCCGCCCTCGACGGGCAGCAGGCCGAGGACCGCCTCCACTCGGTCGGCATCACCGTGAACCGCAACGCCGTCCCCTTCGACCCCCGGCCGCCGATGGTCAGCTCCGGCGTCCGCATCGGCACCCCGGCGCTCGCGGCCCGCGGCTTCGACGACGCCGACTTCGCCGAGGTGGCCGACGTCATCGCCCGCGCGCTCGCCCCGGAGGTCGACGGCGCGGAGCTGGCGGCGCTCGGGCAGCGCGTGCACGACCTGGCCCAGGCCCACCCGCTCTACCCGCACCTCGCCCCCCTGTCAGAGCAGCGGCGCACCGCCGACCAGACCCCGGAGCCGAGCCTGTGACCACCGTCGACGCCTTCTCGACCGACCCCGCCGACGCCGTCCCGCACACCCCGGCGCCGGACCGGCTGAACGGGAGCTCCCCCCGGACCCCGGGGGCGGAGCTGCCCGAGCACCCGGAGTTCCTCTGGAGCAACCCCGACCCGCAGAAGGCCTACGACGTCGTCGTCATCGGCGGCGGCGGCCACGGCCTGGCCACGGCGCACTACCTGGCGAAGAACCACGGCATCACGAACGTCGCGGTGCTCGAGAAGGGCTGGCTGGCCGGCGGCAACACCGCCCGCAACACCACCCTGATCCGCTCGAACTACCTGTGGGACGAGAGCGCCGCGATCTACGAGCACTCCCTCAAGCTCTGGGAGGGCCTCGAGGACGACCTCGGCTACCCGATCCTGTTCAGCCAGCGCGGCGTGCTGAACCTGGCGCACACCCTGCAGGACGTGCGCGACAGCGTCCGCCGGGTCGAGGCCAACGTGCTCAACGGGGTCGACGCCGAGTGGCTGGAGCCCGACGAGGTCCGCAAGGTCTGCCCGATCGTCAACACCTCGACCGACATCCGGTACCCGGTGCTGGGGGCGACGTACCAGCCGCGCGCCGGCATCGCCAAGCACGACTACGTCGCCTGGGGCTTCGCGCGGCGCGTGGACGAGGCCGGCATCGACATCATCCAGGACTGCGAGGTCACCGGCTTCGTCCGCGACGGGAACCGCGTCACCGGCGTCCGCACCACCCGCGGTGACATCGCCTGCGGCAAGGTGGCCCTGGCGGCGGCCGGCAGCACTTCGGTGCTCACCGACATGCTCGGCCTGCGGGTGCCGATCCAGTCGCACCCCCTGCAGGCGCTGGTCTCCGAGCTGCTCGAGCCCGTGCACCCCACGATCGTCATGTCGAACGCCGTGCACGTGTACGTGTCACAGGCCCACAAGGGCGAGCTGGTGATGGGCGCGGGCGTCGACGCCTACAACGGCTACGGCCAGCGCGGCGCCTTCCACATCATCGAGCGCCAGATGGCCGCCGCGGTCGAGCTGTTCCCGGTCTTCGCGCGCGCGCACCTGCTGCGGACCTGGGGCGGCATCGTCGACACCACGCCCGACGCCTCGCCGATCGTCGGGCGCACCCCCTACGACAACGTCTTCCTGAACTGCGGCTGGGGCACCGGCGGCTTCAAGGCGACGCCGGGGGTCGGGTGGGTGTTCGCGGACACGATCGCCAACGACGAGCCGCACCCCTACGCGGCGCCCTTCTCCCTCGACAGGTTCGTCACCGGCCGCCTCGTGGACGAGCACGGCGCCGCCGCCGTGGCCCACTGACCCCTCCGACGCCCCCCGACGCCCCCCGACGCAGAGACCAGCCAGGAGACCCGCCGTGCAGATGATCCGGTGCCCGTGGTGCGGCCCCCGCGAGGAGGTCGAGTTCCACTACGGCGGCCAGGCCCACGTGCCCTACCCCGCCGAGCCCGCCGCCCTGTCCGACGAGGAGTGGGCGCACTACGTGTTCTTCCGCGACAACACCCGCGGCGCCTTCGCCGAGCGCTGGTCGCACAGCGCCGGGTGCCGCCGGTGGTTCAACGCCCTGCGCGACACCGTGAGCTACCGCTTCCTCGCCGTGTACCGCCCCGGTGACCCCCGACCCGTGCTCGACCAGACCCCGACGGCAGGAGCCAGCTCGTGAGCGCCCCCTTCCGCACCGCCAGCGGCGGCCGCGTCGAGCGGTCGGTGCCGGTGTCCTTCACCTTCGGCGGCACCTCCTACGAGGGCCTGCGCGGTGACACCCTCGCCTCCGCGCTGCTCGCCCACGGCGTGCACCAGGTGACCACCAGCATCAAGCTGGGCCGCCCCCGCGGCGTCGGTGCCGCCTGGGCCGAGGACCCGAGCAGCCTGGTCCAGGTCGAGGAGCCCTTCCCGGACCCGATGCAGCTGGCCACCACCACCGAGGTCTTCGACGGCCTGGTCGCCCACGGCGTGCCCGGGCAGGGCCGGCTGGCCGACATCGGCGACTCCGCCCGCTACGACTCCCGCCACCTGCACGTCGACCTGCTCGTGGTCGGCGCCGGGCCCGCCGGCGTGCAGGCGGCGCTGACCGCGGCCCGCTCAGGCGCCCGGGTGGCGCTGGTCGACGAGCAGTCCGAGCCCGGCGGCTCGCTGCTGGGGACCACCGACCTCGTCGACGGCCGACCGGCGCTGGAGTGGGTGGGCGACGCCGCCGCCGAGCTCGCCGCGGCCCCCGAGGTGGTGCACCTGCAGCGCACCACGGTCTTCGGCGTCTACGACGACGGCTTCGCGCTCGCCGTCGAGCGGCGCACCGACCACCTCGGCGGGGCAGCCCCCCGCGAGGTCTCGCGCCAGCGGGTGTGGCGCATCCGCGCGCGCCGCACCGTGGTGGCCACCGGCGCCCACGAGCGCCCGGTCGTCTTCACCGACAACGACAGGCCCGGCACGATGCTCGCCGGCAGCGCCCGCACCTTCCTGCACCGCTACGGCGTGCTGGCGGGCACCCGCGCCGTCGTCCTCACCACCAACGACAGCGCCTACCGCGCGGCGGTCGAGCTGGCCGACGCCGGCGTCGAGGTCGCCGCCGTCGTCGACACCCGCCCCCAGGTGCCCGCCCACTGGGCCGCCGAGTGCGCGGGCCGCGGCATCGAGGTCCGCAGCGGCAGCGCCGTCGTGGGCACCCGCGGCACCGACCGGGTCACCCACGCCAGGGTGGCGGCGCGCGACGGGGGAGCCGTCGACGACGTCGCCTGCGACCTGCTGCTCGTCAGCGGCGGCTGGAACCCCGCCGTCCACCTGTACAGCCAGGCCCGCGGGAAGCTCGCCTTCGACACCTCCCTCGGGGCGTTCCTGCCCACCGGCCGCCTCGACGACCTGCTCGTCGCGGGCGCCGCGGCGGGTGCCCAGGAGCTCGCCACCTGCCTGCGCCAGGGCGGCGCGGCGTCGGCCACGGCCCTGGTCGAGCTGGGCCTGGACGTCGTCCCGGTCCCCGTCCCCTCCACGCCCGCCGCGCCGCCGGTGACGGCACCCGACCTGGTGTGGACCGTGCCGGACGTCGACGGCGACACCTCGCGGCAGTTCGTCGACCTGCAGCGCGACGCGACCGTCGCCGACGTGCAGCGCGCGCTCGGCGCCGGCCTGCGCTCGCCCGAGCACGTCAAGCGGTACACGACCATCGGCACCGCCCACGACCAGGGCAAGACCTCCGGCGTGGTGACCTCGGGGATCATCGCCGAGCTGCTCGGCGGCGGCCCCGACGACGTCGGCACCACCACCTTCCGGCCCCCCTACACGCCGGTGGCGTTCGCGACGCTCGCGGGCCGCGACCGCGGCCAGCTGTTCGACCCGGTCCGCACCACCGCCCTGCACGACTGGCACGTCCGGGCCGGTGCGGTGTGGGAGGACGTCGGCCAGTGGAAGCGCCCGCGGTACTACCCGCTGGCGGGCGAGGACGTGGAGACCGCTGTGCTGCGCGAGTGCGCGGCGGCCCGCACCGGGGTCGGCATCCTCGACGGCTCCACCCTCGGCAAGATCGACGTGCAGGGCCCTGACGCCGGTGAGCTGCTCGACAGGCTCTACACCAACCTGATGAGCAGCCTGGCCGTCGGCAAGGTCCGCTACGGGGTCATGTGCGGCGCCGACGGCATGGTCATCGACGACGGCACCGTCCTCCGCGTCGCCGAGGACCGCTTCCTGGTGATGACGACGACCGGCGGCGCCGCGAAGGTCCTCGACTGGATGGAGGAGTGGCACCAGACGGAGTGGCCCGAGCTGGGGGTGCACCTCGCCTCGGTCACCGAGCAGTGGTCGGCCTTCCCCGTCGTCGGCCCGCGCTCGCGCGACGTCATCCAGGCGGTCTTCGGCCCGTCCGGTGTCGACGCCGCCAACGAGGCGTTCGGCTTCATGACCTGGCAGGACACCGTGCTCGACGGGGCCCCGGTGCGCCTGGCGCGCATCAGCTTCTCCGGTGAGCTGGCCTGGGAGGTCCACGTCAGCTCCTGGCACGCCGTCGCCGTGTGGGAGCGGCTGGTCGAGGCCGGTCGCCCGTACGGCATCACCCCCTACGGCACCGAGACCATGCACGTGCTCCGCGCCGAGAAGGGCTACCCGATCATCGGGCAGGACACCGACGGCACCGTCACCCCGCAGGACCTCGGCATGGCCTGGGTGGTCTCGAAGAAGAAGCCCGACTTCGTGGGCAAGCGATCCTTCGCCCGCGCCGACAACCTCCGCGAGGACCGCAAGCAGCTGGTCGGCCTGCTGCCGGTCGACCGCACCACCGTGCTGCCCGAGGGGTCGCAGGTGGTCGAGCTCGCGGAGAGCGGCGAGCTGCCGCCCCCGCCGGTGCCGATGCTGGGCCACGTCACCTCCAGCTACCGCAGCGCGCACCTCGAGCGCCCGTTCGCGCTCGCCCTGGTCAAGGGCGGTCGCGCCCGCGCCGGCCAGCTCGTGCACGTCCCCGTCAAGGGGCGCCTGGTCGCCGTCGAGGTGACCGGCCCCGTCCTGGTCGACCCCGAAGGAGCGCGCCGCGATGGCTGACGCCGCCCCCAGCACCACCCCCAGCACCGGCCCCAGCAGCAGTGGCCTCCTCCCGCGGACGCACCCGCTCGACGTACGCCCGTACCTGACCGAGCAGACCGCCGGCGCGGTGGTCGCCAAGCCGCTGACCACAGCGGTCCAGGTCCGCGCCGAGCTGCCCGGACCGGCCGCCGACGCCGCGGCCCGCGTGCTCGGGGTGGCGCTGCCCGCACGCCCCGGCACCTGGGTGGCCACACCGGCCGGTGGCCGGGTCGTGTGGCTCGGCCCCGACGAGTGGCTGGTGCTCGACCCGACCACCACCCCCTGGGACCTCGAGCCCCGCCTGCGCGAGGCCCTCGCCCCCGCGGGCGGCGCGGCCGTCGACGTCTCCGCCCAGCGCGTGGTGCTGGAGCTGTCGGGGCCGCTGGCGCGCGACCTGCTCGCGGCCGGCTGCGCCGTCGACACCCACCCGTCGGTCTTCCCCGCCGGGCGCGCCGCGCAGACGCTCCTCGCGCAGGCCGGCGTGGTGCTGCTGGCGCTGTCGGACGACGGCCGGCACTACGAGCTGCTCGTGCGCTCGTCGTTCGCCCGCTACCTCGCCGACTGGCTCGTCGACGCCGCCACCGAGCACCGGGCCCGCCGCGCCTGAGGGCGCCCGGCAGCGCCCCCACCGACCAGACCCCCGCACACCAGCGAAGACCCCAGGAGCAGGACATGACGACGCAGTCACCGGCAGTGGTGATCATCGGCGCCGGCATCGTCGGCGCGAACCTCGCCGACGAGCTCACCGAGCGCGGGTGGACGGACGTCACCGTGCTGGACCAGGGGCCCCTGCCGCTGGCCGGCGGCTCGACGTCGCACGCCCCCGGCCTGGTGTTCCAGACCAACTTCTCCAAGACCATGGCGCAGCTCGCGGCGTACACGGTGGAGAAGCTGAAGAGCCTCGACGTCGACGGCGCCTGGTGCTTCAACCAGGTCGGCGGCCTCGAGGTGGCCACCACCCCCGAGCGCCTGGCCGAGCTGGAGCGCCGCCGCGGCTGGACCCGCTCCTGGGGCATCCCCGACGCGCGCATCCTCAGCCCCGCCGAGTGCGCCGAGGTCCACCCGCTGGTCGACCGCGAGCAGGTGCTCGGCGGTCTCCACGTGCCCAGCGACGGCCTCGCCAAGGCCCACCGAGCCGTCATCGCCCTCATGGCCCGCGCCTCGGCGCGCGGCGCGCAGTTCCGCGGGGGCGCGAAGGTGCTCGGCGTGGAGCAGCGCGGCGGCCGCGTCACCGGCGTGACGACGGCGGACGGCGTGGTGCCAGCCGACGTCGTCGTGTCCTGCGCGGGGTTCTGGGGCCCCGAGGTCGGCGCCATGGTCGGCATGTCCGTGCCGCTGCTGCCGCTGGCGCACCAGTACGCCAGGACCGGCCAGGTGCGCGAGCTCGTGGGCCGCAACACCGAGCGCTCCGAGGCGGGCCTGCCGATCCTGCGCCACCAGGACGCCGACCTGTACTTCCGCGAGCACCACGACCGGATCGGCATCGGCTCCTACGCCCACCGCCCGATGCCGGTGCGCCTGGACTCCCTCGACCCCTCCGACGACGTCTCGGCCTCCTCGATGCCGTCGATGCTGCCCTTCACCGAGGAGGACTTCGCCCCGGCGTTCGAGGACGCGCAGCGGCTCATCCCGGCGCTCGCCGACGCCAAGGTCGAGGAGGGCTTCAACGGCGTCTTCTCCTTCACCCCCGACGGCGGCTCGCTGGTGGGGGAGTCCAAGGAGGTCGCCGGCTTCTGGGTCGCCGAGGCGGTCTGGGTGACGCACTCCGCGGGCGTGGCCAAGGCGGTGGCGCAGCTGCTGGTCGACGGGCGCAGCGAGTACGACCTGCACGGCCTCGACGTGCACCGCTTCGAGGAGGTGCAGCTCGACGAGGCCTACGTCAGCGAGACCTCCCAGCAGAACTTCCGCGAGATCTACGACGTCCTGCACCCGCTGCAGCCGAAGGAGTCGCCGCGGGACCTGCGCGTCAGCCCCTTCCACGCCCGCCAGGTGGAGCTGGGCGCGCTCTTCCTCGAGGCCGCCGGCTGGGAGCGCCCGCACTGGTACGAGGCCAACGCCGCGCTGGTCGAGCAGCTGCCCGCCGAGTGGGCTCCGCCGGCCCGCGAGCCGTGGGCGGCGAGGTTCCACTCGCCGGTCGCCGCCGCCGAGGCGTGGAAGACGCGCACGGCCGTCGCGATGTACGACATGACCGCCCTCAAGCGCATCGAGGTCTCCGGTCCCGGCGCCCTGGAGCTCCTCGAGCGCATGAGCACCGGGAAGATGGACAAGTCCGTCGGCGCGGTGACCTACACGCTCTGGCTCGACCCCGCCGGCGGCATCCGCAGCGACGTCACCGTGGCGCGCCTGGGCGAGCAGCTGTTCCAGGTGGGCGCCAACGGCAACCAGGACGTGGCCCTGCTGCTGTCCGAGGCCCGCCGGTCCGGCCTCGCCGACCAGGTGCGGGTGCGCGACACCACGGGCGAGACCTGCTGCATCGGGCTGTGGGGCCCGAACGCCCGCGCGCTGGTGGAGCGGCTGTCCACCGACGACTTCAGCAACGAGGGCCTGAAGTACTTCCGCGCCGCGAAGGCCCGCATCGCCGGGGTGCCGGTGACCGCGATGCGCCTGTCGTACGTGGGCGAGCTCGGCTGGGAGATCTACACGACGGCCGACAACGGCCAGCGCCTGTGGGACGCCCTCTTCGCCGCCGGCCAGGACCTCGGCGTCGTCGCCGCGGGCCGCGCCGCCTTCAACAGCCTCCGGCTGGAGAAGGGCTACCGCTCCTGGGGCTCGGACATGACCACCGAGCACGACCCCTACGAGGCCGGTCTCGGCTTCGCGGTGCGCTCCGCGACCGGGACCTTCACCGGCAGCGAGGCCATCGCCGGCCGCAGCGAGGCGGCGGCCGCGCGCCGCCTCGCCTGCCTGGTGGTCGACGACGGCACGTCCGTGGTGCTCGGCCACGAGCCGGTGCTGGTCGACGGCGAGCCCGTCGGGTACGTCACCAGCGCGGCCTTCGGGCACACGGTCGGCAGGCCGATCGCCTACGCCTGGCTGCCCGCCGCGGCGGCGGCCGTGGGCAGCGGCGTCGAGATCGAGTACTTCGGCCGCCGCGTCGCCGCGACCGTGGCCGCCGAGCCCCTGGTGGACCCGGAGATGGCCCGGATCCGCCGGTGAACCTGTCCGTCTTCGACCTGTTCAAGGTCGGCATCGGGCCCTCGAGCTCGCACACGGTCGGCCCGATGAAGGCCGCCTGGACCTTCGTGGAGTCCCTGCGCTCCGCCGACCTCCTCCAGCGCACCGTCCGCGTGCGCTGCGAGCTGTTCGGCTCGCTCGGCGCCACCGGACACGGCCACGGCAGCGTGGGTGCGGTGGTGCTGGGCCTGTCGGGCGAGCAGCCCCACCTGGTCGACCCGGTGGCCGCTGCGCCCCTGGTGGCCCGCGCCCGCGGCGAGCGGCTGCTGGACCTCGGCGGCGGGCCCTCCGCGGGCGGCAGGGTGATCGGGTTCTCCGTGGACGAGGACGTGGTGCTGCACCGGCGCCGACGGCTGAGCTACCACTCCAACGGGATGCTCTTCCAGGCGCTCGACGTCGCGGGCGAGGTGCTCTCCGAGCGGCACTACTACTCGGTGGGCGGCGGGTTCGTGCTCGACGAGGACGAGGCCGGGCGGCCCGTCGTCGTCGCGGACACGACGCCGGTGGCCCACCCCTTCGCCACCGGCGAGGAGCTGCTGGAGATCACCCGGCGCACCGGGCTGCGCATCAGCGACGTCATGCTCGCCAACGAGCTGTCGTGGCGCACCGAGGCCGAGGTGCGCGAGGGCCTGCTGCAGATCTGGGCCGTCATGCAGGAGTGCGTCGCGCACGGCACGAAGACCACCGGGGTGCTGCCGGGGGGCCTCAAGGTGCGCCGTCGGGCCGCGGCGCTCAAGGAGCGCCTCGAGAACGACGCCGACGAGCGCGACCCGCTGCGCGCGATGGAGTGGGTGACCCTCTACGCCCTCGCGGTCAACGAGGAGAACGCCGCCGGCGGCCGCGTGGTCACCGCCCCCACCAACGGGGCGGCGGGGATCATCCCGTCGGTCCTGCACTACTACGAGCGGTTCGTGGACGGCGCCGACGACGACGGCGTGGTGCGCCTGCTGCTGACCGCCGGGGCCATCGGCATGCTCTTCAAGCTCAACGCCTCGATCTCCGGCGCCGAGGTCGGCTGCCAGGGCGAGGTCGGCTCGGCCTGCTCCATGGCGGCCGGAGGACTGGCCGAGGTGCTGGGAGGCACCCCCGAGCAGGTCGAGAACGCCGCCGAGATCGGCATCGAGCACAACCTCGGCCTCACCTGCGACCCCGTCGGCGGGCTCGTGCAGATCCCCTGCATCGAGCGCAACGCCGTCGGGTCCGTCAAGGCCATCACCGCCGCCCGCATGGCCGTGCGCGGTGACGGCGCGCACCACGTGCCGCTGGACAAGGCCATCAAGACGATGCGCGAGACCGGCGCGGACATGAAGGACAAGTACAAGGAGACCGCCCGCGGCGGTCTCGCGCTCAACATCGTCGAGTGCTGAGGAGGCACCCCCATGACCACCACCGCCACCCCGGTCAGCAGCCCCGCCCCCGCGTCCTCGAGCGCCTCGGCCCCCGCCGTGCTGTCGCTGAGCTGCCCCCAGCAGCCCGGCATCGTCAACGCGGTGACGTCGTTCCTGTACCAGCAGGGCCACGACATCGTGGAGCACCAGCAGTTCGACGACGCGCTCTCGGGCCGGCTCTTCTCCCGCACCGCGTTCACCAGCCTCGGCGGCGCCACCGACGTGGCGCAGCTCCAGGCGGCCTTCGCGCCGATCGCGGCCAAGTACGGCATGGACGTGCGCTTCAGCGGTGGGGAGCGCCCGCGGGTGCTGGTGATGGTCTCGAAGATGGGCCACTGCCTGAACGACCTGATCTTCCGGTGGCGCTCGGACACCCTCGGCGCGGAGCTGGTGGCCGTGGTCTCCAACCACGAGGACCTCCGGCCCATGGCCGAGGCCGCGGGCCTGCCCTTCCACCACGTGCCGATCACCGCCGCCACCAAGCCCGAGGCGGAGGCCCGCCTGCTGGAGCTGGTGGAGGAGACCGAGGCCGAGCTGGTGGTGCTGGCGCGCTACATGCAGGTGCTGTCGAACGAGACGTGCACGGAGCTGCGCGGCCGGGCCATCAACATCCACCACTCGTTCCTGCCGGGGTTCAAGGGCGCCAAGCCCTACCACCAGGCCTTCGACCGCGGCGTGAAGCAGGTGGGCGCCACGGCGCACTACGTGACGCCCGACCTCGACGAGGGGCCGATCATCGAGCAGGAGGTGATCCGGATCGACCACACCCACGACCCGGCCTCCCTGGCGACGGTGGGCCGCGACGCCGAGGCCCTGGCCCTCTCGCGCGCGGTGCGCTGGCACTGCCAGCAGCGCGTGCTGCTCAACGGGCACCGCACCGTCGTCTTCCGCTGACCGGTCCGCAGCCCTCCGCCCTCCGCCCCAGGGCCCCTTCCCGCACCCGCCACGGCGAGTGAGCTCCCAGCACCCCTGCAGACCGCGCCCTCCACGGGAGTGCGGTCTGCAGGGGTGCTGTCGCGCGTCTGCGCAGGCGCGTCTGACCACCGCCCGGGGGACGCCCGGGTGGCGGGAGTGCGTGACCGCGGGCAGTGTCGACGCGCCGCCGTGACCCTGCGGTCGCCCACCGCGCCTCGCTGGATCCGCCACGCAGGGCGACTGCGGGCGACGCTCCGTGGTGACACGCCGCGGGAGTGACCTGAGTCACTCCAGGGTCTGGACTGATGCATCAGTCATCGTGTTACATCTGGGTCACGCGCGGCAGTGCTGCCCGCAACGGCCCTAGCGTCCTGGTCCACCCGCCACTCCGGCAGGGCCGCCGTCACGAGAGGACACCCCATGTCGTCTGAGCTCGGAACACCCGCGCGAGAGGGCAAGCGGCCGCTCGACCTCCCCGTCCTCGCCGTCTCCGGCGTCGTCGTCGTCGCGCTGTGCATCTGGGGCGTCGCGGCCCCGGAGCAGCTGCAGGCGGTCTCCGGTGACTGGCTGGGCTGGATCACGACCAACCTCGGCTGGGCCTTCGCCGTGAGCGCGAGCGGCTTCGTGGCGCTCGCGCTGGTGCTGGCCTTCAGCCGCGCCGGGCGCATCCGCCTCGGCGCCGACGACGAGCGGCCCCAGTTCAGCCGCGCCTCGTGGATCGCGATGATGTTCTCGGCCGGCATGGGCATCGGCCTCATGTTCTACGGCGTCACCGAGCCCGTCACGCACCTCATGACCCCGCCCGAGGGCGACGTCACCGCCGGCACCCCGGCTGCCGCCGACGAGGCGATGCAGTACACGCTCTTCCACTGGGGCCTGCACCCGTGGGCGATCTACGCCGTCGTCGGTCTGGCGCTGGCCTACTCGAGCTACCGCAAGGGCCGCCCCGGCGGCTTCTCCGCGGCCTTCGCGCCGCTGCTGCGCGGCCCCCGCGGCCGCGGCGCCGCCAAGGCGATCGACGTCCTCGCCATCTTCGCCACCGTCTTCGGCTCGGCCGTCAGCCTCGGCCTCGGCGCAGCGCAGATGAACGGCGGCCTCGCCCACGTCTTCGGCACCGCCAACAACAGCGGTGTGCAGGTCGCGATCATCGCGGTCCTGACCCTCTGCTTCGTCATCAGCGCCGTCTCCGGCATCGAGCGCGGCGTCAAGATCCTCTCGAACACCAACATGGTGCTGGCCGGCCTGCTGCTGCTCTTCCTGTTCGTCGTGGGCCCGACGGTCTTCATCCTCGACATGGCCCCCAACGCCGCCGGCAACTACCTCGCGGCGCTGCCCCACATGTCGCTGCGCACCGGCGTCTTCGGCGGCCAGGAGTGGCTGTCCGGCTGGACGATCTTCTACTGGGCCTGGTGGATGTCCTGGACGCCCTTCGTGGGCGCCTTCCTCGCCAAGATCTCCCGCGGCCGCACCATCCGCGAGTTCGTGGTCGGCGTGATGCTCATCCCCACGCTGGTCAGCCTCATCTGGTTCTCCGTCTTCGGCGGCACCGCCATCAACGCCCAGCTGACCGGCGCCCTCGACGTGCTCGCCGACACCGACCAGACGGCGCAGATGTTCAACCTGCTCGCCCTGTTCCCGTGGTCCGGCGTGACCTCGCTGCTCGTCGTGGCGCTGGTGGCCATCTTCTTCGTCTCCGGCGCCGACGCCGCCAGCATCGTCATGGCGTCGCTGTCCAGCCACGGCGACGACGAGCCGCGCCGCTGGCTCACCGCCGCCTGGGGAGGCCTGACCGGAGTCGTCGCCATCGTGCTCCTCGGCGCGGGTGGCCTGCAGGCGCTGCAGAACCTCACGATCATCGCGGCCACGCCGTTCCTCGTGGTCATGGTGCTCATGTGCTGGGCCCTGCTGAAGGACCTGCGCAGCGACACGGCCCCGGTGTCGGCCATCACCGGCAAGATGCTCGCCGTGCCGCCCTCGCGGAGCGCGAGCCGGCCGCCGGCACCGTCGGGGCCCTCCGTGACCTCGGCGCCCGCGGCCCCCGAGCCGGAGGTCGGTGGCGGCCGCACGGGCGAGCCCGTCGGCGCCG
>Ga0182228_1000128_pt1 | contig 17058 bp, 14 predicted proteins | sample G6R1MG_19_FD_128385 | JGI IMG/M metagenome (GOLD analysis project Ga0182228, IMG submission 128385) | Miscanthus phyllosphere microbial communities from Michigan, USA - G6R3_MAIN_07NOV2016_LD1 MG | ecosystem: Host-associated > Plants > Phyllosphere > Phylloplane/Leaf | place: USA: Michigan... | reverse complement strand
GCGCTGCGTGAAGTGCTCTCACTGGTAATCGCCCAGCGTCGTCCGTCGCACTATCTAGCCAAGGGCCGCCAGGAATTGGCAGAGCTGACCGACAGCCACATTCGGTTGCTGGCCCAGGCTAACGTCATCGACCGACCGCTGGCCGATGCCGCGCTGGCAGCCCAGGTCATCTACCGCGACTGGGCGCAGCAACCGACCCTGCAGCCCATCGAAACCAACAAGGGCATCAGTGTCGCGCGCACTCGCCTGTCGAATCTGCTCAATCGCCCGCTCTACGATCTGGACCGTCTTGACCTGTCCGCCACCAGCACCCTGCATGGCGAATTGCAGCGCAGCGTCAGCCAGTACCTGCGCGACCTGGCCAACCCTGAATTTGCCGCAAGGATCGGGTTGATGGGCGAGCGCCTGTTGACTCCGGCCAGCACAACACAGGTGCGCTACAGCTTCACGCTGTTTGAACGCGGCGTGGACGGCTCGCGGGTCAGGGTCCAGACCGACAGCACCGATCAGCCGTTCGATATCAACGAAGGCAGCAAGCTGGAGCTGGGCTCGACGGCGAAGATGCGCGTGCTGACGACGTATCTGGAGATCATCGCCGAACTGCATGGGCGCTATGCGGGCTTGAACCCTGCGCAATTGCGCAAAGTCACTGTCGAGGAACCGGATCGGCTGACCCGCTGGGCGTTGGATTATCTGCTGCTGAACAAGGACCATGACCTGGCAAAGATGCTGTCGGCTGCACTCGACCGCACCTATTCGGCCAGCCCCGCAGAAGCGTTCTTCACCGGTGGCGGCATGCACCGTTTCAATAATTTCCGGCGCGAAGACAACGAGCGGATTCCAACCCTGCGCGAGTCGCTGCGTGAGTCGATCAACCTGCCGTTCATCCGCCTGATGCGCGACGTCGTTCGCTACAGCACCTATCAGGCGCCCAACAACAGCGCCGAGCTGCTCAAGGATGATGACAACCCGCGCCGCCAGGAATACCTGGCGCAGTTTGCCGACCGCGAAGGCACGGTATTCCTGCTGCGCTTCTGGAAACGCTACAAGGAAAAGACCACGCAGGAGCGACTCGACACCTTCCTCGACGGCATTCACCCGACGGCGATCCGTCTGGCTGCGGTGCACCGTTATCTGCTGCCGGGCGCTGATCAGGGCACATTCAACGCGTTCATCCGCGCCCACCTGGACGAGCCCAGGGCGAGCTCGAAACTTACCGACAAACGTCTTGCCGAGCTGTACAAGAGTTACGGCCCGGGCACTTATGATCTGCCCGATCAAGGCTACATCGCCCGCGTCCATCCGCTGGAGCTATGGCTGGTAGGCTACCTGCTCAAACATCCGGACGCGCAGTTCAAGGACGCAGTGGCCGCCAGTCGTTTCGAGCGTCAGGAAGTCTATGGCTGGCTGTTCAAGAGTCGCCACAAAGGCGCTCGCGACAGCCGTGTGCGGACCATGATGGAGGTCGAAGCGTTTCTGGACATCGAGCAACGCTGGCAGCGCGTGGGTTATCCGTTCGACCATCTGGTGCCTTCGCTGGCGACGGCTATCGGCAGTTCGGGAGACCGTCCGGCGGCGCTTGCCGAGCTGATCGGCATCATCCAGAACGATGGTATCCGCCTGCCTGCGGTGCGCATCGACAGTCTGCACTTTGCTGCCGATACGCCTTACGACACCCAACTGAGCATCAACCCGGAACTGGGCAAGCGTGTGTTGCCATCGGAGGTCGCAGCGGCAATGCGCGAGGCCTTGTCGCAAGTGGTGGATGGCGGCACGGCCAAACGCGTGCAAGGCACGTTCAAGATGCAGGACGGCAGTGTGCTGGCGATGGGTGGCAAGACCGGCACCGGCGACAACAGGATCGAAAGCGTCGGTGCGGGCGGGCGTATTCTCAGCTCAAGGGCAATCAACCGCACGGCGACTTTTGTGTTTTATATCGGCGACAACCACTTTGGCGCGCTGACGGCGTTTGTGCCGGGACGTGCTGCCGAGGGCTTTCGCTTCACCTCGGCGTTGCCGGTGCAGGTGCTCAAAGGCATGGCACCGATCCTGACGCCGTACCTGGAGAACCACGGACAGGCGATGTGCAACGCCCCGCTTGCCGATCCGCCCAAGGGTGTCTGACCGGCAATGACCGCTCGTCTGCCAGCTCTGTGATTACAATAAGATATATCTTAAGGTATATCTAACTTGTAACCAGAGAGCAAAAACATGCGTGAAGATAAACACCCTCCCCACCACCGTCCGCCGCATCTTCGTGAACCAGGTGAAGATCGCGACGGCTTTGAAAAACGCCCGGGCCGTGAACGCGGTGGACGTGGCCCTCGGGTTTTCGCCCCTGGCGATCTGAAATTACTGCTGTTGGCGTTGATCGCCGAACAGCCCGCCCACGGCTATGACCTGATCCGCAAGATCGAAGGTCTGTTCGAGGGTGCGTACTGCCCCAGCCCCGGCGTTATCTATCCCACCCTGACGTTTCTTGAAGAAAGCGAAATGGTGGTCGGCGATGCCCAGGCCGGCAAGAAGCTCTACACCATCACCGATGCGGGTCGCCAATCCCTGGAAGATCAGGCCGTGGCGCTGGAAGGTGTGCGCATGCGCATCGATGTCAGCAAGCGCTCACTGCGCGGCCACGATCGTCCGCCGGAAATCCACGAAGCGGTGCACAACCTGCGCCACGCGCTGCAGATGCACCATGGCCGCTGGAGCCCGGAAGAGATTTTGCGCGTCAGCGAACTGCTCAACAGCACGGCCAAGGCTGTCGTCGATGGGCCTCAACCTGCCTCGGAGGAGTCGGCATGAATTCGCCCCAGTCAATCCATCGCGTCATGCATGAAATCAAGCGTCGCAAGCTGCAGGTGGTGCGGGTCACGGAACTGACACCCCTGATGCGCCGCATTACCTTGCAGGGGCCGGAGTTGGCGGGTTTCATCAGCCTGGGCACCGACGACCACGTCAAACTGTTCTTCCCGCAAACGGCAGAAGAGCAGGCCGCGCTGGAAAACCTGAACCCTGCCGGCGAAAAGGACACGCCGCGCCCGCCGATGCGCGATTACACACCGCGTCGCTACGACGAAGAAACCGGGGAACTGGATATCGATTTCGTTCTGCATGGCGAAGGCCCGGCGGCCACCTGGGCCGCGCAGGCAGCGCCCGGGCAATTCCTGCACATCGCCGGGCCAAAGGGGTCGATGGTGGTGCCGGACATGTTCGACAGCTACCTGCTGATCGGCGACGAAACAGCCATTCCGGCCATCGCCCGACGCCTTGAATCGCTGCCCGCCAACCGCGCTGCGCTGGTGGTGGTCGAAGTCGCCAACCCGCAGGAACAGCAGGTGTTCGACAGTGCCGCACAGGTCGACGTGATCTGGATCGTACGCGGCGAACAGAGTCTACTGGACGTCACGCGTCGTCTGGAGATGCCCGAGGGCAAGCTGTACGCCTGGGTCGCGACCGAATCCGCGCTGTCACGCAAGTTACGTCGTGTGCTGCTCGACGAGTTCGGCCTGGAAGAGGACTTCGTCAAGGCCGCCGGTTACTGGAAGCTGGACAGCACTGAAGAATGAGCAGGACCGGGCGACTCACCGGGTACGACGAGACGCCCGTTTATCAACTGCCAGCAGCACCAATGCGATCAGCACGAAACCGAGCAGCACGCCCAGCGCGTTGATGAATGCCGCCGGGAAACCGAGCGTGCCGACATCGATGAACGGGTACAGGTAATCACCGAACATGTGGCCACGCAGCAGGACATAGGCGAAGTAGACGATCGGATAGATCGCCCAGAGCACTACATGGCTCAGACGCAGCGTGCCCTTGGGCACGTACAGCCACCAATAGAGCACGAACGCCAGCGGCATTATGTCGTGCAGCAGTTCGTCGGCCACCCACTGCCAGCCTTCCGGGTGCCACAAGTGGCGCAGCAGAATGTTGTAGGCGATGCCCACCAGCGCAATACTCACCGCAATGCCACCACACACCACCGGATGCCGGAAAAACCGGTGGCCTGCCGACTGCCGTGTCGTCAGCGCGCAACTCAGGGCGACCGCTACCAGCGTATTGGTCAGTACGGTGAAAAAACTTGAAAAGCGCACCAGCCCACCCAGCAGACTGGCGTGATCGGCATAACGGCCAATCAGGATCAGGTAAAGCTGAATCACCAATCCCGACCAGCCGAGACAAGCGGCCACAAGGGCGTAATAGCGCTGTCCCTGCGCAGGTTGTGGATGTTCACTGAGCATCAATCGGTATCCTTGCGTGCCGGCGTCCATGCCGGACTGTCTGGCGGGCCTGTTACCAGCCCTTGCTGCGATGCAATTTCACATACAGCGCTTCGACCTTTTCCCGCGCCCAGGGTGTCTTGCGCAGGAAGGTCAGGCTGGACTTGATGCTCGGATCGCTCTTGAAGCAGCGAATATCGATGCGTTCGGCGAGGCCGGACCATTCGTAATGTTCGACCAGCGCCCTGAGGATCTGCTCCAGCGTGACGCCGTGCAACGGGTCGGAGTGGGGTGTTGTCATGATGAGCCTTGCAACGAAATAAGAAGAGACGAACCTGAACGGATCTCTGGAGTACGCAGGTGCCTCCCGAAAGTCTGCCATTGTAAGCGCCGCGCTTTCATAAAACACCGTCGACCTGCAGCACTGTTGCCGGCGTTGCAATGATCCATGTCAGGTTTTTCGCTTTTAGAAAAATCGTTAGCGCCCTATCATTGCCGGGTTAAGGATTGAAGATTCCCCCTTCTGCAGATGTTCCTTCGGACAAAAAGCCTATGCACGAATTCGGGCGGTAATGGTCTACGACTCAACGACCGCGCCAGCCGAACGTGCAGCCGCGCTCTGCCTGACGGTTTAATTCCACCGTCGGCGATTCGTCTCAACAAGCAGCTTCAAGGAATGGCGCCAGGGCAGGCGATGCTTAAAAAAAGATTTCAATTACTTACTTCTCGCGGAGATTCGCATTATGAGCACTGACGGTGCTTCAAATAGAAATCGCCTGTTGCCGACCCTGCTCGGGCTGGTGATCCTGTTGATGGGGCTGGCCTTGCTGGTCGGTGGTGCCCGACTGCTGCAACTGGATGGCTCGTTGTATTACCTGTTGGCCGGTATCGGCTTCGCCGTGACCGGCGTGTTGCTGATCACGGGTCGCGCGGCTGCGCTGGGCCTTTATGCACTGCTGCTGTTCGCGAGCACTGTATGGTCGTTGTGGGAAGTCGGACTTGATTGGTGGCAACTGGTGCCACGCCTGGCGCTGTGGTTCGCACTGGGTATCGTATTGCTGCTGCCATGGTTCCGCAGACCGTTGCTGCGCAACGGTCCGGCACGCATGGGCACCGGTGCATTGAGCATCGCTGTGGTGCTGGCCGGCCTGACCGCGCTGGCGAGCCAGTTCACCAACCCGGGCCGTATCGAAGGCCAGCTGGACCGCGAGACGGCTGGCACGACCAACACCGCCCCAGCCATGCCTGACGGCGACTGGCAGTCCTACGGCCGCACCGCCTTCGGTGACCGTTACTCGCCGCTGGCGCAGATCACGCCGGAAAACGTCAACAAGCTGGAGCCGGCCTGGACCTATCGCACGGGTGACATTCCGGGGCCGAACGATCCGGGGGAAACGACTGCCGAGAACACCCCACTCAAGGTCAACGGCATGCTTTATGTGTGCACGCCGCACAGCCAGGTGATCGCGCTTGACCCGGATTCGGGCAAGGAAATCTGGCGCTTCGATCCGAAGCTCAGCACTCAGAACGCTGCCAACTTCAAGGGCTGGGCGCACATGACCTGCCGTGGCGTCACCTATCATGACGACGCTGCCTACGCCGCCAGCGCCCCGGCGCAAAGCCCGACGGTCCCGGCTGCTGACGGCACGGCCACTGCCAGTGCTGCCTGCCCGCGCAGAATCTTCCTGCCGACTGCCGACACCCGTCTGATCGCGCTGAACGCCGATACTGGCAAGATGTGTGAAGACTTCGGCAACAAGGGTTCGGTTGACCTGACCGCCAACATGGGCACCTTCGCTCCGGGCGGCTACTACTCCACGTCGCCACCCGCGGTCACCAAGGACCTGGTGATTATCGGTGGCCACGTCACTGACAACGTCTCCATGGACGAGCCGTCCGGCGTGATCCGCGCCTATGACGTGCACACCGGCCGTCTGGTGTGGAACTGGGACAGCGGCAATCCGGAAGAAACTGCACCGATTGCCGAAGGCAAGATCTACACCCGCAACTCGCCGAACATGTGGTCCATGTTCAGCGTCGATGAAAAGCTCGGCATGATCTACCTGCCGATGGGTAACCAGACCCCTGACCAGTGGGGCGGCGACCGTACGCCAGAGTCCGAGAAGTACAGCGCGGGCCTGGTTGCACTGGACATCGCTACCGGCCGCGTGCGCTGGGACTACCAGTTCACTCACCATGACCTGTGGGACATGGACGTGGGCGGTCAGCCGACGCTGCTGGACATGAAAACCGCTGACGGCGTCAAACCCGCAGTGCTGGCGTCGACCAAGCAGGGCAGCATCTACGTGCTGGATCGCAGCACCGGCAAACCGATCGTGCCGATCAATGAAGTGCCGGTCCCGCAAGGCGCTGTCGCGGGCGATCACACCTCGCCGACCCAGCCCAAGTCCGACCTGAACTTCATGCCGCCGCCGCTCAAGGAGCGCGACATGTGGGGCGTGACGCCGTTTGACCAGATGATGTGCCGGATCGACTTCAAGTCGCTGCGCTACGATGGTCCGTTCACGCCACCGTCGTTGCAGGGTTCGATCGTTTATCCGGGTAACTTCGGCGTGTTCGACTGGGGCGGTATTTCCGTCGACCCGGTGCGTCAGATCGCCTTCGTCAATCCTAACTACATGGCTTTCCGTTCGAAGCTGGTACCGTCTGCCGAAGTTGAAGGCGGCCCGGGCCGCAAGAGCGAAACCGAAGGCGTACAGCCGAACAAGGGCGCGCCTTATGGTGTGATCCTGGAAGCACTGCTGTCGCCGATGGGCCTGCCTTGCCAGGCACCCGCGTGGGGATACGTGGCGGCGGTCGACCTGACCAACCACAAGACCATCTGGATGCACAAGAACGGTACCGTGCGCGACAGCTCGCCGATCCCGCTCCCGCTGACCATGGGCGTTCCAAGCCTGGGTGGTACGTTCACCACCGCCAGCGGCCTGGCGTTCATGAGCGCTACGCTTGACCAGTACCTGCGTGCTTATGACGTGCGTAACGGCAAGCAGTTGTGGGAAGCCCGCCTGCCCGCAGGTGCGCAAACCACCCCGATGACCTACACCGGCAAGGACGGTCAGCAATACGTGCTGGTCGTTGCGGGCGGTCACGGCTCACTGGGCACCAAACAGGGTGACTACGTGATGGCGTTTAAACTGCCGAAGTGATGCGTTGCTGAGGTCAATGAACAGCGGCTACCGAGAGGTAGCCGCTTTTTTTTGTCGCCACTGAAGCCGGATCCCGGTTGATCCAGCTACCGGGCAGGATTGCGGCAGACGACTATCGCTCCTCACGCTCCAGCGTGGGAATGCCGTTCTGGACGCTCTGCGTCCTCTCTCCAGTGCGACTGACTAGCGTGCCTTGGCGCTGCTTTTGTCACTGGCGCGCAGGATGTCGCTCCAGCGGCGGACCAGGTAGTTGTGCTCGTTCATGACCGAATTCCACACGGCAATATGGCCCATGCGTTCTTCGTAGGAGCCGCCGTCGCGGACTTCTCCGGCGTCGATGAGCGGCAAGCCGTCGCTGCCGAGCAGTTGTTCGCGCGCAGGCAGGCCGGCGTACCAGTAATCCCATTCGGCAGCGCTGAGGTGATCGCGGCTGCGTGCCGGATTGCCGATGTAGTAGCCCTGCCGCGCCATCACTGCGCCGGGCCAGCCCGACAACCACCAGTTGAGATACGCGTAGGCCGCATCCAGCACCGGCCCCTTGGCGTGGCGTGACAGGGAAAGCCCGCCAAACCAGCCGCGATAACCTTCTTTGGGCACCGCCACACGGTACTTGACCCCCGCACGGTGCAGCCTGACCAGGGTCGGTGACCAGAGGCTCTGAATATCGATGTTCGGGCTGAGCATCAGTTCGGCGGCTTCTTCGTCGCCTGACCAGAACGCACCAAAATGCCCTTGCTGCTGTTTGCGCACCAGCACATCAGCGAGCCGATCGATTTCTTCGATGCTCATGTTGCCGATGTCCTTGAAGCTCGCCAGCCCCGCCCCCTGCACCGCCAGCGCGGCATCCAATGCGCCGATGGCCGCGTCACTCTGCAAGGCGATGCGCCCGCCCCACACCGGGTCGAGCAGCCAGCCCCAGCTTTCGTCCGCAGAGCTCAAGCCCTCCGGCAAGCGCTCGGGGCGATAGGCGAAGCTGTCGGCGTTATGGGTCAGCGGCAACATGCTGATGCGCTCGGTCACCGCGCTGCCCAGACTGCCGTCGTGCTGCACGAACAAACGCTCGCTGGGCACACTGCCGCTGCCTGGCTGGTCGGTAGGCCGCAGACGGCCCTGCTTGGGCAAGTCGTTGATTTCGTGCCACAGCGCGATGCGCCGCGTGTCGATGGGTTGAATCGCCCGGGCTGGCCAGACGAAATCAACGTTATGAAACCACTGATCGTAGAGGTCGTAGCTGTCTGGCTGCATGACCGCGATACGTTGCGCGGTTTGCACGTCATGAATCTGGTAGGTCAGTTTGATCCCCAGTTCCTGCTCGGCCCGCTCACGCAAAGACTCCAGCAGGGTCACGGAGGTGCCCAGCACGCGCAAGGTGATGGTCATGCTGCCGACTCGTTGAGCGGTGGCGCGAAACTGCCAGAGAAGACGTCGAACGAACGACGCAGCAGATCGGGATCGAGACCGCGCAGGATGAACACCAGCCGCGAGGTGCGATCCTCGCCCGGCCAGGCGGCAAGATGCACCGGCGCATGCAGGCAATGCTGCACACCATGAATCACGATGGGAGCCTGATTGTCGTTCACGTTGAGCAGCCCTTTGACGCGGAGGATTCGTTCACCGTGGCATCTTAACAGCATCGACAGCCACACCCCGAAGCCGACCCAGTCCAGAGGGCGCTCGAACGTCAGGCAACAGACCTGCGCATCACCATGCCGCGCGGAAGTCGACAGCACCCGATGCAGTTGCCAGCGGGTCACTTCAGCGGCCGGTTCGTCGCTGCGCATGCCCTCGCCCAGCAGCAGCTGATCGCCGCTGTGGACCTCCGCCGTATCAAGCAATGGCGCAGAAAAATTCAGCGCTTGCAGATGCTCGCGCAGGCCATCCAGTACCGACTCATCGACCAGATCGGTTTTGCTCAACAGCAGACGATCCGCCGCCGCGACCTGCGCCAGCCATTCCGGGTGCAGACGCTCTTGCAGCGTCGCGTGACAAGCGTCCACCAGCGTGACAATCAGACCGATGTGAAAACGCCCGCGCAATTGCGGGTCGTTACTCAGCGTGGTGAGAATCGGGGCCGGATCGGCCAAGCCGGTGGTCTCCAGAATCACCCGGCGAAATGCAGGAATTTCACCTCGATTACGCCGCTCCAGCAGACCGAGCAGCGCGTCTTTCAATTCACCGCGGACGGTGCAGCAGACACAGCCGCTGGGCAACAGCACGGTATCCGGTGCGACCTCTTCAACCAGCAGATGATCGATACCCACATCGCCGAATTCGTTGATCAGCAGCGCGGTGTCGCCCATGTTTTCATCGGCCAGCAGGCGTTTGAGCAACGTGGTCTTGCCGCTACCGAGGAAGCCGGTAATCACGTTCAGGGCAATACTCATGATGACCTCTGCAGATGATCGAGCAGACGTGAATCAAGCGGGTCCAGCGGCCGGCCGATCAGCAACTCGGCTTTCTGCCAGAGCTGTTCCAGCCCGGTCGCCAGTTCCTGCTTGCCGGTGGCCCCGAGCAGGAGATAGGAAACGCCTTGAAAATCTTCGACCTTCAGGCGAAACGGCGCGACCACCTTGTTGATTGCAGCAATACGCCGCAAGCGCTCACGCCGCCGGGGCAGTTCTGCAGCCAGCGGATCGCTCCAGTGCACGTCTTCACCCAATAGCCCGCACAATCCACACATCAGGTGTTCTCCAGCTGTTTGCTCATGGCATGACGTCGCCGGAATTGGGGCCCAGGGTCTGACCGACGAACAGATTGCCACCTGGCTCGCTGGCCAGCAGCACCGCCACCGGGGCGACCTCCTCGGCCAGACCGAAGCGGCCCAATGGCAACTCGGCGGCCTTGGCGGTTTTCCAGGCGCTGCTGATCCCGGCGACCAGTGGAGTTTCGATAGGGCCGGGTGCAATGGCGTTGACCAGCACGTTGTCCTTGGCGACTTCCAGCGCCAGGGATTTGCTGAAACCGATCACCCCGGCCTTGGCGGCGGCGTAATGGGTCAGTTCGGCACCGCCCTTGATGCCCAGTTGCGAAGCAACATTGATGATGCGCCCCCAGCGCTGGGCAATCATGTGCGACAATGCACGCTGACTGGCCACAAAGACGCTGGTCAGGTCGATGCGCAGCATGTCGTTCCACATATCGAGGGTCAGGTCGACGCAACGCGCCTGGGTCAGCATGCCCGCGTTGTTGACCAGAATGTCGATACCTCCGAACTGCTCGACACAGGCATCGACGCTGGCTTGCGCGCCGTCGGTACTGCCGACATCGGCCACGCACTCCTGAACCTGAGCGCCCAGCTGACGGCACTCTGCAGCGATCTTCGCCAGGCTGTGGGCGTCTCGATCGCCCAGCACCAGACGCGCGCCTTCAGCCGCATAGGCGCGAGCGATGGCTGCGCCGATGCCACTGCCTGCTCCGGTGATCACTGCCCGCTTTTGTTTGAGTTGCTGCATGGGTCGGGTTCCTCGGTTGGTTTGGGGATCACTGCGTATTGCTCGCGAACGCTCAGTCACTGACACGCCATTCCCAGCGTCTGTACTGAACGCTTCGCGAGCAGGCTCGCTGCCGATCCGAATCGCTCTACTCGGGCCAGCGCACGGTCAGGCCACCGTCGATCACGATGCTTTGCCCGGTCAGGTAACTGGCTTCATCGCTGCACAGAAAACGCACCAGCGCAGCGACTTCATCCGCTCTACCGACACGGCCCAGCGGGATGGCTTTGGCCGCCTGCGCCAGACCTTCCGGCCCCAGCGAGTTCTTGCTGTCCAGCGATTGCGGCGTCTCGATCAAGCCGGGAATCACCGCGTTGCAACGGATGCCCTTCGGGGCGAGTTCCACCGCCAGTGACCGGCACAGCCCTGGCACACCGGCCTTGGCCGCTGCGTAATGGGCATGGTCCTGCCAGCCATACACACCACCGGCAATCGAGGAAATCGCCACCAGCGCCCCGCCCTCACCCATGTGCCGGACGGCGGCGCGGAAGGTACGCATCACGCCGGTCAGGTCCACGTCGAGCATCTCGTTCCAGCGCTCGTCGGTCATTTCCAGCAACGGCGCGCGGCGCAACAGCCCGGCATTGGCGACCGCGTAGTCGATGCGGCCAAACGCCTTGACTGCCTGCGCGGCCAGATCATCGACCGATTCGGTGAAGGTCACATCCAGCGGCAGCATCAGGCATTCGCCGCCCGCCTCCGCCACCAGCCTGCGGGTTTCGTCCGGATCATGCGGGTCAGCCGGATAGAACCCGCCTGCCACCGCCACACCCTGGCGGGCAAACGCCACTGCCAGCGCCTGACCGATGCCGCTGGCGGCACCGGTTATCACTGCAACTTTACGCGTCATGTGCTGCTCCTCATTTCACCGTTTCAGGTCGCACGTGTTTAGCGGCGAACATCAGTGCACCCGACAGGAAGCAAGGCACTGCGCCGAAGTACAACGCCGAGGTCTGCCAGTCGCCGCCTGCGCTCAGTACCGATGTGGCGCCGAAGCCTGCGACCACAGCACCGAGCGGGCCCATGGCATGGATGATTGCGCCACCCGTGGCACGAATGCTGGTCGGGAAGCTTTCGCTGATGAAGAACAAGGCCGCCGAGTACGGGCCGATCAGGAAGAACAGCCCCAGGCTGTACAAGCCGACCACCGTCACCATGTTGCTTGGCCCGTAAAGCATGCCGGCAAACGCCAGGCCGCCGAGCATCCAGCCAAGGCCGATGACATTGCGGCGACCGATCCGGTCACCCATCCAGCCGTGACACAGGTAGCCGCAATAGCCCACCAGGTTGGACAGCACCAGAATGATCAGCGAGTTCTCGAACGAGATGTGGTGGACGCTGACGATCACCGTCGTACCCAGCACACTGAATACCTGAATGGCCGCCCAGTTGAGCAGGATCGCAGCACCGATCACCAGGGTCGCGCGGCGCGAAGAACCGCGAAAGGCCGCGCCGATACCGGCCTTGCTGTGCTCTTCGTAATCCACCCCGTAGGTCTGCGCCACGGCCTGCGCCTGACTGAGGTCGCCCTTCTTGCGCAATTGGGTGATGCGTTGATGGATCTGAAACTGCGGGCTTTCCTTGAGCTTGCGCGCCAGGATAGCGATGACGATGGCCGGAATAGCCGCAAACACGAAGCAACCCTGCCAGCCGATGACCGGCAACAGCACCGCCGTCAGACCAGCAGCGATCAGCGCACCGACCGGCCAGCCGCCCTGCACCAGGCTGTAGATGAAGCCACGGCGCTTGGTGAGTCGCGGGTCGTCGGATGCGGCGTAGATCTCGCTCAGATAGGTCGCGTTGACCGTTTCCTCTGCATAACCCAGACCGCCCAGCGAACGAATGAGGATCAGGGGCGACTTGCCCCATGCTCCGCCGATGGCCGTGAGCGCCGAGCAGATCGCCGAGCCACTCACGGTGAAAATGATACCCACGCGCCGTCCCAGGCGATCTACCAGCGGGCCGATGGCCAGAGCCACCACCGCGGTGCCGACCGCGACCCAGGTCGCGATTTCGGCCTGTTCGACCTCACTCCAGCTGAAATGCCGACCGATTTCCGGTAACAGCGTGCCAAACAGAATGAAGTCATATACCGCAAACACCCACGCGAAAAACGCAATCCATGTGGCGAACCGTACTTGCTCCGGAGTCAGTTGCTCAGGTTTCCAGCCGGTCAGGTCGAGCTTATTGTAAATGGACATGAGTGACGCCTCGGACAGGGCAATGAATCAGCGGGTACGGGGATTGCGACGCACGAAATCGTCGGCAATCTCGTCGAAAGTGACGAACTTGACGCCAGCATGGCTCTGAATGTGCTCGATCAAGCGCTCCAGCATCAGCAGCACTTGCGGGCGACCAGACACGTCCGGGTGAATGGTCATGGTGAATACAGCGTGTTCGTGTTCGCGATAGACCCAGTCGAACTGGTCGCGCCACATTTCTTCCAGGTGCCGAGGGTTGACGAAACCGTGGCTGTTCGGTGCCTTCTTGATGAACATCATTGGCGGCAGATCGTCCAGGTACCAGTTGGCCGGAATTTCCACCAGATCGGTTTCTTCGCCACGTACCAGCGGCTTCATCCAGGTATCCGGATGCTGGCTGTAATCGATTTTGGTCCACTTGTCGCCCACCCGAACGTAGTAAGGGTGGAAGTCGTTGTGCATCAGACTGTGGTCGTACTTGATGCCTTTCTTGAGCAGCAGCTCGTTGGTGACGTTGCTGAACTCCCACCATGGCGCGACATAGCCGGTCGGGCGTTTGCCGGTCATTTGCGTGATCAGGTCGATGGACTTGTCGAGGACGATCTCCTCTTGCTCCGGGGTCATCGCAATCGGGTTTTCATGGCTGTAACCATGCACACCGATTTCATGCCCGGCATCCGCCACGGCTTTCATCTGCTCGGGGAAGGTCTCCATGGAGTGCCCAGGAATGAACCATGTGGTGCGCAGACCGTAACGCTCGAACAGCTTGAGCAGACGCGGAGCGCCGACTTCACCGGCGAACAGGCCGCGGGAAATGTCGTCCGGCGAATCCTCGCCGCCATAGGAGCCCAGCCAGCCAGCAACGGCATCCACATCCACACCAAACGCACACAGAATTTCTTTGGCCATCGTTGTTCTCCCACGGGTTAATTAGATCGGCTTCGCGCTGTACGGCACGCGGGCCGGTTTGCACTGCAAAACGTATTCAAGGGGCTGCGATCAATGACTCCACGGTCAGCGCCGCACGCAGCAGCCGTGCGTCTTCGCCTGCCGGTGCGCTGAGCAACAGCCCGGTGGGCAAGCCCGAGGCATCGCGGCCGCTGGGCAGTGACACGCCGGGCATGTTCAGCAGGCTGCCGGGCATGGTCAGGCGCAGCGTGGCGAGGTTGGTTTGAACGAACAGGTCGTCGTCCTTCAGCAGCGGTGCGAGCGGCGGCGCCACATGGGCCACGGTCGGAGTAATCAGCAGCGCGCCGTCCAGTTCGAGGGTCAACTGCTCCTGCAACCGCTCGCGCGCAGCGTACAGATTGACCAGCAGGCTGGCCGGCATGGAACGGGCTGCCTCCAGGCGCTTGCGAACCCTGGGATCAAGCTGGCTGGCGGCGTCGCTGTCGAGCAACGCCTGATGCAGCGCGAACGCCTCGGCTGCACCAAGCCAGCCCTGTTGCTGGGTTAACAGCAACGTGGCCTGAAATGCCTGGCAAGGCTTGACCTCGATCAGCGCACCGCTTGCACGCAAGGCTTCAACAGCACGCAACAGGTTGTCGCGAACGGCCGGCGTGACGCGTTCGTCTTCCAGCACCGCCTGATCGAGCAGGAAACGTTGACCGGCCAGGCTGCGTGGTATCAACGATGAAGGTTTGCTGCGCGCACAGAGCAGATCGTCGATCACCAGAGCGTCGCGCACACTGCGGGTCAGTGGCCCGACGCTGTCCAGCGTCAGCGCCAGCGGGAAAACGCCGTCGCGGCTATAGCGGCGGCTGGTGCTGCGAAACCCCACCAGACCGTTGAGCGCTGCCGGCACACGAATAGAACCGGCGGTATCGGTGCCCATGGCGATCGGTACGGTTCCGTTGGCGACGGCGACTGCCGAACCCGAAGACGAACCGCCAGGAATGCGTGGTGAGCCGTCGCTGTTGGGGTTGATCGGCGTACCGAAATGCGGGTTCAGGCCCAGCCCTGAATAAGCGAATTCACTGAGATTGGTCTTGCCCAGGCTGACCATCCCGGACCGTGCCAGCAGCCCGACACTCGGCGCATCCAGCAGCGCGGGGGACAGGTTGTTGCGCACCGCGGCACCGGCGGTTGTGACGCTGCCTGCCACGTCGAAAAGATCCTTCCAGGCGATGGGCACGCCGTCGAAGGGGCTCAATGGCTGCCCTTGCTGCCAGCGGGCCGCAGAGGCTTCGGCTTCCCTGCGTGCCCGTTCGATACTCATGGAAATGAACACATGATCGGCGCGTGCCGCCTGTTGCAGGGCCTTGTCCAGAGCCTGCACAGGGTCACTGCGCCCCTGGGCAAAATCCTCGGCCAGTGCGCAGGCATCACCGGTAACGCTGTGACTCCCGGTATCGGTCATGGACATCACACCTTTAAAAATGTACTTATTAATAAAATGTACATTTAACAAAGGCAGGTTCCATGCCAATCTGCATGTCGCGACGCCCTGACCCGATCGAGCTGACGACCCTTTCGTGCTGGAAACGCCGTACTAGAAACCTTTTTGCAAAGGCATCAATCAGTTGCGATAAGGCGTCGTGGGCGAACAGGATCGTCATAAAGAAATAATGTATCTTTTACAAAAGATACATTTCAGTGCAAAAAAGTAACGGTGGCCCCATGAGCGAGCATAAGGACGTGTGCCAAGGTGACAACAGCGCTTCTGTGCGAGAATCGTCCGTCAACCGCCAGAAGTGTATGAAACCGATGTCAGAAGAGGACCCGCGCACCGCGTCGCGCTACGCCATGATCCGCGAGGTGTTGCGTAACGCCATCGTCTCGGGCGCGGCCGCCAATGGACTGGTGCTGCTTGAAGCACCGCTGGCAGAACTGTTCGGCACCAGCCGGGTGCCGGTGCGCAAGGCGCTCAACCTGCTGCATGAAGAAGGCTTGATCAGCCGCTTCGACGGCCGGGGTTATCTGGTCAATCCTGACGCGCAGGAAGTCGAGCCGCTGCGTCTGAGCCTGAGCCACAAGCAGTTCGGGCTGGACAGCAGCGAAGAACTGGTCGATACCCGCCCGCTCGGCGAACGTATTCACGATGAGATCGGTGCGGCACTGTCGGCCTGTATCGCCTTTGGTCACTACCGGCTGGATGAACAAAGCGCCGCGCAGCATTACGGAGTGAGCCGCGCAGTGGTTCGTGAGGCGCTGATGCGTCTGCGGGATCGCGGCCTGGTGGAAAAAGAGCCTTACTCGCAATGGCTGGCGGGGCCGCTGACGGCCCGGGAAATCACCGAAGACTACGAATTGCGCGCCTGCCTCGAGCCCGAAGCCTTGCGCCAGACGGCGCCGCAGCTGAGCCGCGAAACCCTGGAGGCAATGCTGGCCAGGGTCATCGAGGCGCAAAACGCCGAACAGTGCAGCCTTGAGGAGATCGAGCGCCTTGAGGACGACCTGCATCAGCAATGCCTGGGCGGTCTGCAAAACCGCAAGATCGCCATGCTGATCAGCCAGGCGCAGAGCCCGATGATCATCAACCGGATTTTCTACCGCCTGCTGAGCATTGGCGCCGATGAAGCGATGCTCGCCGAACACCGGCTGATCATTGAATTGCTGCTGCACGGTGCCTTCGACGCCGCCGCACTGAACCTCAAGGAACACCTGTTACGCGCCCGCCAGCGCATGCTGCAACGCCTGAAAGTGTTGTCGGTATTGCCGGAGCAGGAAGTGCCGGGGTATCTGACGCGGTTGAGTTGAGATGGGGCAAAGTTGGAGTTAACGCGACAGAGACTATCGTCACCACGCTCCAGCGTGGCAACGCAGTTCTGGACGCTCTGTGTCCGATCCTGAACACGCGGCGCGGCGTCGATTTGCGACGCGGAGCGTCACGAACGGCATGCCAACGCGGAGCATTGGCACGATAGTGTTCTCGCGCAAGTGCCCTCCCTGAAGATTATCGTTCCGTACGCTCCAGCGTGGCAACGCAGTTCTGGACGCTCTGTGTCCGATCCTGAACACGCGGCGCGGCGTCGATTTG
>Ga0182228_1000123_pt1 | contig 17679 bp, 16 predicted proteins | sample G6R1MG_19_FD_128385 | JGI IMG/M metagenome (GOLD analysis project Ga0182228, IMG submission 128385) | Miscanthus phyllosphere microbial communities from Michigan, USA - G6R3_MAIN_07NOV2016_LD1 MG | ecosystem: Host-associated > Plants > Phyllosphere > Phylloplane/Leaf | place: USA: Michigan... | reverse complement strand
TGGGAGCGGGGCTGGGGGGTGGTGGCTTCGGAGGCGGCCGGGGCGGGCGGAGCGGCGCACGGGGTGAGCACGGCGGCCGCCAGGGCCTGGTGGAAGCGCCGGACGTCACCGGCGAAGGCGGAGATCTCCTGCGGCGACCAGTCGGCGAGCGCGACCGCGAACTGGTCGGCCCGCTCGGCGCGCATCGCGGCGATCGCGGCGCGCCCGGCGGCGGTGAGGCCGACCAGGGAGGCGCGGCGGTCGGCGGGGTCGCCGGTCCGCTCGGCGAGCCCGTCGGCGACGAGCTCGGCGACCTGCCGGCTCGTCGTGGAGGTGTCGGTGTGCACCAGCTCGGCCAGGGCCGTGGTGCGCATGGGGCCGTGGTGGCCCAGCGGGAAGAGCAGGCTGCGCGCCGACCGCTGGGTCGACTGCGCCTTGTAGAGGTGCACGACGCGCATGAGGGAGGAGAACTCCTCCACCAGCGCCGCCGCCGCCGGGACGTGGGCGGGGCCCGGCGCTGGGGGGCGCGAGTCGATGGATGTCACAAGCAAGGAAAGTACTCAGAATGTGTGCAGCATGCAAGCACCTGCCACCGATCGGCCCAGGGCGGGTCGAGAGCGCCCGCCCCGGCTGCGCCTAGGCTCCGTGCGTGCTGATCCTGGCCCTGGACACCTCCTCCTCCGTCGGTGCCGCGCTCCTGGACGGCGAGCGCCTCCTGGCGGCGGAGCAGCACCACGACCCGCGCCGTCACGGCGAGCTGCTCGCTCCTGCCGTCAGCGCCGTGCTCGCCGCCGCGGGCGTCGACCGCCGGGAGCTCGGCGCCGTCGCGGTCGGCGTCGGTCCCGCGCCCTTCACCGGCCTGCGGGTCGGCGTGGCCACGGCGCTCGTGCTCGGCGAGGCCCTCGGCATCCCCGTGCACGGCGTCGGCAGCCTCGACGCCCTGGCCGCGACCGCGCTCGCCGCCGGCCGGCAGTCGCTCGCGGGCGGCTTCGTCGTGGCCGCCGACGCGCGCCGCCGGGAGGTCCACTGGGCCCGCATCGCCGTCGACGACGCCAGCGACCCGCTGAGCGGGTGGCGGCGCACCGGCGGACCCGCCGTCGCCGCCCCGACCGACGTGCCCGCGGAGGGGCTGCCCGCCGTCGGCCGCGGCGCAGAGCTCTACCGCGAGGCGCTCCCCGGGCTGCCCGTCGGCGCGCCGGGAGGGGAGCCGGGCGACCGCGCCGACCGGGCCGCCCTGCCGACCGACCCCGACCCCGGTGTGCTGGGCGCCCTCGTCGCCCGCCGCCTCGAGCGCGGGGGGGAGCTGCTGCCGCCGCAGCCGCTCTACCTGCGCCGCCCGGACGCGAAGGTCCCCGCGGCGCTCGCGGGCCGGTGAGCGCGTGGTGACCTCGTGACGGCCGCCGGGGTGCGGCTCCGGCCGCTGCGCTGGTGGGACGTCGCTGCGCTGCTGCCCGTGGAGGCCGATCTCTTCGGTCCGAGCGCCTGGAGCGCCGAGCTCTTCTGGTCGGAGCTGGCGGCGCCGGGGCGCACCTACCTCGTGGCCGTCGAGGACGACGGCGACGGCGGCGGCGACGACGGGGCCCCCGCCGAGGTGCTCCTCGGGTACGCCGGGCTCGCCGTCGCCGGTCCGGACGCCGACGTGCAGACGCTCGCCGTCGCCCCGCGCGCGCAGCGCCGCGGCCTGGGGGCCCTCCTGCTCGACGCGCTCCTCGACGCCGCCCGCAGCGGTGGTGCTGCCTCGGTGCTGCTGGAGGTGCGCGCCGACAACGAGCCCGCGAAGGCCCTGTACGCGGCCCGCGGCTTCGAGCGCGTGGGCGTGCGGCGCCGCTACTACCAGCCGGAGGACGTCGACGCGCACGTCCTGCGCCGTCGGCTCACCGGGCCTGACGGGGCCTGACGGGGCCTGACCGGGCCTGACGGGGCCTGACCGGCCCCGACCGGCCCCGGCGCGGCGCTGCCTAGGCTGGGGTGGTGAGAGAGCCGCTGGTGCTGGGGATCGAGAGCTCCTGCGACGAGACCGGCGTCGCGCTGGTCCGCGGGACCGAGCTGCTGGGCCACGCCGTCGCCAGCAGCGTCGACGAGCACGTCAGGTTCGGCGGGGTCGTCCCCGAGATCGCCAGCCGGGCCCACCTCGAGGCGCTGCTGCCCACGCTGCGCCGGGCCTGCGAGGAGGCGGGCCTCACCCTCGCCGACGTCGACGTGGTCGCCGTCACCGCCGGGCCGGGCCTGGCCGGGGCGCTCCTGGTCGGCGTCGCCGCCGCGAAGGCGCTCGCCCTCGCCCTGGACGTCCCCCTGCTGGGGGTGAACCACCTCGTGGCGCACGTCGCGGTCGACGTCCTGGTCTCCGGCGCCCTGCCGGAGCGCTCCCTGGCGCTGCTGGTCTCCGGGGGGCACACCGAGCTGCTCGACGTGGCCAGCCCCTCCGGTGATGCGCGGGACCTGCGCGTGGAGCTGCTCGGCCAGACCCTCGACGACGCCGCCGGCGAGGCCTTCGACAAGGTCGCCCGCCTCCTGGGCCTGCCCTACCCGGGCGGGCCGCACGTGCAGCGCGCCGCCGAGTCCGGGGACCCGCGCGCCTTCGCCTTCCCCCGCGGCCTCACCGCCGCCCACGACCTGCGCCGCCACCCGCACGACTTCTCCTTCTCGGGCCTGAAGACGGCCGTCTCGCGCGAGGTCGAGGCGCACCGGCGCGCGGGGGGCGACGTCACCGACCCCGCCTTCGTGGCCGACGTGGCCGCCTCCTTCCAGGAGGCCGTCGCCGACGTGCTGGCGCGCAAGGCCGTCGCCGCGTGCCGCGAGCGCGGCGTCGGCGTCCTGCTGCTCGGCGGCGGGGTCGCCGCGAACTCCCGGGTGCGCGGGCTCCTGGCCGAGCGGTGCGAGGCCGCCGGGATCACCCTGCGGGTGCCGCCGCTGCGGCTGTGCACGGACAACGGCGCGATGGTCGCGGCGCTGGGGTCGCTCGCGGTCGCGGCGGGGCTGGGGCCCTCCCCGCTCGGCCTGGCCACCGACCCGGGCCTCCCGGTGACGACCGTCGTGGTCTGATCGCGCGGACCAGGTCTCTGCCGGGTCTGCAGGACGCGCCCAGGTCGGCGTGAGACATTGGTCGGGCGCTGCCGCCCCCGGCGGGGCCCGGCCAGCAGCCACGTCCGTGGGTGAGCCGTCGACACCGCGGGAGCCGTCATCACCGCTCAGCCCGTCCAGGCCGCCACCGTCCCCTCCGCCCCCGCGGTCTCGCGGGTCCGGGAGCGCGACCGCGCCGTCAGCGCCTACGCCGAGCTCTCCAAGAGGGTCAAGGAGGCGGGTCTGCTGGGCCGCCGCCGCGGCTACTACGCGGTCCGCACCGGCGTCGCCGTGCTCGCCGCCGCGGGCCTGGTCACCGGGGTCGTCCTCCTGGGCGACTCGTGGTGGCAGCTCGTGCTGGCCGGCGTGCTCGGCGTGCTCTGCACCCAGTTCGCCTTCCTCGGCCACGACGGCGCGCACCGCCAGGTGTTCGAGTCGTCCTCGCGCAACGAGTGGGCGGCGCGGGTGTTCGCCGGCCTGTGCGCCGGCCTCAGCTACGGCTGGTGGATGAACAAGCACTCCCGCCACCACGCCGCCCCCAACCAGGTGGGCAAGGACACCGACATCGAGTCGCTCGTCGTCGCCTTCCACGCCGAGGAGGCGGGGCGCCGCCGCGGTCTGTGGGCCGCGGTCACCCGCCGCCAGGGCTGGTTCTTCCTGCCGCTGCTGCTGCTCTCCGGGGCCAACCTCCACGTCGACAGCGTCAAGGCGCTGGCCCGCCGCTCCCCGGTCAAGGGCCGCTGGGTCGACGTGGCCTTCCTCGCCGTGCACTGGAGCACCTACCTCGGCGTCCTGCTGCTCACCATGGGCCCGGGCAAGGCCGCTGCCTTCGTGGGCGTGCACCTCGCCGTCTTCGGGGTCTGCATGGGCGGCGCCTTCGCCCCCAACCACGTGGGCATGCCGATCGTCGAGCGCGGGGCGAAGATCGACTTCCTGCGCCGCCAGGTGCTCACGTCGCGCAACATCAGCGGCGGTGTCGTCGTCGACTTCGTCATGGGCGGCCTGAACCGGCAGGTGGAGCACCACCTGTTCCCGAGCATGCCCCGCCCGAACCTGCGCAAGGTGCAGCCGATGGTGCGCGAGTTCTGCGCCACCCACGGGATCCCCTACACCGAGACCACGCTCGTCGGCTCCTACCGGGCGATCATCAGCCACCTCAACGAGGTGGGGCTGCGCGCCGGTGACCCGTTCAGCTGCCCGATGGCCGCGCAGCTGCGGGCCTGACCACCCCCGAGGCCGTGCTCCGGCGGCCCCTCGACAGTGATCAGGGGCAGCCGCTAGTTTCTGCGGCAGGTCATGAGCGCCAGCGCCAAGCCCCGGCTCGCTGGCCGGCAACCCCGCGTCGTGGGGTGCCCCGGGAGAAGACCTGGCCCGCTGCGCCAGCAGGGGCAACGGCGCACCCTCCCTCCGTGCCGGCTCCTCGGCGCACGCGCGTCGACGACCGCAGCGACCGAGGAGAGTCCCCATGAGCAGCACCCTCGACCTGACCACCACCTCCGCCGGCACCTCCGGCGCCACCCCCGCCGAGCGGCTCGCCGCGGCGCGCCAGCGCCTGCAGCCGGTCTTCGACCGGGCCGCCGCCGGCGTGGTGCAGCGCGAGCTCGACCACGAGCTGCCCCGCGCGCAGGTCGCCGAGCTGGTGGGTGCGGGGTTCCTGCGGCTCCGCGTGCCCGTCGAGCACGGCGGCGACGGGCTCGACCTCGTGGCCACCACCGAGCTGCTCGTCGACCTGGCCGCCGCGGACTCCAACCTCCCGCAGGTCTTCCGCGGGCACCTGGCGTGGGTGGAGCACCTGCTGTCGCTGCCGGACGGTCCCTACCGCGACGCCTGGTTCGCGCGCGTCGTCGCGGGGGAGTGGGCCGGGAACGCCTGGAGCGAGACCGGTGGCACCGAGCTCGGCGGCCAGCAGACCAAGGTGACCCGCGGCGAGGACGGCCGCTGGCGCCTCACGGGGCGCAAGTACTACACGACCGGCACGATCTACGCCGGGTGGAGCGACGTCGTCGCCCAGCTCACCGACGAGGACACCCTCGCGGCGCAGGCGGCCGGTGACGCCGCGGCGGGCACGGTGACCGCGCTGGTGCGCCTCGACCAGCCGGGCGTGCGGGTCAGCGACGACTGGGACGGCTTCGGCCAGCAGCTGACCGGCACCGGGACGCTGGAGCTCGACGGCGCCCTGGTGGAGGACGACGACGTCGCCGCCTTCGACGACAGGTTCCGCTACCAGACGGCGCTGTACCAGCTCGTGCTGCTGGCGGTCCACGCCGGGATCGCCGCGGCCGTCGAGCGCGACACAGCCCGCGAGGTCCGCAGCCGGACCCGCTCCTACAGCCACGGCCTGGCGGCGGTGGTCCGCGAGGACCCCCAGGTGCTGGCCGTGGCCGGTGAGATCTCCTCGATCGCGTTCGCGGCGCGGGCGACCGCCCTGGCGGCCGCCGCGGCGGTGCAGGGGGCGGCCGACACGGCCCGCCCCGAGCTGCGCGACTCCGAGGCCGACCGCGCGGCGAACGCCCGCGCCGAGGTCGCGACGGCGCAGGCCCAGGTGGTCCTGTCCGAGAGCGTGCCGCGCGCGGCGACGCTGCTGTTCAACACCCTGGGCGCCTCGGGGACCTCCCGGGCGAAGGACCTCGACCGCCACTGGCGCAACGCGCGCACGGTCGCCTCGCACAACCCGGTGATCTACAAGGCGCGCATCGTGGGCGACTGGTCGGTCAACGGCGCGGTGCCGCCGTTCGTGTGGGCCATCGGGACGGCGCGCGGGGCCACCCCCGCCTGAGCCGCACCGCTCCGGGGCCGCTCCAGCGGGCGGTCCCGGAGCCTCAGGCGGTGACGCCCAGGGCGAGCGCGAAGACGGCGTAGAAGCCGCCGGCGGCGGCCAGACGCCCGGGGGTCACCCGGCGGGTGGCGAAGAGGACCAGGAGGTACGCCACGCACAGCGCCGTGGCGCCCGCGGCCAGCAGCAGCGGGCCCTGGAGGTGCCAGCCGGTGAACAGGACGCCCAGGCCGGTCGGCACGGTGGCCTGGATGACCATCGAGCCCGACAGGTTGCCCAGGGCGAGGTCGACCTTGCCCCTGCGGGCCCAGATGACGGCGTTGAGGACCTCGGGGAGCTCGGTCGCGACGGGGGCCAGCAGCAGCGCCACGAGCGAGGCCGGCAGCCCCAGCTGGGGTGCGAGCGCCTCGAGCTGGCCGACGAAGACCTGCGAGGCCGCGAAGACGACCGCCAGCGACAGCACCACCTGGGCCACGACGGCCCAGGTGGCCGGCCGCTCGCGGCGGCGCTGGAGCCTCAGCGGCTCCAGGTCCTCCGGGGCGTGGGCGGGACCCCCCGTGCGCACCTGGCGCCAGCAGTAGAGGGCGTAGACCCCGAAGAGCACCCAGCCCAGCTGCGGCTTGACGGCGAAGGCCACCAGGCCGAGGCCGGTGGCCAGCGCGAACGCGCCCAGGAACCAGGCCTGGTCGCGGGCCAGGGCGCGGGTGTCGGTGCCGGCCAGCGGGTCGGGGCCCGGTGCAGCGGCGCTGGACCCGGGCGGGGTGGTGCCGCTGCGGCTGGCCGCCACCCGGGTGCGCTCGGCACCCGCCCGCGCCCTGCGCGAGCGCGCCGAGACCAGGAGCACCGCGCCCGCGACGGCGTAGGCGATGCTCCCCACCACGAGGGGGCCGCCGAGGGCCGAGCCGACGCCGACGTCGGCGCCGGACTCCTCGGACCCGAAGAGCACGGCGACGAGGGTCACCACGCTCTCGGGCAGCGCGGTGCCCGCGGCGGCGAGCACGGTGGCCACGACCGCCGAGCCGACGGCCAGGCGCACCCCGAGCCACTCGACGGCGTTGGTGAACCACTCGCAGGCGAGGTAGATGACGACCGCGCAGGCGAGCAGCACGACGACGGTGGAGAGCACGGGGGAGAGGGCCTTCCGCGGGACGTCCTGCGGCGCCGGACGGCGCGGCGCAGGCCGGCGAGCCGCCGGGACCGGGGTGGTCGACGACCAGCTCACCGGTGAGGTCTGCGACCCCGGACGAGGGGGCCGTCGACGACGCTACCGCCCGCCCAGGAGCGGGCCAAGGACTTCGGGCGGCCGAAAAAATGCCGCCTGACCTGCGGGTACGCCCTCAGCGAGTTCGTGCGACCGAAACCTCGGTGCCCACGTGCCACCCGGCCGCCTCCTCGCGGTCGGTGCTGCCTCAACTGCGCAGCGCGGCGGCCCACTCGGGAGACAGTCCGGGGACGTCGTCGCTGAGCGCCACCCGGAGGTCCGCCGGCTCGCGCAGGCGCTGCGGGGGCCGCGCGCCCAGCCGGGGCCGCAGGCCCGGACGCAGGGCCGCGACGACGAGGGCGAGGCCCACGAGGGCCACGGGCGCCAGGAGCGCCAGGAGCAGTGCCACGTCCGTCCACCCCCGCATCGGTTTCGGTGGACCGAAACTACCACCGGAGCGGCGTCAGGTGCGCGCGCAACCCCGCAGCACCCGCTCGACCACGGCAGCGGCCGCACCGGCGGCGTCGACCCCGGTGGCCACCCGCACCGTCCCCGCCGGGTCGGGGACGTGGACGCTCCTCCCGCGGCCGTCGACCTCGGCGCGCCCGGGCGGACCGAGCTCGAGGAGGTCGGGCCGGCACAGCAGCAGCGCGGTCACCGGGTCGTGGGGCACGCCCCAGCTCTCACCCCAGAGCTCGCGCCACTGGTGCACCTGCGCCGCGAGCACCGCCCCCAGGGGGCCGGCTGCCGCGATGCGCTCGACGTCGGCGGTGCTCAGGTGCACCTGCTGGGTGACCTCGAGGCCCACCACGAGGGTCGGCGCGCCGCACCCGAGCACCTCCGCGGCCGCCACCGCGTCGCTGCGGAGGTTGTGCTCGGCAGCGTCGTCACCGCCATCGCCGTCGCCGTCGCCGCCGCCGCCGCCGCCGCCGCCACCGTCCCAGCGGCCGCCCATGACCACCAGCGAGCGCAGGTCGCGGGACAGGCGCGGGTGGCGCCGCAGCGCGACCGCCACGCCGGTGAGGGGGCCGATCGCGAGCAGGTCGACCTCGCCCGGGGCCCGCGCGGCCGTCCGCGCGACCCAGTCGGCGGCGTCGTCGGGCCCGGAGACCGCGGTGGTCGGCGCCGTCGACAGGTCGCCCAGGAGGGTCCCCTCGTGGCCGGCCCACCAGACCCCGGCGCCGCTGAGGGGCTCGCCCGCGCCCGCCCGGACCGGCAGGCCGCCCGGCTCGCCCGGACCCGGGACCCCGGCGAGCTGCAGCAGCCGCGAGGTCGCGCGGGCGCGCAGCTCGGTGTCGCCGTACGCGGTGGTGACCCCCAGCAGCTCGACCTCGGGCGAGCCCAGCAGCAGGGCCAGGGCCAGGGCGTCGTCGACGTCGCTCCCGAGGTCGGTGTCCAGGACGACGCGGCGTCGGGCGCTCATGGCCGCGAGCCTGCCACCCTCAGCCGTGGACGACGGGGCGGCAGAGCAGCACGTGCTGCTGGCCCGCGAGGCGCGTGAGCACCAGCGTCGCCGAGCGGGGGCCCTCCAGGCGCAGCGAGCGGCGCAGCTGCTCGACGTCGACGGCGCTGCCGCGCTTGAGCACCTCGACGGCGCCGACGCCCCGGTCGCGCAGCCGGGTCCGCAGCGCCTTGAGGCCGAACGGCCACACCTCCTCGACGGCGAGCGCCCGCGCCAGCGGCGTCTCGACCAGCCGGGAGGACGTGACGTAGGCGATGGTCGGGTCGACCAGCACGCCGCCGACCAGCTCGGCGACCCGGCCGACCAGCCCCGAGCGGACCACGGCGCCGTCGGGGTCGTACAGGTAGGCGCCGACGCCGTCGGGCGCGGCGATCGCCGCGGGGGGCTCCATCCCGGTGCCGTCGACGACGGTGGTCGTGCGCCCGCCCGGGCCGCCGCGCAGGACCAGCGCGCTCGCCGCGACCCCGGGGCGCGCCAGGGGGCCGAACCAGCACCCGGCCTCGACCACGTCGCCGTCGACCGAGACCCACTGGACCTCCGCCGAGCGGCCGGAGGCGGCGGCGAGGTCGCGCGGGATGCCGGGGGCCAGCTTCACGCCCGTCGCGGGGACGCGCGCGGCGACGTCGAGCACGGCGCTCCAGGGCGGCGAGGCGCGCTCGGGGTCGAGCACCCGCCGGCCGGAGGCGGTGCGGCGCGCCGGGTCGAGCCACGCGCCGTCGACCCCCGCGAGGCCCGGGTCGGTGCCGGCACCGAGGTGGGGGAGGACGTCGAGGACGTCGGCGCGCCGCACCCGCACCTCCGGCCAGTGCCTCAGGTTGACGGTGGCCACGGCCGCCGCGGCCTCGTCGCGGTCGACGGCGAGGACCTCCAGGCCCAGGGAGGCCAGCGCCATCGCGTCACCGCCGATGCCGCAGCCCAGGTCGGCCACGCGCGTGCAGCCGGCGTCGCGGAAGCGGCGGGCGTGGTGCGCCGCGACCTCCAGCCGCGTGGCCTGCTCCAGCCCCTCGGCGGTGAAGAGCATCCCGTCGGCGAAGGGACCGAACTTCGCCGCGGCCCGCGCTCGCAGGCGCGACTGCGTCAGTGCGGCCGCCACCAGGGCCGGGTCGGCGCCCTCGGCCCGCAGGCGCGCCCCGAGCCCGAGCGCGGCGTCGGGACCGGGGTAGGGCGGCAGCGCCTCCAGCAGCGCCCAGCCGTCGGGCGCCAGGAGGGGGGCGATGCTCGCCGCCGCCGTGCCGCCCGCACCGCTCGCGCCGGGCCCGCCGCTGTTCCCGTCCACGCGCCGATCCTCCCAGCACGCCCGGCGACCGGGGGAGCGGGCTGGCACTCGGGTTGACCGAGTGCTGACGCCCTCACTACTGTCCTTCTTGGCACTCTCCCCGTGAGAGTGCCAGCGCCCGAGGTCGGAGCGGCACCCGCGACGACGCACCGGCTCCCGCGGCGCGCCCGCACCCGTCCGTTCGCATCACAGCGACACCACAGCGAAGGGGAGGTCCGCCCGTGTCGGTCTCCATCAAGCCGCTCGAGGACCGCATCGTCGTCAAGCCCCTCGACGCCGAGCAGACCACCGCATCCGGCCTCGTCATCCCGGACACCGCCAAGGAGAAGCCCCAGGAGGGCGAGGTCCTGAGCGTGGGCCCGGGCCGCATCGACGACAACGGCAACCGCGTGCCGCTCGACGTCAAGGTCGGCGACAAGGTCATCTACTCCAAGTACGGCGGCACCGAGGTGAAGTACGGCGGCCAGGAGCTGCTCGTGCTCTCGGCGCGCGACGTGCTCGCCGTCGTCGCCTGAGCGACTGACGCACTGAACTCGGCTCGCCCCGGGGCCCGTCCGCAGATGCGCGACGGCCTCCGGGGCGTTCGCCGTCCCAGCACGCACCAGCAAGCCATCAGGAAGAAGGACATGGCCAAGCAGCTGCAGTTCGACGAGAACGCCCGCCGCGCCCTGGAGCGCGGTGTCGACGCCCTCGCGAACGCCGTCAAGGTGACCCTCGGCCCCAAGGGCCGCAACGTCGTCATCGACAAGAAGTGGGGCGCCCCCACGATCACCAACGACGGCGTCACCATCGCCCGCGAGGTCGAGCTCGACGACCCGTACGAGAACCTCGGCGCCCAGCTCGCCAAGGAGGTCGCCACCAAGACCAACGACGTCGCCGGTGACGGCACCACCACCGCGACCGTCCTGGCCCAGGCCATGGTCAAGGAGGGCCTGCGCAACGTGGCCGCCGGCGCCAGCCCCTCGGGCCTGAAGCGCGGCATCGACAAGGCCGTCGAGGCCGTGTCGACCCAGCTGCTGGCCACCGCCCGCGACATCGACGACAAGGGCGAGATCGCCCAGGTCGCCACGATCTCCGCGCAGGACTCCTCCGTCGGCGACCTGCTCGCCGACGCCTTCGACAAGGTCGGCAAGGACGGCGTCATCACCGTCGAGGAGTCGTCCTCGATGAACCTCGAGCTCGACTTCACCGAGGGCATGCAGTTCGACAAGGGCTACATCTCGCCCTACTTCGTCACCGACTCCGAGCGCATGGAGGCCGTCCTGGAGGACGCCCACGTGCTGCTCTCGGCCGGCAAGATCTCCTCCGTCCAGGAGCTGCTGCCCCTGCTCGAGAAGGTCCTGCAGACCTCCAAGCCGCTGTTCATCATCGCCGAGGACGTCGACGGCGAGGCGCTGTCCACCCTCGTGGTGAACAAGATCCGCGGCACCTTCACCGCCGCCGCCGTGAAGGCCCCGGCCTTCGGCGACCGCCGCAAGGCGATCCTCCAGGACGTCGCAGTCCTCACCGGTGCGCAGGTCGTCAGCCCCGAGGTGGGCCTCAAGCTCGACCAGGTCGGCCTCGAGGTCCTCGGCTCGGCGCGCCGCGTCGTCATCACCAAGGACGACACCACGATCATCGACGGCGGCGGCGACGCCGGCGCCGTGGCCGACCGCGTGCGTCAGGTCAAGGCGGAGATCGAGAACACCGACTCCGACTGGGACCGCGAGAAGCTGCAGGAGCGCCTGGCCAAGCTCGCCGGCGGCGTCTGCGTCATCAAGGTCGGCGCCGCCACCGAGGTGGAGCTGAAGGAGAAGAAGCACCGCATCGAGGACGCCGTCTCGGCGACCCGCGCGGCCATCGAGGAGGGCATCGTCGCCGGTGGTGGCTCCGCCCTCATCCAGGCCGTCTCCGCCATCGACTCCCTCGGCCTGACCGGCGACGAGGCCACCGGTGCGCAGATCGTGCGCCGCGCCGCCTCCGAGCCGCTGCGCTGGATCGCCGAGAACGCCGGCCTCGAGGGCTACGTGGCCGTCGAGCGCGTGCGCGGCCTCGACGCCGGCCATGGGCTCAACGCCGCGACCGGTGAGTACGTCGACCTGGTCGCCGCGGGCGTCATCGACCCGGTGAAGGTGACGCGCTCGGCGCTGCGCAACGCCGCGTCGATCGCCTCCATGGTGCTGACGACGGACACCCTCGTCGTCGACAAGCCCGAGGAGGAGGCCCCGGCCGCCGGCGGCCACGGGCACGCCCACTGAGCGACCGCCCACCCGCGCCAGAGCCCCCGGACCCGTCAGGGTCCGGGGGCTCTGGCGTGCGCCGGACGGGGCCGGGCCGGAGGCGGTGGGGCTCAGCCGGCCGTCGACGGGGTCGGGCGGGGGGCGGGGGCTCCTCCCCCCGGTGCTGGTGGGCCTGGCGCGCGAGGACGTCGCGGGGGGTGCGCTGCGGCGCTCAGGTGCGCGGTCACCGAGGGCTGGCCGTCTCCAGACAGCACGAGACCCCCGGACCGAGGGGTCCGGGGGTCTCGTGGAGGTGCTGCGGGGTCAGACCGCGTCGGCGATGCGGAGCGTCGTCTCGGCGACCACCGGGTTCGGGGTGCGGCGCGAGCGCTGGGCGGCGTAGATGCGCTCGCGGTCGTCCTCGGTGAGGGCGCCCCACACGCCGTAGGGCTCGCGCACGGTCAGCGCGTGCTGGCGGCACTCCTGGACGACCGGGCAGGCCGAGCAGACGGCCACGGCGGCGGCGTCGCGGTTGCGACGGGCCGGGCCGCGCTCGCCCTCGGGGTGGAAGAAGAGGTCGGTGTCGTGCTCGCGGCACGCGCCCTGCAGCTGCCACTCCCAGATGTCGGCGACAGGGCCGGGGAGGCGGGAGATCTCAGCCATGGGGTGGTCCTCCGGTGTTCTGGGGGGTGGTGCACGGGTGGTGCAGGGCTCTGGCGGGTGGTCCTGCGCGCAGGCACGTGTGGATCTGGCCGCGGCGGGGTACTGCCTGTTCAGAGCGGCTGCACCGGGTGGTGCGGAGCTCTTGGTGGAGACACTACAACCGCTTCAGAGGTTGTTCAAGGACCTGGGGCTGCTCCATCTGGGTGGTGCCGCCGGCGCCGCCCGCACTCGCCGCCCGTCCTCACCCGCTCCGTCCCCCCGTCGGCCCCGCCGCGCACCGGGGGCGACTGGCACGGCCCGCACCCGGACTCCACACTGATCAGGTGCTGCCTCCCGACCACGCCCCGGCCGGCGTGTCGCTCGGGGTCGCCGCGGCCGCCCGCCGCCTCGGCGTGGCCCCCGCGACGCTGCGCACCTGGGCGCGCCGGTACGGCCTGGGCCCCAGCGAGCACGAGGTCGGCTCGCACCGCCGGTACAGCCCCGAGGACCTCGCCCGCCTCGTGGTGATGCGCCGGCTCACCCTCGAGGGCGTGCCGCCCGTGTCGGCCGCCGCCTCCGCCCTGGCGGCGGACCTGCAGGAGGCCCCGCCGGTCGCACCCGGCGCCGTCGACCCCGCCGACGCGGACCCCTTCGGCGACGACGAGGAGCCGGCCCCGCCGGTCCCCGGCGGCCTCGCCGCGTGGAGCGCCGTCCTCCCGGCCGACCGCACCCCCCTGACCCGCCGGCCCTCACCCGCCGGCCAGGACCCCCTGCAGCGCGCCGTGCTCGCCGGTGACGCGCCCGGAGCGGCCGCGGCCGTCATGGCCGCCTGCGCCTCCCGGGGGCCGGTGGCCGCCTGGGAGCAGGTGGTGGAGCCGGCGCGCCGGGCGCTGGCCCGCCGCTGGGAGGCCACCGGAGCGGGCGTCGACGCCGGCGTCCTGCTCACCGCCGCCGCCATGGAGGCGCTGCGCGCGCTGCGGCGCCCGCCGGAGCGCACCACGGCCGTGGTGCTGCTGGCGGCCGCCGAGGGGGAGTCCGACCCGATGCCCCTGCACGTCCTCGCCGCGGCCGTCGCCGCGGGCGGGGTGCGCCCCTGGGTCCTGGCACCGGGCCTGCCCCGCGAGGCCGTGGCCGCCGCCGTGCGCCGCACCGGCCCCGCGGCCGTGCTGCTGCACGCCGAGCACGGCGTCGCCGACGCCGCCGCCCAGCTCGGCCCCCTCCCGAGGCTGCGGCACCCGGTGCGCCTGGTCCTGTCCGGGCCCGGGTGGGCCTGGGCGCACGTGCCCGAGGGCAGGCCCGCGCTGCGCGCACCGACCCTCTCGGAGGCGCTCGAGGTGCTCCAGGAGGCCACGGAGCCGTAGGCGGCCGCGGGCTGGTGGTCGACGCGCGGTCGACGATCGGTCGACGGAGCGGCCCCCAGGTCTCAGGTCGGCCCGATCCGTGCCGATGACACCTCCAGGACAGCCGACCGCACGGGTCGGCGCACACGGAGGTGGCGACGGTGTCTGCGGTGGCGACGGTGATGGTCTGCGACGACTCCCCCCTGGTCAGGGAGAACCTGCGTCGCGCGGTGGCGGGGGTGGCCGGCGTCGGCCGCGTCGTCGGCGCGAGCTCGGGGGAGGAGGTGCTCGCCCGCTGGACGGCCGAGCGCCCCGCCCTGGTGCTGATGGACGTCCGCATGCCCGGCATCGGCGGCGTCGAGGCCGCGCGGCGCCTGCTCGCCCGCCACCCCGGTGCCGGCGTGCTGATGCTGACGGTGGCCGAGGACGTCGAGGGCGTGGCCCGCGCGGTCGCCGCCGGCGCCCGCGGCTACGTCGTCAAGGACGCCACCCGCTCCGAGCTGGTCGCCGCCGTCATCGGCGCCATCGGCGACCCGAGCGGCCGCAGCCGCGGGGCGCGCCGCACCGAGGCCGGCGCCGCCCCCGCGCTCACCGAGCGCGAGCTGCAGGTGCTGACCGGCATGGGCGAGGGCCGCAGCAACGCCGAGATCGGCAAGCAGCTGTTCCTGTCCGAGGACACCGTCAAGACCCACGCGCGCCGGCTCTTCCGCAAGCTCGACGCCGCGGACCGCGCCCAGGCCGTGGCCAAGGGCTTCCGGCTCGGCATGGTGCACTGAGCGACCAGCACCACCCACCCAGCGCCACGAGGCGCCCGGGGCGTCCTCGGCGCCCGTCCGAGGACGCCGGTCAGCCCCCGTACGATCGGGGGGTGACCGGCGTCCTCGGTGCTTCCACCCTCCCGCTCGACGGCCTCGGCCTGACCTTCGACGACGTGCTGCTCCTGCCGGGGCAGAGCGACGTCGTCCCCAGCGCCGCGGACACCGCCTCCCGCGTCTCCCGGCGCGTGGAGGTCGCCGTCCCCCTGCTCAGCTCGGCGATGGACACCGTCACCGAGTCGCGGATGGCCATCGCCATGGCGCGCCAGGGCGGCCTCGGCGTGCTCCACCGCAACCTCTCGCCCGAGGAGCAGGCCACCCAGGTCGACCTGGTGAAGCGCTCCGAGTCCGGCATGGTGACCGACCCCGTGGTCTGCGGCCCGGAGGCCACCCTCGACGAGGTCGACGCGCTGTGCGCCCGCTACCGCATCTCCGGCGTCCCCGTCGTCGACGAGGGCTCCCGCCTGGTGGGCATCGTCACCAACCGCGACCTGCGCTTCGAGACCGACCGCACCCGCACCGCCGGTGAGGTCATGACGCGGATGCCGCTGGTGACCGCCCCCGTGGGCACCTCCGGCGAGGACGCGATGGCGCTCCTGGCCAAGCACAAGGTCGAGAAGCTGCCGCTGGTCGACGGCGAGGGCCGCCTCAAGGGCCTGATCACCGTCAAGGACTTCACCAAGCGCGAGCAGTACCCCCTGGCCACCAAGGACGAGGCCGGCCGGCTGCGCGTGGCCGCCGCGATGGGCGTCTTCGACGGCGCCTGGAAGCGCGCGATGCTCCTGGTCGAGGCGGGCGTCGACGTCCTCGTCGTCGACATGGCCCACGGCCACTCCCGGGCGGTGCTGGAGATGGTCGCCGCCCTCAAGGCCGAGCCCTCCGCCGCCCACGTCGACGTGGTGGGCGGCAACGTGGCCACCCGCGCCGCCGCCGCCGCGCTGGTCGAGGCGGGCGTCGACGGCGTCAAGGTGGGCGTCGGCCCGGGCTCGATCTGCACCACCCGCGTGGTCGCCGGCGTCGGCGTGCCCCAGGTCACCGCGATCTCCGAGGCGGCGGCCGCGTGCCGCCCGGCCGGCGTCCCGGTCATCGGCGACGGCGGCCTGCAGTACTCCGGAGACATCGCCAAGGCCCTCGTGGCGGGTGCTGACACCGTCATGCTCGGGTCGCTGCTCGCCGGCTGCGCCGAGAGCCCCGGCGAGCTCGTCTTCATCAACGGCAAGCAGTACAAGTCCTACCGGGGCATGGGCTCCCTGGGCGCGCAGCAGACGCGCGCCGGGGGCCGCGGCTTCTCCAAGGACCGCTACTTCCAGAACGACGTCGCCGCCGCCGAGCAGTTCGTGCCCGAGGGCATCGAGGGCCAGGTGCCCTACCGCGGTCCGCTGGCCGCCGTCGCGCACCAGCTGGTGGGCGGCCTGCGGCAGTCGATGTTCTACACCGGCGCCGCGACCGTGCCCGAGCTCAAGGAGCGCGGCCGGTTCGTGCAGATCACGTCGGCGGGGCTCAAGGAGAGCCACCCGCACGACGTCCAGATGGTCCTCGAGGCCCCCAACTACAGCGGTCGCTGACCGGCCGAGCAGGAGCGCACATGAGCTACGAGGTCGAGATCGGGCGCGGCAAGCGCGGCCGGCGCGCGTACAGCCTGGACGACATCGCCGTCGTCCCCAGCCGCCGCACCCGCGACCCCGAGCTGGTGAGCGTGTCGTGGCAGATCGACGCTTACCAGTTCGAGGTGCCGGTCATCTCGGCGCCGATGGACTCGGTGGTCTCGCCCGAGACCGCCGTCGCCATCGGGCGCCTGGGCGGCCTCGGGGTGCTCGACCTGGAGGGCCTGTGGACCCGCCACGAGGACCCCGAGCCCATCCTCGACGAGATCTCCGAGCTGCGCGGCGGCACCCGCGCCGAGGTGGCCGAGGCCACCCGCCGCCTCCAGCGGGCCTACAGCGCCCCGATCGACCCCGAGCTGGTGGCCCAGCGCCTCAAGCAGGTGCGCGACGCGGGCGTCGTCGTGGCCGGGGCCCTCTCGCCCCAGCGCACCGCGCAGCTGTGGAAGACCGTCGTCGACGCCGGGGTCGACCTGTTCGTCATCCGCGGGACCACCGTCTCCGCCGAGCACGTCGCCGCCAGCGGGGCCGAGGCGCCGCTGAACCTCAAGCAGTTCATCTACGAGCTCGAGGTGCCGGTCGTCGTCGGCGGGGCCGCCAGCTACACCGCCGCCCTGCACCTGATGCGCACCGGCGCCGCCGGCGTGCTCGTCGGGTTCGGCGGGGGAGCGGCGCACACCACCCGCGGCGCCCTCGGCATCCACGCGCCGATGGCCACGGCCATCGCCGACGTCGCCGCCGCCCGCCGCGACTACCTCGACGAGTCCGGCGGGCGGTACGTGCACGTCATCGCCGACGGCGGCATGGGCCTGTCCGGCGACGTGGTCAAGGCCGTCGCCTGCGGCGCGGACGCCGTCATGCTCGGTGCTGCCCTCGCCCGGGCCACCGAGGCCCCCGGGCGCGGCTGGCACTGGGGCCCCGAGGCCCACCACGGCGACCTGCCCCGCGGCCAGCGGATGCACGTGGGCACGGTCGGCTCGCTCGAGGAGATCCTCCTCGGCCCGGGCACCACGCCCGACGGCACCACCAACCTCGTCGGCGCGCTGCGCCGGGCGATGGCGACCACGGGCTACTCCGACCTCAAGGAGTTCCAGCGCGTCGAGGTCGTCGTCAGCCCCTACCAGCCCACCTGAGCCGCGGCGCGGCGCCGCGCCTCACCGGCGGGCGCCGCGCGGCTGGTCCACGCGCAGGAACCGGCACAGCACGAACGCGACCGCGTAGAGGACCACGAAGGCCCACACGGTGCCGACGTCCCCGCCCCAGGGCTGCACGACGGCCACCACCGCGGCACCCAGGAACGCCGCCCCGCCCGCCGCGGTCGTGTACACGGCC
>Ga0182228_1000119_pt1 | contig 17980 bp, 31 predicted proteins | sample G6R1MG_19_FD_128385 | JGI IMG/M metagenome (GOLD analysis project Ga0182228, IMG submission 128385) | Miscanthus phyllosphere microbial communities from Michigan, USA - G6R3_MAIN_07NOV2016_LD1 MG | ecosystem: Host-associated > Plants > Phyllosphere > Phylloplane/Leaf | place: USA: Michigan... | reverse complement strand
TCCACATCGCAAGTATAGCCGCAAGATACCTCCCGCTTGCCCGCTTCCAGCTTGTCGATTACGTCCTGATCGGCGAAAAGCATTGGCACATAGATAAGTCCGTTCGCCTCATCCTTGCGAATGCTTTCACCCGTGTACCCCGCCGAATACTTGCGCCAGTTGGCAGCGGTCACGCCTTCCTTGGGGTGGTCATCGGTAACGGGCTTGTGCGGAATCGTGCGCAGATAGCCATCCGCAAAGACGGCTTCGGGCGGGCGGTACATGCGGACCACGGGCATATCAGGCCTGCCCACTTCCCAGCCCGCGTAATCCTGTAGCCCCGTGCGCGCAACCGGCACTTCCGCCACCTTGTAGCCATCGGCGGTCGTGCGAATGCCTGTTACCGGCGCGCTGTCAATAAATCGCAATTCCATTTGCGAAGAATAGCGTTTTTTTGTTGACATGCGAAGGGCAGCGTGGAATATACAAATGCGAGGCCCGCCGTGGGGCCGATTCTAGTCTGGCCTAGATAAGCGACACGCCAGCGTCACAAGCAGGGTAGAGCCTTAGGCCGGAACAGCTAGACACGATGTTGCACACGGAAATTAGCCGGAGGACAATATGCCACAAGCTAGTGTAGAACTCACTGATCGGATGATTGCTCGTTTTGGTGATGAATATTTAGAAAATGGCCCTCTTGAATACCTTAATGCGTGCGGATATCGCCTAACCCCTCAATGGGAATGGCGAAAAGAGGGCGTAACCGATTTGCGCCAAATGACGCGCGATGAGTTCGAATGCCTTCTTTTTATGGCTCACGAATGGGATTATGGCGGGCTTGCCAAATAAACCACGCCCCGCAACTCAATAAGAGCGCGGGACGCAGCAACCTGATATTCTAGCCTAATGCGCCCCGCCTAGCCAGCGGGGCTTTTTCGTCGGAGTGCGTAGCGCAGACGGTCGATGGTACATCGTTCGTGCGCGTATAGCATTTGCTACTCCTTTACGTTGTGATTCGGTACACTGCGATCGGCATGGAATACGACGCGCCAATGCCAAGCAACGGCGTATAGTAGCCCACGCTGATATTGCCAGCACTGGCTGGGTAAACGTTGATGACCTCGCAGCCGGTCGTTGGCGCAGCCGTTGGCACGAAAACAAGTCGGTCAGTCGTGGTTACGCCCGTCATCGCCACCGTGCGGCGCTTCATGCCCACAGCGAGGCCCACTAGCAGCGTTTCGCTGAAGTTGAGCGTGCCGACTAGTTCCAGCCTTCCCGCCGTGGGAATTGTGGGCTTGTCGGTCAGGTCGTTGTACGAATGCGTGTGCGCTGCGGGTGCAAAGGTCGCGGGGATGCCCGTCAGACTCGAATAAGCGTGCGTATGCGCCGATGGGGCGAACGTTGACGGAATGCCCGTCAATTCGCCGTATGCGTGCGTGTGGGCGCTAGGCGGGAACGCGCTGGGCTTTCCCGTAATATCCGCCCATCCGTGCGTATGCGCGGCAGGAACGAACGCGCTAGGCTTTCCTGGCAGTGCGTCCCACGTTACGTTCGTGCCGACCAAGAACGGACCACGGATCACAGGCCGCTCCCGTAGATCAGTTCCAGCTTGGCGTCGGGATACAGGGTAGCGCCATTCGCTCCGGTAATCGGATAGCCCGGACGCGCCACAGCGATAACGGAAACGAATGATGGGAACGCCGTTCCAAACACGCCCATGAAATACGGCGGCAGGAGGTAGTCTTTAGCCTCAGCGGCCCTATTCGCTTGCGCTGGATCGTTGATATTAAGCGGCGTGCCCGTTGCCCGCACCCAGATAGGATAACTGTTGATGACCATGACCGTAGTCACGCCATCGGGTAACGGCTGCACGTCCACGACGCTTGCAGTGGGCAGCGCTGGCACGATTACCGGGTCAACCCCAGGCTCTTTGCGGAATGCGAAAAGGTTGGTCTGCACGCTCATTGCTTGACCCACCCGCTATCGCTGACTTGCTGGCCGTTTTCGTACATGAATGTCTTGACCCACGTATTTACGCCATCGGTCACAGTATCGCTATGCACCTGTCCAGCGCCGTAGTAGGTGTAGGTGTGTGCCTTGTACGTGGGCACGGGATTGCCGTTTGTATCCATGTCGGCGTTCATGGCAGTGGGCGCATTCGAACCCGCGCCATCCGTTTCCACCGCCTCGCGAATGGTGCCCGCACTATCGCGGTACAGCTTCGTGGTAGGTAGAGCCAACGCAAAAACCCCTTTGCAACCAATGGCTTTAGACCATAGCGCAAAGGGGTTTGGTTGGGTAGGGTTTGGTAAAGTTATACGGTGCCGTGGGCTTCGATATACCCAGCCAAAGCAGCCATCTTATCCAATTCTTCCTCAAGGCGCTGCATCTCAATCAGCGCCATGTGCTGCGCTACGTCCTCTCCGTACATGTATCCGACGCTGCTCATACCAGATACCCCAACAGCGCAACGATGCCCACGATGCCAATCAGGATCGACGGAATGCCGTTCGCACGTGTATCAAGGCCGCTGACACGGGCAATGTAGATTGCGCCGCCCGTCAGCAGGATAACGATTAGTGCGTATAGTAGTATGTTCATTTATTGGCCCTTGTTGCAAGCCCATCCCCATTCGTGGGCAATGGGGTTTTGGGGGTTATGAAAGATATCGGCAACCTGTCCGCCAGTCTGCGGTAGGCGTACAAGCCCAGCCTCTAGCGCCCGCATGATGGCCCGCGCACCGTCAGCGGTGGTCCAGTCCATATCCATGCTGTCGTCCAGCACGTCGGTAAGCCATTCCTCGGTTATAACTTCAGACGCGAGCATCGATAGGCCTCCGGACAATCAGGTTGGGATTGGCGCGCTGGTCGAACGACACGACGTTGCCGTCATCAAATAGGCGGTCTGCATCGCGGGCCGGGTCGTAGCTGTCGCAGGTCGTCGCCAAGCATCCGGTCCACTGACCGTCTTGCGATCGGTCAGCATTGGCGGGACAGACGGTGAAGCGATCCCCGCACGCCTCGCACTGATAGGCATCGACTGCCGTGCCGTATTCGTTTCTAGAAACTTCAATAAACATCACACCCTCCATAAAGCGTCAACCCTATACCGGATTGCAGTTGTCGTCAATCAAGAATCCGCATGGATTAGGTTGTCTAACGCGCTTTCTAGCATCGAACCATCGAGCCGTCGATTTGGGCGAATCGTGGGCTTTCTCGTTGCGGTTGCGCGGATTAAATTGGATTACCGTCATCATCGACGCCCTCAATCTCAAATACTGCCCGCGCACGGCACCCGCAACGAATCGGAATGCCGGGCATGTCATCGGCAGGAATCACTTCGTCGCCGCCCACTTCCTTGCGCGTTTTCCAATCGTACCGCTTTCCATTACGGGCTTGATGCCACGGCCTGGGGTGCGCTTTCCGAGAATGAACCCACTCGAACACCGTAATTCCAGCCTCTAGCTGGCGCTCACGATCCAGCGCCGCGCTGATCTTTTGAAGCTCAACCGACGCGATTAGCAGCGAACGCTTACGCCCAAAGCCCGTGATAACCGCAAGCTCTTTTGCTACATCACGAGCGGGCAATCGCTGGTTAAGCCCGCGAAAGACGGCCTCGGTCATCCGGTCGCGTTGCTGATCGTTCACACTGCGCACAAGCGCCAGATTGGACCGGATAGTAGCCTGCACAGTCTGCTCAACATCGCCCGCATACAGCATCGTATCCACATCGACACCCGATGCGCTCAGGATCGATCCGCGCCACTTCGACCTATGCCAGCGCTCAAGCTCCGCGCTCCAAGATTGGAACGCAACCTCAATCGACAGGAACACGCGCTCAAACCAGCTTGCCTCGCTGTCGATCGCGGCTTGCAAGTCGTCAATGCTGTCTTTCATTTCGATTGACCAAGGTCCATCACCCGAACGTATTTCTGCGTCAGTAACGCGAAACATTTCCCGCCCATACGCCTCCACAAGCCGCCCACGCGCGCCCTCCCAATGCCGAATGACACGCAGGTAGATACGCAGCAGCGCATCGCGGTCGCGTGCCAGTGGATCGGGCGTGCCAAATGTGAATTGGCGACGCTTGGTTCGGGCGCGTAGGAGGGCGGGGAGGTTATATTTCATTTAACGTGCTGGTACAAATGCCACACAAATGGCCCTTCCTGGCAAGTCCCGATGTGCCACACATCGCCATCAATGTCATGGCCGGTTCCGACGATCTCAAAGCGGTATTCTAGCATTTCCTCGTTGGGGTGATGCTCTGCCCACACAAAGGGCTTGCCGCCCTGAAACCCGAAATGCACTGGATCGCCCTGCATCCCAACTAGGGTCACACCCATATCCAATTCGTGCTTATAAACACGCATAACCGCCTCCTACTATTCAACAGCCTCCCCCGTACCCCCTTGCACGGTCGCTGTCAATTCCCCTTCGCTCTCATCGGGCATTTCTTCCAAAGCCTTTTTCAGTTCCTTCATGCCCTCATCAAGCCCAGGGAATTGCCCGCTCTCGACCATGGCGTTCGCCAGCGATTCCAGCACTGGCTCCTGCGGCATACCAGCATCAATCGCAGTCTTGACCGTTTCAGCAGCCAGCTTGACCTCTGCCAGAATCTCGGATGGCGAGCGCTCGCGAATGGCCCCGAAGTCCCACCACAGTTTGTCCGGACGATTGCCCAAGGCCGAACGCAGCAGGATTTCATCGAGATAATCGAGCGCAGGCCGCAACTGGCCTTCCCGCCAGCCATCCAGCGTGCGCTCCCAATTCTGCAAGTCGCCATCACCGGTCGCGTTCATGCCATCGGGCGACTTGCCCAACAGTACGGTCGCGGGCATGGATGCAGCACCCGCCACGATCGCGATATAACCGTTGATGACCTCGACCACATTCGAAAGGCTAAGCTGACGACTTTCCCAAGTATCGGCAGCATCCTTGATGACCGCATTATGCATCGACTTGAACAGGTTCGATGCCGTGAAGCGCCGGATAAGTTGCGCCTCGGTCTCGGCAGTCTGAAAGCTGGTCGTAAGGTCGGGGATGCCCCAGATATCCACCTTGGCTTCGAGGATCAGCGAGGCAAGCCCATTCTGCGCCGTATCCGCATTGCGAATAGCCTCGTCTACCGCATCCAGTTCGCTATCGCCCCAGAACGCATCGACATCGTTGTTACCCCTACGCGGCACGTATCGGCCCTTAAAAGGGATAACGCGCGATGGGTGCAGCTGCACCATATCCGACGTGCCAACGATTTCGTAGTATTCCGGCTGTCCGAACAGCGGGCTACCAGGATCGCGATTGATCGGCCCTAGCGATACATCATCGCGGCACATGACGTGCAGGTACGCAAGGCTATCCTTGCCCAGCCCCTCGACACGCAAAGGCTGGTCCACATTGCCCTGCATCGCGCCAATGACCAGCAGCCCGCCGCCCATCCGCCCAAGCCGCAGAGCCTCTTCCAGCTTCGCCCACAGCCCCAGCTTGCGTTCAGCTTCCTCGACCGCGCCAATGTCGATGTCATCCGCCTGCCATGCGCGCTTAGGGCGGGCCATCTCGGCTGCGGGCAGATCGACTACCTTGCGCGCCAACCACGACGACCGGTAACGTGCCTCGACCTCATGCCAGCTTAGCTTACGGAAGCAATAGCCCGCGCCCGTGCGCTTATCCGCGCTGGTGCCGATGCCCGATGCAATGGAAACTAGGCCGTCGCTGAATGTGTGCTGCATGGGCGTGACCGTAGCACAAAAAACCCCGGCTTGTTAGGGCCGGGGGTTGGGGTCTTTATGATGCTCGCCGCTTGCAATGCGGTCCGCTACCGATTTGTAATAGCCGCGCATCTCGCTATCGCGCGAATACCATTTGCCGTTTACCGATTCGCCGCCTTGCCGAAGCCACGCAATGATCGCATCGCGCTCGTCTTCAACGCCTTCATCGTATGTCATCAGCACCCTCCAAAACTAAAGGGGCCAGCTACAAGCTACTTAGCCCAGCACGTCGCGCCGGAAACCCCGAGCAGTGTGGATGGAATGGACACTGTAGCCACCGCCTATCTCTAGACGCCCCAGCTTGAGCCTAACGGCATCAGAGGCAGGTTCCTTTAGCGGGGATTGTTTCCGCACCACGCTATTGTTTCTTATCGCGATTTTTGCCCCCTGTCAATACTCAGCGGGCTTGCGGGCGGAACCAAGAAAAATAACTTCTGGCTCATCGTCGCGGTAAATCTTAATCCAACCTTGGATGGTGGCCTCAATGCAATCACGCTCAAGCTGCCAAAAAGCCCCGCGAGCCGGGCTGTTGCGGCGGCTCCAAATCTTGATCGTCTTAGCCATTGCTATTTCCTCCGTTGTTGACCCCTTGTACCCATGCCGCACATAGGGGTCAACAACTATTTTCAATTATTTTGCATTCTCCCGCGCAGCCTTGATCGCCAGCGCAATAGCCTCTGCATCGCCCACGATCGACTTGGCTAGGGTCAGGTCGGGGTCGGGGTCCAGTTCGGCTAAGATGGCGCGGGCTTCGACGCGCTTGGACGTGATATCTTGATAGATCGTGTGTTCAGCAAGGTTTTTGACCAACGTCACCATCCGCTCAAACAACTCAGGCGCAATGGCGGGCGCGGGCTGTTCGGTGCGCTTGCGGTAGCCGATGATGTCGTAATATCCCTCACCCTTGCGCGACCATCGGCCAATCCAACTGCTCTTTTGCACATTTCGATATACATCCAGGACTTCACCCCCATCCCAATCCGCAGGCGCACTCTCGCCACCCGGCCAATAGGTGAAGCCGCGCGAGGTTGCCTTGTAGTAATCGTGGGTGGCGGGGAGTTTAATAGCGCGTACCATGTTGCACCCCGCTTCTGGCGAAAACCAATTTTCACTTCCGTCATCCCCGGAAAGGTGGCTTAGTTTATTGCGATCCTCATAGCCGTCAATTGAAACGGACCAAACTTGAAGATCGCCGGTTTCATCCCGCAACCACTCAGGCCGCTTGCCATCCACTGCAATCTCAGCACCCCATTCAATATCAGTCATTTTGCTTCCTCCGTTTGTGTTGGTGTGATTAGCGGATCGACGCACGGGCAATGTCAACTACTCTTTGCGGTACGTTGCCAATAACCTCATAACTTGAAAGTCGATGACCCATAAGGCGCTCTTCGCTTGTGGCAATGATGAACTCACGCCCATCAAGCAGCTTGCCTCGCGCCGTCGCACGGTTGATCGTATCAACCCTGTCGCGCAGATCGATCATTGCGCTGTCCATACGTTTACAAAGAATTGCGTGCATAAATTCTCCTATGATTGCCATGCCTTGCACATTGGGCGTAAGCCGTCAAGCGAAAAACGACAAATCGTACTTACCCACCAACGGATGATACGCCATCATGACGGCATCCGCCCGGTTAGGCGATTTCGCACCATCTGGCGACTTGTCCACCATCGTCTTGCCGGTAGCACTCAGCTTATGCTGCGGCTGGCTTAGTTCGTCCTGCAACTCGCGCAGCTTGGGCAGGTCGCGCGGAATGCTGATTAGCATATCCTTGTCGTACGCCCGCCCCTGCCGTGCCAGCCATGCGTTCTCGAACCGCTTGCGAAGGCCGAACCATCCCTGACACTTAAGATTGTGGTATTGATCCTTGTTCTTGGGCGACTTGGGATTAAGCGGGTCCGTGCGCTTCTCAGGATCGGTCACAGCCGCACCGCCATTCCACGCCACCAGTGATATACCCTTGGGCCGTTCGCCCCGCGCGCCCATCTCCGACCAGCTTGACGTAATGCTCTCGCCCACGCCTACCGGATCGTACATCAGGTCATGCACATCCAAATCATCGCACGTCTTGAGCGCCTTGCGTAGCGTCTGCCAGCCGTCCAGCCCATTCCACACATCGAGCGACCAAAGTTCAATCCCCTTGCGCACAGCAAGCGCGTTTTCGTCGCCGCCATCCTCACCGCCTGCTACGTCTAGCGCGCCGTACATGCGTCCATCGACCGCCAGGCCCAAGTCCTGTGCCAGCCCCACAGCCGCCTCGACCCATGCGGGCGGAATGACGACCTTGCTGCCCATCGACTCGTATCCGCCTAGCCAGACGTGGGCGTAGTCCTCGTAATCGAGCGCCTTGGCCGCTTCGGCCTCATCGATCATGACTTGCGGGCAGAATGGGTTATCCGTGTAGTTCGCATGAACCAAAACGGCGCGCTCCTTGTCGTGCCATGGTATCAGTTTCTCGACTGGATCGGCGCGACGGCGCGGGTTCCACGTAAAAAGCAAGCGGGAACCGGGCGCGCGGATAGTTGGCACCAACAGCTTGATAGAGCGCTCGCTAAGGCTGCTCGCTTCTTCGGTCCACGCAATATCCACCGCCTCGAAGCCCTTAATGGATTCCGCGTTATGCGACTGCATACCGATAAAGCTGAAAGACCCACCCCCCGGCCCGCGTATTTCGTCACGCATGACCTCGAACAGATTGCCCACACCTAGCGCTGCAATCTTGTCCTCAATCAGCTTCTTTGCCGATTCCTTTAGCGATTTCTGCGTTTCGCGAACACACAGCACTCGCAAGCCAGGATTGGTAATAGCTTCTTCTACAAGCCACTCAGCGGCAAAGTGGCTCTTACCGCTAGAGCGGCCACCCCGAAGCCCGTAGTACCGTAGGCCGGGCTTCAGCATAGGCAGGAATACGCGAGGCGTAGGTATGACTAAAGTTGTCACGCACCAGCCTTGCTTACATCCACTACTTCACGCTTGATTGAAGAAATTGGACCGCCATCAGGACCACTAACTTCCTGCTTGTCAACTAGCATACCAAGAACTTTTGCCTTGCCCATGCTTGCGGTAATAGCAGCAGCGGCAGCACCCTTCTCGCGAGCAAATTCACGATCAGCATCCAACTGCTTAATCATGTCTTGCAGCGTAAATTCTGCTTGCTTTGCAGCCTTGGTTTGTAGTTGAGTAATGCGGATAGTGATATCAGGCTTGGCGTACAACTTGGAAGCGCCGCTAGGATTACTGTTGTACCCAGCAGCAATATATGCTTCATTTACACCCATGCCTTTCGCCATGTTCTGGCAAAAGGCTTCGTGCTTGGCATTGAGGAGTGGTAGTGCTTTCATTGGTAAAAATTGGCCCTAAACATTCCCCAAAACCCACTCATCGACACCCTCATGGGCAGCAATGCGCTTCATGATATCCGCCTCTACATACCATTCATCCATCCCCTTGTCAACGGCAAGGGCGATCAGGTCCACCGGCTGCATGATCCGCGTTCCCCGATATGCCATACCATCGGCCCGCACCGAACACACCCAGCCCCCGTTACGAGGCTCCTGAAACCACGCACAGGCCGCGTGCAGGTCATCCACATCATGCGGCAGAATCACGATAGGCGCAGGCTTGGGCTTGGGCTTCGGCTTCAGCGAGGCGATGTACGCAGCCCGCGCTTCCTTGATGCCGGGGCATTCGGCCACCCATTTGTTGATTAGGGTCTTGTGCGCCCGGTAATACTCGCACGAGGCATCGCGCCCAATCTCGACGTACGTAGTCCAAAAATCCGATGGCCGCTCACGATGGGCCATCATTCATCTTCCTCAAGGTCAATAACGACAAAAGGATGGGGCATCGATAGCGACACCCCATCCAGTCTTTGACGCTCGCAATGTCCGCGAATGTCGATGACGTTATCCGCCTGAGCGATCAGCGCATTGCGCATCGGCTCATCGAGTTCCCGCATAGCCCGTGCTGCCCAGTCATCGGATTTGGTATCTGCCATGGATTGTTCTTATGACGGGCTATGCGTCGCATGTCAAGTCAGCGAGGGTTGGCGCGTGCCCATGCGAAAGCCACCGGCAAAAAGTTTTCTAGCCGTTTAAAATTCGCATTGGCGTAATATTCTTTCCCAAGGCGCTCGGCAGCCTGCTCATCAGTTTCCGGTTCGCCCAACTCAGGAAACCGCGCAATCGCCGCTTCCTTGAACGCCCGCAGCGATTCTAGTTCATCGTTGGCGGGTTCGACGCGGTTGCGGATAGTCCAATCAGAATCACCCACCCAGCTACTACCGTCCGAGTTATATGTAAAAAAAGCATTCTCGCCAGGAGTGTCCAAAAGTGTATACATGCCCTGATTTTGGCTTCTTTTGTATTCAGGGTCAAGTTCCACTGACACAACCCGCCCGTTCACATGCACAGCCTCAATAGGCTTCGTCCAATCAACCATCACAACCTCCTATCAAATCACACGCCCATCGTTCATGCCATCGAGCCGACCAGCCATGTACGCGGTGCACACGGTAAACACAACCGTCCGCGTATCGCTATCAAGTCCAGCGTTCGCCATGGCAACGCCCATGCTATCGATCACCTCTTTCGAACCCTGCCCAGCCTTGACCCGCTCAGCCATCCGCCGACAGATCGGCACCAACACATCGCTATCGACGAACTTCGCATCGGCCACAACCGTCTCGGTCTGTGCCAGTGCGCTAACCGGCATCGCCAACGCGGCTACCGCAATCATCAGTTTCGTAATCATGTTCAACCTCCTCTTTCTGCCCACCTCCTATGCCCGAACCATGCCCGCAGGTCAACCGCAAAATTCACACCCAAATGAGTTTTCCACTTTTCACAACCCCTATGCTAAAAGAGGGGGAGAGGGGAGGAGGGGAAGCCTCCCTACGCGTGCGCGCGCTCTATACTATACCATACCCCTTAGTGAAAAGGTGAAAACTATTTGTTATGTATATTCAATCACTTAGCTGTACCCTTTTTACCTTATCACAACCCGTTTTTGCCTTTTCACAACCAAAATCAGACTGTCACAAATCTGTAACAAATAGTTGTCACTCCGGTTGTGAAAACTCCTCTGGCTGTGATAACCCAGCCATGAAATAGCGCGCCGATGGTCTGCCTGTCTTGGGCTTGTGAACCACCTTGTCAATAACGCCACGGGCTTCCAGGTCATCGAGAATCTGGCTGCGCTCCGGTCCACTGATCCACCCGCACTTGCGTCCGATAACCGACAGCGTAGCACCATCTGCTTCAGCACCGCGAATGGATGCCTCGACCGCCTTGGCCTTGGCCTCGTACTCGTTCTCGGAAACGTTGCCAGCGACCTGTTTGATGAACTCCTGCACCGATCGATAGCTAAGCCCCCAGCCCCATTCCATGTGCCGCTTGGTAAGCATGGGCGCTGCCGGGTTTTCCGATACCGCCATCACCAGCGCCAGCTTCATGGCATTCTCAGCCAGTCGCCTGACGAACGGGCGCATCTCGCTATCGGTCACATTCTCCATCTCAAATTGCCGGAGGCGCATCTGGTACTCGAACTCATCGGCTTCATTGTCGGCAAATTCGACCCTGTAGGGGTTGCAGGCGGTTGTGGACCCTTCGCCCATGGGGAAGGCGTTATGGCCCTCAGCGCCCGCCCTGACGGCCTTTACGGCGTCCAGCAGGCTATCTGGGTACACCGGGCGCTGCAAGCGCCGTGGCGGCGGCTCGTTGGGCCGCTCATCGACAATCAGGATAAAGCGCGGCAACAGCCCATCGGCCACGCTCCCCTTGGTCAGCTTATCCCAGAAAGATTCCGGTGTCGCCACGCCGTATAGCCCAAGGCATGGGCGTACCAGCAAATTAGTGGGCCTGTCCTTGTTATTGGCGTACATCGCGCCTTTGACCGTCTCATCGGCGGCGGAATACATTTTGAGCAGTACGTTGATAGCCTCGCGCAGATTGCCGCGTGGATCGTGCATGGCTGCTACCAGCTTGCCCATTTCATCGATAGGCAGATAGATCGATGGATAGGTTTCGAGCGCGGTCATAATACCCCGCCCCGATACCACCTCCGAACCGCCCACGAGGTTCTCAAGCCGCGCATTGATAAGCACGCTGGCCGGTGCCTTGACGGGCAGGTTCTTGCCCGATCCCGATGCCGACAGCGCGACCGTATAGATATTAGTCATAAGCCCGCTGGGCGTCTGATAGAGCCTGCCAGCAGCAGCCGCGAACAACGCAATAGCCGAACCCAAGGCAAGCTCAGGGCGCGGGCTGGGCGCATATCGGATAATGGTGTCCACCATCTCCTTCATGCCGCCCCGTAGTGGCGTGTACCAGTCGAACGCGCCTTCTTCTTCGGGAGTAACCGACATTGCACGGGTATCCCGTACCTTCTCGGCCTTCGCCAAGCTGTTCGCCACCAGCTTGCTAAAATCGATCAGCGCGGGAACTTCGGGCGCTTCATCGGCTTCTTCGATATCCTCGACACCCCTTGCCCGTCCGATTGCCCGCTTGACCGCGCGCAACGGGTGCTCCTGGTCGATGAAGTGGGCACTGGCAGGGTTGGCGGGGTTTAGTAACAGCCCTGCAACCTGGACATCGGTCAAATGCTCGCGCACGGCTTCACACGCCGCATGATAGCCGTAAGCGCTACGGTCATCACCTTTGGGCTTCTCTAGCGCCCTGCGCAGCGGGTGGAACGGCGTTAGCCCAAGGTCATCGGCAGTCAGCAGTTCGTAGTCGCCCACTTCCACCAATGCGCGTTCTGCCGCTTCCGTAATCTCTGCGGGCGGGAAGAATGCGGCCAGTTCCTCCGGTTCGTAAACCTGCCCCGTATGCTCCATGATAACGCTTGCCATTGCTGGCTTGCGCCCACGCGCCTCTTTGACAAGGCTGGGCCAGTTGACCGCCCCCGGTACGCGCATAAGCCGATCTATGTTCTGGCACGAGTCCGCACTGAACATGCCGCGCACCTGCAAGTTGATGCGCTCGATGCTATCGAGATTGGCGCAATCGCCATCCAATTCCCAGAAACTCTGTAGGCCGTTGCCTGAGTTAATGATAAATGTCGGCGGGCATCGCAAGTTCTCTAGCGTTTCGATAGTAGCTGCAACCGAAAAATCATGTTCATTGCTGCGCGGCGGATCAATATCGACATGGATATAGCGAGCCGCAACAATATCGCTTTTCTTGGGCTTTTGATCGAACCCATTGCGCACACGATTAACGGTCCAATAGATATTAAACCCATTGGCGTTCTTTCCCTGCGCCCACTCAACCGCAGACTCGATATGCTCCCCAAAATACTTACCATGTACATCGGGACGCGACTTATGAATCGCAACGAGGTGTATCTGATCCAGGTGCGATAGAAACTGTGACATACCCTCGTGATCGAAGGCATGGGCGGTAATCTTTGCCATGCTTACTTGCCCTCAATATGCTTTGCAATCCGCTCAAGCGCCTTGGCACTGTACCCAGGATCGCGCTCAATGCAAATCCACTTGCGCCCGCAGTTCTCCGCTGCAATCGCCGTAGTGCCGGAGCCTGCGCAGTTGTCCAGCACAGTATCGTCGGGGTTGGTGTAAGTGCGAATTAGGTACTCAAATAGCGCTACGGGCTTTTGGGTTGGGTGAATTGTCCCGCGCTCAACCACGCCAAAATCAATGACCTGCTTTGGGTAGCGCTTCCCATCGTTGTCATTTCTAAAATTGGTATAAGCACCATAGCTGCCTGTCATGCTATTGGTTCCGGCATGGTTTTTGCCAGCTTTGTCTTTGTAAGGGGTTCCTTCAGTCATTTGCGGATTGTAAGTACACTGCTTATCGTAGAAAACCAAAATATCTTCTTTATCGCGCATGGGCATACGCTTTGCATTCAGATGTCCGGTGCCCTTCGGCTTGCGCCACGTCCAATCATACTTAAACATTTTTGGTTGTGACATCACTAGGGCGCTGGTGAACGGTTGGGCTGCGGTCAGGACAATGGCCGCATTATCCTTGCAAACCCATTCATATGATGCCCAAAGATCGCCCAACGGCAGAACGCTATCCCACTTATTTTGCGTAGTCCCATACGGCAAATCGCACAGCACCATATTCACGCTACCATCGGGAATCTCGCTCATCGCATCAAAGCAATCTGCCTCGATCCAGCGCCCGTTAGGAAAATCGGTAATCATGTTTCCTCCAATCACAAAAAAATTGCCCGCCCCAAGCGTATCAGGGCGGGCTAGTCATGTCCATAGGGTTTTTGGTTAGTCGGATACCGGCAAGGCGCGAATAGCGGCGGCAATAATCAGCGCATTAGCCTTCGCAGCCTTGCCATTCTCATCAGTGCGAGCCTCATTCATCGCCACCCCCGCCGCCCGCTCGCGCATGGCTGCGGCTTCTGCGTCGGCGAAATCTAATAGCACCCGCGTCAATAACTCATGCGACAACGTAGGGGCGAGCCGGGTCTGTCCGTCACCCATGCCAACTGGCTTTCCCGTCAGCAGCGTCTGCGCAACCTCCCGCGCCCTTTCCTCCCGCGTCACGACAGGTCCTCCGCTTGGGCGCGCAAACAGGCTGCGGTTAAGGCGAGGGCGGGGGTGGTAGCCTTTGCTTCCGCCTTGCCGTCCTTGCTGCCGCCATGCCCCCAGACCATGCGTTTACCGAACCGCTCTATCGACGTGCCGACCATTGACACGCTTGACTGCGCAGCCGTCACGTTATCTGCGCCTTCTGGTGTCGCGGGCCACATTGATATGCGGTCGATCGCCCACCCCTCCGGCACCAGCGTCATCGCACTGTCGAGTGAAGCGGTGTAGGGCTTTGGATCAACCCTCTTGTCTAGCCATCCGCCGCCGAATGGCGCGGGCCTGTCTTCGACAAATCGTGCCAAACCCAATTCGTTCTCGATCAGGCAATCAAGCCTTCGATCCGGCCCCGACAGCTTCTCCACGGCCTCAGCCAGCGCCAGCAGCTTGCTCCGATCGGTCATGCCACGTACTCGAACTTGGGAGCAATCACATTGCCAAGCCGGACATCGCGATAAATGGGCAGAATATTACGCCGTTCCTCCATGGTCAGCGCCACCCATTCCTTATCCGTATAGCTATTGCCGCATGGCAGCGTCATTTTCCAGTTTTTCATCCCATCTCTCCCATCTTGGCACGCAGCGCCATCGCTGCGCTCTCTGCATTGGGCGCAATAACGCATAGTTCGCGCATGCCGTCAAGCTTGATCGCCCACAAGTTCGACATGTCGTGGCAACGCACGTCCTCCTGCTCGATGCCCATAGCTTTAGCCAATGCCTTCTTCCGCTCGATATAAGATTGCTTCATACGCCTAATCCCCATGTACGCCGCAATGCGGCAATTGCCTTTTTCATCGTGTCCGCCACCGATTGATGACTGACGCCCCTAACCTTCGCTATCTCGCTGTTGTCCTCGCCCGCCAATGCCATGTGCAACGTATCCGACATAGCAGGACTTGCAGGCTTCATGGCCCGTCCGCCGAACACCATAAGCCCGCTTACAGCCGCACGCAGCCTAGCCGCATCCACAACCCGTTCAGCATCGCCCTCTGTAACTAGTGCGGCTTCCAGTACATCCTCGCTCACTACGTCGTCGCTTACCGTCTCCACGGCCTTGCGCTGCGGGTTGAGCATATGCCAGCACGCGCGCTTCACGATCATGCGCAGCCATGCCCAGAACGGGCGCACGCCATCGAAGGCTTCGCGTGACCGCCACGCCTCCATCCAGGCGTTTTGCGCGGCGTCCTCCACATCGGCACGATCGCCCATGATCCCACGCGCCCACTTTAGCACGGTTTGCGAATGCACTCGGTACGCAGATTCAAACTCGGATGCGGTGATACCCATCAGTAAGGGATATCCGCTTCGGTGCATGGCTTCTTATATTCCTCAGCCACCGCCAGACACACCTCGCCATACAGCCATTCGACAAATGCGTACATATCCTCCGGTGGACAATTGGCATAGTCGAACCCACGCAGTTCTTCCATATTTGGCCGCACGACTGCCCGCACCGCATCGCGCTCCATGCTGTTAATCTTCACAACCTTCCCTTTCCTCGCATGTAGCACGCCCATGCACGCCATTGAACAGGTATGCACTACGGGCGTGCGTAACTCTGGATCGCTATAGCCGAAACCACGTCCGGCACGCCCGCAGTGGCATTGGTTCATTAATGCAGAACCACCGCATTGTTAATGCCATCTTCGTCAAGAAGGATGTTCATAAATCCATCCTTAACGGAGAAGCCCTCAATCGGGCCAACAATCATGACTTCGCCACCTGGATTGCATCCGGCCTCCCATGCGTTTGCCACGGGATCAGGGCCATAGCAATAACAGCCGCCAATCCAGCGCTCACCCTCCGGCTTGTTTTCGTCTACAAAGCTAAGATAGTACATTTCCATCATACTTCCTCCTTAATATGCCTTGCCGCCTTCAGCCTTGCGGTTTTCCGGCTTGTGGTCCGTGCGATGGGCGTTATACGTGCGCTTTTCCGCAATCGCCCCGCCAAGGTCAAGGCTCAGCCACCCAGCAATATCGAAAATACGGATGCAGGCATCTGCCAACTCAACCTCGATCATCTTCCGATGCGGTAGTTTGTCGTCCATCAAGTCCTTGCGATGGCCCTCCATGGCTTCGCTGATTTCGCTATGCACAAGGCACAGCAGTTCGCCCATGTTGCGCTTCAGCGGCTCGCCCGTATGCAGGTCGTGCCACCAACCTGCATCAATGTTCGCAAGATGGATGTTATCACAAAGCTGATTGATGGTGCGACGATCCCAATCGGGCATCACATCAACCACTTCATCCCATCCGTTACCGTATTTATTCACGCCGCTTCCTCCTGCTCGCCAAAATCAAAATCTACAATATCAACGTACTTCCCATTCGGGCGCACCTTGATGGCTACGGGCTTACGCAATTCCGCCTTCCGTGTCAACGCATCCTCGACACTGGCGGGAATGGGCCGGTTGCCGCGCACCGCCCACCATCGTTCTGCTTTCTGCCGTGCATAACCCGTATGATCGAAGCACTGCCATTCGTAGCTAAAAGTCATTCCGTGCTGGTACGTGACCTTCATGCTATCCGGCTTGCCCATCTTACGATGCAGTGAGTACGACACATCCTTGATGGGCAACCAGCGCGCCTCGATATGGGCGCTAAGGATGGGCGCGTTGCTCGCCTTCTCCAATAGTTGCACTTCGTTGGGCGGGAACTCATGCCCGCAATAGGCGCACTGGCGGACACCTGCGAACACGCTCTCGCCGCAGCCGGGACATTCTTTTTGCGGTGCCTCGCCTGTACCAGCCGTGCCGCCATAGTATTTCTTGCCCGTGATCTGATCCAGTGGGCCATGCCGCGCGGCATTTCCTGCAAAGTCACCAATAAGGCAGTCTGGCTTTGGGCCATAGGCAATCGATCGTTTGCGGGCATCAGCGCCATCGGCGGTCAACCCAGGGTCAAATCCATCTTCATACCGGACGCGCGTTCCCCGCCCGCAAATCTGAATCCACAGCCCAGCGCTATCAGTAGGGCGTCGGACGCCAAGGAAGTTAGTCTTCGGGAAATCCGCACCCACCGTCAGCATGTCGGCATTAGTTACCGCGTGAATATGCCCTTCCTCATATCCCTTGTACACATCCTCAATCTCGGCATCGTCCATGTCGCTGTGCACGTAGCGCGATACCACACCCACCGCGTTCAGCGCTTCAGACATGGAGATAGCGTTCTTCACACCCGGCTCGAAAACAAGCCAGTGTTTACGGTCGAACGCCATGCTAACCATCTCCTCCGCGTGGCGCATAATCAGGTCGTGATCGTTCGCGGCGGCGGCGATGGCGGATTGGTTGAACTCGCCCATGCTGCGCTTCACGCCCTCGACGCTAACGCGTTCTTTGCTTGCCGCCGTGATGATTGGGCACAGCCAGCCAAGGTCAATTGCCTCCTGCAAGCCCAATTCATACGCCACACCATCGCACAGCGCGCCCTCCCCTTCATCAAGCCGCCCGGTATCGGTGCGGAACGGCGTAGCGGTCCACATCACAATTTTCATATCCGGGTTAATGATAAACAAGTCGCTAAGCAGCTTGCGATACATTCCCGTATCTTTGTGGGGTATAAGCTGCGCCTCATCGATGCAAATTAGGTCCACGCGCTGTAGCTTGTACGCCTGCTTCCAAATCGACTGGATAGACGCACAAACAACTTGCCCGTGCAGCTTCTTTTG
>Ga0182228_1000116_pt1 | contig 18278 bp, 14 predicted proteins | sample G6R1MG_19_FD_128385 | JGI IMG/M metagenome (GOLD analysis project Ga0182228, IMG submission 128385) | Miscanthus phyllosphere microbial communities from Michigan, USA - G6R3_MAIN_07NOV2016_LD1 MG | ecosystem: Host-associated > Plants > Phyllosphere > Phylloplane/Leaf | place: USA: Michigan... | reverse complement strand
TGCAATGACTGGATACGCAAAAACAGCGCAACCATGACCACGTACAGGCCCATCATGATCTGCACATAACGCGGCGCGGTTTCAAAGCCGGTGAAGTTGAGCTGAATCATGCCAATGCCGGTGATCGGCAGTAGCACCACCGCAGCCCAGACCCAGGCGAAGAAGCGCGGAAACACCTGGACCCACACTTTCAGGCGAGAAGGGCCTTCAAGTGCTGCAATGACTGCTGGGCGCAACACCATCCAGGCGAAAAACATCCCGCCAACCCACACCAGGGCAGCCAGCAGATGCAATGTATAGACAGTAGAAAAAGCGGTCATCGGACACTCCGTTCTGCGCGGATGGATTTAGCGCGCTATGATAGCGCCCACTCAGAACTACTGAAAATTTATCCAGCCTTTTTAGCCGTGCCCCCGAACCGAAGCCAATGATCAGTACCGAACTCAAAACCCAGATCCAGGGCGCTTACTCGCGTTTCCTCGAAGCCAAGAGCCTCAAGCCACGCTATGGCCAGCGATTGATGATCGCTGAAGTCGCCAAGGTGCTGGGGGACATTGACACCGATGAAGAGGGCCGTCGTTCGGGCGATCCTGCGGTAGTGGCCGTCGAGGCCGGGACGGGTACCGGCAAGACCGTGGCCTATGCCATCGCCTCGATTCCCACTGCCAAGGCGGCAGGCAAGCGGCTGGTGATCGCCACCGCGACCGTCGCCCTGCAGGAACAGATCGTCTACAAGGACCTGCCGGACCTGATGCGCAACAGCGGTCTGAATTTTACCTTCGCCCTGGCCAAGGGGCGCGGGCGTTACATGTGCCTGTCCAAGCTCGACGCATTGCTGCAGGAAAGTGACGCGACCAACGCGACCGCGCAGCTGTTCGAGGAAGAAGGCTTCAAGATCGAGGTCGATGAGGCCAGTCAGAAGCTTTTCACCAGCATGTTGCAGAAGCTGGCGGGCAACAAGTGGGACGGCGATCGCGACAGCTGGCCGCAGGAACTCGCCGATCAGGACTGGGCGCGTCTGACCACCGATCACAGCCAGTGCACCAACCGGCATTGCCCCAACTTTCAGCAGTGTGCCTTCTACAAGGCGCGGGAAGGCATGGGCAAGGTCGATGTGATCGTCACCAACCACGACATGGTTCTGGCCGACCTGGCACTCGGCGGCGGTGCAGTGCTGCCGGACCCGCGTGACACCTTGTATGTCTTCGACGAGGGTCATCACCTGCCGGACAAGGCCATCGGCCACTTTGCCCATTACACCCGTTTGAAATCGACCGCCGACTGGCTGGAACAGACCGCCAAGAACCTCGCCAAGCTGCTGGTCCAGCATCCGCTGCCCGGCGATCTGGGCAAGCTGATCGAGCAGGTGCCGGAGCTGGCCCGCGAGATCAAGGGTCATCAGCAGTTCATGTTCGGTGCCTGCGAGCAACTGGCGGATTTCCGCGCTGGTGAAGACATGCAGGGCCGCGAGCGTCCACGTCACCGCTTTGTCGGCGGCGTGATTCCCGAGCACATCCGCGAGATGGGCATCGAGCTCAAGAAGGGCTTTGCGCGCCTCGACGACCTGTTCACGCGCCTGACCGAGCTGCTCAAGGAAGGCATGGACGGTGAGGTCAACATCGGCATCGCCAGCCATCAGGCCGAAGAATGGTATCCGCTGTTCGGCAGCCTGCTGGCCCGCGCGCATGGCAATTGGGAATTGTGGACAGCCTTCACCGCCGAAGATCCGGAAGACAGCCCGCCAATGGCGCGCTGGCTGACCCTGGCCGACAGCGGTGCAATGTTCGATATCGAGGTCAATGCCAGCCCGATCCTGGCGGCGGAAATGCTGCGTCGCAACTTGTGGAACATCGCCTACGGGGCGCTGGTTACCTCGGCGACCCTGACCGCGCTGGGCAAATTCGACCGCTATCGCATGCGTGCCGGCCTGCCCAAGGGGGCGGTGACCGCCGTGGTACCAAGCCCGTTCCATCACGCCGATGCCGGTGTGCTGCGCGTGCCGGACCTCAAGGCCGACCCGCGTGACTCGGTGGCCCACACCGCAGCGATCATTCGCGACCTGCCGGGTCTGGTGGAAGGTTCGCGAGGCACGCTGGTGCTGTATTCGTCGCGCAAGCAAATGCAGGATGTCTTCGACGGCCTGGACCGTGACTGGCGCAAGCAGGTGTTCATTCAGGGCAATCTGTCCAAGCAGGAAACCCTCAACAAGCACAAGGCACGCGTCGACAGCGGCGAGTCCAGCGTACTGTTCGGGCTGGCCAGCTTTGCCGAGGGTGTGGATTTGCCCGGCGCCTATTGCGAACACGTGGTCATCGCCAAGATCCCGTTCGCGGTGCCGGATGACCCGGTCGAGGCCGCGCTGGCCGAGTGGATTGAAGCGCGTGGTGGCAACCCGTTCATGGAGATCGCCGTGCCGGATGCCTCGTTGCGTCTGGTGCAGGCCTGTGGCCGCTTGCTGCGTACCGAAGAGGACCGCGGCACCATCACGCTGCTGGACCGACGCGTGGTCACCCAGCGCTATGGCAAGGCGATTCTCAATGCGCTGCCACCGTTCCGCCGGGAAATAACCTGAGCCAAAGATGAAGAGCGTTTCACATCTGTTCCCAAAGCGCTCGATCGCTGAAACAATACGCGCCATTTAGCCTGTCGCCAGGCTCATGTTGCCAGTCAGGAGTCAGCCGTTGCAGATCCAGGGTCATTACGAACTTCAATTCGAAGCAGTACGTGAAGCCTTTGCGGCGCTCTTTGAAGACCCGCAGGAGCGCGGTGCTGCCTTGTGCATTCAGGTCGGCGGCCAGACCGTCATCGATCTGTGGGCGGGCACTGCCGACAAGGACGGTGCCGAGGCTTGGCACACCGACACCATTCTCAACCTGTTCTCCTGCACCAAGACCTTCACCAGCGTGGCGGTTCTGCAACTGGTCGAAGAGGGCAAGTTGAAGCTGGACGAACCCGTGGCCAGGCTCTGGCCCGAATTCGCCGCGGCGGGCAAGGCCTCCATCACCCTGCGCCAATTGCTCTGCCATCAGGCCGGCCTGCCCGCGTTGCGTGAGCCGTTGCCTGCCGAAGCGCTTTACCAGTGGGACACCATGACCGCCGCCCTGGCAGCCGAAGAACCCTGGTGGACACCGGGTCAGGGGCATGGTTATGCAGCGATCACCTATGGCTGGCTGGTGGGCGAGATGCTGCGCCGCGCCGATGGTCGAGGTCCCGGTGAATCCATTGCTGCGCGTATCGCCCGCCCGCTGGGGCTGGATTTTCATGTGGGCCTGGCGGATGACCAGTTTCATCGCGTGGCCCACATCGCGCGTGGCAAAGGCAATGCCGGTGACGACGCTGCCCAGCGCGTGCTTCAGGCGACGATGCGCGAACCGGCTTCGATCACAGCCAAGGCGTTCACCAACCCGCCGTCGATCATGACCAGCACCAACAAGCCGGAGTGGCGCCGCATGCAGCAGCCAGCAGCCAACGGTCACGGCAATGCGCGCAGTCTTGCCGGTTTCTATAACGGTCTGCTCGATGGCAGCCTGCTTGAAGCAGACATGCTCAATGAGCTGACCCGTGAACACAGCCTCGGTCAGGACAAGACATTACTGACCTCGACCCGTCTGGGACTGGGCTGCATGCTCGATCAGCCGGGCGTTGCCAACGCGACTTACGGCCTGGGGCCAAAGGCCTTTGGCCATCCGGGGGCGGGCGGCTCGGTGGGTTTCGCCGATCCTGATGGCGAGGTTGCCTTTGGCTTCGTTACCAACACCTTGGGGCCGTACATTCTGATGGACCCACGCGCTCAGAAACTGGTCGGGGTTCTGCGTGAGTGTTTGCAGTAAGTATCGGCTATAAGTGCTTGTTTCATACCGACTGTCAGTTAAATGGCTGTAACAGGAACCGTACGACGGTTTCTTTTTCCAACTGCATCTTTATGCATGTTATACCGGCGTAGTTACGTCCTTCTGTCTGATCAAAACCGTTGCGGGTTACCCATGTCGTCTAATAAAAGCCTCGTTCTCGCCCTGTGCATCGCCGTGACCGGCTGTGCGCAAACCCCACAATCCGACTCTGCTGCAACCGGAGGCCATTGGTGGCAGTTCGGTTCCGGCAGCGACTCCGCTGACGCAGGCACCGCTGCCAAGGCTCCGGCACCGAGCCCGGCGCCCGCTCCGGTTGCCAAGGCTGCTGCAACGCCGGCACCTGAGGCAGGTGCTGAAAACAGCGCGCGGTGGTACTGGCCGTTCGGCTCGAACGATAACGCGCAGGCCAAACCTGATGCCGTGGCCGACAAGCCTGCTGCACCGGCGATGGTTGCCAAGTCGGAGACCGACAGCAAGTGGTGGTGGCCGTTTGGCAATGACTCCGCCAAGGACGAGCCGAAAGCGCTGCCGATGCCTGATCCGAAAGTGACCCAGGCCTGGCTGGACGAATACGAGCCGCGCCTGCGCGCTGCAATCAAGGACAGCCCTTTCCAGCTGGAGCGTCGCGAAGACCTGCTGGCAATCACCGCGCCCGTCGACAGCTCGTTCAACCCCGACCGTCCGGCCATGCTGCTGCCCAACACGCTGGGTCCGATCACCCGTCTGGCCAAGGTGGTAGAAGGCGATCAGAAAACTGCCGTGCTGATTCTCGGTCATGCCGACACTTCGGGTCCTACCGAAGCCAACCAGAAGATCAGCCAGGAGCGTGCGCAGTCGGTTGCCGCGATTTTCCGTCTCAGTGGCCTGGAGCGTAATCGCCTGAGCCAGCGTGGCATGGGTGCGGTGATGCCGCGCGCCGCCAACGACAGCCTGCAGGGGCGTGCGCTCAACCGCCGGGTCGAGATCCTCATGACGCCGCAGGACACCATGCGCGCGCTGATGAGCCGCTACGCACTGCCGCCAGTTGCACCGACCATGGTCGCGACCCAGGACGTCAAGCCAGTCACCCCGGCACCTGCCGCCGCACCTGCGAAGAAAGCCACTGCGAAGAAAGACACCGCCAAGAAAGCTGCACCGGCCAAAGCCAGCACCGCCAAGAAGGCCGCGCCAGCCAAGACCACCGCAGCGGCCAAGAAGCCGGCAGCGACCAAAACCACCGCCAAGGCCCCGGCCAAAACCGCAACGCCCGCCAAGAAGGATGACAGCCAGGCCAGTAACTAAGCCTGTCAGCACCCACGCGGATCGTCACTGACGCTTCGCGTGGGGTCGATCCCTGACCTCGCAGGAGCAGACCATGACCCAGACCCTGGCCGATATGCGCCGTGATTACACGCGCGACGGGTTGACCGAAGCGCAATCGCCGGACGAGCCCTTTGCACTCTTTCATGCATGGTTTGCCGACGCGGTGAACACCGAGCAACCGCCGGTCGAGGCTAACGCCATGACATTGGCGACGGTTGATGAGCAAGGACGTCCCCATTGCCGCGTCCTGCTGCTCAAGGGCCTGGACACTCAGGGCTTTACGTTTTTCACCAACTACGAAAGCGCCAAGGGCCAGCAGATCGCTGCACGTCCATTTGCCGCGATGACCTTCTTCTGGCCGACACTGGAGCGCCAGGTGCGTATCGAGGGTCGGGTCGAGAAAGTCTCTGCGCAAGAATCCGACGCCTATTACCAGGTGCGCCCTCTGGGCAGCCGTCTGGGTGCATGGGCCTCGCCACAAAGTCGGGTGATCGCCGATCGCGACGAACTGGAAGGTCTGATCAGACAGACGGAACAACGCTTCGCAGACACCCAGCCACATTGCCCCGAGCACTGGGGTGGCTATCGTCTTTTGCCCGAGCGGATCGAGTTCTGGCAGGGCCGCTCCAGTCGACTTCACGACCGTTTGAACTATCGTTTGATAGACGACAGATGGACACGCGAGCGCCTTGCACCCTGATTGAATTATTCGTCTGGCCAATCGTCTGAGCGTTATACGGGCCGTGGCTGTATGAGGCCTGAATCAATTTAATTTGCGGGCTCGGGGCCGTGACAGCGCCTTTGTCGGGTAGTCTAATGGCCACTGATTCCTCTGGAGATTCCTTTTATGCGCAAGTCTGCTCTTCTGGTTGCTTCGTTCACTGCCATGGCACTGATGATGGGCGGCTGTACCTCGAATCTGACCGGTGATTCCTACTCCCGTGACGAGGCCAGGACCGTACAGACAGTTCGCATGGGAACGATCGAATCCCTGCGTCCGGTCAAGATCGAGGGCACCAAGACCCCGATCGGCGGCGCGGCAGGTGCAGTCGTTGGTGGTGTGGGCGGCAGCGCTATCGGTGGCGGTCGCGGCAGTATCGTGGCAGCGGTGATCGGCGCAGTGGCCGGCGGCCTGCTGGGTTCGGCGACCGAGGAAGGCCTGACCCGTACGCAAGGTGTTGAAATCACCGTGCGTGAGGATGACGGCAGCATGCGTGCCTACGTGCAGCAGGTTCAGGAAAACGAGATTTTCCGGGTCGGCGAGCGTGTGCGCATCATGAGCGTCAACGGCACCAGCCGCGTTACTCACTGATCTGCAACACCGCACAGCAAAACCCCGAGCCGCAATGCTCGGGGTTTTTTATTGCCAGGCGTAAATGGGCGTGAATATCATGCCCATTGCTCACGAAGACGATGTATCGAACGCCCTGTTTCCTGGGGTCAGCCCTCGATCCCCAGCATGTCGCGCACCAGCGCTTCAGCCACCCGAATGCCGTCCACGCCAGCCGAGAGGATCCCGCCCGCATAGCCAGCGCCTTCACCGGCCGGGTAAAGGCCTTTGGTGTTCAGGCTTTGCAGAGCCGGCCCGCGGGTAATGCGCAGCGGTGCCGAGGTACGGGTTTCGATGCCGGTCAGCACGGCGTCGTGCAGCGAGAAGCCTTTGATCTGCTTGTCGAACGCAGGCAACGCTTCGCGAATAGCTTCAATGGCAAAGGCGGGCAGGGCCTCGGCAAGGTCCACCAGCTTCACGCCCGGCTTGTAGGACGGTTCAACACTGCCCAGAGCGGTCGAGGCCCTGCCTGCAATGAAGTCGCCGACCAGTTGCGCCGGAGCCTCGTAGCTGCTGCCGCCGAGCAGATAGGCGTGGGATTCCAGACGCTCCTGCAACTCGATACCGGCCAGCGGGCTGCCAGGGTAGTCCTGTTCCGGCGAGATACCGACCACGATGCCCGAGTTGGCATTGCGCTCGTTGCGTGAGTATTGGCTCATGCCGTTGGTGACCACTCGGCCGGGCTCTGATGTGGCTGCCACGACCGTGCCGCCAGGGCACATGCAGAAGCTGTAGACCGAGCGGCCGTTGCTGGCGTGGTGCACCAGTTTGTAATCGGCTGCGCCGAGCTTCGGGTGACCGGCATATTTGCCCAGTCGCGCGCGGTCGATCAACGATTGCGGATGTTCGATGCGGAAGCCCACCGAGAACGGCTTGGCTTCCATGAACACGCCACGGCCGTGCAGCATGCGGAAGGTGTCACGGGCACTGTGGCCCAGCGCCAGAATCACGTGCCGGGACTCGATCTGCTCGCCGCTGTCGAGCTGCACGCCCAGCAATTGGCCATCCTCGATCATCACGTCGGTCACGCGCTGCTGAAAGCGCACTTCGCCGCCCAGTGCTTCGATCTGATGGCGCATGTTCTCGACCACGCCCGTCAGGCGGAACGTGCCGATATGCGGCTTGCTGACATAGAGGATTTCTTCCGGCGCGCCGGCCTTCACGAACTCGTGCAGCACCTTGCGGCCGATGAATTTCGGGTCCTTGATCTGGCTGTAAAGCTTGCCGTCGGAAAAGGTCCCGGCACCGCCCTCGCCAAACTGCACGTTGGATTCGGGGTTGAGCACGTTTTTGCGCCACAGTGCCCAGGTGTCCTTGGTGCGCTGGCGAACTTCGGTGCCGCGCTCGAGGATGATCGGCTTGAAGCCCATCTGCGCCAGCAGCAGCCCGGCAAAAATGCCGCAGGGTCCGAAACCCACGACGATCGGACGCTCTGTCAGGCCCTCGGGAGCGTGACCGACGACTTTGTAGCTGACATCAGGTGCCGGGCCGACGTGGCGGTCATTGGCCAGCTTGCGCAACAGTGCCTCTTCATCCTTGACCTGGAAGTCGATGGTGTAGATGAAGCACAGCTCGGAAGACTTTTTGCGCGCGTCGTAACTGCGTTTGAAGAGGGTAAAGTCCAGCAGTTCGCCGCTGTCGATACCCAGGTGCTTCAAGAGCGCAACGCGCAGGTCTTCTTCCGGATGATCTATCGGCAGCTTGAGTTCGGTGATTCGTAACATTAAGGGGTCCAGTTTTCGGGCCGCAGGTTCAGCCCGACAGCACTACAAGAACCGGCGATTATAAGCGCTGAACCCCTTTGGCGGCGAGCCTGGGCGATCAGTCGTCGCGCGAACCGCCGTAATAACCGCAGCCACGCTGGGCCTGGCCGTTGATGCGCAGCTCTGCGGTGAGGTGTTGCACCGAGCCGTCGACGCTGTCGACGCAGCGCTGTGGCGCGACCCAGATCTCGATGCGCTGGTTGTTGGCTTCACTGCTGATGCTGAAACTGCCGTCCGGCAGCTTCTCTTCCACGTAGGGCAACGCCAGTGGGGCAACGCCCTCGCGCTCCAGAACCATGCCCTTGCCGCTGACATTGACGTTCCAGGCGGGCTTGTTGCCATTGACGTGCAATGTCAGGCGTTTGAAATTGAGGTCTTCACAGGCCTGGCCGGGACGTTCGACGCGGTACAACTGATGCAGGTCCAGCTGTCCGTCACTGTTGGCCGCCTTGCTCGCAGCAAAACTGCCGCGCAGATCGGCAAACACCGTGCCCTTGCTGTCCGCCAGCGAGGCCGCTTCCTGCAGAATACCGGTGTTGCCGCGATCCTTGACCACGTAGCGACGCTGCTCGTTACACGGCTTGAACAGCAGCTGGCCGTTTTCTCCGGTCAGGTCGCCCTGCATACGGAGCATGCCCGCCGTGGAAACCTTCGGTTCCTCGGCCTGTTTACCGAGCAACTGACACCCGGCAAACAGCGGTAGAAGAGCAAATACGAGGACGGAACGGGCAGCGAACATGATGTGGTCTCCAGACAAGTGCCGCCACGTTACTCAGACTGGAGGTGCATCACAAGGGTCGGGATGCTTATCGCGCGAGCAGTGGCTTTGACTATCGTTCAGGTTTGACGCTGACAGTAGGAGCGAACGTGTTCGCGAAAGGGCTGTTTTGTTCGACGAAAATACATCGTTTAAACGAACGCCTTCGCGAACAAGCGAAGCGTCACCCGATTCGCTCCTGCAAAACCGTTTCGGCCTATAGGGGCGTGGCGTGCGCTTACCCGCCCAGATACGCGTCCCGCACTTTCGGATCGACCAGCAGTTCTTCGCCTGTGCCTTGCATGACCACGCGGCCGTTTTCCAGTACGTAGGCGCGGTCGGCGACTTTCAGGGCCTGGTTGGCGTTCTGTTCGACCAGAAACACCGTCACGCCATCGCGGCGCAGCTGTTCGACGATCTCGAAAATCTGCTGGATGATGATCGGCGCCAGACCCAGCGAAGGCTCGTCCAGCAACAACAGCTTGGGCTTGCTCATCAGTGCTCGACCGATGGCCAGCATCTGCTGCTCGCCACCGGACATGGTGCCGCCGCGCTGATTGAAGCGTTCCTTGAGGCGTGGAAAGAGCTGCAGGACCTTGTCCATCTGTTCCTGATAATCAGCCTTTTCCGTGAAGAAGCCGCCCATCGCCAGGTTCTCTTCAACGGTCAGACGCGCAAACACCCGACGGCCTTCCGGCACCACGGCAATGCTCTTGCGCATGATGATCGACGACTCCAGCCCGACCAGTTCCTCGCCCATATAGCGAATACTGCCGCTGTGGGCGCGTGGTGAGCCGCACAGGGTCATCAACAGGGTGGACTTGCCGGCACCGTTGGCACCGATCAGGGTGACAATTTCACCCTGACGCACTTCCACGTTGACGCTGTGCAGCGCCTGGATCTTGCCGTAGAAGGTGGAAACGTTTTCGAACTGCAGCATTTACGCTTCCCCCAGGTAGGCTTTGATCACATCGGGATTGTCACGAATCTGTTCCGGCGTGCCATCGGCCAGAGGCGTGCCCTGATTGATCACCACGATGTGGTCGGAAATGCTCATTACCAGTTTCATGTCGTGCTCGATCAACAGGACCGTAGCGTTGTGCTCGCTGCGCAACACGCCGATCAGCGCTTTCAGATCATCGGTTTCTCTGGGGTTCAGACCCGCCGCCGGTTCGTCGAGCATCAGAATGCGCGGGCGCGTCATCATGCAGCGGGCGATTTCCAGGCGGCGTTGCTGACCGTAGGCCAGCGTCCCGGCAGGGCGGTTGGCGAACTCCCGGAGGTTGACCGCCTCAAGCCAGTGCTCGGCGTAGTCCATGGCTTCACGTTCGCTGCGGCGGAACGCGGGCGTCTTGAACAGGCCGGACAGGAAGTTGGTGTTCAAATGCCGGTGCTGGGCAACCAGCAGGTTTTCCACGGCAGTCATTTCCTTGAACAGGCGCACGTTCTGGAACGTACGCACCACGCCCTTGCGCGCGATCTGATGGCCAGCCAGGCCCTGGATCGGCTCACCGTCCAGCAGAATCGTGCCCGCGCTTGGCCGGTAGAAACCGGTCAGGCAGTTGAAAACTGTCGTCTTGCCGGCGCCATTGGGGCCGATCATCGATACGACCTGCCCCTGATTGACGGTCAGGGCAACGCCATTGACCGCCAGCAGGCCGCCAAAACGCATGCTCAAGCCAGTGGCTTGCAGTAATGGGCGGCTCATTTCGACTGCTCCGCTTTCAATTTCATTTCGGGGCGCTGCATCGGCAGGAAGCCTTGTGGGCGCCAGATCATCATCAGCACCATCAGCGCGCCGAACATCAGCATGCGGTAGTCACTGAACTCACGCATCAGCTCGGGCAACAGGATCATCACGATGGCTGCCAGGATCACACCCAATTGCGAGCCCATGCCACCCAGCACGACGATGGCCAGGATGATTGCCGACTCGATGAAGGTGAACGATTCCGGGGTGATCAGGCCCTGACGCGCGGCAAAGAAGCTGCCTGCGAAACCTGCGAACGCAGCGCCAAGGGTGAACGCCGAGAGCTTGATCACGGTCGGGTTCAAACCCAGTGCACGGCAGGCGATTTCGTCTTCGCGCAAGGCTTCCCAGGCCCGGCCGATCGGCATGCGCAGCAGGCGATTGATGACGAACAACGCTGCCAGTGCCAGCAGCAGGGCGATCAGGTAGAGGAAGATGACCTTGTTGATCGAGTTGTACGGCAGGCCGAAGAACTCATGGAAGGTCTGCATGCCCTCAGCGGCCTTGCGCTCGAAGGTCAGACCGAAGAGGGTCGGCTTTTCGATGTTGCTGATGCCGTTCGGGCCGCCGGTGATATCGGTCAGGTTACGCAGGAAGATACGGATAATCTCGCCGAAGCCCAGCGTCACGATAGCCAGATAGTCGCCGCGCAGACGCAACACCGGAAAGCCCAGCAGGAATCCGAACAGCGCCGCCATCAACCCCGCTATCGGCAGGCAGATCCAGAAACCGAGTCCGTAGTAGTGCGACAGCAGGGCATAGCTGTAGGCGCCGACCGCATAGAAACCGACATAGCCCAGGTCAAGCAGACCTGCCAGGCCGACTACGATGTTCAGACCGAGGCCGAGCATCACGTAGATCAGGATCAGCGTGGCAATGTCCACCGCACCGCGCGACCCGAAAAATGGCCAGATGAACGCAAGCACGATGAGCGCCGCAAGGCCCCAGCGCTGGGTTTTCGGCTGGGTCAGGAAGTCGCTGGTCTTTTGCGGGATCAGCGGCTTGTCGGAGCCGCGACGCAGGCCGCTGATCTGCTCGGCAAACAACACGCGCAGAAACAGCAGGACCGAACACACGGCAATGATGGTCAGGGTCAGCGGGCTGGCGTTCTGCACTTGCAGGGTGACGCCGGAAAAGGCCAGTTTCAGACCGAACACCGGATAGGCCACGGCCCAGACCAGTGCGGCGCTGAACAGCGCCTGTTTGAAGGACTTGCTCATACTTTCTCAACCTCCGGACGACCCAGAATGCCGGTCGGTCGGAACAGCAGCACCAGGACCAGCAGGCCGAAAGCCACCACGTCCTTGTACTGATCACCAAAAATGTCGGCGCCGAAGGCTTCGGCGACGCCCAGCACCAGGCCACCGAGCACGGCACCCGGGATCGAACCGATACCGCCCAGTACCGCAGCCGTGAAGGCTTTCAGGCCGACGAGGAAGCCGGCGTTGGGGTTGATCACGCCGTATTGCATGCTCAGCAGCATGGCGGCGACAGCGGCCAGTGCCGCACCGACCACGAAGGTCAGGGCGATGATGTTGTTGGTGTTGATGCCCAGCAGATTGGCCATCTTCATGTCCTCGGCGCAGGCGCGGCAGGCGCGGCCCATTCGCGAGCGGGAAATGAACAGGGTCAGGCCGGTCATGGCCACCAAGGTGACGAGGAACACCACGATCTGCATATAGGAAATCAGCACTTCCTCTGCGCCACCGGGCCCGAACGAGAGGCTGCCGGGTAGCAGGTTGGGGATGGCGAAGTTGCCCGAGCCCTGGGAAAGCTGGACCGAGTTCTGCAGAAAAATCGACATGCCGATGGCAGAAATCAGTGGAATCAGACGGTTGCTGTTGCGCAACGGACGGTAGGCCACACGCTCGATGCTGTATCCATAGGCACTGGTCACGATGATCGCAGCGGCAAAACCGGCAATCATCAGCAACGGCAGGCTGTGAATCCCCAGCATCGCCAGACCGGCGAGTGCCATGAAAGCGACATAGGAACCGATCATGTACACCTCGCCATGGGCGAAGTTGATCATTCCGATGATGCCGTACACCATCGTGTAACCGATGGCGATCAATGCATACGTACTGCCAATGGTCAGGCCATTGACCAGCTGCTGCATGTAGTGGAATAACTCGGGCATTTACCGCGCTCCTAAAAACCTGATCTGCATTTCTCTGACCTGCGCCGGGGTGGCATTCTGTGGATGCGTAGCCTGTTGCGCTGCCAGGGAACCGCTGTTGACGGTTTTAAGATTTTCAGGGGGCCTCGTGCACGCCGTTCGGGTCGCCGAAACGTGCGTACGGGCCTGGATTCGTAAAACAAAGCCCACTGCGCTGGCAGTGGGCTTTGAGGGTTGATGCAAGCAGCTTATTTGGCGGCTTCGGTCTTGGGTTTGCCGAAGTGCCACTCGTAGACCACGAACTGGAAGTTCTTCAGGTCACCTTTTTCGTCGTAGCTCAGCTCGCCCATTGGCGTCTTGAAGGTACCGGCATGGATGGCAGCGGCCACCTTGGCGGTGTCTTCGGACTTGGCGGCCGCGATGCCGTCAGCAATGACCTGCACGGCGGAGTAGGACGGGTACACGAACGGGCCGCTCGGATCCTGCCTCTTGGCCTTGAAGGCTTCGGTCAGCGCCTGGTTGGCCGGGTCCTGGTCGAAGGATTTTGGCAGAGTGACCAGCAGGCCTTCCGAAGCATCGCCCGCGATTTGCGAGATCGACTCGTTGCCGACGCCTTCAGGGCCCATGAATTTGGCGTTCAGGCCTTTTTCCTTGGACTGACGCAGGATCTGGCCCAGCTCAGGGTGGTAGCCGCCGTAGTAGACGAAGTCGACGTTGGCCTGCTTGAGCTTGGCGATCAGCGACGAGAAGTCCTTGTCGCCAGCGTTGATGCCTTCGAACAGTGCAACCTTGACGCCTTTTTTCTCCAGCGTCTGCTTGACGGCTGTCGCGATGCCTTCGCCGTACTGCTGCTTGTCGTGGATGACTGCAACGATTTTCGGCTTGGCGACGTCGGCAATGTAGTTGCCAGCGGCCGGACCCTGGGCGCTGTCGAGACCGATGGTGCGGAACACCAGTTTGTAGCCGCGCGCGGTGATTTCCGGGCTGGTGGCAGCCGGGGTCACCATGATGATGCCTTCATCTTCGTAAACGTCGGACGCTGGCTGAGCGGAGCTGGAGCAGAGGTGGCCGACCACGTATTTAACGCCGTCGTTGACCACTTTGTTGGCGACCGCAACGGCCTGTTTCGGATCGCAGGCATCATCGTATTCGACGGCTTCGAGCTTTTTGCCATCCACGCCGCCTTTGGCGTTGATCTGCTCGATGGCCATCTTGGCGCCATTGAACTGCATGGTGCCGTATTCGGCGACAGGGCCGGTCTTGGGGCCGGCAATGCCGATCTTGATGGTGTCAGCTGCGAACGAATGGCTGGCAACCCCCGCCATAACCAGTGCGGCAAACAGCCTTGAAAGCTTATTGGTACCCTTAGTCATGATGCTCCACTCTTGCGTTGTAGTTTTTATAATCCTGATGGCCAAGGCTCCAGGACCGATTCGATCACCGGTTGTCCCACGCCGCCAACTGTACCGGAACAGTTTAGAGCGCGGTTCGCTGGCTTGGAAAGCCGGGCGTCTGGGGACAAACCTGTGGGTGTCGCTTAATCGAAAGAAAGTTACAGAATCGAACCGCTTGAGTGTCTGAAATCACTTCAGATCCATAAGGTTATCTGCACTTCCCTGCGATAAATCGCCTGCTTCTGGGCTTGCCGGTGGGAAAGTCGGCGGTATGATTGCGCCGATTTTCTTTTTGGTGAAACCCATGACGCAAGAACCTAGCACCCTCTATGCCAAACTGCTTGGCGAAACGGCCTCAATCACCTGGACTGAATTGCAACCATTCTTTGCCAAGGGTGCCCTGTTGTGGGTCGAGTTGCCTCTGGATTTGATCGAAGTCGCCGAGGCAGTGGCCGAAAATGATGCAGCCAGGGTGTCTGCATGGCTGGCGGAGGGGCGGGTTGGCAAGGTGTCTGAAACCAAGGCGCTTGAGCTGGTGGAGACAGATCCGCTGCTCTGGGCTGTGGTAGTGGCACCTTGGGTTTTGATTCAAAATAGGGCGCAGGATTGATTTGCGCACCAGTCAGGTGCCTTACGGTTTTCCGGAGTGAGTGGGAAGGTAACTCTTCGGCAGCCCGCGTAGCGTAAAACCACACCGTTAAGGTGGCGGTTTCTGCAGGCTGCACTGTTTCTTTTGACGATGGAGCCTTGCGCTGCTCCTTCAGGTACGAACAGGTCTGGGACTGGCGAAGTCGTCATTTTCAGGCAGTTCGGCAAACACATCCGGAATGTCTGGTGTTTCGCTGTCTTGCCCCTGGCTGTGCTGTTGTGGCAGGGCAGACCAGCGGGTCGTGGGCTCGCGCTGGTTCATCTGTCTGGCAAGAGGCAGGATGCGCTCCAGCGGCTGGGGCCTGTTGAACAGATAACCCTGTACGTAATCACTGCCAAACTGCCTGAGAAACTCCAGTTGATCCTGGGTCTCGACGCCTTCGGTCACGACTTTCAAGCGCAGCGTATGCGCCATGACAAGGATTGCCTGAACGATTTCCATGTCCTGCGGGGACTGGGGGATGTCGATAATGAACGATCGGTCGATCTTCAACGTGTCCAGCGGCAGCCGCTTGAGATAGGCGAGCGACGAGTAACCGGTGCCGAAGTCGTCGATCGACAGGGAAACACCCAGGCTGCGAATGTGTTTGAGCATCAGGATAGTGTTGCTGATGTTGCCCATCAGGGCATTTTCGGTCACTTCCAGTTCCAGCCGTCCAGGCGCTGCGTCAGCATCGGCCAGCGCCCGCTCAACCTCTTCGACCAATTCGTTGCGGCCCAGCGTCAGCGCTGAGCAGTTGACGGAGATGATCAGCTGTTCCAGCCCTTCCTGATGCAGAGTGCGCAAGTCGTGACAGGCGCGGCGCAGCACCCAGTTATCCAGTTCGGCAATCAGGCCGTTGGCCTCGGCGATGCCGATGAAGCGTGCGGGTACCAGCAAGCCGTGCTGCGGGTGATTCCAGCGCACCAGCGCCTCGAGCTTGGCAACGTGGCCGGTGCGCATGTCGACGATAGGTTGGTAATACACCTGCAGCCCCGTTCCCTCGCGCAGGGCATTGCGCAGTTCTTCTTCCAGTTGCAGCTCCAGACTGGCCTTGGTCTTGAGGGCCGGATTGAAGAAATTGACGCCGTTGCGCCCTTTGTCCTTTGACTGGTACAGCGCGAGGTCTGCGTGCTTGAGCAACTCATCGCAGGTCTCACCGTCACGCGGGAATACGGCAATGCCGATACTGGTGGTCATGACCATGCGCCTTCCTGCCAGCGCGATGGTCTCCTTCATCTTTTGCATGACCCGATGAGCCAGATGGCGGGCCTCTTCGTAGTCCGGAATGCTCAGCAGGATGCAGAATTCATCGCCGCCGAAACGCGCCACCACGTCCTGGGTACGGGTAGCACTGCGGATACGCTCGGCGATCACCTTGAGCAGCTCGTCACCCGCATCATGGCCCAGGCTGTCGTTGATGCGCTTGAAGTGGTCGATGTCCAGAAACATCACCGCAAGCATGCCTTTGTTGAAGGTATGCTCCTGCAGCTTCTCGGCGAAGATCTGATTGAACCCGCGGCGGTTGATCAGGTTGGTCAGCGGGTCGTAATGCGCAACCTGCTGAAGCGAAACGCGTGCCTGATCCAGCTGGGTAAGCAGTGCATTGACCCGCTGCAGATCATGCTCCTTGCCTTGCAGTTTCTTGTCGGCCATTGCCGCGCTGATGCTGCCGGCGATGGTCAGCAGGGCGATGGCCGCGATGGTAAGCCCCAGTTGCTGGCTGTTTTCAGTGCTGGGGACGTGCAGCTCAATGCCTTCGGGTATCACCAGCCGCAGCGCCTTCATGCCCATCAGGTGCATGGTCAGCAGGCCTGCGCCCAGCAGAAGGCTGACCGCATAACGGAACATCTGATGAAACATGCCGTGGTACTGGCGCAAGTGCCGGGACAGGGTCAGTAGCGCAATGCTGGAAAGAACCGCGACCAGGATCGACAGGGCGAACATCCGCGGCTCGTAGTACTGCGTAGCGGTAGAGCGCATGGCTGACATGCCGAGGTAATGCATGACGCTGATGCCGATCCCCATCACCACCGCGCTGGTCAGGCAGCGTCTCAGGGTCAGCTCCGGGATGGTCAGCGCCCGCATGGCCACCAGTGCGGTAACCAGTACGATCAGCAGGGAAATCAGCGTGATGGAAAGGTCATAAGTGATTTTGAGCGGCGCCTGGAACGCCAGCATGCTGATGAAGTGCATCGCCCACACGCCACCGGCCAGGCATAACGCGCCCAGCGCCTTCCAGAGGCGACGGCTTTTAAGGGCGTCGACCTGGATGACACGGTCCGCAATGTCCAGCGTGGCAAAGCACGCAGCACAGGCCACGCCGTAAGCCAGCGCGACCAGAAACAGGTTGTGACTGCAGTCGATCAATAATTGCACGTCCGCTGGTGGGCCAGCGAATACGTTCAAACCCAGCCAATCCATAGCTTGCCCTTATCTCACTGCAAGGCCGCCAAGGCCGAAAGCCTGGCGTTCAAAGCTGAGTATAGAAGCTGTTTACAACCTGCAAATGCACGAGGTGCCAATTTGGCATCAAAGTGATGGCTGGCGTGTTTGGTGCTTATTGTTTAGAGGACGCAGAGCGTCCGGAAAGGCATGCCTACGCGGAGCATGGGCACGATAGGGGTTGTTGCGGATATCGCGGAGCAGGGGCGTGGTTACGGGACACATCGTTCCTCACGCTCCAGCGTGGGAATGCCTTTCATGACGCTCCGCGTCATAGCGTGAGCAAGAGCGTCATGCCCATGCGGGGCATGGGCATGACGGGCGGGTGTGTGACCAGCCCTCAGCCTGCGACCAGTACCCGGATCGCTTCCAGACGCAGGGCCGCTTTTTCAAGCATGGCCAGACCCTGTTCACGTTGCGTGCGCAGAGCCACCAGTTCACTGTCGCGCACGGTTGGGTTGACCGCTTGCAATGCCGTCAGGCGGGCCAGTTCTTCTTCGGTGTCGGCTGCCAGGCGACGCTGAGCTTCGGCGACGCGCTCTGCGTGTTTCGGCGTGATTTTCTCTTCGCCCGCGTTGATCCTCGGGGTCAGTTGGTCGCGTTGTGCCTGGATGAACTTGTTGGCGCTGGCACGGGGCACGCTTTCGAGCTGATCGTTGAGCGTATTGAACGACACACGGCTGGCCAGATCGTTGCCATTGGGGTCAAGCAGGCAGCGCAGCGCAGCAGGCGGCAGATAACGCCCCAGTTGCAGCGAGCGAGGCGCAACCACTTCGCTGACGTAGATCAGTTCGAGCAGAACGGTGCCCGGCTTGAGCGCCTTGTTCTTGATCAGTGCCACGGCGGTGTTGCCCATCGAGCCGGACAGCACCAGATCCATGCCGCCTTGCACCATCGGGTGCTCCCAGGTGATGAACTGCATGTCCTCGCGGGACAGCG